>ENA-OSET01000448-OSET01000448.1-sediment-metagenome-genome-assembly--contig:-NODE-448-length-46297-cov-6.596214_pt1 | contig 46297 bp, 48 predicted proteins | sample MGYA00237882_ERZ534229 | MGnify/ENA primary metagenome ERZ534229 (study PRJEB26408, sample SAMN06266212) | sediment metagenome | isolation source: Hudson Canyon methane seep mesocosm | place: USA:Hudson...
ATTGTCGCTTGGGTCATTGGGTTGGGCTTGTTAACCCTATTGTTTGATGATCAGCTTGCTAAGCAGTTTAATCCTAATGCCGAGCCTATCTCGTCATCTAGTCAAGGTGTACAAGAGGTGCGGCTCAAACAAAATCGCGCTGGACATTATGTCAGTGGTGGGGCTATTAATGGTCAACCCGTAATATTTTTATTAGATACTGGGGCTACTCACGTATCTGTGCCTATGCATTTAGCCGAGCAACTTAACTTGCAAAAGGGCAGTCTGTCTTGGGTGCAAACCGCCAATGGCCGTGTACAAGTAGCGCAGACTAACATTCAACGATTGTCTATTGGTGATATTCAATTAGATAATGTCAGAGCTAACTTAAATCCCGGTTTTAGAGATAATGAAATACTGCTGGGAATGAGTGCATTAAAACAATTAGAATTTAGCCAAAAAGGCGATTGGTTAATTTTACGTAACCTATAAGCCACTAAACCTTCTTATGTTAAGAGAGTCGTATTAGAGAACCTATGCAAGATATAGATATTAAATCAGCCGTTGAAATTGCGTTGTCAGAAGATTTAAACGGACAACATCCAGACATTGGCGACATTACCGCTAATTTGATCCCCGTTACCCAAAGTATTACAGCCGATATTATCACCCGTGAAGATTGTGTGTTAGCTGGCGCGGCTTGGGTCACAGAAACGTTTAGGCAACTTAACAAGGATATTAAGTTGAATTGGTATGTGAAAGATGGCGACCAGTTAAAAGCTAACCAATCAATAGTTAGAGTGAGCGGTAATGCTAGGCATATACTAACGGGTGAACGCACAGCGTTAAATTTTTTACAAACACTTTCAGGCACGGCAACAGTCGTTGCAAAATGTGTAAAAGAGTTAGCGGGTACCAATACACAATTATTAGACACCCGTAAAACGATACCTGGTATGCGCCTCGCGCAAAAGTATGCTGTGACCTGTGGTGGTGGTAAAAATCACCGTATGGGGGTATTCGATGCTTACCTGATAAAAGAAAACCATATTCTAGCTTGTGGTTCGATACAGGCCGCGGTAACTAAAGCAAAGGAACAACACGCAGATTTACTCGTGGAAGTAGAAGTTGAAAATATTCAAGAATTACATCAAGCAATTGAAGCTAAGGCCGACATTGTGATGTTAGACAATTTTAACTTAGACATGCTGAAGCAGGCGGTCATTGTCAACAAAGGTCAGTGCAAGCTAGAAGTTTCGGGCAATATTACTATTGATAGGTTAAAAAAATTATCTGCATTAGGAGTGGACTTTATTTCCTCCGGAGCGCTTACTAAGCATGTTCAAGCGATAGATTTGTCCTTAAGAGTAATTGAAACTCGTTCTTCGAAGCTTTGATTGTTGTGCTTATATAATAGCTTGTAAAAGAATGTTTGGAAAAAGAATGACAGGTCTGTTTTGAAGGTGAATTTTTATGGCTCAGACTTAGGTATGTATCTGCATACTTGTCAGATGCTCAACTCGTTCTATACTGAACAGGAATTCAAAAACAACGCCCTAACTCGGCAACCGGCAAAACTTTTAAAACTTAATTTTACACAAAATGTGTTGGAGATAAAACCATGAACATGACTCAAATGAATAATGCAAAAAAACAAGGCGGCTTCACTTTAATCGAATTGATGATTGTTGTGGCTATTATCGGTATTTTGGCAGCGATTGCTTTACCAGCCTACCAGTCTTATACAGAAAAAGCGCGTTTTACTGAAGTAACTAACGCCACTTCAGCAGCAAAAACCGCGGTTGAAATATGTGTGCAAATGGGCACACCTCTTCTTAGCTGTGTTGGCGGTTCTAATGGCGTTCCAGCAGACATCACTGCAGCTGCAGGGATTGTTGGATTAACTACTGCGGCAAGTGGTGTAATCACAGCGATAAAAGCTACAGATTCAACTATTACAGGTACGGGTAGTTATACATTGACTCCTACAGTGACTGGTAGTGGCAACTTAACTTGGGGCATTGCTTGCGACCCAACTACACTTTGCTAAGTTTATAACTTTTCAGAAATATAGCCCGGACTCTCCGGGCTTTTTTGATTTAGAACTTGAATAAGTAAGGTAAATTATGGCTACTGCACCCACAATATTTGTCTACAACGGCTCCAATAGACGCGGCCAGATGGTTAAGGGCGAGATTTCCGCTACTTCCATTGTTGAGGCTAAGAATCAGCTTCGTAGGCAAGGCATTTCAGCTAAAAAAGTCAAAAAGCTAGCTAAACCCCTGTTGGGCGGAGGCGATAAAATTAAAGCAGTAGATATTGCTCTTATTTCAAGGCAAATAGCTACTATGTTAAGTGCTGGTGTTACATTGATTCAAACCTTAGATATGATCGCTTCGGGACATGCAAATAGGAAAATGCGAGAGTTATTGGGTGAAATTGGCGCTAGTGTTAGCGCAGGTAACCCCCTTTCAGAGACGTTGCGTAAACACCCGGATTATTTTGATGACTTATATTGCGATTTAGTGGAAACCGGCGAGCAGTCAGGAGCGTTAGAAACTATCTACGATCGGATTGCAATCTATAAAGAAAAAGCCGAAGCCCTTAAGTCCAAAATCAAAAAAGCGATGTTTTACCCTATAGCGGTTGTTGTTGTGGCGTTTATTGTTACGACCATTCTGCTGATTTTCGTGGTGCCTCAGTTTGAAGAGATTTTCTCTAGTTTTGGTGCTGAGTTGCCAGCGTTTACTCAGTTTGTTTTAGGTATTTCTCGGTTTATGCAAGATTATGGTTTGGTTGTAGGCGGTGTCGTCTTTGCAGCAGGCGCTCTTTTTGCTAGAGCCCATAAAAAATCATTGAAACTCAGAGATTGGGTGGATGCTAAAACCTTGAAGATCCCAGTTATTGGTGAAATTCTTAAAAAAGCCTCTGTTGCTAGATTTACCCGTACTTTGGCGACTACTTTTGCTGCTGGTGTTCCTCTTATCGGCGCATTAGATTCTGCCGCGGGTGCTGCGGGTAACTCAGTATTTCGTGATGCCATTTTATTTGTCAAAAAAGAAGTATCTGGTGGTATTCCTATGAATGTCGCCATGCGCACTACAGCGGTGTTTCCTGAAATGGTGGTGCAGATGATTGCCATTGGTGAAGAAGCGGGTGCGGTTGATGAGATGTTAAGCAAAGTCGCAACCATATATGAAGCCGAGGTCGACGATATGGTGGATGGTTTAACTAGTCTACTAGAGCCAATGATTATGGCCGTTCTGGGTGTGGTAATTGGTGGATTAATTGTTGCTATGTACTTGCCAATATTTGAAATGGGTAACGTGGTTTAACGTTTTTACTTAATCAACAGTCTTCTACCTCATAGCTTGCCGGATAAAATTCTGGCAAGCTACTCTCAATAATATTTATCTCTAACTTTTTATAAGTCTATTTATGCAAGCATCGTTTCAATTAATGGCTGAATCACCGGCCTTTTTTATGGGTTTTGTGTTTATCGTCAGTTTGATGGTGGGCAGTTTTCTAAATGTGGTGATCTATCGTTTGCCCGTTATGATGGAAAAATCTTGGAAGGCCGAAATAGCCGAGTATACGGCTTCACAAAATGTAGAGTCACCTGCTACAACAAGCCCTGCAGAACCCCCATTCAACTTGGTCAAACCTGACTCAACTTGTCCAAAATGCCAGCACAAAATTAGAGCGTGGGAAAATATACCTTTAATTAGTTGGTTAGTGTTAAGGGGTAAATGTAGTCAATGTAAGAATCCAATTTCTATCCGTTACCCTTTAGTTGAGCTAGCCACTGGTTTATTGTCAACTTTGGTCGCCTGGCATTTTGGTTTTGGTTTAGCGGGTTTTGCCGCAGTCGTAGCCACGTGGTTGTTGATAGCCATGACCTTTATTGATTTAGATACCATGTTATTACCCGATCAATTAACGCTATCGCTATTGTGGTTAGGCTTATTACTAAGTATCGAGAGTCCTTTTGTCACTAGCCAAGACGCCTTAATTGGTGCTGCGTTGGGTTACCTAAGTTTGTGGAGTCTGTACTGGGCGTTTAAATTGCTAACCGGCAAAGAAGGCATGGGATATGGTGATTTTAAATTGCTGGCCGCAATAGGCGCTTGGGTAGGATGGCAACATTTGCCAGTGGTGATTTTGTTGTCTTCATTTGTTGGCGCGGTTGTTGGGGTGACCTTGCTAACAGTGCAAGGTAAAGATAAGAGTCATCCAATTCCATTTGGCCCTTATTTAGCCGCGGCCGGTTGGTTAACCTTACTATATGGTGATTGGATAGTGACTCAATATTGGCGGTGGATGTTGCCATGAGTGGTGCTTGTTATGAGTGGTGCTTGTTATGAGCGATTATGTTGTTGGAATTAGCGGTGGTATCGGCAGCGGTAAAACCACAGTGACTAATTTATTTGCAGAATACGGCATTGAGGTGATTGATGCTGACTTGATTGCCAGAGAAGTAGTTGAGCCTGGTACTCTGGGCCTTAGCGCAATAATTGATAAATTTGGTCAGTCAGTTCTTGATGATACAGGACACTTAAATAGGGCGACCCTGCGAACTCTGGTTTTTAACGATATTGCTGTTAAGGATTGGCTAAATCAACTTTTACATCCCCTCATAAGAGAGCAAATGTTAGTGCAGACTGAAAATGCCAAATCAGTATATTGCCTTTTGAGCGTGCCATTGTTGGTTGAAAATAAGTTATATGAGCAAGTTGATAGGGTGGTGATTGTAGATGTGGATGAACAAGTGCAACTACAAAGAACGGTATTGCGAGACAAAACCAATGAACAACAAATTCGTGCAATTATGGCTGCCCAAGCAACCAGACAGCAACGTTTAGCCGTGACTGATGACGTGATTGATAACAACGGCCAAACTGAAGATTTAGCCAAACAAGTCACGCAATTACACAAACATTATTTGTTGTTAGCACAACAAAAACAAATATCTGTTAAATAGAGATTGATTTTAGCCTATTGATTTGACTAAAAATTCTTTACAATACTTATTCACAACATATGTCCACGGCATGTGTCGCAGGTTAACCATAATAAACAGGTCATCATGTCTCAAGCAATTTACGAATTTCCACTCAATGAAAAGGTACGTACTTACCTTAGGCTTGAGCAGTTATTTAAGCAGCTTGAACAGGGTAAAATTGCAAGTGAAGATTGGCAATATATTAACTTTCTAGACTGTCTTTTCACTTTACTGGATTTGTCAGAACGCATTGATTTGCGCAACGACGTGCTTAAAGACATTGAGTCACACGAAAAAAATCTGGTTATTTGGTCGCAACATCCAAATATAGATGACGAAGCACTACAATTTGCTTTACAAAAAATTCTTCGTTTACGTGAGTCATTAAAAAGTAATAAAAAAGTCGGCGCAGAACTTAAAGAAGATAGATTCTTAGCCTCCATTAGACAGCGTTTTTCTATTCCTGGTGGTACCTGTAGTTTTGATTTACCCAATTTACATTATTGGTTGCAACAACCTAATGACAACAAGCAACACGATATAAACCTTTGGTTACAAGAGCTCACCCCTATTCAACAAGCAATGGAGATCACTCTGTCGTTTCTACGAGAAAGAGGGCGTTTTAGCGAAGTTGAAGCTGAAAAAGGTTTTTTCCAAGGTATTGCAGAAGATAAAAATGAGCTGATCCGTGTGTTAAGTTCAACCGACGCAGGGTATTACCCTATGCTTTCAGGTAATAAATATCGCTATGCCATTCGTTTTACTTTGTTTACCCCTACCATGCAAGGTAGCTCTTCTGTCGACAGTAAGGTGAGTTTTAAGCTGGCGTGTTGTTAAACTTTTCTATATTTCTATTCGAGGTTTTTTATTCCTATGCCAACTACGGTCAATTGTCCTAACTGCAAAAAACAAGTGACATGGATCCAAAGTAATCTTTTTCGTCCGTTTTGTAGTAAAACATGTCAGTTAATCGATTTAGGTGAATGGGCCGACGAGGAAAAAACCATTCCGTGTGGTGCAAACAAAGATCAAGAAACGATTAAATTGCCAGATTTCGATATTGAAGACATAGAAGCTATGTTAATTGAACAGTCTGAAGATTTTTTTAAGGATTGATTAGGCTCTGTTGACCATTCATATCTCGGCGATATATGAAAAGTTAATAGGCTATCTAGATTAACTTAATCGGTATTAATTATTTTAAATGATTAATAAAAATATGTATCTTAGCCTCACTTAATTTTATTAATTTTAGATTGGAGAAAAATATGTCTAACCCAAATTTTGAAGATAAATCAGGACAAGCCGTACCACAATGTAGTTTTGCTGCACGCGTTAATGATGAGTGGGTGAAACTCACTACTGACGACCTGTTTAAAGGCAAAACAGTAGTTGTTTTCTCTTTACCTGGAGCCTTTACTCCTACTTGTTCTTCTACGCATTTACCTCGTTATAATGAATTGGCCAAAACTTTTAAAGCCAATGGCGTAGACGATATTATTTGTTTGTCTGTTAACGATACATTTGTCATGAACGCTTGGGCAGAAGACCAAGAATCGGATAATGTGACGCTAATTCCTGATGGAAATGGTGAATTTACCGATGGTATGGGTTTATTGGTAGATAAATCTGAAATTGGTTTTGGTAAGCGCAGCTGGCGTTATTCCATGCTGGTTAAAGATGGCATAGTAGACAAGATGTTTATTGAACCAGATTTACCAGGTGACCCCTTTGAAGTATCAGATGCAGATACTATGCTGGCTTATGTTGCCCCAGAAGCGAAGTGCTCGGTAGCGACTGCTATTTTGACCAAACCAGGTTGTCCTTTCTGTGCTAAAGCGAAAAACTTGCTTGATGAAAAAGGTTTTGAATACGAAGAGTTGGTTATGGGTAAAGAAGTATCGTTTACTACGCTTAAGGCTCTTTCTGGTAGCGAATCTTGGCCTCAGGTATTTATCGGCGGCAAGTTAATCGGCGGTTCTGACGATTTAGAAGCGTATTTCGCCTAAATTTTCTAATGATTAAAAATGGCGCTTATAAGCGCCATTTTTTGTGTCTGTAAATTAGTAAATCGCTACACAACTGGATATAGTAGTGGGCTACTCAATAATACAAGTTCACTCTTAATGAAGTTATTTTTACCGCTGTTTATTTTGGCTACTAGTACCTACTCTTTTGTCGCCACATCCCAGTCTATTGAGTCAGAATTTGATAAGTTTGATGCTATTTATCAAGTACAACTAGGTACCACTAGCGGCTGCCAATCACCTGAATTGAATGTGTTTAAGGTGTGCTCAGAAAATTTAAAAAATGACGGTAATGCGCCTTATATTTTACATCACGCTAAAGCTACCAAAAAAGTGGTGGTATTGTTTCATGGGCTAAGTGATTCGCCATTTTTCCTTCGTTCAATCGCTCAATCTATACATCAGCAAGGTAATAATGTGGTGGTTGCGTTGGTCCCCGGTCATGGTAAAAAACAAGCCGATGAAGATATGCAAGACGCCGGATTAGCCGATAGATGGCGCGGGCATGTGTCAGAAATAATGGATTTCTCGTCTAGTTTAGGCGAACAAGTTTATGTTGGTGGTTTTTCAACTGGCGGTGTCTTGGCCACTGAATATATTTTACAAAATCCTCAAGCAGTTAAGGGCTTAATGTTATTTTCTGGAGCTTTGGCATTAGACTCAAGTGTTGAATCATTGGCCAAAGTGTGGGGAATACAATGGTTAGCTAAAATCTTAGATGGTGAATATAAGACTCAAGGGCCAAATCAATTTAAGTACCCAAGTGTTGCACGCTTTGCAGCATTTGAATTAACAGAAGTCATTTTTTCAGTACGAGAATTAATTGAACAAGGAGCGACACTAAACCTACCAATTTTTGCCGCTCACTCAATGGCAGACAAAACTACGCCGATCGAAGGTGTTAAGAATCTTATGGCTGTAAACAAAGGCCCCAATACATTGTTTGAAATTTCTGAAGATTTGGATGTGTGTCATGCGGATGTGGTAGTAAACGAAAAACAAATATCTGATATGCAATACGATACCTCAATGCTGGAAGAAATAATGCCTTGTGATGTGCCCAAAGCCAATCCAAAACATGCAGAAATGCTTGTTTCTTTGCGCCAGTTTTTGACGGCCCATTAGAGCGAAATGGCATGAATAGCTGGATAGTTCTGCTTAGAGGGATCAATGTTGGAGGTAAGAACATTGTGCCTATGCAACAACTAGCCGAAATGTTGAATGGTGTTGGTTGTCAAAATGTTCAAACCTATATCCAAAGTGGCAATGTGTTGCTACAACACTCTGAATCAAACGCACAAGTGTTATCTGAAATCCTTGCCGATGCGATGCTGCAAACCTTTGGTTTTCAACCTCAGATGTTACTGTTGACCCTGGCTCAATTTGAGCAAGCAGCTGCCAATAATCCTTTTCCTGATGCGCAATCTGAGCCTAAAACATTACATGTGTTTTTTCTTGCTGAAGCTAGTACTGTGTCAACTTTAGAACCATTATCGATGATTCAAGCAGAGTCTGAATCTTTTTCACTTGTGGAGCAGGTGTTTTATTTACATGCTCCACAAGGCATTGGCCGATCAAAGTTGGCTGCTAAGGTAGAGAAAATATTAAGTGTGCCAACCACTGCCAGAAATTGGAATACTGTGAGTCATTTACTGACATTAGCTAATCGAAATTAATGCGGCTAGCGAGCCGCATTAATTCTATATGTTGATTGCTATTATTCTAACGTTCTTGTCGTGACTTTTTTTCTTTTAAGCTATTTTTAATAAACTTACCAAACACCCTGTCTTGCTGGTGAGATTGAGCAAGGGTTAAACTATTCCTCGCTTGTTCTTTTAGTATTTTTTGATAGTTTGTTAGTCTTCGAGGGTCCAACGTCCCCGCATCTAAAGCTTTTAAAACTTCGCAGCCCGGCTCAGACTGGTGTTGGCAATTGCTAAACTTACACTGCTTTGCAATCAGCTCTATATCAGAAAATACTGCTTTGATTCCCTCCTCACAATCGGTGAGTTGCAACTCGCGCATTCCAGGACAGTCTAATATTAATCCACCTTCACTGGTAAAATATAACGAACGCCCTGTAGTCGTGTGCCGCCCTTTGCTGTCATCATCTCGCACCTCGGCGGTGGCTTCTTGCATGGCACATAGTGAATTGGATAAGGTGGTTTTACCCACCCCTGAAGAACCCAGAAGCACCACTGTTTGCCCAACCTTGCACCAATCGTTGAGTTTTTGCACATCTATGCTGTCTAGGGCATTGAGCATCAACACCACTAGATGAGCTTGCAACTCATGTAATTGCGCTAAATAGCTTTGCCGCTGTTCTTCACTAATCAAATCTGCCTTAGTTAAAACTAAAACGGTATCCACTTGCGCTTCTTTGGCTAATGCTAAATAACGTTCGATGCGAGATAAATTAAAATCATGATTGCATGAGCTAACAATAAACGCTGTATCTACGTTAGCCGCAATCAGTTGACTGGTATTAGAGCCGGGTGATTTTCGTTGAAAAACACTCTGCCTTTCTAATAAAACTGGGGTACCTGATTGTGTATTTGGCATTAGTATCCAGTCACCTACAGTGCCGCCTTGTAAGATAGGGTATTGCGCTAGATCTAGATTAAGTTCGCCGTGTTCGCCTAATACAATCAGGCGATTTCTAAAAACTTGGGTGATTCTATAGGGAGCAGCTTGCTCTAAATTGTCTAAAGTGAGCTGTTGGTTAAAAAATGTTTTCCAACCTAATTGAGTTAAGGTGTAATTTTTTTCAGACATGATAAGTCCTGTTGTCTATTTTTAAAATGGGTCGATTTACAAACAAAAAATAGTCATCGCTCGCCAAGACAACGGGTAGTGGGGTAAGAGTTCAAACAACTCTTAGTTTAGACAGCTACCCGCTCAAGTAGAGCAATGGGGGCAGTTACAACAATCATCAAAAATCTCCTTAGGAATAGCAAATATTTATTGCTTGATAAAAATAACAGTGCGCAGAACACGTGTAAAGGTAAAAACGATATATGTCTATGAAAGTCTATAGATAACCATCAATCAAAGAAATGCTGCTTAGCTGAAAGCGTTTTACTCTAGAGCCGGTATATATATTACAACCATGTATTAGGTTAAATCATCTAAAGGATAAAACATGTCAGAACAATACACACTTTATGGCGCACCCATGTCTTTATATACGGGAAAGGCTCGAGCATATTTGACGTTTAAAGGTCTGCCATACGCAGAAGTGTTTTCCTCGCTAAAGGTCTATAAGAGTGTCATTGTTCCCAAAACAGGTGTCCGTTTTGTGCCTGTAGTCAAAACGCCTGAAGATGAATATTTACAAGATACCGCACAGATTATCGATACTCTCGAACAACGCCATCCTCAACGCTCGGTTATCCCCACAAGCCCTAAACAGAAGTTGGTTTCTTATTTATTTGAAACCTGGGGTGATGAATGGTTAGTGATACCCGCTATGCATTACCGTTGGAATAAAGCCAACTTCCCTTTTATTTACCAAGAGTTTGGTAAGGTTATTGCACCGAATATGCCTAGCTTTATTCGGGCTTTTATTGGTAAAAAAATCGGTGCGAAGTTCAAAGGGTTTGTACCTTTGTTAGGGATTACTGATAAGAGTATTCCTGCGATTGAAGATTGGTATGAAAACCATGTTTTGCCGCTATTGGATAAACATTTTGCTGAGCATGATTATCTACTAGGCAGTAAACCTTGTTTAGGTGATTTTGGTTTAATGGGTCCATTATATGCTCATTTATACCGGGATCCCGAGCCAGGCGCTTTAATGAAAAAAATAGCACCTAACGTGGTCAAATGGGTTGAAAGAATGAATCAACCGCAAGATGTTGAAGGTGAATATTTAGCTGACGACCAAATTCCCGAATCTTTGTATTTTCTGCTTACACGTATGTTTAAAGAGCAGTGGCCAGTGTTAGTCAATACAGTGAAAAGTTTAGAAACATGGGCTGAGCAAAATCCACAAAATGTCGAGATCCCCAGAACCATAGGAGAACATGAGTATACTATTGGTGAAACTACGGAAAAACGTGCCATTGGTACCTTTCACCAATGGAAAGTACAAAGAATATTAGATTGTTATCACCAATTTGATGAGCAGCAAAAATTATCAGTCGATACTTTTTTGCATTCAGTAGGTGGATTAGACAGTATGCAGTTGGATATTAAAAAGAAACTGAATAGAGTGAACAATAAATTAATATTCAATTAACCCAGTTTAGGAAGCCTTATGCACATAGTTTGTTCCCATTGCCTTGCAATAAACCGTATACCAGAAGATAGAAGTCATACTCAGGCCAAATGTGGTAAGTGTCAGCAAGCGGCTTACTCTTCAAGTCCAGTTGAGTTAAATGATTCTTCTTTCTATCGTTACATTGAAAAAAATGATTTGCCTGTGATCGTCGACTACTGGGCAAGCTGGTGTGGCCCTTGTCAGGCTATGGCTCCGGTGTTTGCGAGTGTTGCTAAACAGTCAGAAGAATTGTTATTTGCTAAAGTGAATACTGAGCAAGCGCAAAAAGTTTCGGCTGACGCCAGCATTCGTAGTATTCCTACTTTAATCTTTTTTCATCATGGTAAAGAAATCGATAGGATTGCTGGTGGTTTAAGTGAGTCACAATTGAAAAACTGGATAGTGCAAAGTTTACAAAAATTGGCTTAATTTTTGGTAGTTGAAAAGCCCCAAAAGTGGTTTTAGTCTTTTGGGGCACCAAATTCACACGTTATCGGGTTTCTTCTTGCCATTTAACAACCAGCCAATAGGTGTCCATTTTACGAATAATACGTAACTAATTAAACCAATGAAAAGAGTGCCGAAAGAGCTAAGTAAAAATTCAATCAGCATTGGCCATTCTTTATCGAGTAAGTAAAACTGAAGCCACATCAATACTGGTAAATGAATGAGGTAAACCCAGTACGATGAGTCTGCAATCAATTTCATGCTGTCGTTTTGTTTATTAAACAGTTTACGTCCAACAATTAATAAGGCCAGGCTCATAAAGGCACTGATGTAAGCTTGCAAGGTTGCAAGACCTGCTTGTTTTAAATCGATAGCTGGCGAAGTAGCCATGACTGTCATTATTTCTTGCATGCTGGTATGTCTTGGGTATATTTCAAAAAATAGGATGTAGGCGGCAACACTTGTTCCTAGCATCATCCAAACATAGGGTTGAAGTTTGTCTAAAAAGTCTTGATGACTAAATAACCCATAACCAAACAAAAAGAACAAACCAAAGAAACCAAATGACCATAACTGCGGGATAAACTGTTCAGGAGCAGGAATAGGCGTATGCTGTGTTATTAGTGCAGGCACTAATAAAAGTGGCGCTAACAGCAAGAACAGCTTTGGCGACTTGACGATACGGGACATCCAATCAAATTTAACCCATTTCACCACTACCGCAGTGACGATGAAAAAAAACGTTAGCTGGTACAGAAACCATAAGTGCATAGTGGTTACTGGTGGTGGCGGTGCATCAGGGTACTGCGCCATCATGGCGATTAAACTCAGCATGGGTGATTTTGTTTCAACACTTTCCAGTGCCCAGCCAATCAGAATGGCAAAAGAGGCAAGCACTAAAGGTAGAAATATCGATAGTGGCAAGGTAATGCGCATTAGGCGATTTTTTATCATCGCGCCTAAGCCTCTTTTTTGAATTAACAAAGCCACAAAAAAACCGGCTATCAAAAAGAACAATGGCATACGGAATGTGTGACTGAAAAAAGCGATAAAATCGACTATCTCAGAATTTTGTGGGCTGGCTGGTAACCAAACCTCTTTGAGTGATGGACTGTAAGCTAATACTGCGTGGAAAAATATACCAAGTAACATGGCAAACGCCCGTAAATTATCCATATAATGGACACGACTATGACTACCCATAATGAGCACCTCTTAAAAGTTAAGTTGAAAGTTAATTTGAAGTAAGCGGCTTAATTAAGCCTTAGTGAAGGCCTAGCTAGAGAAAGCAAGCCTTTCGGGATTTGATAAAAATAGTGGTGCCTATGACTATTGCTATTGCCAGTAACTCAGCACCAATGAGTGTGAAAACCGTTGAATTAAATATGGCAGTGGGGGATTCGATATGGCTGCCAATGGCCTCAATTCCGGCAACTTCAAATAAAAATAGGTTAAATCCCATGTTGAGTATAATCATCGTAATTATGGTTACTGGTATTGAACCACTTAACACACCGGCGCAAAGCACAATACTCGTGGCTACCAATATTTCCAATGCACAGAGGATCAACATGGGCAGCATGCCGTTTGGCATATGACTGAAATTAATAATCAGGCTTGCGCTTACAACAATTGTTCCCCAACTCACCAAATATATGCCTAAACCACCAAATATTTTAGATAAGTTGTAATCCATCGGAGTAATAGGTAGCCCCATGATGAAGGATAATTGGGACTCTTTCTTCTCGGTCACCACAATGTTTATTGCTACGTGGGCACTGGAGCCGATTAATACTGTTATCAATCCCACTAAACCTAAATAGTAAACCGTGCCAGAGGGCACCGTCATCAGTCCAGCTGAAAAAATACCTAATAAGGCATAGCCCAACATAAAGACTTTATATAACTGCCAATCTTTGATGATGAGTTTTGTAATCATAAAGGTATTCATTATTTAGCTCCTATATTTTGGGCTTGTCTGCGATGATTAACATTGGCTAAGAAAATTTCTTCTAAGCTCATATTTTCTACTGCTAAAACTTTAATATTTTGTTGCTGATATGCTTCTAATATCGAGGGGCAAAACTGGTTGCTGATCACTGAGGCCAATCGTCCATCTTGCTCAATTTGAACAATATTACCCATTAGTACCATTGGGTGATTAGAAGGTAATTCGACTTGAATGCGGCGCCAGTTTTCTAAAAAGGTTTCTTTGTCATTGGTATCAATAATCGAACCTCGATCAATAAAGGTTATTTGATCTGATATTTTCTCAACGTCAGCAGTATTGTGCGAAGAGAACAACACTGTGCGTTCCTCATCTTTTAAAATAAGGGCTAATTCATTGTTCACTTCTTGGCGCGCCATAGGGTCCAAACCAGTTGTGGGTTCATCCAATACCAATAGTTTTGGTTTGCGGGCTAAGACCAATAATAATTGTGCTTTGATATGCTGACCTTTGGAAAACTGTTTAATTTTCTGCTCAAGGTTGAGATCAAATCGATGTAACAATTCGTTTGCGTAGTTATCGTCCCAACCAGGGTATATCGACTTGATAAACTCCATATGCCAGCCAAGATCTTTACCGCCATATAACTTCATCTCTTCGGAGCTATAACCTACATTATGTTTAACTTGCGCCTGAAGTTTAGGCATTTCTTGGCCTAAAACTGTTGTTTTACCACTATCAGCTTGCATCAAACCCATAATGATCCTGATGGTGGTGGACTTACCAGCGCCGTTGGCACCAACAAAGCCCATGATTTGCCCTTTGGGCAAAGTGAGATTGATATTGTTAAGGTCAAAATAGTTAAAATGTTTGCTCACATTTTCTAGTTGTATCGCTAACTCGTTCATTGTTCGTTCCCACTTGTGTTTAATAACACCTGATTCAATCGTTCTTTGGTTTCATCGTCACTCAATCCCAATTGGCGAGCACTGAAAACAACCTGTTTTAACTTCTCATCTAGTTCAGATAATTGTAAATCTGACCGCACGGTTTCAGATTCAGCAATATAGGATCCGCGACCTTGTTGGGTAACAATTACCACCTCAAGCTCCAGTTCAGAGTAAGCTCGCTTGACCGTAATAACACTCACGCCAGTCACAGAGGCCATCTCTCTAATAGAGGGCAAATGAAAACCAATTTGCCAATCACCTACCATCACTTTCTGTTTTATCTGGCTCATGATCTGCATATACATAGGCCTGCTATCTGTCTGTGAAAGAAATAATTTAATCGTCATTAAATATCGTTACTGTGTATATCTGGTATGCACAGTTGGCAAATAAATTGTGTGAAATTTGTGCTGCCTAAGTTGTTTTTTAGTTTAACTTATTGAAATTTATGGATAATTAATAATGTGTCTACAGGGGGCTGTGTATATATGGAGACTATACACACGGCAGTGCATTAAGAGCACTGCGTATTTGATATTGTAATACCTTAAATGTTGATTATTTTTTCTGTGCTGCTACAACCGATATTTCAACCAATAATTCAGGCCTAGCCATAGACGCTTGAACACAGGCTCTAGCAGGGGCATGACCTTCTGGTACCCAGTTATCCCACACCGTATTCATGGCCGAAAAGTCTTGCATATCTTTAATGTAAAGAGTGGCAGAGAGCATATGTTCTTTATCGCTGCCAGCGTCTAGTAATAACTGCTCAACTTTATCAAGCATGGTTTGAGTTTGTTGTTCGATACCTTGGGTGGCATCGGCACAGACTTGTCCACACAGGTAAATAGTACCTTGATGAATAACTATGTGGCTCATGCGCGGCTTGGTTTCTTTACGTAGAATATTTGTCACTTTGTTTCTTAAATAATAGTGAAAGAAGGTGAAAGATAGTAACAATAAGTGTGAGCTGGATAAATGCATAGTCGGCTGAATGTTGTGTTTTAATGGTTATTAATATGAGTGATAAAGTTGTATCTGGATCGTCAATTTTTTGTTTCACCCAGAGACTGGTAGGCTTCCCAATATAATAATTCAATGGAAAATAACTATGCATGATCAGCAACAATTTTTAGATAAAGTGGTTTTGGTAACAGGGGCTTCTGGGGGCATAGGAGAGGCCGTTGCTAAAGCTTTTGCCAATCAAGGAGCGAAAGTTGTACTAGCTGATATTGACAGTCAAGGTCAACAAGTGGCGAAGGATATAAATGATTTAGGCCATAGCGCAGTATTTCAGCATTGTGATGTGAGTAGTGCCGTTTCGGTTAAGGCATTATTCGACTTTATTGAAGATACTTACGGCAGATTAGATGTTGCTTTTAATAATGCCGGAATTGACATTGAATCAAGCAGGTTAGCCGAAAGTGATGAAGCGACCTATGACAAAATTATGGATATCAATGTGAAAGGGGTGTGGTTATGTATGCGCCAGGCTATAACAATAATGCTCAAAACAGGTGGCGGTTCGATTGTGAATACTGCATCTGTAGCTGGGCTAGGTGCGGCGCCTACTATGAGTATCTATGCCGCCAGTAAACATGCGGTAGTTGGATTAACCAAGTCTGCTGCGGTTGAATATGCAAAAAAAGGGATTCGAGTGAATGCGATTTGTCCCGCGGTGATTAACACGAATATGTATCAACGAGCCATGGCCGGAGACGCTAAAAAAGCCAAAGCCATTGAGGCCATGCATCCGGTAGGGCGAGTAGGTCAAACCAATGAAGTGGTATCTGGGGTTTTGTATTTATGTTCTGATGCTGCAAGTTTTACTACTGGTATTACTTTGCCAATAGATGGCGGTTCTACAGCAATATAATCTAACCTGATGATGAATTCGTATAACGATCCTTTGGCGACAGATATATTATTTGTCGTCGTTGGTAAACCATAATTCTGGCCGGTCGAATGGAATGCTTTTTGGTAAATCCGGATTTGTAATCGTAATTACCCTGCGATTATTGATGTCTGCTTTTTCGAGGTCATCGGTATAAAATTCATAAAATAGAGCTTTAAGTGAACCATCACTCACCATTTTCTCTAATCCAGCTTCAATACGCTCAGCTAAGCGGACTTCATTCGGTGAAACAAAAATATAAGTGGGTGCCGGTAGAAAAATGATTAATTGAGGTTCAACTATCACTTTATTCGGTTGGCGAACTGCAATTTCGTCATATATTTCATTAATGCCGCGAGGTATATAATCAATGACGTTATGATTTAACATATTATACAGGCCATCAAGAGACACTAATTCGTAGTGGCTGAAAGACTGCTTTTTGAATATATCAGTTGTGGCCCATCCTACCCGCAATCCTGCGGCTAATTTTTTAAGTTCGCTCAATTCTGTGACTGTTGAAAACTTATTGAGATTATTTTCATGAATTGCTAATACTCGGTAATTGAGAATCCCTCGGCGAATTGGGATTCGAATGGGAATTGTGGCTTCTTCCCGTTCCTGAGTAGTGACACCTATAAATAAGTTTATAATTTTGCCTGATTGGACTTCAGACGCAGTGCGTGCAGAAGTTGTGAATAGTTCAATATACTCGACTTTGTAGGGACCGTGAGTAGCCACTGTTTTTTCTAAGGCTAGGGACAAGACCCTATTTTTATAATGAACTCTTAAATCGTTAGTTAGATGAGTAGTATTTGTGCGAACTACGGATGTGGTTAGCACATCGGAAGGCGAAACTTCAGAGGCTTGCAAATTATTAGATTGCGAGTTGGTACTAAAAGTAAGCAATAGAGTGACAATAAAAAAAGTATGAAAATTAAAGTAGGCCAATACACAATCCAAAAACGTTAGGACACGCGTTAGGTGTGGTAAATCATAGCAAAGATTGGCGTTTATGCTTGTTTTTTTGCCCATAATATTAGCCTGCTTTAAACGCTAACCACTGTTATGGTGCAGTCTGATTGATTAGTTTTGTATTCGGATTAGTGGTATGCATTAATCCGAATACAGGGCACTTTTTACTCGCTTAGTATATCAACCAGTTCCTTCAATTCGACTAATTGTTTAGTCAATTCAGCCACTTGTTGCTCTAGTTGTGTAATGCGCTCTAGGGCATCTTGGGAGGTTGAATCTGCACCTTGAGTAGGATTAGTGGCATTTGTATATACTGCGACCTGAGGTGCGACTTGTAATCCTTCATCGCCACTAAATAAATGGGCATAACGGGAATCTCGTTTACCAGGTTCTCGGTCTAGTTTGACTACCAACTGTTCATCGTTTAAGTCGTGTAATTTGTTAAGTGTTGCCTCAATCTCTTCTACATTGTCAAAATCGGCCAAACGGTTGGTGCGAGTTCTTAGTTCGCCTTGGGTTTGCGGACCGCGCAGCAACATCACGCAGATGATAGCCAACTGTTGGCGGCTAAATTTCAGGTCACTGAATTCGGTATTACAGAAACGATGTTTGTACTTTACAACGCGACTTCCTGATCCAGTATGTTCGAGGATCAGTTTTTTATCTCTAAGCTCATCCAAAACATTCTGCACCTCTGATTCACTGAGGTTCATCACTGGTTCTCTGTTACTTTTTTGGTTACAACCTAAAGTTAACCCATTTAGAGATAAGGGATACTGGTCAGGTGTAGTGACTTCTTTTTCGAGTAATACACCGATAAGTCGAGCTTGAATTGGTGTGAGTTGAATAAGCATTTAGGTGTCCTTTAGTAACGCTATTTTATGCCCTATTATAAGGCGTGAACAGACTTTGCATATCCACTTTAGCCTTTAATTTTATGGCCAACAAAAATAATCCGCCTAGTTTACGATGTAAAAATATCGCGTTGGCCGAGGGAGTGTGTGCGTACTCTTTCTCAAGTCCTAATTGTATGCCCTGAGTTTGTAACCTTGAGGACAAGTCAGAACTAGCAAAGTCATAGGGGGACTCGGCATACAGAGGTTCACAGGCCATATAAGCCAAATCGGTGATGTTTTGCTGAACCTTTTCAGGTAAATCCTGCCTGATTAAACCTATATCTAAGATTGCCTGACGGATCTGGTTTTTGTCGTGATGACTCGCACCTTGCATAAGTTGACGATAACCTTCGGCCATCTGAGATGTGTAAGTGCGTGTCGCTCCAAAATCTAAAAGCACGATTTTTTGGGTTTCTTGGTCATATTGATAGTTGGCAAAATTAGGGTCGGTTTGCACTAGTTGAAAATCAAATAACTCTTTAAAAAACAATCGCATTAATTGACTCATTACCCGATCACGTGTTTCTTGTGACTGATTAACTAATTGCTCTATTGGTAAACCATCAATAAAACTCATTGCAAGCACAGTGCCTGAACTAAACTCTTTATCCAAAATAGGCATGATAAAAGCATCGTCATTTTCAATAACTGCGGCATATTGATCCAAGTACTGACCTTCAAGTGTATAATCTGCCTCATCGTGAAGCTGTTTTTTAGCTTCCGCCAACAATGGCTTAATATCCAGACTCTTAGGTAATAGCCCCGTCATTTTAATGAGAGTAGCGACATTATCCACATCACTATTAATACTTTGTTTAATTCCTGGATATTGAATTTTAATGGCCAGACGTTTTAAGTCTTGAGTGATGACTTTATGTACTTGACCTATTGAGGCTGCTGCTATGGGTTGTAGCGGGAATTGAATGAATTGTTTCTTCCAGTCTTGTCCCCACTGAGACTCGAGTAAACTAATCAATTCATTTTCAGGCATGGATTTGGCGTCAGAGCGTAATCGAGCTAATAAATCGGTTAATTCGGCAGGCAACATATCACCTGCATCCATAGATATCATTTGACCTACTTTCATCGCAGCACCGCGCATTTGCGCGAGTTGGTCGGCAACACGCATGGCATTGCCGGGTGTCAGGAGTAAATCCTTAATTTTAGGCCGATTACCTTTGGCTAATTCGCTAACGCCTTCTGCTAAAATGTTTCCCGCCACTCGCCCTGCTAAAGAACTGAGTTTCCCCAATCGACTTAATCGTCCCTTTGGGATAGAGGCTGTATCTGTCTTTTTTTGCATAAAATAAGTGGCCTATTAAACAGACTAATACGTTGTTTGATGGATTTTAGACCTATACCACCTCTAAACACGGGTGTTGAGGTGGTATGGGGATAGACTATTCTGTTGGTGCAACTTCCTGTAGCACACCCACTTCTAACATGGGGGCCGCATCTAAGTTTTCTGCATCCATCATATAGGCGATACGTTGCATTGTTGAAACTAGTTGGGTTTGCTCCCATTCTTCCAGTTTTTCAAAACGGTCGATGAAATGTGTCTGTAGTGGTCTTGGTGCATCTTTGACCACAGTCTTTCCTTGTTCTGTAAGGTACAAGCCAACTCTACGTTTATCCGTAACTGAGCGTTCTCGAATGACATAGTTACGTGCTTCAAGTCTGTCTAAAATACTGGTTACAGTGGCGGAGCTAAGATTAATACTGTGAGCTATATCTTTAACCATACAGCCGTCATGTTGATCAATTTCTTTTAGCACTATTAGCTGGGGACTGGTAAGCCCACTTTCTTTGGATAATTTTTTCGAATAAATTCCGATGGCTCGGGTGACCTTTCTTAATGACACCAATAACTCTTCATATTTTTGCATAACACCTACCTCTAAACACCTCTGAAAGCCGGCTGATAAACCTGATTAAAAGGCGCCAGTTTAATGACGCTTAATGTATGAGTAATTAACCTAGAGTTCAATTTTTATATTCAATTTTGTTACTTTGTTTAACTGTTGATAATGATTCAGTTCTATCTAATTTTCCCTGTTTCAAACTATGTTATATCAATAGTGTAATGGATTTTTTGTGAAAAAATAGTTAGTGTACGAACTATTAGTTTGCTGGAAGTTGTTTAGCAAATATTTTTATAGGTTAAAAATACAGTTTTTAGGCCCGTCAGAGGCCTCTCAGTCAAAAGGCTGTATTCGCATCTAAGCAAAAACCTATCCTCAGTGAGAGTCCATTCTCTAGCTTTAGAGGTTCTTCATTAAATTAGAACAGTAAAACTGGCATTCATGCCTAAATCAATTAAGCAAGCGTTGAACGACGCAGGGTAAGTAGTTAATTACATGAAAAAAGTAAATTGGAAACGTATCGTAATCAAAGTAGGTAGTGCTTTGATTGCCCCACATGGAAAGGGGTGTAGTAGTCATTATTTATTAGGGATAGCGCAGTTTATCGTTAACTGTCGTACTCAAGGTATTGAGGTGGTCTTAGTCTCCTCTGGTTCAGTTGCTGCCGGAGCGCATATTTTCCCTGCCGAGTTACAACAAACGGTTTCAGTTAAAAAAGCCATGGCTGCAGCTGGCCAAAGCGAAATGATGGCCACTTGGGACAAGTTGTTTGATTTTCCAACTGCGCAGATGTTGCTAACGCGATGTGATTTGCGCGATCGAGAGCGTTATGTAAGTGTAAAAAACACAATATTCACGCTTTTGGAGCACGGTGTACTGCCAATTGTGAATGAGAACGACACAATAGTGACCGATAAGCTGAAAGTGGGAGATAACGATAACTTATCTGCCATAGTGGCAGCAGCTGCGGATGCAGATGCATTGATTATTTGTTCTGATATTGATGGTTTGTACAATAAAAATCCACATAAACATGAGGACGCGGTTTTATTGCCAAAAGTGACAGCAATAGATGCCGAAATTTATGCGATGGCCGACGGTGCCACTAGTGCGGTAGGTACTGGGGGAATGTTAACCAAAGTTCAGGCCGCTGAAAAGGCGACATTACACGGTATCGATACCTACATAGTGAATGGTTTTACTGAGTTAACCTTCAACATGTTACTCAAAGGTGAAAACCCAGGTACACACTTTTCCTCAGACCCTTCACCTATGCAAGAACATTTGCATTGGATGACACATACCTCAACTGCACGAGGAGAAATGATTGTAGAAGACAACTTTGCAGCCAAACTGGATGCACATAGCGAACAGCTTACCAGTGATGATTTAGTTGATATCAAGGGCGAATTTGCAGTTGGTGACACGATTTTAGTACGTAAACACGATGGCACAAAGCTGGCAAAAGCCCAGTCGAATTACAGTAGCTGTTTACTTAACTTTATTACCAATCAAGAAGATCAAGAATTCGCAAATGAATTTCAGCAACAAACAGGCCCCATCATTTCAGATCAAAATGTCGCGTTATTGGAGAAAGAATGAGTATTATTAAGGCGCTAACTCAAGGCGCAGTAAAAGCATCTAAGATCTTAGATGAGTCAATCAAAAATCAAGTGTTACGTGCGATGGCTAAAGCATTGCGTGAGCAAAAACAAACTATCCTTGTAGCTAACGAGAAAGACTTAACGTTAGCGAAACAAAACGCGCTGAGTGGTTCGATGATAGACCGCCTAACGCTTAACGATGAAAGAATTGAGTCAATGGCGGCAGGGCTCGAGGTGATAGCCGAATTGGCCGATCCAGTTGGCGCTGAACGAGTGGTCAGTGAACGTCCTAATGGATTACAGATTCGTAAGATGCGTGTGCCTCTTGGTGTGGTCTGTATGATTTTTGAAGCTCGCCCTAATGTGACAGCAGATGCTGGGGCTCTATGCTTTAAATCTGGCAACGCAGTTATTTTGCGTGGTGGAAAAGAGGCATTAATCTCTAGTTTGGCTATCGCAAAAGTTTTACAAGGTGTGTTAATTAAATTTGATTTGCCACCCGAGCTTATTACTGTAGTGCCCGATCCTAGTCGTGATTTGATGTTTGAGTTAATGCAACAACGGGACAGTATCGATGTCATCATCCCAAGAGGTGGTGAAGGCCTAATTAACTTTGTAACTGATAACAGCAAAGTACCTGTTATTCAGCATTACAAAGGTGTTTGTCATCTTTATATTGATAAAGAAGCCGATCTTAATGTTGCAATGAATTTATTAATCAACGGTAAAACCCAGAGAACGGGTGTATGTAATGCAATTGAAGCTCTGTTAGTCGACAAGTCAATTGCCGCTGAATTTTTGCCTAACGTTGCTGAAAAACTCAAAGAAAAGCAAGTCAAAATAAACGCTTGTAATGCAGCCAGCCAATATTTTAGCAATGCGACAGTTTTAACGGTTGATGATTTTGGCCAGGAGTACCTAGACTTAGAGATCGCCATTCGAATTGTTGATGGTGTTGATGAAGCGATGGCGCATATTGACCGATTTGGTAGTCACCATACGGAAGTGATTTGTAGCAAAAACGAACTAACCTCTAGACGTTTTCAACGTTCTGTTGATGCATCGGTAGTAATGGTCAATGCTTCTTCGCGATTTTCTGATGGCAGTGAGCTCGGATTAGGTGCTGAAATTGGTATCGCCACAACCAAGCTCCATGCTTACGGGCCAATGGGGTTAGAATCGCTAACCACCGAGAAATATTTGGTGATGGGTGACGGCCAAATACGCGCTTAATTAGCTATCAATAACAGGACGAAATTTTCGTCCTGTTATTTTTGTCTTAGATTATATTATTGTTATTCGCCAAATGCTCCTGCAGCGCCGGGAAACACCACTGGACTCTCAAAACCCTCTTTGCTCACACTTGCGACACCAAAGAAGTAATTGTCTATTACCACATTTTCTAAGGTGTATTCGGTAACGTCTCCTACAAACTTACTGTATTGCCATTGAGGTGCGTCGGTGTAACGCCAATAAATTTTGTACCCAGCCAGTTGTTTGTTTTGCTTTTTGTCTAAGGCTGCCCAACTTAATGTGGTACTAGGTTGCACGGCTCCTTTGATACTGACTTCGGCTGGTGGGGAAGGGGCCCATGCCATACCAGCAAGAGAAACCGCATTTAAAGCTGTTAGTTTGGCGGCATATTCGAAATTAACACCTTCAATGGTATCGCCATATGCCACGCCATTTTCAATGCGTAAATCTTGATGCTGACGGTCGTAATGTTCGTTGGTTTCCATGATACGAACGCCCGGATAACCTAAATCGTTAAAGGGACGATGGTGGCCTCCACGGCCAAACCTGTCCAAGCGATAAACGACCATAGTATCTAAGTTAGGAATATAGCGGTCTGCCATCAAATCGATATAACGGGCCAAGTTGCGACTAGGAGAGTCTACTTCACCGCCTGTATACCGGCGATTTCGCGCTTGTGCGTCAGTTTCGGTGTAGCGAGTGCCTTCAGCAAAAATTCGAGCCGTGGTATTGTTAATTACTCCGTTGATGCCGGAAATATTACCAATCATGTCGTTGTTCAATACGGCTTTTAAGCGCCAGCCTTGTTTTTGTGCTGCTTCGGCTAATATTTTGCCGCCAAATAGGCCTTGTTCTTCACCGGCTAGCGCAGCGTAAACAACACTACCGCTAAATTTGTATTTACTCAGTATGCGAGCTGCTTCTAGTGTACCAGCCACGCCCGAAGCATTGTCGTTTGCGCCAGGTGAATCATCGGTAAAATTCATCACATCTGAAATACGCGAGTCTATATCGCCAGACATCATAACGTAACGGTTAGGATCGGTGCTTCCAGTTTGCACTGCAATTACACTGACGACTTCAGTCGAATCAGGAATTCGCTTTTCGCCTTGGATGGTTTGTGACTGAAAATACACCTTTAGACAACCGCCACAGTCTTTAGAAATACTATCAAATTCTGCCTTTATCCAGCGTCTAGCTGCACCTATACCTCGAGTATCCGATTTAGTTTCGGAAAGGGTGTGACGGGTGCCAAAGCCAACTAACTTACGAATGTCATGTTCAATGCGTTTTGCAGAAATCTGTTGTTGAATATCACGTAATGGTTGTTGATCTTTATATTCTAATTCTTTTGCTTGTGTTGTCAGTGCAAAGGTAAAAAGCAAAAAGACAGATAAAATTGGTTGCGTGGTTCTCACAATCTCTTCCTCAATGGTTTATTTGTTAATTCAGCATACTTTAACGTGTTTTGAACTGATATTGTGCATAACTAGAATTCATTATCTCTGAACTGGCAATTAACTATCACTATGACTGCACTGGTATTTCATCCAATTTATAGCCAACTCGATTTAGCGGTGCGCCATCGTTTTCCGATTGAAAAGTATCAAGGGATCCGAGATAGATTAGCTGCGCAAGGGGTTGCAGATAAATGCTTTCAGCAGCCAATCCCAGTCTCATCACAAGACTTATGCCAAGTATTTAATCCGCAATATGTACAACAACTTGTTAGTGGCACCTTAGATGCTAAAGCGATGCGCCGGATTGGTTTTCCTTGGTCAGCACAACTTATTCAGCGTTCATTAACCGCAGTGGGAGGCACCATTTTAACTGCTGAATTAGCCTTGCAACATGGTAAAGCATTGAATTTAACCGGTGGTTATCATCATGCCTTTGCCAATTATGGTTCGGGCTTTTGCCTGTTTAATGACTTGTATTTAGCGGCTCTAACCATGTTACAAAAACCAAACATTGATAAGGTGTTGATTTTTGATTGTGATGTACATCAAGGTGATGGAACCGCAAAGTTAGCTGAGGGCAACCCACAGGTATATACCGTTTCTATCCACGGTGAGAAAAACTTTCCTCATCGAAAACAAGTATCAGACCTCGATTTTAATTTGCCTAAAGGCACAACCGATCCAGAGTATCTGGAAACGGTCGACTGTGCTTTACAGTTAGCGATTAATACCTATCAACCTGATGCAGTTATTTATGATGCAGGTGTAGATATTCATATTAATGATGATTTAGGGCATTTACACATTAGTACGCAAGGAGTGTATCAACGTGACTGTTTGGTTTTTGACACCTGCCAGCAACAAGGTCTACCTATCGCTGCAGTTATAGGTGGTGGTTATCAACGAGACATAGCAGCCTTGGTGGAGGTGCATATTCAGCTATTTAAAGCAGCTGGTGTGATCTAATCATTTGTTCCACATTGTTTGCACATTTACTACATAGATTGTTTGTTACCTTCCTCCCCAGATTATCGATTGTGAGATCGAATTGGCGTTAACAATTAATGTAATAAGGTAAACAAATGCAAAACGTTACTTATAAATACAATCAGGGAGTATTAGCTACACTAATATCGACATTGATGTTATCAGCTTGTAGTGGCTCATCAGAGTCGACAGATACAGGTACAGTCACTGAAGTAGGCAGTGGAACTACTACGTGCGACTCACCGGTGACAGAACTTTCAAGCGCATTACTCGAATTCGTTGCAGCGCCTAATGTGACAGTTGTTTTATCTGAAGACGGTTGTACTGTCGCCCTTGAGTCTGCTGGTAAGCCTGATCATACTTCATCCTATTGGGATTCAGGAAACGACAGTGGTTTGTATGTTGAACCTGAAGACGCAGCTTTGTTTAATACACAAAGATCGCCTGGCGATATCGAAGATTATATTAATGATTTTAATTTGACTGTCTCGGTGTCTCCACAATTAGCGAGTAGTTCGTCGGCAACGCCACTTGGCGCAATTGGCATTGCAATTAGTGGTGCCCCAATCTTTAATGATTCTGAAGGTAACGGTGATGTTTCACTGGGGGTTATCCAAGGTTTTGACCGCAATGGTGCTCATACGGGTCCACAGACCTATCACTACCACTTAGAACCCAAAGCCATTTCATATGATGATGACTCTCTTGTAGAAATTATGGCTGATGGATTTTTAATTTTCGGCAGAAGATGTTATTCAACGGCAGACTACCCCACTGAGCTTGATGAATCCAATGGCCATAGTTCAGTAACCTTATATACAGGCTCTGGAGCAGAGGATGCTGAGTACCATTATCACGTCTCAACTGAACAATATCTAAACGGTGATTATTATTTAATATTCCCAGGAAACTTCCAAGGGACTCCGGGTGATATTAATTAAGCGACGTATTGGTATAGGGCTACTTTTTTGTATGTTGGTGGTTGTAGCGGCCATCACTACAACTATTGAATTTAGCTCTGGGACCCAATTAATTATCGGAAAATCAGAAATATCAATTAACCAGCAAGGTCAGCGCGTATACCAAAACAAACCTTTTACTGGCGAAATGGTGAGTTATCACGATTCCGGAAAAGTCGCTACCGCCGACCAATTTATAAATGGTAGGCGTCAGGGCTATTCTAAAAAATGGTTTGCCAATGGCTTATTGGGTTATGAATCATTTTATGCTGCGGGTATTCGAGACGGTATAACCAAAACTTGGTGGTCCAATAGCAACCTTCGTTCTGACTTCTTTTATATTAAAGGCAAAACTGAAGGATTAGGTAAACGTTGGTATCGAAGTGGTGCAAAGTTTAAACAATTTAATTATCACGCTGGTAACCCTGTTGGGTTGCAACAAGCTTGGCGTGAAAATGGTAAATTATTTTCCAATTTTGAATATAAAAACGGGCGGATTTATGGACTTAGAAAAGCAAATAATTGTGTTGGGCTTAAAGGCGAGGTTATCACTCCTGAGTACTACCAATTTCAAGCAAATAATACTCTCTAGCGTTTTATTGTTTTTGGTAAGTTCAGCAGCAAAGGCATCTGACAGTTTGCCTTACTACAATAGTGCAGAATTTACACCTCATTGGTTAGAGGGTAATAGTACTAAGCTTGAAAATTTTCACCGTATTCCATCCTTTAGTTTTATGGATCAGGATGGGCAAGAAGTCAGTGAAAAAAGTTTCGAAAATAAAATTTATGTGGCAGGGTTTTTCTTTAGTACTTGCCCTGGAATTTGCCCTGCGATAAGGACTAAACTTAACAAGGTGCAGGAAAAGTTTCTTGAAGATGCAGATGTTAAAATTCTTCAACACTCAATTAGGCCCAATACAGATACAGTTGATACACTAAAAAAATACGCTAATGATAATGGCATAGTCAGTGGAAAATGGCATTTAGCTACGGGTGATAGAGAAACTATTTATTCGTTGGCTAAAAGCGCTTACTTTGCCAGTGAAGATTTAGGTAATATTCAAAAAACAGATGATTTTTTACATACAGAAAGCCTTCTGCTTATCGACCAAAATCGACATGTACGTGGCATATACAATGGTCTAAATAGTGCGTCTGTAGGTTATTTGATCTCAGATATAGAGGCCCTTAAAGCAGAAATTAATATCCAAAGAGAATGAATAAATGGTTTAGGGGAGAATGGAACCTAAATAATCTCTACACTGGATAGACTTAATAACTTGAGTTCGGCGTGTTATCCGGATCTATTTCCCCACATACTTCATCTGGATCGACATCGTTGATTAACAACACTTCTCGCACTGCTTCTATGTGAGCCAATACAACCTTATAACGATCACCATATTCATACTTAGTCACTTCAATGGCTTTTGGCATATAGCTAAAGGCTATTTTTAGTGCCATTAGCGCGTCATTATTTAATTTGTCATTCATAACTGGACTCGATTTTATAATTGATTAAATTAGTGATGCAATCATAATGATTGCATTGTAGGTGGAACTCATTTAGTCTTTTATGATCTAGTCATTATGAGTCTATCCAAATGAAAAACCAAAATAATTTTGATGAATTGCAAATAGATAAAAAACTAGCAGAGTTAACTCATGCTCAAAAAGACCGTTTAGCATTTATTGATTTTAGTCTGCAGTTTTTTGGTCATATTGCTCGCACAGATCTGATCCAACGTTTTAAAACCGGGCTAGCGGCAAGTACCAGAGACTTCAGTACTTATAAGGAACTTGCCCCACAGAACCTTATTTTGCGACATCAAACCAAAAGTTACCATCGAATGGATGATTTCCAACCTGTATTTAAACATGATCCACAGGTGATCTTGGCTTCTCTTAGTCGTGGATTTGGTAATGGCATATCTACAGGTGTGCAACCATCAGAGCAGTGTTTTGATGCGGTTAGGCTAATACATCCTAACGTCGCTATTATTGCTAGCATCATGCGTGCTATCCATAATAAACAGGCCTTCAAGTGTGGCTATGTGTCAGTATCTTCTGGTGAAACTGAAAGAGCGTTAGTGCCTCATTCAATTGTTAATAATGGTCATCGCTGGCATGTGCGTGCCTATGACCGTAAGAACAATGGTTTTCGGGATTTTGTGTCTACTCGTTTTACCTTTGTTGACCTTATTGAAGGGCCTTTACATGTGCATGAAGCCAGTCCTTATGATCAGCAATGGCAGCAAATGGTGAATATTGTGCTTGTTCCCCATCCGAAGCTTAAACAGTCGAAGGCGATTGAGATGGATTATGGTATGTCTGATGGGGTGTTATCGTTGCAATTAAGGGCCGCCGTTGCGGCTTATGTACTAAGACAATGGCAGGTGGATTGTTCAGCGCAGCATACTGAGGAACAGCAAGGTTGTCAGTTGGCACTTGCTAACCCTGAGGTGCTTGAATTAATAGAAAATATCTCTTTGGCACCAGGGATTGGTTAGGTTACACCTGGTATTAGCGAAAAGTGATAACACCATCAATTAAATATCGAACATTTTCTAGCTTAGATTTTTCACTAAGGGAAAGTATAGATAAGCCTGGATATTGAGATAGTCGTTTGAACAAATAACTGACTTCTTGATTAGCGTATTGATCATGTGTTTCATTTACTTTTGAGCGTCGACCAAATAAAGCATCAGCTTCATCGAAGAATAATATCCAGTTTTCTGATTCTGCTTGGGCAATGAGTTTTGATAGGTGTTTCTCGGTTTCGCCAATATACTTGTCGAGTAAGCGTTGACAGTCAACGAAACAGACCGATTGTTTAGTATGGTAAGCAATATGATTCAGTTGCATGGCCTTATCTAAGTGATGGCTACCGTAAAAAGCCAGTTTTGTGCTGGTATTTTTTTCTGATTTGGCAATCGCCTCTTTTAATTGGTCAATGTCCTCTTGAAGTAAGGCCGTATCTCGGGCTGCTGCAATAGGGTTAGATAACATATGTATGAATGAAACAGGACCACGGTTGTAGTCACTAAATAGCGTTTTGAAGTCTCTGATAGTCATTATCATTCTCCTCGATTTTTGGCTTGATAAAACAATTACAATTATTGAAAATCTACTACCTAGCAGAACAATGTCAATTTTCACCCTTGTGCATGGGTAATGAAGCGAGCCGTTAAACAATTAATGCATAAACAATAGCCATAATAGCCTTTCTTAACCAGTTGATTTCTGCTATTTTCTCCATCAAATAGACGTCCGGATGTCTCAATTTAAACTGCCACGTGGAAAATCTCATGAGCAAAGTGTCGTTGCCAAAAGAAAAAATCAAAATATTATTACTTGAAGGTTTGCATCAAAGTACCTTGGATACGCTTCAAGCTAGCGGTTATGAAAATATTGAATACTTAAAAACCTCACTTCCAGAAGAAGAGTTGATTGCCAAAATTAAAGACGTTCATTTTGTTGGGATCCGTTCCAGAACACAGCTAAATGAAAACGTTATAGCTGCTGCGAATAAGTTGGTTGCTGTAGGTTGTTTTTGTATCGGCACAAACCAAGTTGATTTAGTGGCTACGCAAAAACGTGGTATCCCCGTGTTTAATGCACCGTTTTCAAATACTCGTTCTGTAGCAGAATTAGCATTGGCGCAAATCATTCTGTTATTGCGTGGTGTTCCAGCGAAAAATGCCAAAGCCCACAAAGGTATTTGGGATAAAAGCGCAGTGGGATCTTTCGAAGCGCGTGGTAAAACACTAGGTATTATTGGTTACGGCCATATAGGTACTCAATTAAGTATCTTAGCCGAACATCTTGGCATGCGAGTGCAGTTTTTTGATATTGAGAATAAGTTGGTTTTGGGGAATTCAACTCAAGCTAAAACATTAAAACAATTATTAAACACTTCTGATGTAATAAGTCTACATGTGCCAGAGACTAAGCAAACTCAAAACATGATTGGTGCCAAAGAGCTCGGAATGATGAAGGATGGCGCAATACTCATGAATGCAGCCAGAGGCACAGTGATTGATATTGATGCTTTGGTAGAGGCGTTAAAAAGTGGCAAATTATCCGGTGCGGCAATCGATGTATTTCCTGTGGAACCGAAGTCAAATGATGACATTTTTGAATCACCATTGACCCAGTTCGACAATGTTATTTTAACGCCACATGTTGGTGGAAGTACTCAAGAAGCCCAGCAAAATATTGGTATTGAAGTGGCTGGGAAATTGGCCAAGTACAGCGATAATGGTTCGACTTTGTCAGCAGTTAATTTTCCAGAAGTGTCTTTGCCTGAACATACAGACCGTTCACGATTACTGCATATTCATAAAAATGCACCTGGTGTATTAACACAAATTAACCAAGCCTTTGCTCAGAAAGGTTTAAATATTGCTGCTCAGTATTTGCAAACGAATGAAAATATCGGTTACGTAGTAATTGATGTTGAGACTGACCATGCGGAAGAGGCATTTGAGCAATTACAAAAAATTGATGGCACGATCAAAACTAGAATATTGCATTAACTTAGTGATTGTTTTTCACTGTTAAAAATAAAAAATGCCTGCTTATTTAGCGGGCATTTTTTATGACCAGTGATAACGTTTGAGTTCTAGAAAAGGGCGGTTATACAGGCAATACAATAGTGAACTTAACACCTTTCCCCAATTCTGAATGACAATCAATGGTGCCTCGAAGTACTTTCATCACTATGTTGTTACAGATATGCATACCTAATCCGCAACCTTCGGTTTCTCTGGCTAACGTGAAGAAAGGTTTATACATATTTTCAATTGTTTGCGTGTTCATACCTTTACCATTGTCTCGGTAAATCAAAACAAGCTTTTTGTTTCCTATTGAGTCAAATTCAACATTGGCTTTAATCGTTATTTGCCCTTCTATATCTGGGGCAAAAGCATGATGAGCAGAATTCATAATTAAGTTAATGAGCAGTTGACTCAAAGCACCTGGGTTGCTGTTCACAGATAAGTCGGCTGGAATATCGACACAAAATTTATGTGGCGTTTGTTTTAACCTAGGTTTAAGCGAGAGTAGAACTTCGTATACATATTCGCAAAGCGAAAATGTGCGAACGTCTTGACTGTGTTGGTCAATCGATAAACGTTTAAATGTTTTGATTAATCCATCTGCTCTGAGCATATTACGTTCAATTATTTGCGATGCTTCAGCCGATTCTTTTAAGTAGTTGATGAGTTCAGAACGTTTCAATTGGTCATCTTGGACCTTTTCTAAACAGGTTTTTTGCATGTCCTCTAGAAAACTTGCAGCGGTTACGGAAACCCCAATAGGTGTACTGATTTCATGAGTTAAGCTCGACATCATTGTGCCTAACGCCGCCATACTTTCCAATTCTAGCAACTGACTTTGCACTTCCGCTCGTTGCTCAATAGCTTTTTTTAGTAAGCTACTCACTTCTTCTGCGATATCTTTTTGCACCACATATTTTTTATGAAGGGCTACTTTTTGTTGCAAGTCTTTAGTTTTGTTTTTGGAATGAGCTAACAATGCGCAGACACTATTAGCTGCACGTCTTAGTAGTAATAACTCACCCGCGTCGGCATTTCTTGTGGTATTAAACAAAGCATTAAATACACCTCTAATGGTCCCGTCTTCAGACACTATTGGCACGAACCAATTGGCAACAATGCCTAATTCCTTCGCTTCGATATGCATAGCCTTCCAAGATTTGGACGCACAGACATCAGGTTCTATGACCTGTACTCCGTGTTTTAGATCTTTTTTAAAATCAGACTTAGAATTGTTTAATAGATATTTGATGACATTGTTAACAAATCTTGGATGTTGGCCATTACTTTTATGCAGAACACGGAAAATAGGCCTATTGCTATCAAATAACAGTACCTGACAATGGCAACTGCCTAATATAGTTTCCAAACACTCGGTAATTATTTTCATGGCGCTATCTAATGGCTTGCCATTTAACAAGTTTTCCATTGAATAGGCTCGTGCATCATCCAATATGCGTTGTGAGGCTAACGCAATATTTCTTTCATTGTCATCATTTGAAACAAGTTGTAGGGGTTGCATAGAATTTATTATTTTTATTAGAACTATACTTTATCAACAATCTATCATATTTTGCTCAGTTGTAAAGTTACTGAGCCTTTTAAAGATCTCCGTGAATTGCTTGTAGAGCAGATATGGCGCTGACAGCGGCAGTTTCTGTGCGTAACACTCTAGGCCCAAGTTGAATGGTTTGAAAACCACTTTGCTCTGTTTGATAAATTTCTTGTTCTGAAAACCCACCTTCTGGACCAATCAATAATCTCGCTCCAGCAGGAGGCATTGATATATGTCTAAACGCTTTCTCGGCTCTTGGGTGTAATGTGAGACGAACCTGATTGGTGGATAAGTTTACCCAGTCAGCAAATAAACTAGGTGTATGTAATATAGGTAATACGTTTCTGCCACACTGCTCGCAGGCAGCTATGGCTAATTTTTGCCATTGTTCATGTTTTTTAGACCACCTTTCTTTACTCAGTTTCACACCACAACGTTCGGTAATTAGAGGAGTGATTTCGGTTACACCTAATTCGACCGACTTCTGGATCACCCATTCCATTCTGTCACCCCGAGATATTCCTTGGCCTAGATGAATACTAAGTGGTGATTCAATGCTTATTGAAATCTTAGATTCAATGCGAACGACTACCTTACGTTTTGCCACTTCAAACAGTTCGCCACTATATTCGTTTCCGTCACCATTAAATAAAACCACGGCTTGCCCCGCTTTAGCACGTAAAACGTTAGCTACATGATTAGTGGCATCATCAGTCAAAGTAACATAACTGTCAGTGGATAATTCAAATGGGTAATAGATTCTGCTGATGCGCATTGCTTTGCTCGCTAAGGTTTTTATAAATGGTATCAACAGAGTCAAATTTAAAGAAGAGAAAATATGTCGGTGCCACCTCAAAAACACGTGGGTAACTTAAAGTGATTTAGGTAAAGTGGCTATGAAATGACGAAGTAGTATGAGTATAAAAGTGAAAAATAGACTTGATAAAATATTAAGCGTTGGCGGATGGTTCAATTCCGCCTAGCTTCTCATTATTGCTCAGTTAATCTCAATCACTTCAGACGTATTAATAGATTGAGTTGTCTCTCGTTCTTGCGCTATGGCGTTAGCACCTTTTCGAGCAAACTTAGTGTTTTTGCCCTTTTCTCTAGACATCGAAAAGCCGAAAAGTAAAACCAAAGAAATAACTAATAAACTGACTAGTAACATTTTCAATTCCTTTATAAAAATATTAGGCCACCAAAAATAGGTGAACTACATTATAGCATTAAATTTTTTTTTATTTAAATCAATTTAACCAAATGAATTATGTTAAAACATTGACTTGGGTCAAGTATCTACTGAGTAAATGACAAAATTATGAAACGCCCTAATTCTAGGCATAAAATAATAACAGTAGACTATTGTCTAATTGATTAAAATGACGTTTCGACTATCGTGGGCTCGGCATGGAGAATGGCATCTTAATTAGTGGCAACTTTTAATAAAAAGGTAGGAAATAAAAATGTTTGGATTTGACGCAGATAAAATGTCCCAGATGATGGACACATATGTTATCCCTTGGGGAATAAATATTGTTATAGCAATAGTCATTTACGTTGTTGGTAAAATGATTGTTGGTGTATTGATGAATGTGGTTGGCAAACTCATGGCTCGTTCTAAGTATGACGACATGTTGATTGATTTTGTTAAAGCGATTGCAAGAGCAGTGTTAATGCTGTTCGTCATAATTGCAGCTTTAGATCAACTAGGTGTTGATACAACGTCGTTAGCAGCCATTTTAGCGGCAGCAGGCCTAGCAATAGGTTTATCATTACAAGGTTCATTGCAGAATTTTGCTGCAGGCGTGATGTTACTTGTATTCAAACCTTTTAAAGCCGGTGATTTCATCGAGGCCGGTGGTGCAACTGGTGTGGTTAAAAGTATCAGCATTTTCACCACAGTAATGACCTCAGGTGATAACAAAGAAATCATAGTACCAAATGGTAGTATCTATGGTGGCAACATCACTAACTATTCAGCCAAAGAAACTCGTAGAGTTGATATGGTGGTAGGAATTGGTTACGACAGTGATTTGAAAAAAGCTAAAGAAATATTAAATGAAATGGTTGCAGCCGATGACCGTATCTTAAAAGATCCTGCACCTACTGTAGCAGTGGCAGAATTAGCAGACAGTAGTGTTAATTTTGTAGTCCGTCCTTGGGTTGCCTCTGGTGATTATTGGGCAGTGAAATTTGACTTTAACGAAGCCGTTAAGTTGCGTTTTGATGCCGAGGGTATTTCTATTCCATTCCCTCAAATGGACGTACATGTTCATAAAAACGACTAATCTTAAATCGTTATATAAAATGCCGCCCTAGTGTTAATAACTAGCGCGGCATTTTTTTGTCTTTGAAAAAGTTAAATTTTACAGTTAGGTTTGTTCGTTGCTAAGCGATAACTTTTTATTGCGTTAGGCATATTCTTGGATAAATTTTTGATACGCGTTGATGGCAGTGGGTGAGTGGATAAAAACTCAGGTTGCCTGTCACCGCCGCTAGCTTTATCCATGTTCTGCCATAAATTAATGGACTGTTGTGGATCAAAACCTGCTTTGGCCATTAGGTCTAATCCAATCAGGTCAGCTTCTGATTCATGAGTTCGACCGAAAGGTAATTGAACGCCAACTTCTACGCCTAACCCCAAACCAGCCATGATCATATTACTGCTGGCAATTTCGTTTGCTTTTAGTAGCTGATTGGTGACTTCCATTCCCACACCTATAAGGGCACTACTCGACATTCTTTCGTTACCATGTTCGGCAATAACATGACCCACTTCGTGACCAATTACCGCCGCAAGTTGATGTTGATTTTCAGAAAGCTCAATTAAACCTGTGTATACGCCAATCTTGCCTCCTGGCAACGCAAATGCATTGATTTGCGGGGAGTCAAATACTACTAGCTCCCATTCACCGGCAAACACTGATTTTGGTACATGTTGTGTAATTGCATCGGCAATACACTTTACATATCTATTGGATATTGGCTGAGTAGACACTTTTTGTTCTGTTTTCATACCAGCAAACGCTTGTTCGCCCATTCCTGCCAACTGGGAGCTAGAATAGAGTTTGAGTTGGTTACGTCCTAGTGGTGATTTAGCACATGATGAAACAAAGGTTGTGATGATAACGATTAAGCATAAATATTGAGTACAACGCATGGTATTTATTCATAAAGTCTAATAGTTAGCTAAATTATAACCTGAATTGTCATATCGATTAAGCTTCCGTTCAGTTAAAAACAGCTAATTTAGGTTATTACTAATTTAAAAATTTAATCTATCATGCATAAACTCTCTGTTGTTCCTTCAACAATATTAGTGATGTTTTTCTTATCGGCATGCGCCAACTCCAACCATGTAGACCATCAAGCAAAGAATCAATTTGTCACAGAGTTTTATGCATGGGTTGAAAACGTAGAGAAAATTAAATTTAAATCATATGTGGGAGAAGGGGCTGCAATAGGTGCGGTAGATGGTTTACTAAGTAATTCAAGGGGCAATAGTCAGGATATGTTAGCTGGGGCCATTATTGGCGGATTATTTGGTGGGTTACTCACCGCTTTGTTTGAAGGGGATACTAATGGTTATGAATATCAGCTAGCGGCGGTGGATGGCGATCTTGTTAGTGTGATTTCAGACGATAAAGCAGCGGAGCAGGGACAATGTGTGAGTGTACGAGTTGCAGGTGATGTACGTATTCGATTAGCACCCATGTCAGCTTGTGATGAAGCTGCACAAGATTACCCACAATCCTTTTAGTTAAAAACCAATGTAGCCCCAGATATGGGGCTATATTTTTCTATATAACTATTTAAACACTGGCTTTTAAGCGTTCAGCAATATCGGTTTTTTCCCAAGGAAACTCTTCTCTGCCAAAGTGCCCATAGGCAGCTGTTGCTTGGTAGATAGGTCGCTCTAAGTCGAGCATTTTAAGCAATCCAAAAGGTCTAAGTTCGAAATGTTCACGTACTAAAGCAACCAACACACTTTCTGATACTTTACCTGTACCAAAGGTCTCAATGCTGATTGAAGTAGGTTCTGCTACGCCAATAGCATATGACAATTGGATTTCACATCTGTCAGCCAGTCCTGCCGCTACGATATTTTTTGCTACATAACGTCCAGCATATGCGGCTGATCTATCGACTTTTGATGGATCTTTACCAGAAAAAGCACCACCGCCATGTCTTGCCATTCCACCGTAAGTATCGACTATTATTTTACGACCAGTTAATCCACAATCGCCCATCGGGCCACCAATTACAAACCGACCTGTTGGGTTAATAAAAAATTTGGTTTCTTTGCTTAGCCACTTTTCAGGTAATACAGGTTTAATGATTTCTTCCATCACGGCTTCACGTAAATCAGCTGTGCTAATACTTTCATCATGTTGAGTCGATAATACAACTGCATCAATTGCAACTGGTTGATTATTTTCATAGACAAAGGTCACTTGACTCTTTGCGTCAGGACGTAACCAGTCGAGCTTGCCACTTTTACGCACTTCTGATTGGCGTTTTACCAAGCGGTGAGAATAAGTAATAGGTGCCGGCATTAACACTTCTGTCTCATTGCTTGCATAACCGAACATTAAACCCTGGTCGCCAGCGCCTTGTTCTTCTGGTGAGGTACGATCAACGCCTTGGTTAATATCTGGGGATTGTTTACCTATGGCATTTAATATGGCACATGAATCGGCGTCAAAGCCCATATCTGAATGCACATAGCCAATTTCTCTAACCGTTTTGCGGGTGATTTCTTCAATATCTACCCAAGCTGACGTTGTGACTTCGCCACCAACTAACACCATGCCAGTCTTAACAAAGGTCTCGCACGCCACTCTAGCCTTCGGATCTTGGGTCAATATAGCGTCTAAAACTGCGTCAGAAATTTGATCTGCAATTTTATCAGGGTGTCCTTCAGAAACAGATTCAGAAGTAAATAAGTGTGAGGTCATAAAACCACCTTGGTTCAAAGTCGATATACGGATTTATGGGGGTATTTTAACGAATCAAATATAAAATACCAGTCTTTACTTCTAGACGTCCAAACGTCTATAAATTTTATTCTGCTAAGGTGTAAAAAAAAGTCATATACAAATAATGATTCATAAAGGATTTAGCATTGCAGTTACTGGCTAGCTAATACAAAATGCACAGCTAACTTAGGTGTCTGTAGCACAGAGTTACGGTACAGCATAATTATTGGATCAGTCAGGAGACTACATGTCGTCATCACGTCGAGAACTCGCCAACGCCATTCGCGCCCTTAGTATGGATGCCGTTCAACAAGCTAACTCAGGACACCCAGGTGCTCCGATGGGGATGGCTGACATAGCGCAAGTGTTGTGGGCAGATCATATGCAGCATAATCCAAGCAACCCCGATTGGGCTAACAGAGATAGGTTTGTGTTATCTAACGGGCACGGCTCGATGTTGATATACTCTCTGCTACATTTGACAGGTTATGCACTACCTATTGAAGAATTAAGAAATTTCCGTCAATTGCATTCCAAAACTCCAGGACACCCTGAGTATGGTTATGCGCCTGGTGTTGAAACAACTACAGGTCCTCTAGGACAAGGTATCAGTAACGCAGTTGGTATGGCGATAGCCGAAAAAACCTTAGCTGCACAGTTTAACCAGCCTGATTTTGATGTGGTTGATCATTTCACTTATTGCTTCTTAGGTGATGGTTGTTTGATGGAAGGTATTTCTCATGAAGTATGTTCTTTAGCCGGCACATTGGGCTTAGGCAAATTGGTCGCGTTTTGGGATGACAACGGTATTTCAATCGATGGTCATGTAGAAGGCTGGTTCACTGATAATACCCCAGCTCGTTTTGAAGCTTATGGATGGCATGTTATTGCTGACGTAGATGGGCACGATCCTCAAGCTATTGCTGATGCGATTGTCGCTGCTAAAGCTGAAACGTCTAAGCCGACCTTAATTTGTTGTAAAACCATCATTGGTTTTGGTTCACCAAACAAGTCAGGTAGCCACGATTGTCACGGAGCACCTTTAGGTGTCGATGAAATTAAAGCCGCTCGCGAATTCCTTAACTGGCCTTATGCACCTTTTGAAATTCCTGCTGACGTATACGCTGGTTGGGATGCTAAAGCTTCAGGTGCTGAAAAAGAACAAACTTGGAATACACAATTTGCTGCATACCAACAAGCACATCCTGAACTAGCTGCAGAGTTAACCCGTCGTTTAGCTGGTGATTTACCTGCCGATTTTGCGGAAAAAGCCGATGCTTTCATTCAGCAATCACAAGATAAAGCTGAAAATGTGGCTAGCCGTAAAGCCTCGCAAAATTCAATTGAAACATTCGCAACTTTGTTACCTGAAGTATTAGGTGGCTCAGCTGATTTAGCTGGCTCTAACCTTACAATTTGGTCAGGTACGAAAGGTATTTCAGCGGATGATGCCAGTGGTAACTATATATACTACGGCGTACGTGAGTTTGGTATGAGTGGCATCATGAACGGAATTGGACTGCACGGTGGATTCCGTCCATTCGGTGCGACTTTCTTAATGTTTATGGAATATGCACGAAACGCAGTACGTATGGCATCATTGATGGGCATTCCAAATATTTTTGTGTATACCCATGACTCTATCGGTCAAGGTGAAGATGGTCCTACTCATCAACCTATCGAACAAGTTGCTAACTTACGTCTTACTCCCAACCTTGCGACATGGCGTCCTTGTGATGGTGCAGAAACAGCTGTTGCATGGAAGTCTGCGCTAGAACGCAAAGATGGCCCATCTGCATTAATCTTTAGTCGTCAAGGACTACCTGCCCAGCAACGTGATGCTCAGCAGTTAGCCAATGTAGCTAAAGGTGGTTATGTATTAAAAGATTGTGCGGGTACCCCTGATGTCATCTTAATCGCTACAGGCTCTGAGGTAGGCATTACTGTTGATGCTGCTGAGCAATTGACTGCTTCAGGTACAGCTGTGCGTGTTGTGTCTATGCCTAGTACTTCAGTGTTTGATAAGCAAGATGCGGATTATCGCGAGTCAGTATTACCCAAATCTGTGACTAAACGTGTGGCTGTTGAAGCCGCTCATGTAGACTTTTGGCATAAGTATGTTGGATTTGGCGGCGCCGTTGTGGGCATGTCCACATTTGGTGAATCTGCGCCGGGTGCGGCTTTACTGAAACACTTCGGTATTACCACAGAGGCAGTAGTTGCAGCGGCAAAAGGCTTAAACTAAAAGCTATTTTTATTTCCAAAGGCGCTTTTTAGCGCCTTTTTTCTATACTCAGGTAAAAATTAAAGAGTGTTATGTTACGTATCGCAATTAATGGTTTTGGTCGAGTTGGACGCAATGTTCTCAGAGCCCTATATGAAACGGGTCGCAATTCTCAAATAAAAGTTGTAGCGATCAATGAAGTAGCTGAGCCAAAAGGCATTGCACATTTGCTCAAATACGATACATCCCATGGACGTTTTGGTTTTTCTGTTGAATTACAAGCAAAACGCCTAGTTGTTGCAGGAGATGAGATCCTGCTATTGCAGCACGAAAATATTGATGATCTTCCATGGAAACAACTTGATATTGACTTAGTACTTGAATGTTCTGGTGTACATAATGACAGGGCGGCTGGACAATCGCATTTAGATCAAGGTGCTACAAAAGTGCTATTTTCTCAACCATGTGGTTCAGATATGGATGCTACGGTAATTTATGGAATTAATGATCATCAATTAACCGCTGACGATTTAATTGTTTCCAACGGCTCCTGCACAACCAACTGTATTGTCCCGATTATACAAGTATTAGATGATGCATTTAATGTACTGAGTGGCACGATTACGACCATTCATTCATCAATGCACGATCAACAAGTGATAGATGCATACCATACAGATTTACGACTTACTCGTGCGGCCAGCCAATCAATTATTCCAGTCGACACAAAGTTAGCCATAGGCATCGAACGAATTTTACCTAAATTTGCAGGTAAATTTGAGGCCATAGCGGTAAGAGTGCCTACTATCAATGTCACTGCTATGGATTTAAGTGTCACCCTTGAAAAACGTGTTTGTATTGATGAAGTGAACCAAGCACTGAAACAAGCCAGAGAAGGGCGCTTGGAAGGAATTTTGGACTACACTGAAGAACCTTTAGTGTCAGTTGATTTTAATCACGATCCGCATTCTTGTATAGTAGATGGCAGTCAAACACGGGTGAGCCACAAACAATTAGTCAAAACCTTAGTGTGGTGTGATAACGAATGGGGTTTTGCTAATAGAATGATTGATACAGCAATAGCTATGGCAAAGACCGAGTCCAATACAAATCGAAGCTAAATTTAGAAGTTATTATTTACAAGGTAATTTATGTCCATATTGAAAATGTCCGAGCTTGATTTAGCCGGTAAAAAAGTATTAATACGTCAAGATTTAAATGTGCCAATAAAAGATGGCAAGGTGACATCCGATGCACGTATTCGCGCGTCATTGCCTACTATTAAAGTTGCAGTAGAAGCTGGCGCTAAAGTGATGCTGATGTCGCATTTAGGACGTCCAACTGAAGGCCAATATGCTGAAGAGTTTTCATTGCAACCTGTGGTTGATTATATGCAAGAAAACACATCGCTTAATGTGCGCCTAGTGAAGGATTACTTAACCGGTGTTGAAGCTAAAGCAGGCGAAGTTGTAGTGCTAGAAAATGTACGTTTTAATCTTGGCGAAAAGAACGATGATGAAACCTTAGCAAAACAATATGCAGCATTATGCGACATCTATGTCATGGACGCATTTGGTACTGCCCATCGTGCTCAAGCTTCAACTCATGGTGTGGGAGTGTTTGCGCCAGTAGCATGTGCCGGTCCTTTACTTGCTGGAGAGCTTGATGCTGTGGGTAAAGCGTTACATAACCCGCAACGACCTTTGGTGGCGATTGTTGGTGGCTCAAAAGTATCTACAAAACTAACAGTATTAGATGCCTTATCTAAAATCGCTGATCAATTAGTGGTCGGTGGCGGCATTTCGAATACGTTTATAGCTGCACGTGGTTATAACGTAGGCCGCTCATTACATGAAGCAGACCTCATTCCAGAAGCTAAACGTTTAATGGATTCACTAGATATCCCAGAAGCAGTCGATGTGCGTGTAGGCAAAAACTTTTCGGAGTCAGAACCCGCAGTCATAAAAGATGTTTCTGAAGTGCAAGACGACGAAGAGATCATGGATTACGGCCCACAAACCGCTGAAAATGTGGCGTTAGTATTAAAAGGTGCCAAAACTATCTTATGGAATGGCCCTTGTGGTGTGTTTGAATTTGATAATTTTGCTAAAGGTACCGAAGTTGTTGCGCGAGCGATTGCTGATAGTGATGCATTTTCAATTGCCGGTGGTGGTGATACGCTAGCCGCTATTGATAAATGGAATTTAAGTGACAAGATTTCTTATATCTCTACTGGTGGTGGTGCTTTTCTTGAGTTTGTAGAAGGTAAAGTATTACCTGCAGTAGCTATGTTAGAAGCTAGAGCGGCTAAATAGCTTCTTGATGAAGTCCCATAGAATATAATAATGAGAAGAGTTGTAGCTCTCAATTTACTACCTTAAACCCTACAAGCCGTTATGCTCATCGGCTTACAACACATAAAATAGGAGTGTTGCACATGGCATCACAAGCCCAACTAGATATGCTGGCAAAAATTAATAGTCAAAATGGATTTATCGCTGCATTAGACCAAAGCGGTGGCAGTACACCTAAAGCTTTAGGATTGTATGGTGTAGAAGAGTCCGAGTATCAAGGCGACGAAGAAATGTTTGCCAAAGTACATGAAATGCGCACGCGTATTATCACCTCAAGTGTGTTTAACGGAGAGCGAGTATTAGGCGCGATTTTGTTTGAAAATACTCTCGATAGAGACATCTTAGGGCAAAGCAGTTCTAGCTACTTATGGAACGTAAAACAAGTAGTACCTTTCTTAAAAGTCGATAAAGGTTTAGAAGCCGAAGTGAATGGTACGCAGCTGTTAAAAGCGATGCCTGAGTTAGATGGTTTGTTGGCCAAAGCTAATGCTAAAAATGTATTTGGCACAAAAATGCGTTCTGTGGTTAAGCTGGCTAATGCACAAGGAATAGAAGCCTTAGTAGAGCAGCAATTTGCCGTAGCTAAACAAATTTTGGATGCTGGTTTAATGCCAATTATTGAGCCTGAAGTGGACATTCACAGCCCTGAAAAAGCTGAAGCTGAAGCATTGCTTAAAGCGTCAATCTTAAAACATTTGGGCCTTTTAGCTGCCGACCAGCAAGTAATGTTGAAACTGACTCTACCTGAAACCGCTAATTTTTATCAAGACTTGGTTAATCATCCTAAAGTGTTAAAAGTTGTGGCATTGTCAGGTGGTTATTCAAGGGAAGAAGCGAATAACAGGCTAACTGAGAATAACGGTATGATCGCTAGTTTTTCTCGCGCATTATCCGAAGGTCTGAGTGCTAAGCAGAGTGATGCTGAATTTGATGCAACTATGGATTCGTCAATTGAAAGCATTTATCAGGCTTCAAAAAGCTAGGATTATTATGTTTAAAAAGCTGGGTGTTTATATGCCCGGCTTTTTTTGCTCGGAAGATTGATATGATTACGCTATTATTTATTTTGGATTATCTTCATTGGATGAGAACGAATAAATTATGACCTTTGATCTACCCTTACCTTTGTATAAAAAACTCACGGTGACATTTAGAGTCGAACCCGGATGTTTAGGCCCCGATGGTATAGATCATATTGACGGTTTTTGTAAGTTTGCCAAAAAAGAAGTGGCTGGATTAGACTCTGACTTTGTTCGCTGGGTCATCACTCCTCGTTACGATAAATCGCTACTCGAAACAGAATATAAAACCAACAACAAACGCCTTGACCATGATAAAGCTGAGAAATATCTGCAAGTCTTCGGTAAAGAGCTCGATGATTTTGAAGAACACCTGCAAGACAAATTATCAGTTTTAATTGATCAATACCTTGGCCGTTGATTTCAGGCTAATACTGACTTAAGTGCTTACAAGTTAAAAATTCCAACTCAATTGTGTAAAGAATAAGGAACCTTTACCTTAGAAGCTGACATTCAATCACACTCCTATTATCTTATACACCAAGAATCAATTATGTAGGGCTAAATTTGTCCGATCAAACATTGGAGTTGTCGCAGCAATATGCGAATAAAAAATAAACTCACCGCTATTTTCTTTGTAACCAGTGTTGCCTTGGTGATTGTCCAAGTGCTTGTTATGCAATGGAGTATTGGTAAAGGAATGATTGATTATGTCAATGAGCGAGAGCTTAAGGCGTTGAGTGTCGTGGCGTCTTCATTAGCTGAGCTTTATCAACAAGATGGTGATTGGCAGAAAATCAGTGGTAAACATAGGCGCTTCAAAAATATCGTCGATCAGGGATTACTTGATTCTGAATTTAATCCTAAGCCTAACAGTAGACCGCCTAATCGTCCTAAAGGTCCGCGCCCAATGCCGGGGCAAAACAGGCTAAATAGGGATGGCGTGCCAGAAGAAAATTTAAATAGGAATGCTACTCATCAAGGTAAATCAGGTGCTCCCTTTGGCCCACCACCTGGTCAGAAAGGGCCTCCTATCTTCAAAGTCAGTTATGCGCTGTTAGATCCCGATAAAACCCTATTGGCCGGTTTGTATTCAAAGCATCAGAGTTTTAGTTACGTCGATATCTTAGTTGAAGGTAAGGTCGTAGGTTTTTTGGCAGTATCAAAGCGTGACCAGCTCACAGCTGGATATGAGTTAAGTTTTGTGGAACAGCAGCAGCGTTATATTGTCTTTGTTGCTTTAGGCCTAATTTTGATTGCTATGTTGATCGCTATTCCATTGGCGGCACATTTTGTCAGGCCCATTAAGCGTCTTACTGCGGCAATGAGCATGTTAACCTCAGGTGATTATCAACAACGAATCGACCTAAAAAGAAAAGATGAGTTTGCGCAATTAAGTAGAGATTTTAATGAACTCGCTGCAACCTTGCAGCAAAATGAGCAGGCGCGAAAACGCTGGTTGGCCGATATTTCACATGAATTGCGTACACCAGTTGCTGTGCTTAAAGGTGAACTTGAAGCCATGCTTGATGGTGTAAGGCCTCTTTCAATGGAGCGTATTCAATCTTCAAATGAAGAAGTAAAACAACTAGAAAAATTGTTAGATGATTTACATGAATTGACCAGAAATGACCTAGGATCCCTAGATTACCGTAAACAATCATTAGATTTAGTCCACTTGCTTCGTGAGGAAGTTAACCACTACTGCACGTTGTTGGGCGAGAAGGGGATAGCAGTCACATTTGGCGAGATGCCAAAACAAGCTAATATTTTTGGCGATACAAAACGATTGAAACAATTATTCGCTAACGTGTTTATTAATACCGCAAAATATGCCGGTGAGGGCGATACACTTAGGCTATCTGCTGAAGTGCAGCAACAAACCAATCAAATCAAATTAAGGTTTGAAGACAATGGATCTGGAGTCGATGAAACAGATTTACCTAAGCTTTTTGATCACCTGTTTCGAGTAGAAAATTCAAGAAATAGAACAACCGGAGGCAGTGGCCTAGGTTTGTCTATTTGTAAAAAGATTGTAGAGGCCCATCATGGTGAAATCAGTGCGTTTGTTTCTGAACTAGGTGGTTTGGGGATTTTAATCGTTTTACCATTGGAGTAACGACATATGGCTAAAAAACCACATGTTTTAATTGTTGAAGATGAAAAAAAACTCGCATCGTTATTAGCTGATTATTTGGCTGTTGCAGAATATGCTTCTAGCTCTCTACATGATGGTTTGGCGGTTGAACCTTGGCTTACTCAGCACCACACAGATGTCATTTTGCTTGATCTCATGTTATCCGGTAAAAATGGACTTGAAATTTGTACGTCGATTCGTCAAACAAGCCAAGTACCCATTATTATGGTCACTGCTAAGGTAGAAGAGATTGATCGATTACTTGGCTTAGAAATCGGTGCAGATGATTATATTTGTAAACCTTTTAGTCCCAAAGAAGTGGTTGCCAGAGTCAAGGCGGTGTTACGTCGAACTCACACTGTTAACTCACCAGATAAGGTGTCTTTACCTTTTACTATCGATGCTGACAGAATGGTTATGGCCATTGAACAGCAAGTGATAACGTTAACCTCAGTAGAAATCAAAATGTTGTCTTTGCTCAGTTCTGAGCCCGGCAGGATTTTTTCTCGTGACCAATTGATGAACTCCTGTTATTCGGATCACCGTATTGTCAGCGATCGTACTATTGACAGTCACATTAAAAAACTCAGAAAAAAAATCACGGTTATAGGCAATGAAAACTGGATCCAGTCAGTTTATGGTGTCGGTTATAAGTTGGTGGTGTGAATGTTATTAGTTGTAGTAGTTCACATTCGCTCTTACCGTTTAGGACGATAAGCTTTGAGTTAATCTGAGAAGCTGCTTTGAGCGATATGCAGCAGTTGGATCTGACTTAACCGAACGTCTGCTTTGCCCAAGATAACGGACGTAGCGATTTATTGCGGTTTCGTCCGGTTTGAGCGAAAAGCGGACAAACAAGTTAATAATCTTAAGGACTGGTTTTCCGACAGGCTAATGGAATGGTCGCCTCCCTTCCCAAACTAAAAACGTAATGGCAAAGTAGTGAGGCAGTTTCTCATCAACTC
>ENA-OSET01000449-OSET01000449.1-sediment-metagenome-genome-assembly--contig:-NODE-449-length-46271-cov-6.464130_pt1 | contig 46271 bp, 46 predicted proteins | sample MGYA00237882_ERZ534229 | MGnify/ENA primary metagenome ERZ534229 (study PRJEB26408, sample SAMN06266212) | sediment metagenome | isolation source: Hudson Canyon methane seep mesocosm | place: USA:Hudson...
TTGCAAAAGTCATCGACATCGCAATACAACTCAACTAAATTCTTCATGCCTGTTCCTTGTTTAAATCAGATGTTTTTTGGTCGAAAGATCTGATCTTGGAACAGGCATTTAGTTCCATTGCTTAAACAGGATTGAGGTTAAATAATCTACCTGAGGCTATGATCCCTGATCTTCAATTACACACTGCACTCACCACTACAATTAGTTTGGCTACAGGCGCGCCTTCTAAGATTGTTGCAAAGCAATCCTTCCTGTCCTCACTGCTTGTTTAACTAACGTTACTTCTGGCGCTAACTTAAACAAATCGCCGTTTAATCCAGTCAAACTTCTGGGTACATGACTTAAACGGGCGATGTCTGCATTCGCTTGCAAATGCTCGCTTTCTCCGTGAGTAGGCACAGCTATTTGTGGGCGCACCCATTCGTACATTTGTTTTAGCTCTTCCTGACAGGGGTGGCCAGATGCATGGATGGGTAGTTCTGAGTCATCGGCCATCAATGTGTGTATTTTGCGATCTTTGTAGGCTTTAAGTAGGTTTTCAATAGACTCTTCGTTGCCGGGGATCACGATAGAGCTGAATATCACTAGGTCCCCCTCGTCCAGAGACACATTGCGATAGGTGTCTTTGGCTAATTGATTTAATGCAGCTCTAGGTTCACCTTGGCTCCCCGTTGCCACTGCTAATACTTCTTCTGGTAGTAAATATCCTGTATTAAATGCGTCAAGCACAGGCAAATCATCAGGCCAATGCCCAGTGGCTTTGGCGGCGCCTACGGTGTTTTGTAACGAACGACCAAACAACGCAAAATAACGCCCCGTCTCTTTAGCTATTCTTGCTAAGGTAATCAAACGAGCAATATTGCTGCTAAAACAGCCCACTATGACCCGTCCCTTTGCGTTTACCACAGCTTGTTTCAAACCTGTATAACATTGTTGCTCAGACACCGAGTGCCCTTCGCGATTAGCATTGGTAGAGTCACACACCATAGCTAGGATATTTTGCTTAGCCAATAGTTTAAAAGCATGGGGGTTAAATGGTTTATCTGTGACTGGCGCTAAATCAATTTTCCAATCAGCTGTATGAAACACGTTGCCTGCAGAGGTTCTGATCACAAAAGCATGAGGCTCTGGTAAAGAATGGGTAATCAGCATCCATTCAACGTTAAATACGCCAATATCGACACGCTGGCCACTGTCGATTTCGATAATCGGAATGTTGTCACCTTGACCATCACGAGCAAGCTTTCGGCGTAATATTTCTGCAGTATATTTAGTGGTGTAAACAGGGCATTTAAAGCGACGCCATAAATAAGGCAAAGCGCCAATATGATCTTCATGGGCATGGGTAATTACAATGCCCGCTAACTGCTCTTTGCGTTGGCTGATAAAACTAGGGTCGGCAGACACAACGTCGTGTTTATGCAACCCAGAAGTTTTTGCTTCAGCTTCAGTGCAAAGTGGGCTACTAAAAGTTATGCCACAGTCCATCATCAACCACTGCCCAGCATGACCATAAAGATTCATATTCATGCCAATTTCACCTGTACCGCCTAAAGGCAGAAACCAAAGATCTTTATCGCTGGGAGTAAGTGACTGAATAATAAATTCCTAATATAGACAAACTGTAAGGGGGATAAGCAGCGCCTGTCCGCGCTACTTTTATTTTTAAACTAAACCAACAAGAATTGATCCTACAGGCAGAACATACGTTGCCCAATCATTGAACAACAAAACTGGCTAAATCTTCTCCCAAGCTGGTAACTGGCTTTTCAATGATACGGCCTAATTCTTCCTCTCCTTGCAAAAGAATAAAGGTGGGTGTGTACCTTAAGTCATATTTTTGGTGCAAATTAGTCGGATCTTGTTTGTTATAATTCACCCCATGTAACGACAAGTTAGCCAAATCCACACCTGACAAATCCAATAACTTTAACAGTCTAGGGACTTCACGTTCACTGTCGTGGCACCAAGTGCCGAACAATACAACTAGCGACTTACCCGATACAACATTTACCGCTGTGATCTCGCTGGCACTTGGTTGGTATTGTTCATAAATGGCCCGAAATTGCGGATAATCAGCCATCAACTGGGCCGCCGAAATGATTCCAGTAAAGGGCTCAGATGCCACTCTATGCTGCTCTGTCGAACCACAGCCTACAGACACAACAACCACTAAAGCGAGAAATAGCGCTTTCATTTTAATTTCCTTTTAATGTATTCAGGCCTTCGCCAAAGTATTGATTAATGTTTATGTGACTCGCCAATATTTCGCGTTTCACCGGGTGCTGAAAAATAGTCGACAGTACCTGATTTAAGCTGATTAGGAATAACCACTGGCACGTGAATACCAATAGACTGTTTGGCATTGATTATTTCGTTCAGAATATCATTACCTTCGGCTGAAAAATAGAACCAATACGGCGGCAAAGCAGTATCGCTAACACGTTCTTTCCAATGGCTTTTATAAGGTAGAAAATGTTTATCTTCTGGATCAGCATCGCCCAGATGCATAACTGTGACAGACGTATTTTGACTATTTAGGGTCACTCTAAAAACCAAGTTTTCAATTTCTGCTCGACTGGGCCAACCAGCATGAGGAATGCGCACCGCATCAATTTCTAAACCAGCGACTTCAAAAGCTTTGGGATGCTGATCAAATGCTAGTTTAACACTTGTCACTTGTGGGAGTATTTGCTTCGCACCAGACAATAACATCAATTCTGTAACCGCCTGTTCAGGTGCGATTAACTGAGTCATCGGATATTTCAACATATATTTCAACACCTCATCTGCGGCGAAATGATCACCATGTGCGTGACTAATAACAATAGCGGTAAGGTTGTCAAAAGGCGGAGCAGCACTGAAAATCGCCTGTTTAGTCTGTTCTGGTACCAGCTGATAAGTGCCAAATACTTGATGGAAAAACGGATCGAACAACACTTTTTTATCGCCATTTGTAATCAAAACAGCTTCATTCGCAACATAAGTGGCTGAGCTTTGATGAGCCAAAGCAATAGGTTGACCAATCAAAATTAACCACACACAAAAAACTACCAGTCTCATTATCATTCCATTTCAGTGGTTATAGTTGGCTTCTCAGTTTCACTATACAGTTGAAACATATATTCTTGCATATTCGCAACGTACTCCTCAGCCTTTTGTAAGTTGCCACTATCAATATTATCTTCCACCAAAATAGCAAAATCGCTGAGTTGCCCAAAGCCGTAACTTCCTGCCGAACCTTTCAATTTATGCATAAGAAATTTAATCTGAGCCCAATCATTTTGAGCTCTGGCAGCTTGTATATCTTCTAATTTTTTATTGAAACTTAATCGATAGTTTTGCACTAATTGCTCAAACTCAGAACGATTGTTAGCAAATTTAGTCTGTGATTTATTTTCTTTATTTGTATTGAGGTGAGTCTCATTGTCTATCACCTTAGCTAAGTACTTGGTCAACATAGCGTAGAAATTTTGGCTATCAATGGGTTTAGCAAAGTGCGCAATAGCACCTGCTGCCAACATATTCTTTTTACTATTTGAATCAACATTGGCCGTCAACATGATAATTGGTGCGGTGAAACCTCTTTGTTTAAGAATAGTGGTGGCTTGTAAGCCATCCATTTCTGGCATTTGCATATCCATTAAAACTAAATCAAAACGTTCTTTTTCACAGACAGTTACCGCCTGCTGACCATCGTTAACCAAAGTCAGTTGAGCACCAGTTTTAGCCACCAAATAAGCCACCAACTGACGATTGTCTTCATTGTCGTCAGCACACAGGATATGCCCAATTAATTCAGGTATCTCTGCCTTAGGCTGCAAATCTCTGAGTGGTACCTGGTCAGCCTGATTTTGGTTAATCATTACTTGCTTGTTTGCCGCTTCTACATAAGGCATATACACCGCAAACTGACTGCCTTTGCCTTCTTGACTGGTCACTTTGATATGCCCACCGAGCATTTCTGTTAGTTGTTTACTGATATATAAACCTAAACCTGTACCGCCATATTTTCTATTGGTTGACTGATTACCTTGAGAAAAAGCAGTAAACAATCGCAACTGTTGTTCATCACTCATACCCGGCCCAGTATCAGATACTACAAAAATAAACCTTTGCCTAAAGGTGTCCCAATGAATGTTTAAGTCCACCTGCCCTTGATGAGTGAACTTGATAGCGTTATTGCACAAATTTAGCAAAATTTGTTTGAGTCGAGTGGGATCCGAATTAAATTCATAAGGTAACGGGAAGTTAAGTTTAAGATTAAAGACAAGGTGTTTTTCTCTGGCGAATCCCTCCATATAAGCGTTAACTTCTTGCAGTAAACCAGCCAATACGATATCAGTTTTGTCGAGTTTGATTTTACCCGCTTCTATTTTTGATAAATCTAAAACATCGTTAACTATATTCAGTAAATATTGCCCGCCATTTTGCACAGCCAAAATGGCTTTGGCTTTATCACTTTCACTGGCATTTACGTCACTGAGTATCTCAGAAAAACCGATTATTGAATTAAGTGGAGTACGAATTTCGTGACTTACATTGGCCAAAAACCGACTTTTAGCGTCAGTCGCAGATGCAGCAAGTTGTTGTTCTTTTTGTGCTATTTCGACTTGATACTTAATGGTATTGGTTTGGCGTATTTCTTCAGCCTGATCTTTTATTTTCTGCTCACGCTCCATAACAGCACTTTGCATACTGCTAAATTCTTTGGCTAATTCTCCCAGCTCACTTTTTTCTGACACTTTAATTTGGTCAGTGTAGCTTCCACTTGCTACCAGTTTTGCAGCGTCCAACAAACGGCCGACTGGCCGAGTGATACTGCGGGCAATAAAAAAAGAGCCCAACAATGCCAATAGTACCCCAACTATAAAAAACGGTAACAACTCCAACATAAAGGCGTTGCGGTTTTTTAACCAATCACTGATTGAATCTTGTAACACCACAACAAAATGCTGTTGGTTATTAGTGAATATACTAAAAGGTAAAGCAACCCAATCTTCTGCCCCCATGATAGGAATATCATTCACCGCTCCTTGGGCAACAAAACTAGCCGTTACTTGTTGTAACTCTTGCTGCACAACGGCAGTATTGTTTTGCGTAGATAACAATATCTGGTTTTGGTTTTCAGCTACTACCAAAAAATTAATATCTAGAGATATTAGAGTTTTGATTCTGTTCAAAAAATCAAGATTCAACTTCTTGCCCATCAATAACCAACCAATAGTGGCCGGTGCTTTGATAGGTTCAGCAGACATCATAAAAGGCTCGTTACCCACCATGGCAATCCAAGCTCTGTTTTGTTGTTTGTCATCTAAATCTTGGGCTAAAAACCGGTCGACAGTGAGATCTTCTCCACCATATTGAGCAATCAACATAAAACGTTTATCCAACACCAACGCGATATCTGCGTTAATACGTTTACCATGATTAAACAACACACTTTTGATCGACTCGGTGTCTTCTCCCTGACCGATTGCGCTGCGAAGTGCCCAATCTTTGGCAATGGTTTCAACGCTCGAATCGAGGTGCTGCTTAGCAATCACTACTTCGTTCATAAATACGTTTTTGCCTACATTTAGGCGGGTAACAAATTCACGTTCGGCTTGGTTATAGGCAGCCTGATAAATACTGACTAAAGTCAAAGCAAAAACCAAAGTAAACAAACTCACCACCAGCAAAAATATCTTTCTTTGCAGAGGTGTCCAAATCAGTTTTTTACCTTTTTGTAGGTGTGATTTCACTTATTATTCCTAAGCCACAAAAGAAGCGTCAATTAACGCAGTTTGAAGGTCTCTGGCCCCAAAACAAAACCAGTTGATAATCCAAGTCTGAGGCTAGCACGTTTAGCTCATTTTTCGTATGCAGACAGTTCAGGTTAGATTATAAATCTTCACTAAACGTTATTTACTCACTTTTTTATCACTATTACCTTTTAGTTTGACAACGCGATAAAAAACTACCAATAACAAGATTGCCTTCTATGCTTACTTTGATTCTATAAAACAAGGACACGTATATGAATATCGTCGATTTCCCAACCAACACTTCAAAGTGGAGTTTAGTATTTCACAAGGTCAGCCAAACATCAGTCGAACTCTGGGCTGGCACCTTGTTTGGCACATTGCGCAAACCTAAACTGGCAAGGTTAATTGTTAGCTTAGATGACAATGAAATTAATCGTGAAGATATCACCCTTAAACAGTGGCAACGACCTTTCAACAGGTTAAGTCAGCGCTTTTATGACACCCGATTGGTCTCAAGTTTACAAGCAGGGAAAAGTTATAAAGTGGATTTTTACCAACGCTTAGAAGGGGATGAGCATCAAGGTTTAGACCAATGGCAATTATTACGTAGTGGCACGTTTTCAACCTTACCTGAAGCATTACCCACTAACAAAAACAAAGCCTTTACTGTGGCCTTGAGTAGTTGCTTTTACGAACACCGAGATTGTGGTCAGGCTGCTCGGGCTTTCAAAGCTTTGTACGAGCGTGGTGATGAATCAGTTAAGCCTGACATTAAATTTATGGTGGGCGATCAGGTGTATTTAGATATCGGCCTAGACTCACTGTCTCCATTGACTAACGAAGTACGCCAACGGGTAGCAGAAGACTATGCCAAACACTGGCAAGCATTAGGTAGCATATTGGCCCGTGGCGGGGCATGGATGTTGCCTGATGACCATGAATTTTGGAATGATTATCCGTTTTACGACAGCTTATTGCCTACCTTGTTCATGTTGAAAATACGCAAGATCCGCAATGCTTGGAAAGGCGCATCTCGTGATGGTGTGTTGAACGTGCAGCAAAGTAGTAAGGTCGATACCTTTGAAATTGGTGGTGACCTTTCGTTTTGTTTCGCTGATTTACGCTCCTATCGCAGTAAAACCCAATTTATCGATAAACAAGGTTTTGATAAAATGCTTAGCTGGGCAGAAGGATTAAATAAACCTGGCGTGTTAGTCATTCCACAAGTATTGCTGACTGAAAAAAATAAGTTGGAACGCAATCTATTGAGTTTCAAAAAACAATATTCACAGCTGATTACTGCCATGGCCAGTTCAGGGCACGACATTGTAGTTATGTCAGGTGATGTGCACTTTGGCCGTATTGCTCAGGTCAAAATGGGGGCCCATGGGGGCAGATTGATTGAAGTAGTGTCCTCGCCTATGTCGAACTTAACCGGGTTAAATAGCTTGGCGTCAGATAAAGCCAAAACCACTCCTAAACACTTTCCCGATCCATCAGCCATCGACATCCCAAATTTTGAACCACAACCGGTGCAATACGATAAAAACTTTCATGTGCATACAAAAAAAGGTTTCCCTTTATCTGCATACTGGAAAGAACGCACCCGAGAACATTTTATGACGGTAAGTTTTCACAAAAATACGGCAAGCGTGGGTATGTCAGTTCAAGCGTGGCGTATTCGAGAACAAGACAGTGACCGTCTACCAGTCAAAGACTTTAAGCAGGCTTTTACAGTTAATTTAAAGTAAAAAAGGGGCTGTACAATTTTTTGCAGTTGGCGGTATCGCAACATATCTATGTGCGATTTCGCCAAATTACTACGATTTACTGTATTGGAAGTATGTGTTTTGCGCCTAACAGTTTATAAAATGCCAATGAAACACCATTTGTCCAACCAAAACCATGCTGAACTTCATACTCACCGCCCTGTGCAACATGTTGACTGTGTTGCACATTATATTTTTCCATCATGTTGTTATCGGTAATAAATTGTTGCTCTACCGTTGCCACCCAGCGTTCCATTATTTTCACTGGTAACAATTCAAATCCATAATTGATTAATCCAACAACCGCGAACCATTGAAGTGGGGCCCATCCATTTGGCGCATCCCACTGTTGTGCACTATGGTTTAATGTTGTTACTAGGCCACCTTCCATAAGGAACGAATTTTCCAATTTATGGGCAATGTGTTGAGCTTGTTCCTGTGAGGCTATCTGAGTAAATAAAGGTAAACATGCCGCTAAGGATTGAGTTGGTGTTTTTTGACCTTTGATAAAATCGAAATCATGATAAAAGAAGCTGTGCTCATTCCACAAATAGTAATTGATTGCATCACTTCTAGTCTGCGCGAATTCAGCAAATTTTATACTCTGTTCTGTTTCAAGTAACTCAGCATAAAATTGACTCAGTAACATCTCCAACTTATACAACAAACAGTTTAGATCAATAGGTACTATGTGGGTTGTATGGATAGATGCTAAGTCATCTTGGTCGGCTAACCACCTAGAACTAAAATCCCAACCAGATTCACATCCGGCGCGGATGTTCCGGTAAAAGTCAGGCCTTTTGGCAACCGCAATTTTTTCTGCTTCCTCGATATCTTCGCGATACGATTCTGGCCTAGGCTCAGTACTATCGTCCCAATAACGGTTTAAACACTCTCCATTTGGCATTTTCACAACACGCTTAGTTGCAGCAGCATCATCGGTCAATAGCTCTTTACCTTGCATCCAAAATTGGTATTCCTTTTCCATTCCTTGCACACAGTGTTTTAGAAATTGGTTTCTGACTTGCACTTGATTGGCGGGAATATTCTGCAAGTACATTTCAACCATCAGCCCTAATACAGGGGGCTGGGAACGGCTATTGTAATAACTTCGATTGCCATTAGGTATACAGCCTAAAGTATTTTGTAAATCAATAAAATTTAAGATCATTGACTTAATAAGATCTGACCGAGACGACTCATTTAAGCCTAATGCCGTGAAGTAACTGTCCCAATAATAGATTTCACGAAACCTGCCTCCAGGCACAACATAAGAATGAGCAAGTGGTAACAAAGAAGATGAATCTAATTTATCAGGTTGTTTTTCAAGTTTTGGCCAAAGAGATTGAATATAACTTTTTACCGAAGCACTATCCGTATCGTTGCTTAATAATATCGTTTTAGGGATGACAAAATTTTGCTCAACAAAAGTTGTCAGATTAAAGGCTTCATTAGTCTTAGCGACGTCATAATCAGCATATATTTCTGACCAAGCATGTTTGGGGTAAGCGTCAGCAAATGTTTTACTATCTGCAAATATTCTAGACAATTGCACATCATGAAATAAACGACTTTTAAAGAAATCTAAACTTTCTTGTAGGCAAAGTTTTGCATCGGTTTTTTCTGACATAACCACTATTGACCGCTCTGCATGGTGGACGAAGCCAACTTATTGGTTGAATTACGAAAGAAGTACAAAGTGGTCGCCAACAGCGCCATAGGCAGCAACGACAAGTAAAAAGCATTTTTCCCGCCAAAAGTATCAAACACAAGGCCAGTAATAACCGAACCTGTGGTGCCACCAAGCGCAGAAAAAACAACAATCAAGCCTGTCATTTGTGCATGTTTTGCTTTTTCCAAAGAACTTAGCATTACAGAGTTAATAATTGGATAGATGGGTGCCATCATCAAACCAGCTAAGGGTAAAAGATAAGCGGCGATGGGCGCATTAAAAATACCTGTAATGCCCGTTGGGTCGATGTCATCTGCTAAGGGCAAACTCAACAGCATTAAAATAGCCATCATCGCGATACATATATTCAAAAATAAAAACCAATTCATGTACTTCAATATCTGCCCGGCCATTAATCTGCCAATAGCTATCATAGCCGCAAAAATACTGGTGATTTGCACACTCACATCAACTGGCAGGTGTAATACTTCACTATTAAAAGTAGGTAACCAGGTGCCAATGCCTTGCTCTATTAATACATAAAGAAAAACAGACAAAACAAATACCAAAACCAGAGGTTTATATGCCAATTTAAGCATGTCTACAAACTCGTGGATCAGGCCATTATTTTGTGGTTCAACTGGGGCTTTTTGAATGGGTGAGAATAAAACAATACCAGCGGTGATGAACAATACTGCGGCTAATGGGTAGTATACATTTAGCCAATCGAGTGAAGTGGGTGCTTCTGGGTCTATATAAGCACTGAAGATCCAATAACCAGACAATACGCCCAGCATAAAAATACCCTCAATTGTATTCAGTAAGGATGAATGAGAACGAGTATCGTGGGTGAGTTGACCTACAAGGGAATAAACAGATACTTTGACTAAAGCAAAGGAAGTTCCGATACAGGCGAACAACAACTTTATCGCAACAAAGTCCCCCCAAATAGGCGTGACTAAACAAGCGCCTGCTGCCAATAATAAACCAAACAACATCGCCATTTTGTAACCAATTCTTGGAATAAAAGAGGCGACGAGAAAAGACACAAGGGCGATGGATAAATCTTTAAACCCTTCAAGCGTACTGGCATCTGGCTTACTGATACCAAAGCTGTTTATGGATTGCAAAATAACCGTACCCACACTGTTCAACAAAATTGCGAACATAAAGTAACAAGCTGCAATCGCACTAATCACAAGCAATCGGGACATACACACTCAACTCATAGAAATTTAATGACGTTAGTCTATAGCCAACACAGTATAAATGCAATCGATTGCATTTATTTTCTAAACAAACCTCTTTAGTGACGGGTGGAATTACGGGTTATTAACTCAATATCAATAACAGTAGATTGCGTTGGTTTACCCTCAAATTGGTTTACCAATTGATTCACCATCACTTCTGCCGCTTTTTTTATGTTTTGCCTAATAGTTGTTAGCGAAGGGTGAAACAGCTCTGCCATCGCAATATCATCAAAACCTACTATCGCTACTTCGCTGGGAATGCCTATGTATCTTTCTTTTAGGGCCTTAAGCGCCCCTAAGGCCACCATATCACTTGACGTGACTATGCCATCAAAAAATAAACCATGATGCAAAATCGTCTCACTAATTTTTTCATAGGCTGCGGTACTAGTAATATCAATAGACAAGGTTAATTTGTCTTCAATTATACAGCCTGCTTCAGACAAGGCTTGGCGATACCCTTTATAACGTTCTGCCAATTCCAAATGTTCAGGATCACCTAAGAACACAATATTTTTGCATCCACTGTCTATCAAATGTTTGGTTGCAATATACCCTCCTAACTTGTTATCGCTGCCAACTACAGTGTAATCAACGTCAGATGTAGGGTCGCCCCATACAACCATAGGTAGTCCAGAACGCGCGACCGCATCAATTTTTTCATCACTTTTACCTTGGCCGACTACAATGATGCCATCTGCCCTACTACTCGAAAGAAAATAATTAGCCCAATCATCGGATGCCATAAAAGAATTCGATAGCAATAATTCATACCCCTTATTATTAAGTGCCTGATTAAGTTCACCTACTACTTTTAGTAAAAAGGGGTCACTAATACTTTGTTCAGTATGGTCTACCAAATTCAAGATCACTGCTATCACGTTAGTTTTTTGAGTACGTAAACGGCTTGCAGCTGCGTTGATACTAAAATTATACTTAGTTGCTAGTGCCTTTATTTTGTCTCTGGTTGCCTGTTTGATAACGGGGTTGTCGTTCAAAGCCCTTGACGCTGTAGATGTAGAAACTCCAGCCAGCTTGGCAATATCAGCAAGTGTTAATCTTTTATCCGCTTTCAAAATGTAGTCCGTCTCAATAGTTTAATAAAAAGAGTTTGGTGTTTATTCCAAAGCACAACTCTACTCTACCATATTTGTGTTACTTGAAATAAATTTCAATCGATTGCAAAAATAAATTGCAATCGATTGCAATTTTACATAAGGTTAACAACAGGAACACAATCACACATCCAAGGTAACTAAAATGAAAACTAAAACATTCCATAAAAAATTACTACCGGTCAGCATTGCCCTTATCATGACAGGTTCGGTTCTAGCGCAAGAAGAAGCCCCAGATGAAAGTAACAATACCGATTTTATTGAACAAATTATCGTAACTGGCACCGCCAGCGGAAACGCCATAAGGAAAGTCGACGCTAGTTATGCATCGACTTCATTAAGTGCAGAAGATATTTTGAAATTAGCCCCTAAAAGCACTGCCGAGCTATTCAGAGCTGTACCAGGAGTATGGGCTGAAAGCTCAGGCGGAGTTTCAGGAGCTAATGTCTTTGTCCGAGGTTTTCCTTCTGGTGGTGATGCCCCTTTTTTAACGGTGCAACTTCAAGGAGTGGGCATCTACACCCCTCCATCAGTGTCTTTTCTTGAGAACTCAACACTATTTCGCGTAGACGAAACGATTGAGTTTATGGATGCATTACGTGGTGGACCAAATTCAGTTTTGTCCAATGGACAACCTGGATTAACAACTAACTTTTTACTTAAAGAAGGTCAAGACGAAACCGAAGGTACATTTAAGTACACAACTTCAGACTATGGATTACAGCGGATTGATGCCGTGCTCAGTGGAGCCTTGGCTGAAGACTTTTATTATATGTTCGGTGGTTACGTCCAGCAAAGTTCTGGGGTCAGAGATGCCGGTTTCACGTCAGAAAAAGGCAATCAATTTACTATCAACTTAACCAAAGAATTAGACAACGGTAAAATCAACTTTTACACACGAATTACTGATGACCGCGGCACATGGTACACACCATCTCCTCTAATAGAGGGGGTAGATAACAGCTTTGTACATTTAGGTACTTTAAATAGACAAGCAACTATCAATTACGGCCCAGAGGGCAATAGCAGTAGTGAAGCCTTTGATTTTGGTGAAGGCCGTGGCTGGGATGGTTCGGTTTCTGGCGGCAGTATTAACTTAGAACTAGGGGATGGTTGGACTTTTGTTGACCGTTTCTCTTTTACAAAAGGTGAAGCAGACACCTTAGGTTTAGTCACAAATGGTGACCCAGTAAGGCTTTCAACCGTAGCTGATAACGGTGACTCAGCTACCGGTGCGGTAACGGGCGATACCTACGCTGGTAGCACTTTTGTGCAACAATTAGGGAGGTGGGTTGTGCGTAAAGACATTGAGTCTTTTACCAATGATTTGGCCTTAACTAAGACCACAGATACTTTCAAGACCTCTGTAGGTTTTTTCAGTTCTAGTTACTCGTCAAATGATTGGTGGGCATTAGGTAATCACGCCTTTCACGTTGTGCAAAGTGGTGGTGAAGCCCTGGCTGGTATAGCTTGCAATGACAGTGTTGCAGGTTGTGGCTGGAACTACGATATCAACAGCACTGGTGATGGCAAAACCACGGCTCTTTATGCTGCTGTAGATTATCAATTTAGTGATGACCTGAGTGCTGATATTGGTATCAGAAACGAAAACCATCAAATTGAATATAGCGTGGACGAAGGGTTAGATGGACTGATTACCAAAACTGTTCAGTATGATGAGTCTGATGTTGCCTACACTTTAGGCGTGAACTGGCAATTTGAAAAAGATTCAGGTGTATTTACCCGTTACAGTGAAGGCAGCAAAATGCCCTATTTTGATGATTTTCGTGATAATTTTGGCAGCTACACCAACGGTAACGACCTTATCTCCGATGTGGTTCAATTTGAATTGGGCTACAAACTTGCCGCTGAAAACTACAACGTTTACGCTACGGGTTTTTATAATGAAGTAGAAAGCTCTCAAACCCCTATTCCTGGCGGCGCATCAAATTTATTCGCTACAGAAGCTATGGGTATTGAATTAGATGCCGCCTATTTCACTGATGGTGGATTCGCAGTATCACTTAATGCAACCATTCAAGATTCTGAAGTGGTTGATTCTGTTGATACAACTGTAATTGGTAAAGAAGCGCAGCGTCAGCCAGCTTTCCAGCTACGCGTTACACCAAGCTATGACTTCGAAATGACAGATTTTTATGCCACCGTATACGGCACACTATCTATTGTTGACGATAGATTCGCTGATTCAGGTAATACAGTAGTGTTAGACGGTTACGAAAGTCTAGATTTCGGCCTAACCGTTGCTAACGATAGTGGTTTAAATATGAACTTAGCTATTCAGAACCTGACTGACGAAGATGCGTTAACTGAAGGAGATCCTCGTAATCCGACTGCACCCAATGGTCGTTTTATCTTGCCTAGAACAGTCACTTTTAGTGTGGGTTACTCGTTCTAATAAAGCCGGGGTATTTTGATATAACGCCTGTAGACCATTAGTTTACAGGCATTTTTATTATTGGAATGGACATAAGCAAAAGGGATGGCATAAGCCATCCCTTTTTTTGTAGATATTGGAGTTGGCCGATAAGCCGGGTTCTGTGAAGTTTGTTCGAAAACAAACAGCGACAATCATTCATCTAGGCCAGCAATCGCTCACTGGCTCCAGCAACACACCCGATCTCAACGTGGGCCACGCCATACGAGATCCTATTTGGTCTTGCTCCGGGTGGAGTTTACCTTGCCGTATACTGTTACCAGAAACGCGGTGCGCTCTTACCGCACCCTTTCACCCTTACCGGCGCTTACGCGCTTAGGCGGTCTTCTCTCTGCTGCACTTGTCGTCGGCTCGCGCCGCCCAGGCGTTACCTGGCACCCTGCCCTATGGAGCCCGGACTTTCCTCCCTTCAGAAATTCACAAGTGAAAACTGAACGGCGATTGTCTGGCCAACTCCGCGGCGGATTTTACGCAGGTTACACATTAGATACAATCACAATCCTAAACAACTTAGCTGCAGTAATAATGGAAGTGAGTTTAAGGGTGTATGTCACAAAAAATTTAGCGGTAAAATGGTCGTGTTGATTAGAAAAAAGTAGACAAATTATGACTGGTTACATGTATTAAATTTTAACAAACAACATTAGGTCAGGTCAGTCCATACCCTTCATTTTTTAGCCATTCTTTGGCCTCTGAATCAGTTTTAAAAAAGCGCCTTTCAAATACATCTGGCAATGCTTTTGATGGTTGTTTTTTTGTGTATTTGTGGAATAAATCAAGCTTAACGCTTTCGATATTAGTGTTAATTATGGCTTCTCTTTTCATACCTAGACGTTTGCATTCAACTGACAACTGCACAATCAGCAACTCACAATCAGGTGTGCATAATTCCCATTCCATAACATCACTGATGAGCCCCCAAGGTTTATCTTTAATTGGGCTAATGATTTCAAGAAAAACTTCGCTATAAGCTTTAGCCGTTTCTGCATTCCAGGCGCCAGTTACCACCACCAACACAATGTCACCTACGAGAGTTACCTTAAAACCACCATGTTGATTAAACATATCCGAGCTACCTTAGAAGGGTAAAAAGTTAAAGGAATAATCCAAGATAGTAGCTGTTACGCTTTGCTCGCCAAAATTGATCAGTTTTATCCTATTAAGTAATTTGTTTTCAACATTTTCTGAATCCAGTTCGCTAAACACCAGCTCTACTTTAGAGACTGCACCACTTGGCTCTATGCTTAACTTAACTGTTACTTTTCCTTGCAAGCTAGGATCAGAACGTAACGCTTTGCGATAAATAGCGTAAATAGCACCTTTGTTGGCATCTAACACTTTACGAATAGATTCGGTGTCTCGATTACCTAATACCGTATCTTCAGTCACAATTTGTTTCGCTGCTAACGACGCTAATCCTTCACTAGGTGCAAGGTATTCAGTGTTTTTGCGACCCGCAAGCTCTCCTTTTGAGCCGACGTTGGTGGTTAACCTACTGGTGTCTACCCCTCCGCTATTACCCGCCACTTTTTTACCAATAAATTTACGCTGAGTTTGGTTGCTTGCACCTGCCCCTTTGATGGTATCGGTATCGGCTAGATTGGTCAGGCTAGCATCGTCTCGCATACTGGCTAAATCATCTTGGAAGGCCAACAAACCCGATTGTTTGGCTTTGGTTTTAGCCAGTTCAGTAATCTCAGCTTGGGTGGGCACTTTTTTCACTTCTTTAGGTGGTACCTTCTTGGGCTCTACGGGTTTAGGTGGAACAGGTTTCGGTTTTTCAATTATAGGCTCAGGTACAACTGGCTTTGGCTTTGGCTTGGGCTCTGGAATAGGCTTAGGAGGTTCAACTTTTCTAGGCGTCATTAAACGCGTCAATTGAGGTGGCACCTTTTCTTTATCAGCGCGAGCACGCTCTGGTAACTCCTGCCACTTCACCACTGCCGCAAAGGCAAGAGTGATGCACATAACAACAGCAGTGATAGTTTTAAAACGTTTATTTTCCAGTTCACTTGAAGACCAAGGCAACACTGTAATAAAGGCATTAGGGACTGACATTTTACTGTTAGCAGTAGCAGTATGCACATTCATGCTGGCGGCATTCATAGGGTTTCTCCCTGAGCTACCACTGCATTTTCAACTTGATTATCACCTTTCTGGACAGCTGGTTCTTGTCCTTCTACCGCCAAAGATATGTTGGTAAACCCAGCTTGAGCACAGGTCTGCATAATACGTTTGAGTAATGTATAAGGGATGTTCTTATCACCCATAATGGTAATCGCTCTTTCGATATCATTACCATCGGCGTCTTTTTCATCGCTGTTACCTGCGCGGTTAATTTGGTAAGCCAACTCGGTCACCAACTCTGGTATCAGGTCATCGTTTTGACTCAAAATAGTCGGTACATCAGCTAATTTCTGGCCTTGTAGAATGAGATCGTTATTGTTAACCATCAATATCAAGGTTTCTTTCGCTGCTTGTTGCGCTGTAGATTCGGGTAATTTTACACTTTTATTGTTTTGTAAGACTTGTACATCTGATGCATTAACCATCAAGAAAAACACCAAAATAGTAAAAATATCCATCAATGATACTAAGCTGAGCTTGGAGTCTTTCGCCATACGTTTATGATGACGATCCATGCGCATCGCTCTTGCGGATTTTTTCATTTTAATCCCCCAGACAACCCATTTGGTCCACTAGGTCTAGCATCGCTTGGGGCATCTCCTAAGGAAATTTTTGGGAAAAGCTCGGCATCCACCACAGAGGCGATTAGCACATCTTGGTACGAACGTGTGGTATCCATTAAGGCCACAATCACTTGATACGGAATTTTTTCTTCTAATAATAAAGTGGCTGCTTTTTTATCAATATTTTTGTTTATCAGAGTCTGCTTTATTTGCCTAAGCACTAACTGTAAAGCAGGGTAATCATAACCTTGTTCGGTAACCGCTATATCTTTTACCAAGTACCCTTGAGGGTAATAAACGGCAATACTGTCTGCTCGCACCACCAGCTCTAAACGCTGATCTTTCACATCAAGGTTTTGTTCACTTGCTTCACCAAGTTGTGGCAAGGCAAGTTCTAACACGGTAATCCGCGAGAACACCATCATCATCAACAGCACTGGCACCAGTACAATCATCAAATTCATAAAAGAAGTGATGTCTAATTCAGCTTCTTTTTTGATTTTTCGACTACCACGACCGAATTTTGCTATACCCGCCATATCGTATTCCTATGCTTGAACCTAGAATAATCTGTTGGATGAACTTAACGATTATCGTCTGTAGAACGAGATTGGGTACTCAGGTCATTCCGTGCAATTAGGGCGTTTAAACACTTCACCCCAGCCATTTCCATGCTGTCTATTATTTCAGTTGTTTTGGTTTGTAATACAGAGTGAAAAACCAATAGAGGAATAGCGGCTATCAAGCCAAAGGCCGTGGTATTCATCGCTACCGAAATACTCTGAGACAACAAACTGGCCTTTTCAGACGGATCAGCCGTTGCCACTGCTGAGAAAGCGGCAATCAAACCAATGATAGTGCCCAGCAAACCTAACAAGGTTGAGATATTTGCCAGCGTCGCTAAATAAGCCGTACGTTTTTCGAGTCGAGGTGTGGTTTCCATTAACCCTTCTTCCATCGCATATTCGATGTCTTCACGTCTTTGGCTATGGTTCAATCGAGCCATACCAGCGCCGATAATCCGGCTAATTGGCGCTTTATCACTGCTGGCAAAACTTAACACTCCGGTGTAATCATGTTTGTTAAGCAGTGGCTCCATTTGTTTAAAAGCTCTCTTATTCACACTTTTGGAAAAGGTTAAAAAGAAATAGCGTTCGATTGCTATTGCAAGACCAATTGCTAATACAACCGCAATTGGAAACATAAAGGTTCCACCTTCTTGAAAAAACCTGATTACCACTTCAAAAAAATCCATCACTGACTCCTTCTAATATATGTCTTCATCATAACTATTTACCCTAAACTGTTAAGTATCATCCTGTGGTTTGGGGTATATGTTTTTGTTCTCTAAAATTTTTATTTGACGCTTTAGTTCGTCTCTTTGTAACGGCACAAAGGTTTTATTAATACGTTCAACAATCGGGCTAGGTAGTGCTTGTTTTGCTTTAGGTGATTGCCACGGCACTATGGTCAACACTTTTGGCTGCTCTTGGTTCCCCCGAATAGTCTCTTCTAACTGAATCACCTCTGGTTGTTGCGCAACAAGGGTATGACTAAAAAAGCCTAACGGCAGCACAAAACACAAAACGGGTAAATACTGTTTTATATGCTTCATAACATGGCCCCTGTTTGAGTGGTTTGTTCGGCGGCTTTGATTTGTCTCTGCAAATCGATTATCCAACCTTTTAATTGCCGTGAATCGTCATTCGACAACCCTTGATAAAGCTCGTAATCAGCCAAAGCCAAAGATTTTTTACCCATGTATAGATCGTATAAAATACCTCGATTTAAATACCCCTGTGCAAAAGCAGGCCAACTTTTTAGCGCTAACTCGTAATGGGTTAATGCTTGTTTAAACTGCCCCTGTTCACGAAATACCAAGGCTAGTTCATTGTGGGCTAGGTAATTTAAAGGGTTGACAGAAATCGCGTTATTCAGATATTTGGTCTTGTTTTTAGCCTGTTGTTCCAGAGTGTCAGAAACTTGTTCCTTTGCCAGTAACGCAAGTTGTACCCATATTCCGGACAGGTTTGGGTGTTGTTCAGATAACGCCATAAACCTATCTCTAGCTTGTGTAAACTTACCTTGTTGCTTTAACAACAAGACACTTTGAAACTGATTTAATGCTTGAGTAGTAGGTTTATGTCCGCTGACCTGTGTTTTGTACAAATTGGGACGTGCTTGTAAATCCTTCACCTGCATTTGCAAAGGCGTTAACGACTCAGTAGTGGTTTTGGCAATGTTTGTTGCAGCTTCCTCAGAGGGTAATAAACTAGTACAACCGCTTAATGCCAATGCACTCATCACACTCAATACAACAAAAACATTAGTAAATTTCATCGGTGACCTCGAGACTCTTCTCTTGTTTGTTATATCTACCTGGCAACAGTTTTTCTAAGGCGCTAAAACTCTTTTTGACCCAACTGTCATAACTACCCTGCCAACTTCGTTTGGCGTTAGTTTCGTGAATATCGATGGCCTTTTCTTCAAATGGGTAAGCTTGCTCTTCAAGCAAAAGATCATATTGCTCAAGCTCTAAAGCGTTAAGGTTTTTAGGTTTACTCGAGGTCATCAAATCTTTGGCCAGTTGATGGTAAATATCCGCGATACTAAAATTGGCCGAAGTACTGAACTCCTCAACCTTATAATCCAAAGTTTTATTGTAGGCATTCAGCGCAGTATTTAATGCAGCCTTTTTCTTACCTAAACTGGCTTTTAGCGGCTGCGTAAGTTTGATTTTTTTGTAGGCATACAGCTTGTCATCGGCAAACACGTTAGATGCCATTGCCGCTAAATAACGGTTGCGATCACTACGTTCTATATCGGCAGATTGTTGCGCTTGTTTGTCAGCTTGAATGAGTTTATTCAACCAGAAACGGCGTTTGCTGTGTTCATTACTTGCAAGGTAAAACTCACTCATAATGAAACGGGCTTCGTTGGCTTCGGCAAAAGGTTGTGCATAGCTGTGAGCATAAGTGCGATAAGCCTCTAATGCTTTTTGTTTATTGTCTATTTTGTGCAAATACTGTGCTGCCACATACAAGGCTTGTCTGCCTTCCTCGGATTGTGGATTGGCTTGATGCAAAACCAATAATTCATCAGCGGCTTGTTGCCAGTTTTCATTCTGCTGGTAAGCCAAAATCAATTGCTCTTGGATATTGGCAGTTAATTTATTTTTCGGAAAACGTTGTCTAAAGTCTTCAAATAAATCAATACCTTGCTGCCATTCTTGCATTTGTAATAAATAGCTAGCTGCATCATATTGTGCATTTAATCGAATAGCTGACTCAGGTGTTTTAGCCAACACTCGCAAAAAGTCGTTCACAGCTAAAGGTAAATAGTTATTAGCAACATTCTGCTCACCTTGTTTGTAAATACTGGCTGCTAAACGCTCTCGCATATCATGCTGACGAGGATCGTTATCTGGCAATAATTGAATGATTTTTTCGTAGGTACTTTCCCCAAGTGCATATTGTTGCAGGGCAAATTGACTATGCCCTATTACTAAATAACTGGCTAACTGTTTGTCTGCTTGTACTTTTGGTTGCCAATCCAACAATTTTTGTGCCGCGGTAATGGCCAAGTCATATCGTTTTAAAGTAAATAACTGTTGCATGCTGCTATACAAAATATCCCGCGCTCTAGGATCATCGGCAAAGGTATTCACAAATTTTTCTTGAGAAAAAAGCTGCTTGTCTAACCAATTAACCTCTTGCTTAGTATCTGGGCCTACTGGAACAGCAGCCATCAACTGAATTTGTTGATAGGCCAATATAGCCGCATAAGCCGCTTCTGCTGCTTTAGGATGAGCAGTCGTTGTAAAGGTGTTTGGTTGCAAATGCTGGTATGCGTAACGTTCAAATGCACTGATTGATTCGGCATATTGCTCCGCTTCAAATAGCGCCTCGCCTAAACGGTAAATTGACTCTGGTGTTTGCGCATCGCGAGGAAACGTCAGGATAAACTGCTGATACCACTTTGACGCTAACAAAAATGCTTGGATGCCCTGTTCTTTTAACTCTTGCGCTGTGGGGATATTTTTGTCGCTATCCTTATCCTTAGGTTTTTGACTTGCACTCACTAACATCTGGCCGCGGCTATGTTCATATTGCGCAAGTTCTTGTAGATATTCGTTTAGATAAGGTGCGACTTGCTCTTGCAAAACAATCGCCCAATTAGGCCAATAGTTACCGGCAATACCATAACGCTTTACAAAACGCTGTTTGGCGGGTAATACTAAAGTGGGGAATTTACCTAAAATGTAAACGTCGATTTGTTTCACTGCAAAAATAGGCGCTTGAAAATGGTCGCCGTGGATTTCTGTAAAGGCTTGGTAGGCTTTAGCACTATCGCGATATCGGTCTTGGTTCAAATAGTGTTGCGCTAATGCATCATATAATACGTATTCATAATGCCTACTGCCAAGTTGTGAAAAATGTGTAGCAACACTGTCTGCTGGATTCGGATATTGACCATCCTGATAAGAAAACAACAAACTCATAATACGAATAGTATCGTTGACCAAACGTTTCTCACCCACAGGTAAACGGTCAACTTGATCCTGGCTGTCGATCTGAGACAACATCGGCTGAGCCACAATTTGATTAGGCAGTTTATGATCAAGCAAAGTGCTAAAGGCTTTTAATGCCAGGCCTTGCTGTTCATTTTTAAAATAACTCCAGCCCAACATATAGGCGGCTGTGCCGTAATAAGGGTTTTGTTCACCCTGTTCTAGCACCTTAGTGTAAGCACTAATGGCGAGTGGATAATTGGTCCGATTAAATTCTACCTCACCCATTCTAAAATGCGTTTCAGCTAAGTAAGGGTTGTCTGGAAATTTCTCTAATAACTGCTGTAAGGTGGCAAAACTGTCTTGTATTTGACCTTGCTGTTCATAGGCTTTGGCTAGCTGATAAAGCACTTCTAGATTGTCAGGGCTGTGTGGATGCCCGACTAATAATTGTTGATACTGCTGTATGGCTAAATCAAATAATTTTTGCGGCTTTTGCCCAACCTGCTTATCGCTAATGGTTGATTCTAGCGGTGCCCCATCTTCCTGTTTTTGTTCTGCCAATGACACTTCTAGATCGGCTAACCTGTACTGCACTATTTTTCTAGTTTGTGGGTCGCCCACCACATCAAGCAATGCTTTGTAAGAATCTCGCATGCTCTGTGTTTCGGGCTGCTCTAAAGGAGCATGGTCCAGCGGCAATGGCTCAAAAAACACATCACCTAAGGTTTGTTTACTAACGGATGGTGTTTCAGCGGTTTGTTCTGGATACTCAGCCGAAAACAATCCACAAGCAGATAACGGCAACATCAAACCTACAAAAATCAACGGGCAATAACCTAACCTCATAGCTGGTTTTCCTCGTTTGCAGATGTCTCATCTAACAGTGTTGTACTGTCATTGTCTTTTTGCAGGGCTTGATCACTCAACCGCACCATGGCTAATTGTGCTTGTAATATATAATTTCTAACTTTTAGTTTATGCGCTTGGATAAATTGGCTGAAGATGCCTGATAATTGGCTAACAAGGGCATCTTGCAGTCCATTACTCTTATCAATTTCAGCGTCAATCCGCTGTGCCAAATTACTCACTCTGAGTCTTTGCTTGGCAAAATCAGGTTTAGCTGCCAGTTGATTAAGTAGTTGCTGCTGACGCTGCTGTGCTTTGGCAATCTCACTATCGAGTTGCTTCAACGCTTTCTGTGCTTGCCAATGATTGCTAGAGTAAGCTTCACTTGCTTGCCAAACCAGTCGTCCCGCCACGCGCTCAACACGTTGTTGATAACTATCAGCCAAGGGTGGTTGAGCAAGTTGTTTTTTAAGTTGAGAAATAGTGACTAAACGTTGTTCCGAACGTTTTACTCTGTCTAACCATTTTTGACTTTGCTGGCTCATAAACACTTGGCCATCTTGCTGCGTTTTGGCCGTATCTATGACTAAAGCCAATTCTTCACGCTGCATTTGCAGCTGTGCCAATTGCTCCAACGTACGATTTTGTAAGATCTGTTTAGCGCGCTTGCGCCTCTCTACTTGTCTTTCATCTAACATCAAATCATATTGCTGCATACGTCGTTGCCAATTTTGCATTTTTTGCTGTAAGAAACGACTTTCCTGTAACGCAGATAACCCAGCCCTAAATTCACTAGTTACAGCCACACTATTAAATAACTGAGTATTAATAAGTTGCTCACTATGTTCGTCCTGCTCACTTTCCGATTGGTTATTATTGACTAATAAACCCAAAATAAACTGTGGCTGACTCACTTGCTGCTGCGCTTGATTAAGCTCATCTAAGGCTTGCTCAAAACGCTGCAGCCCCAGCTGCAACACTTGCAATGATTGGCGTGGTGCAAATGCTTTTTCATAGGCATAGGCACTGGCTAAATAGGCTTCTAGGGTATATTCACTATTTTGCGGCATTTGCATCAATCGTTGCCAAATAGACAAAGCAGTTTGCAATTCATTCTTTTTAGCCGCTGCCCAGCCATAACCTAATAATGCAGCCTCTGCGTCTAAACCCTCGGTACGAATATTTTCAAACACTCTAAACGCTTGATGCGGCTCTTCATTTTTAAGCAAGGTGTAACCTAAAGTTAAGTTGGCTCGGTCACGAATGGCATCACGCTCTGCTGCAACATCTTGTTCATCATCTTCACTAAAAATCGGCTCGGCCCAGCCCATCCAACGGCTTACGAAACTACTTTCCTTATTGGCCAAACTAGATAAACGGCTAATCGCTTGTTGATTGTCTCCTTTTTGCAGCAACGCTAACGCTTGGTTGTACTGCACGTAATCGCGATAAATTGAATCGTTTGATAACTGCTCTAGCCATTGAACATCCACAGCCTTGGCATCTTCATCCAATAAAAAACCATGCAGTTGCGACTGCATATACAGCCAGTTATCTCGGGTAGATTGCTCGAAATACTCTTCTGCTGCTTCTTGCCCTATATTTTGAAAGGCACGGGCTGCATCTGAAAATTGGCGTTTTTGATAATAGGTTTTACCCAACAATAACCACGAAAAAGCCGTGACTTCAGGTGTAGCGTTGTTTTTCAATAAGCGTAAAAAAATGTCGGCGGCTTGGTTATCTAAACCATAGGCTAAGCTCATTCCACCTTTAAGTAATTCTGGCTCAACTTTATGACCGCTCAAAAAGTCAGGGATTTGTCTCAAACCCTCAGGAAATTTTTGCTCTAAGATTGCCATTTGAGTTAAGGCTAAGGAAAAATTACCTTGGTAATATTCATATAAAACTTGTTGGTAGGCTTTTTCTAGCTGCGCAGAATTAGAGGCTTTCGCCTGTTGGGCGCTTATTTGTGCGCTAATTGGGGCACTAACCAGCAAAACAAAAAAACAGCTGAACGTGCTATACCACTTCAACATATTAAAGTTCAACCGCCTCAAAAACAGGCTGTTGTTTAACGCTAGAATCAATAACGCTTAGCTCCAACGATTTGGCTTCAGCGGTTTTGGTGAAGCTGATACTAGTGGCTCGTTTGTACTCTCTGTCTTGTGGCCCTTTACCAATAAAAAACGCACTGAGCTGATGTTCGCCTTGGGCTAAATTATCAATATGTAACTTTTGCACCCCACCTTTGAACAAGGCTTGAATTTGTTTTTCGGTATACAGGTGATGGGTGACCACTTTGTCGTTAATTTTCAGCTCAACTGCGTCCAAATTAAAATAAGTGCCTACGTCCAGGGAAAGATACACCACCACTTGGGTGCTAGATGGAAACAATAAATCTTCTTCCAGCACAAACAAATCACGGTTAAGGGCAACTACTTCTTTTCGCAGTTGCTGTAATTGTTCAGCAACAGTGTTGTCGACAGGCTCATCACTTTGCTGAGCATTGAGGTTTAAACTGATGCTCAGCAAAAGACTACAAAACAAAAATACCGCCCAGTGAATGGGATGGATATTTGCTACTTTTTTAGAATAAAAACTCATTGGTATATACTTCCTATAACCCTTAATAAATCAAAGGACACTAGTAAAATATGGACACGTAAAAACGTGTAATATTAGCCGAAAACTGATAAAGCGGTTCTTCACCTACTGGCGCTATACCGCTAGTGTCACCCTCTAATGTGCTATTAACCAAAACGTTTCTAAAATCGTCATAGTTATAATTCACGTGGTCAAAATCGAGGTTAATTGTGCTTTTCTTAAAAAAGTTGGCGGCGGAAAATTGAAACTCGTAGGTCAAACTTAAACCCAACGACAAGTTGTTAAAGGTACTCATTTCTTTATCACGTGCTCGGAAGTTAAATTCAGCACTTCGCGTATACAAATCCTGATAAAAATCGGCTTTGTCTTGTTGATAATGGCGAGCACGCATTTCCACAATCCAGTCATCGCCAAATGTATGGATATAACCCAACTTATAGGTATTCGCTTGTATGCCCCAAGAATCAGAAAACACCTTAGCTTCACCATATACAGATGCACGATAAGGCAAATAATAATTAGCCGTAATCGAAGCCGCATTACTTCTGCGAGTGTTGGGGTAAACCTCAGTTTCAAAACGGTAACCACGGGCACTACTGGCATCGATAAAACGCACTGAACGATAAGGATTATTCAAATATCCTTGATCAGATATGTTTTCCACACTCAAGCCAAGTATCATATTTTTGGTAATCACCTGGGTGACACCTAACTGATAATTTTGTCGCTCGGCTAACTCTAAAAAACTTTCGTCACCGGTTTTTCCTACTTCATCGTTGCCTTTCGAATAACCTAAACTAAGTGTTGTGAGGTCACCAAAAAAATCTTGGCTAACACCAAAATGTATCGACTGAGCTTCAAAGTCGTTTTCTGAACTAGTGGTGTAGTTCAAACTCATTAAGGTTTTATTATGTAGAAAATCAACGCCCACGCTATTTTCAGTACGTTCTTCTGCATAAGGGCTGGCGGTAGCTAACACATCTATGGATGCACCAGAAATGGTGTCGACGTAATAATTTGCGGAAACAGACACATGGTTACCTATTTTTTTACGTAACAAAATAGACGGACCATCGATTGACATACCGCCACCTTGGTAGGAGTGATACATCGCGTCAGAGCGATCTTGTGGCAACACGGCAGCAAACGCCTGCCAAACAAACAAGCCAACTATGATGCAGGCAATTATTAATCGAATTATCAATTTTCTTACCGTGCCACTAGGCGTAATCGTTTTCTGTTTAATTACAACCACAACCGCCTCCTGCTCCACCTTCGGCACCTCTGGCACCCTCTCGAGCTTGATAGGCATGATGGGTATATGCAAGCGATACAGGGTTGCGATTCATGCTCATAATCGGGTCAGCCAAGTTGTCACGCTCATAGGGCTTGACCCAAGGTTCAAATGTGCTGCTACAGCCACTGGCAAAACCCGATACCATGATGACCAGTAGCAAACGCAAATGAGTTGATTTAATTGCCTTCACAACTTACTCCCGAAGTAACGCTTTAACAGCTTGTTTGTATTTCACTTCATCACCACTTTTGTATCCGTGGTGCAAAAGACGTTGATTACCATCGCGATCCACAATCACAGTAGTAGGCATAGCTTTCACTTTATATAATTTGCTGACATCGTCATTCACATCAAATAAAACGGGAAAAGAAACGGGAATATCGTTTAACAAAATATCGGCCTTGGAAGGATTTTCATCCACGTTGACTGCCAAAATGGTAAAACCCAAATCGGCATATTCTTGTTGTAACGTCTCTAAATAAGGTAATTCTTCTCGACATGGTCCACACCACGAGGCCCAAAAATTGATTAAAACCACATTGCCAAGTTGCTCCTGCAAACGCACATTACCGCCATCTTTACTGGCCAAAGTAAAATCTGGCGCGGGTCCTTTGGCATTGGCCGCTAAACTATTCATTGAGGTCAAGAACAGGCTAATAAAAACCACTGCCAACCCTAAACGACTGTAAAATTTGGCACTGGTTTTTGGGTCGAAATCTTTAACATATAACAGCATAAGATAGTCTCTCAATAAATGTAAAACGGACTAAAAAAAGAACGTGGCACCTAGGCCATATTCAATATTGTGTGTGGTTTTTTCTGCGCCGATTAGCTCAGAATTAAACAGGTGATCTTTCACGTTTAAGTGCAAAGCAAAATAGTCAGTCAGCAACAAGCGGTATCCCGCTCCTAAGGTAAGAGTGAACCTTTCATCGCCGCCAAATTCGGTACTGCCTGCACCTAAGGTGAGATAGGTAGCTGAATTAAACACCAAATTGTCAGTGAAAAAAGTTTCGCCATTCAAGTTGTAACCCAAAGACACATTGTAATAACGAAAATTGCGTTCTTCATCGGTTAAAAACGGCGCACCACCACTAAGCACTTCAAAGCTGGTTTCTCCAGCATCTGCTTGTCCATAAGTGGCTTCAACAAAAAAGTCTTCATTAACGTGATAAGCGGCGCGTGCACCTACCACCATACTCGATGAAAAATCCTCAATGCTGATCACGCCCACTAACAAACCAAACTCAAAGTTTTCTGAATCGATATTGGCTTCGTTAATATCTCTACGCTCGATATTAGGCTCGATAACACTTTGTTCAGCTTCTTGTTGCGAGCTTTGTTGAGAGCCTTGTTGTGCATACAAAGAAAAACTTGTCACTGTGCACAGCATGGCTAGAAAAAAACTGCGAATCCCAATTTCCATTGTTCTAAATCCTCGTTCTCGTCTCTGTTGGTTAAAGCTTGAAGGTGCTGATATTCAAGCTTAAGCATAAAATTTTGTGCGATGTAATAACGCAGGCCTAAACCAGCGGCTAATAAATCACTGGTGCGCGCTTCATCGCCACTTTGGACTAAATTGGCTCTAGGTTTGGTACGAATTTGCCCAGCACCCAATGTCACGTAAGGTGACACCCGCCATTCGGGAAAAGTGGTATGTTGCACTCGCACTAAAAAGAATTGATTTTCAGATAAGTCACCCAAGGCTTGGGTCACACTTACCCCTGCGACGAGGTTTTCAGTTGCCACCCAATCAGCAAAAACTGTCATAGAAGGCACACCTTCAAATGAACCGCCCATAGCGCCAAATTCAAAATCTCGTTGTGCGAAAGACTCAAATGACCCGTCGGATAACTTCACAGCTTGACCGCTACTGCTTTGGGTTAAATGTAATGCATCTTGTTTTACCCAACCTTGCACACCTTTAACGGTTTCGACTTTAAACCAGTTGGTTCTGCGTTTTAATACGGTGATCCATTCATTTTTCGCAGCAACATAAATAATCGGAAAACCACCAGCGGGACCTGAATGTAAGTCGATATAGGGTTGTTGAATCTGTACTTGTACGTTGTCATCGGCTAATACTTGATGAAAAATTAGCCCGAGCATTAGACACATTACGCAGCCAAGCTTAGCTAGCTGGATAGAATTGAAATATACCTTTTTGAAGTCGATTACCATCAGTTTACCGGCGCCGCAAAAGGATTATTATAATACTGACCACCAATATCTAACCATTCAGATAGTAGTTTTAGTTCGGCAGGTGTTAGCCAGCCATTATGGGTGCCACCTGGATTAAATGGGCTGAAAAATCTTGCACTCGATCTTGCGCCGTTGACCGACATACTATTACCCACACCTACGGTCTGAGTCACTGGAATAGCGTTACCCTCTGCATCCAGTATTAACTCACCTTCTTCGTCGAGCTCAAATACAGTATTGCCGTTTTGATCTGTGACAATCACCAAACGATCGAGTAACACACCTTCTACCAATTCTTGTTCATTATCAGCAAACATCAGCTCACGATAACTGGTGAGAAAATCTGCGTTTTCAGTCGAAGGCGTAGCCCGCAAATCCAACTGGGCTGCAGGTAATTGCGCTAAACCATCTTCGCCTTCAGGTGTATGACAACTTAAACAACTTTGGTCGTCGAGGAGCGTTAGGCCATCTTCATCAAACACTTGTCTGTCTAAGGAAAATATCGGTTGAATATGCTCTGGAAAATGAATTTGTATACGGCATAAACTTGTCCAATTAAGGGCACAAGCAGCGGTAATAGGTAAAGAAGATTGTAGATCGGCATATCGATAGGTAAAACTGGTTGCCGGAGTTTGCATAGCAGGGTCGGTCCAGATATCTTCAAAATTGATATCTTGTGAAGGATAGTTGATACCGTTAATTCTGCCTGATGTTTGCGCCATTGTATCGCCTAAATCGGCAAACAAAGCAGGATTGCTATTAGGAAAAGGATTACCAGTGCTAAGTGCACCAAAATTTATACTGTCTGCTTGTGCATCTGTACGACCATGCGGCGCTTCGCTACCTTGGGTATGACAGCCATTACATGTGCGCACTTCTCCAGGCGCAAATTGCAACCAATTCTGATGTCTTTCAGTCACGCGTTTACCGTTTTCATCCAGTATACTGAACGCCAAAGGTACATTGGCAGGTACATCAAATAATACCGAACCATCAGGCTCCACAGGCACATAACCAATAATTTCACGCATCAATTGATTGCTACTACGACCAAAAGCTGAGTTATCAAAGTCCCGTACTTCATCATTAGGAATAGATACTGCTTTTACAATTCGTAAAAATCTGGCGGGTCTATCTTCAACGGGCGTTTGAGTGGGGTCGGCGAGTATTGCAATGCCTTGTGCGGTAACGTCGATACCGGCAAAATCATAGACACTTTTAATATGTACGCGGCCCAAATCATTGTTGGCTAAATCTTGATCAAATTCCTCAGCCTGTTGTGCATCTGCAGGAAAAGCACTAGGCTGCATGGCCGCTACATCAGTATAAAATTGACCTTCCTCAGGTACATTTATGACTAACTGAGTATTTTCAATAGGGTCAAACATCCATAATCCAAACAGCAAAGGTGCGGTTTCAACTTGTGGGTTGGCTATCAATTCATCATTACAAGGTAAAATAGTGCGAACGTCACCTTCAGCCAAAACTTGTTCGGGATCATATACTCTGCATTGGCTCCAGCTAAACAACATCCTTTGGCTACTATCCCAAAGTGGATAGACAGTTGAAAACAGACCACCAGGTGAAATACCGCCATCAATTAGAATATTATCGAACAAGGCTGATACTTGTGCCGGTCCATTTAGGCCACTTTGCGAAGCAATTGGCATAGTGTTATCAATATAATTAGCGATATCGATATTAACGTATTCACCGCCCCAATCATTACTAACAAAGGGGCGAAGCGCGGCCAATAATTGGCCATTCGGTTGTTCAGTTAATTGGGTGAATTGTAACGCTTCATTTGCGAGTTCACTGCTATGACTGTGACGACCATAGACAATTTCTAAGCTACTGCCATCGGCATTCATTTGGTAAATGTTGATACTGTTGTTGTTGGCTGCGTTGTCCCAACGACTAAATAGAATTTTACCTGAACTGAGTACTATAGGATTAAGATCGTGACTTTGGTTGAAGGATATCTGTTGAATATCACCACCATCTGCAGCCATTACATGTAAAACAGATGCAGTTTCATCGCGGTCTTCATCCAAGGCTTGATATTGCGGTTTTCCTTCATCTAATAAAAGTGCTTGATTAGCCTGTTGGCGAGTCGAGCTAAACACAATACGCCCGTCAGGCAAATAGGTTGGCGAGGTATCTTGGCCGAATTCAGCGTCTAAATCGGAGACAATAATACGCGTTAGTGTATCTGTCGCTAAATCATACTGCCAAATATTCCAAGTGGGTTGTTCGTCATCGTCGGCATCTTCAATTTCTGGCGCACGCATAGCAAAGAGTATACGCGTGCCGTCATATGACACAGACAAGTCTTTTACATCGTAACCGGCCAATGGTGATGTGTCTGTTGCGGCCAAAATTTCTTGTTCGGAAAAAAATGCACGATCACTAATGTTTTGCTCAAGGGCACTGACTGACGCCCTTGGTTTGACAAATAATTGCGCGCCGGGCAAAAAGGCATTGGGAATACGTAAGTCTTGCGTTACCAGTGCCGAATCTTCATTTAATGGCGCTGGCCTTTTGATATAAGCGATAGGCACATCCACTACCACAGGATCGGGTTCTTGCTCGGCCGTTAATAGTTGATCACCACCACAGCCTATAAACTGCAGACAAAGTACAACAACTGCTGCACGTGTCAGTTTAATATGGGTAAGTTTCGGTAAGAACCAATGTTTCACGGTATTTTCACTATGGTTAATAAAAACGCTAATAGACTATCAGTATCTGCTGTAGGGAAATACTGTCTACAGACTGCTACTTTGCCAATTAATAGGCGATGGATACTTGCATTAACGGCTTTGCTGAACAATTTATGGTTTTATCATTAGGAATACTATTCAATACCTTAAATGAAAATGATGCAATTAGAGCAAAGGGGTTGATTAAATATATTTGGCTACATTTAATGTTGCAGGCGATGTATGAAATTAACGACACCGACAACCGTCTATCAAAAAACATCTAATCATCTGATAAATAACAAATTAGTTATACCTCTACCGACACAGAAGGTAAATAAAAGTCTCATAACTTAAAAAATAAAGTCTGAAATAAGTGACACTCTTATTGCTAGAGTGAACATTTTGTTTGCATCAAATTCCATAAACTCCAAGCAATTCAAAGCATTAAACTAGGTGGCGTAATTCGTGCTGGAGGCATCCCGTCAGTTTTGCTGTGATTTTTCCTTGGTAACTGCGCTTTATTCGCTAAACCAGTCTATTTAGGTATGAATAACTAAACCTAACTTGCTTCAGCAGTATTGTGATAAATGGATTTATTGACTAAAACCCATAACAAGCCAAACAAATCGTTACTGGCGGTAAGAGGAGTTCCAATTTGAAATATCTAGTCAGGCAAATTGGCGGAAGTAAAATCGCTATCACTTGGGCATTAATTATTGTCAGTCTATCCACTCTGCCGCAGACCTATGCGGGCACAAGAGAACAAGCCAAACGTATGCATGACCGATTGGCTGGGGTTCCTCCGAGTAACGCTGTACTAGATCAAATGGAAAACCTTATAAGCACAGGTGATGTGCGCGGGGCAGCAGACATCGCTATGGACCACTCAGCCTTTTATTCTGTGACCTTAAAAAATTGGGTCACACCTTGGACAAACGAAGACGCTGATGTATTTGCACCTTTGAATGACTATACCGCTACTGTGATTGGTATCGCACGCGACGAAGTTGATTTTAGGCAAATACTCAGTGGCGATATTCTGTATATAGCTAATTCAAGTGCCGGTGTGCCCGCTTATTCGAACACTAGCAACGCCCACTATCAGGCTTTAGAAGACCAAAGTGCTGATTTAAAAGACGTATTACAAGCCACCACCCAATCAGCTGTGACAGGTTTACCAGCAGAAGCAACAGCCGGGCTGATGACCACACGTGCAGCGGCCAAATCATATTTTAAAGACGGCACCAATCGCGCCATGTTTCGTTTTACTTTAATCAATCATATGTGCACAGATTTAGAAGGCTTAAAAGACACTAGCCGCAGCCCAGATCGAATTCGCCAAGATGTGAGTCGCAGTCCCGGTGGCGATAGCCGCATATTTAATAACTCATGTGTAGGCTGTCACTCAGGTATGGATCCCTTGGCCCAAGCATTTGCTTATTATAACTACGAGTACAACGTTGACAGTGACCCCGATGGTGAACAAGGTGCATTAGAATACAATCAGTCAGGTCAAATAGACGCAAATACCGGTACTCAAGTGCAGGGTAAATATCACATAAACAGTAATAATTTTCCCTATGGCTTTATCACCAACAACGACAATTGGAGTAATTATTGGCGACAGGGGTTAAATAAAAACCTTGGTTGGGATGAATCTTTGCCTGATAACGGTAGCGGTGCTAAATCTATGGGCCAAGAACTTGCCAATAGTCAACAGTTTGCCAGTTGCCAAGTGACCAAAGTATTTGAAAATATCTGCCTACGCTCACCACAAGATTTCGCTGACAGAACAAAAATAAACAGCATGACCAACACATTTACCAGTACGGGCTTCAACATAAAACAAGTGTTTGCCGATTCCGCTGACTACTGTAAAGGGGAATGAGAATGCGCAATGACATAACTTTTTTACCTACAATCAAGCTACATAAACACCTTACAATATTAGGTTTAGCGTTAACTGCTTCATTGTTAACGGCGTGTGGTGGTGGCACGGCTGATGTAATACAAACACCCGCTCCCGCTCCTCAAGAAAACGCGCCCATTACCTATTCTGGCCCTGTTGCATCCACACCAGACGTAACGCAGTTTAAATTAGAGCTATGGGACAATATAAGCTCGCAAGAACGATGCGGTGCCTGCCATGTACAAGATGAACAAACACCAGCTTTTGCTCGTAACGATGACATTAACTTGGCGTACAGCGCGGCAAACCCATTAGTCAATTTTTCCTCGCCAGAAGAGTCTAGCTTAGTCACAAAAGTAGCGGGTGGGCACAACTGTTGGTTAACTAGCGACGCCGCTTGCGCAGACATAATGACAACTTGGATAAGCAACTGGGCAGCCACAGAAAGTACCGCTAACGAAATACAGCTAGAAGCACCTACTGCCAAAGATCCTGGCGCGAATAAAAACTTTCCAGCAGACGCGCAACTGTTTGCCGACACTGTGTATCCATTATTAGAAACCTACTGTGCTAATTGCCACACCAATTCAGCCACCATTTCAATTTCACCTTACTTTGCGTCGAGCGATATTGATGAAGCCTATGAAGCATCCAAAGCGCGGCTCAATCTGGACTTACCGGCTAACTCTCGTTTTGTAGGCAGGGTCCGAGACGAGTTTCATAATTGTTGGAGCGATTGCACCAGCAATGCGAATGATCTTATCAGCGCTATTCAAAACATGGCTGACGGCATTGATCTCACCGAATTAGATGGGCTGTTAATCAACAGCAAAGCACTCACCCTATTTGATGGCACACTTGCTACAGGTGGCGGGCGTTTTGAAAATGATGTGATAGCCAAATGGGAATTCAAAACGGGATCTGGCACTACCGCATTTGATACCAGTGGTGTTGAGCCAGCCATTAATCTGACCTTAAATGGCGACGTGAACTGGATAGGCGGTTGGGGTATCCAATTAATTAATGGCAAAGCCCAAGGTTCAACCACTAGCAGTAAAAAAATACATGACTTAGTCACAGCGACAGGCGAATTTTCGATTGAAGCATGGGTAGTACCAGCCAATGTTACCCAAGAAGGACCCGCTAGGATCATCAGTTATTCTGGCGGTGCTACCACCCGTAACTTTACCTTAGGGCAAACCCTGTATAACTACGATTATTTGCTACGCACCGACAAAACAAATTTAGACGGGCAACCGGCGTTATCCACTGCCGATGCGACAGAAGTGTTACAAGCCAGTTTGCAACATGTAGTCGTGAATTACGATTCGACCAATGGCAGACAAATATTTGTGAATGGCCAATATACCGGTGATGCAGACAATACCGAAGTAGGACACTTTGCAGACTGGAACAACAGTTACGCCTTTGTATTAGGCAATGAAGTGTCGGGTGACATTCCTTGGGCAGGCTCTATCAGAATGGTGGCTATTCATAACCGTATATTAAGCGCCGAACAGGTGACCCAAAACTTTGATGTAGGCATAGGCCAAAAATTCTTGTTGTTGTTTGAAGTCAGCGAAATCACCAATATTGCACAAAGTTATGTGGTGTTGGAGGTCAGTCAATTTGATAGTTACAGCTACCTCTTTAGCGAACCATTTTTTGTCACCTTAGATAGCAATGCCAGTATCCCAGACACACCGTTAAAAGGTATGCGGATTGGGATTAATGGCCGCGAATCGAATGTAGGTCAGGTGTATCAAAACCTCGATACCCAGCTGACTCAAGCCGATTATATCTCGGGACAAGGACAACCATTATCAACTTTAGGCACCATTATCCCAGTGGAGAAAGGCGCTGGGGTGGATGAGTTTTTCTTAACATTTGAAGTATTAGCTGAGCAAACAAACGTTGTGGTAGAAGCGGATCCTCCAGCACCCGCCGCCAATGTAGATATAGCAGCACAAGCACAAATCGGCATGCGTAATTTTGCCGAAATTAATGCCAGCATGTCGACAGTTACAACTGTGCCCATGAACAACCCTGCGGTTAAAAGTGCCTTTGAACAGTTAAAACAACAACTGCCTGCAGTCACTAACATGGACGGATTTTTAGCCTCGAATCAGATGGCGGTCACCCAAATGGCGATTAAATATTGCGATCAATTAATTGAGATTGACAACCTAAGAGACAATTATTTTACTGGTTTTGATTTTACTCAAAATGCCTCTGTGGCGTTTACCAATCAAGACAGAAGTTTAGTACTCACCCCCTTAACCACAATGATGTTGGGTACGAGTCTTAATGACCAACCAGACAACACCGACGTTTTCGATGAATTAGATAATTTAATCACCCGTTTAACCGATTGCAGTGGTGACAAAGTGTGTGATGCCAACTACACCAAAACAGTCGTCAAAGCAGTGTGTGCCGGTGCTTTAGGCAGCGCTGCCATTACTTTGCAATAAAAGGTAAATAAAGATGAAAAACAACAAACCAATTGGCTTAAACGATCCTCTTTATCATGCCTGCCACGCTAAACCTGTTACCCGACGTGACTTTATCGCTCAAGGTTTTATGGCTGGTATGGGCACTGCACTGAGTGGTTCGGTATTCAGTTTATTTGCCAACCCGGGTAAAGCCCATGCGAGTTTATCGCCAGACTTAGAAGCACTAAAAAGTAGTTGTGGTATTGCTACCCAAGGCGCTGGGAAAATTCCTTTTATTGTGTTTGATTTAGCCGGTGGCGCAAATATTTCTGGCTCCAATGTATTAGTAGGTGGTCGTGGTGGACAATTAGACTTTCTGAGTACCGCTGGATATAGCAAACTTGGTTTGCCCGGCGATGTTATTCCCTCGATTGCTAATCCAGATACGGGTTTAAGTGATTTTATCAATACCGAACTAGGTTTAGCGTTTCATTCAGACAGTGCGTTTTTAAGAGGCATTCAGGATAAATTGAATGTGACTAATCGCGCCAATGTAAACGGTGCCGTTATACCTGCCCGTTCTGAAAATGATACTGGCAATAACCCGCATAACCCTATGTATGGCATTAATAAAGTAGGCTCTGATGGTTCGTTATTAACCTTAATTGGCTCCCGTAATTCAGACTCTGGTGGTAACTCTATGGCACCAGCGGCCATGATCGATACCTCCAAACGCCCCACCAAAGTCGACCGACCGTCTGATGTAACAGGCTTGGTCGACACAGGGGATTTAGTTGGTTTATTAAGCCAGCAAGATTCGGTCGCGGTAATGGAGTCAATTCAACGGATTAGCGCCATGAAGCTGGGCAAAGTCAACACCCAAATCACCACTGACGATGTATTAAAAGACTTGGTTAATTGTGGTTACGTTAAAAGTGCAGATATCACCGATAGATTTGGCGATCCGTCTTCCCTTAATCCTGAGCTGGATGCCGACATAGTCGGTGAAAATGGCATTTTTACCCAACAAGAGTTCGACAGCGATGGCGAATTTAGAAAAACCGCCTCCACAATGAAACTAGTGATCAACGGTTTTGCCGGCGCTGGCACCATCACTATGGGTGGTTTTGATTACCATACGGGTGATAGATCAACAGGTGAAGTACGGGACTTACGCGCCGGGCGCTGCATGGGCGCATGTTTAGAATATGCAGCACGCGTAGGTGTGCCTTTGATGATGTATGTGTGCAGTGATGGCTCGGTAGCCAGTAACGGTATGATTGACGATTCAGTGAATGGCCGAGGAAAAGGCGTGTGGACCGGCGATAACTCATCTACCGCATCCTCGTTCTTTTTAGTCTACAACCCAGGTGGCACACCACAATTAATCGGCGCTACACCAGATACCCAAGCCCAACACCAACAAATTGGTTACATGCGTAACGATGCATCAGTCGAAACCGCCGCAACACCCGCCGCTAACAACGTTAACTTGTTGGTTGAAACAGTCATTTTGAATTATATGGCGCTGCATGGTGAACAAGGCAATTTTGACAATTTCTTCCCTCAGAATGGTTTGGGTAGTTCTGTTTTAAAGGATAGTTTGACTACGTTTGAGCCAATAGTGAATGGCGTGATTTAAATAATTAGGATCACATTCTATAAGCCCAATCTAACTGCATAATCGAGATAAAGGGCTGACTACCGAATTACCGCCACGTTGTAAAATGTGGGTATATATTTGAGTGGTACGTAAATCGGCATGGCCTAATTGATCTTGCACTGTACGAATGTCGGCGCCTGATTGCAGTAAGTGGGTGGCGAATGAGTGGCGTAGGGTGTGTGGGGTGACGTGTTTTTGGATCTTTGCTTTAAATGCAGCGCTACGAACACTTTTTTGTACCGTTGTTTCATCACTATGGTGTCTGCGCAGGAGTTTACTCTCGGGATCAATTGACAGTTTTATACTTGGGAACAAGTATTGCCAAGGTAACGTTTTAATTGCGCTTTGATACTTAATTCTAAGCCGATTGGGTAAATAAACCCCTGCATATTCAGGATGAGCGAGATCGGATTGTAAGTATTGTTCTACTAATACAATTTGGCTACGTATCGCCTGATGTAACTCAGGTGCCAAAGTCACCACTCTGTGCCGCCCTCCTTTTCCGTACCAAATCTTTAAACAGGAATAATCAAAATCAACGTCTTTTACTCTTAACCGAACCGCTTCCATTAATCTTAGGCCACTGCCATAAAGCAGCGATATCAGCAGTCTATGTTTAGCATTAACAAATTCAAAAAGGCTTTTCACTTCTTCAAACGTTAATACTACGGGCAGCTTTGCTTGTCGGTTACTTTTCATGAAATTCAATTTAATTCTCAGTGGTTTTTTAATTATTTCCTTGTATAGAAAAACCAACGCATTGAGCGCACTAGCTTGGGTACTTGGTGCCGAATCTAATTTAAATACCATATAATTCAAAAATTGCTCGACTTCGTTATCTCCCATTTGTGCAGGATGTCGTTTTTGATGAAAACAGATAAAGCGATAAATCCAATGAATATAACTTTCAATTGTTTTCTTCGCATAGTGCCGTTGATACATCGATTCAGATACATGAGTTAAAAAAGGAGACTTTTTCATATTTTTGGAACCAAATTAACTGTATTTACATACAGTTATAGTGTCTAACCCGTATATATGCAAGATCACGGGTAAATGCCGTATATCCGCAGTGAAGTTAATTTAAGATCTGGAAAACTCTATAAGTTGTAATAACTTAACGTCTATGTATAGAATAGGGGCAAATTTATATACGGCAAAAGCCCGTGTTTAAACACGGGCTTTTGCGTGTTATTAATATTGTTAGATTTCTTGGTGGTTCAGTGATAATTGAGTTTTCTGTGAGTTACACCCTCGAAGAGTACTGCTCTATTGTTGGAGACTACTGCATACACGTACTTCAAGAAAAAGATAGAGAAAAACATTTGGAGAAAGCTGTGAATGCTAGATATCTAGTTAGGCCGTTGCGTTTCTTAATCCGAACGGTTGCATCCATATTTTTTTACTTTAAAAAACGTGAGATGCCGGTGTGTGAGTTCATGATAACCGAATCAGATATATCCCGAAAAACCAAACAAGGCACACTTACGGTTTCTTGGAGTGAATTGACAGAGATATATCAATCATCCGAGGGGTTGATACTGATTGACGATGATGGAGGATTGCCAATACCTTTTCGATGTATATCATCGACAGAAAAAGATTGGATAGTAGAAATATACGAGCGTGCGAGATCTATAGAAATCTAACAAACCAATTAATCCGACCTCAACTCGCTGCGCTCTTTTCGTCGGCTTATTGGGGTGTTATACCCCTATATGAAAATTCGAAGATGCATTTATATCAAAGTATACAAAGGGTACTTCGTTACTCGCCTTCAGGGTTGCACTGAAGAAAAGAAATACTTGTGTAGTGGCCTCAATCACCCAAGAACACTTGCTGGCGATTGGCGAGAATTGGAAAAGGTAATATCAGAAATAATAAAGTACTACGGGCCAGTTTATAATCGACTAATTAAGCCAATCGTTCTTTTCCACTTTGTTACAAAACAAGAAGGTGGATACACTTCGTCAGAGCTACGGACATTTCAAGAAATTGGGCGTTCGTCGGGTGCTAACTTTTGTTTGATGTGTGAAGACAAATACGGCCCATTAAATAATGAGCAACTTAGTTCTATTTTTAAGCATGCTGATGGGGTATAACAAAAACATAATGGTGGGAATTTTACTCGCTGAAAAAGCGCTCCCAAAATCCCCATATGTTAAGCGTTAGGCATAAAGGAAAAGTTTTGAGCAGCATTAAATGGAGTTATTTTTTAACCGTCTTTCAAGTGACTCTCGGGATAGTATATTTTTCTGCGGGACTAAGTAAATTATTCCCCAGCTTCCCTAATATCATTGGTCCTGTTTGGCTAATAGATGAATTATCAAAATATAGTTTAGGCTTGTTCGGTTATTTTATTGCAATAATGCAAACACTAGTAGGTGGTTTGTTACTCATAAGTCGTTTTCGTTTAATTGCAAGCCTAATGCTACTCCCAATGCATATGTGTGTCTTAATAATCCCATTTTCACTTGGTTGGCAAGGCACTCAGTATATAAATGTTTTTTTCCTTTTCATGTTGCTATCACTATTGTTTAGCGATCGTAAAAAGATATATTCCTTAATAAACTCTAAGCCAGTGTCACTAAGTTTAGCTTCGAATAAATTGTATATAAGTACATTTGTTCTGACTTGGTTTTTTGCAATTTTTTTAAAGTATGGATTTGGGCACTAATTATGCCTAACAAACGCATCAAACCTGACTCCGCAAGCAGGCCGGTTTTTTGCAAAACACACGGCGCAAAAAAGCGTCCAACTTGCTCCGCTGTTTATGCGAAGCGTTATAAGCACATGGAAGCCTGCGTTCAATGAATAAATATAAGTTGAGGTTGATTGGTATTTTGGTGATTCAGTTGATCATTACACTAATACACAATACCTCCTCAAATAATTTTGACGCTTCAAACTTCTACCATCTTGAGAATTGGACATATTGGCTTGGAATGGGCTGGGGTATTTTTGCTATTGTCTATGCTATAAAGTTGGCCTGCCCTCACTGTGGCGCAAAGCAAGTATTACGTGGCCTAAGTGTATTCTCGTTGCGTTGGCCGCAAGATCAATGTCATAAATGTGGTGCCAAAATTGAATAGTGCTTATAACAAAAACATCATGGTGGGAATTTTACTCGCTGGTAAAGCGCTCCTAAAATCCCCATATGTTAAGCGTTATGTCGCCAATCATTTTAGCTAGGGAGAAACGATTGAAGTTTCTATCGATTATAGTTTTAGCGTTTATTTCACTTATAACCGAAGCTAGGGAAATGGAAGTTGAATGGCCTAATTTGGCTGCTCTTAACCCTTCACAAATTGAAGCTGATGCGAGAGAGTTCCTACTGGATAAAAAGCCAGAACTGGCGAATATGGGAGTTAAACTTGTCCAAATAGACATCAACTATTTCAGAAAAACGCCTGAACTAACGGCAACATTCGTCCATAAAAATTCGATGAAGCACATAAGTCAAAACACGACTTTAGGGTCGCCTAATCCATGGGGAATAAATCACTATATGGAGTTTGTGATTGTTTCATTCCCTCTAAATGATGGGCTAGTGGAGATTAGTTATAATGAAAGCTTACTCACAAATGACGAACAAGAATCAAAAGAGTTGTTTGAAAAGTATTATGATGACTACTGATGTGCATTCAGGACATAACAAGCCAAGTCAGCGGGAATTTCACTCGTTGAAAAACACTCACAAAATCCCCTGCTTGGGGCGTTATACGTCTATGGAGTTCACGTAAATGTCATCGATTTCAGATGGAGTTTTATTCGAAACATTCAGAGCGGTTGGGTCTGCATTTTTACGTGAGGCGCATGTAGATCTAACCTTTGACGCTAAGTTTAATGAAAATCGTGAATATTGGAATGGTTTAACTCAAGGATTAACGCTTTCAACTTTTTGCCATTTGGTTGAAACGGAATATGGAAATAAAGATAATTTCAGAAGCCAATTAAAAATAGCTATCCACAAAGAAATTTTAGATATTCTTTTCTATATTAGAAACTCTTTTATCCATTGTAATTGGGATATCTCAAAACTTAACTTTAAAAATCAAGAAGAAAAGATACGGAATTTTGTTATTAATAATCCTTACCTAGATTCAAGCTTCGATTTACAGGTCGAAGACAACATAGTTAAATGTAATAATTACGAACCTATATGTCGCATGTTGCTAAATGACGTATAACAAGAAAAATCAACAAGGACAGATACTGCTTGGCTTTTGTCACTTCGTTCCAAAATTATAGCCAAGCAATATTTGCCCGTTATTTTGGCGTTAGGTGTTCAGGGAATTTTGTTAAATATATTAGCTCTATAATGCTTTCGTTCGCCTTGTTTATGACATTTGTAGCAAATTATCAATTTGAGCAAGACACTTCAGGACAGCTATTAACAAAGACTTTAAGTATATTTATGAGGCTCTTCTCTAAGCCACCAGAAGGTCCTTCGATGATGGCGACGCCTTTTTATCAAGATAATCAGTTTGCAACTTTTGTAGTCATATTTATTTCAACAGCGTTTTTGTTGTTTGTGTGCGCTAAAGAGTCACAAACAATCTGGCGTTCTGGTAAAAATAAAAAATCTGCATATTTGTTAACATTATCAGCGGCAATTTTGTTTTTTAACGTTAGGCTAGCAATATGGAACACCTAACAAATTTATTAAATATCGTTACGGCCAAAAAACGGCCTCCACTGGACGCGCAAAAAACGCGCGCCGTTTATAAAAAGCGTTAGGCTTCTTGGAGAATTGGAAGGTTGGAACCAGATTATTCAAACTACTCTATCGAAGAACTAGAAGAGGCTTTGGCCTCAATTGATAAAAATGCATACCCAGACCGGACAAAAATACTTGAGAAGGAGTTATCAATACGACAAGGTTGGTCGGGCCAGCGACAAACAGAGGTATCATTACCATACTATTGGACTTCGACGGGTAGAAACCTTTTTTTTGTTATCTTTTTTAGCGGCCTCGCATTTCTTTCTTATTCAAGTTTTTCGGACAAAAGCCTTGAAGGTGTAATAACTTTTATTATTAGCACTGCTTGCTTAATTTTTTATGGGACTGCCCTTTACCAAAAAAGTGGTTGGGTTCACGTGGACGATAATGGGATTTCCTATCAAAATATTTGGGGTAATAAACAGGTTCCATGGAGTGACATCTCTGGCTGTTATATTAGATATATACGATTTACTAAAATCGTATATATCGTGGGCAAAAACGGTGGCGAAAAAATGTTACCCATCGTTGGCTGGAAAGCACAAGAGATAAATAACATTGTAAACACCGAAATTCAGCGTAGAGAAGCCTAACAAGTGCCGCAATTCGCTCGTAAACTCGCTCGGACAATTAACAATGGGCTATTGTCGCTGCGCTCAATATTTTAGCCCATTATTAATTGCCGCTTAGGCAGGCGTTAACTGCCAACGAGAGTCATGGAAGAATTTAAGCATAATCACATTCCGAAGAAGACGCGCATTTTCAATATGATATGGGCCTGCACCCTCATATTTTTGGCTATATATGGTTGGTTGTCTGGCAGCTTTTATTTTCCGGGTCGGGTTGGTAGTAATGGTGTTACGTTCACCAATTTAGGTTTGATTTTATTCATTTGCGCTTTAATCACCGCAGCCATAAATGCTCTTTTGGTAGTTGTAGACCACTACGATAAGCGTAACAATGAAACACAATACAAAACCTTTTCTCGGTATCTTAATATCTTTGGTGTCATTGTCATTATCAGCGCTTTTGGTTATCAATATGTTTATAGTCAAAAGCCAGTGGTAGTAATTAGCAATGGCAGTTAACAAAAACATCATGGTGGGAATTTTACTCGCTGAAAAAGCGCTCCTAAAATCCCCATATGTTAAGCGTTAGAGGTCAGCGAAGGTAATGGAATGACCAGCGATAATAAAAAAATCATGAGATTCGGGTTGTATATTATTACTACGATTTTTTCGCTGATTTATGTTTTTTACGAAGAATCTGAAACCGAAAAAAACCTCAGTGAAGTCTTTGACAATAAAATATTTGGAATTCAAGGAGTAACTACGAAGGTTACTCACTTTTCTAATATGAACACTAATATATCGATCAAATTTGAATCTAATGGCCTCCCTGAGATTGCATCAAGCTACAAGCCAGGCATTCTAGCTTTCGTTTGCACTCACCCATTTTTCAAAGAAGAACTGCTAAAAGGCAAATTCATTGACTTTGATATGTCTGCATTTGATAGAGCAGACGGTAAGCATGTGAATATGAAAATAGACGGGGGGCGTTGTAAATATGACCTCTAACAAAAACATTATTTCGTTCGTAAGCTCACTGGGACAATTACTCACTGGCTGGCGCTTCGCGCAGTATAGCCAGCAAGTAATTGCCCCATATGTTAAGCGTTAGAGGCACTCATGGTTGAGTATAAATATAAAACGTTTTGGCCTAGATTTTGGGCGGGATTAATCGATGGATTGATTTTTATGCCAATGGCACTTTTTAGCGATTGGCTGTTTGGGTTGGAACTGAATGGTGTAGTTAATTTTATTTATTATGCCCTTGTTCATACGTTAAGTTATTACTTTTACTCGGTCTACATGCACGGTAAGTTTGGTCAAACTATCGGTAAAATGCTTCTGAAAATTAAAGTCTCAAAAGTAGGTGGGGAACCGTTTACTTATAAAAGAGCACTATACCGAGATAGTGTAATTATAGGCGCTTCTATTATAATTTTGTTTATTGAGGCAGGGCCTATCTTAAATGGTATCAATCCATTTTTAGCAGCCGAAGGTAGCCAAGCGTTTCAAGTGCTCATTTGGATACAAATTGCTTGGTTTATGATGGAGTTCATTACTATGTTAACCAATAACAAAAGAAGAGCTGTTCACGACTTTATTGCAGGGTCAGTGGTTACGCGCCTCTAACAAACAAATCATGACAGGGACGCGAAAAAGCCGCGCCCCATATTTGAAGCGTTATATTTATTTTTTAGGGTCAACGTAAAAATTTTAAAAGAGAGTTGAAGTTAATATGAATGAAAACAGTACAATATTATCCGATGAATTACTTGAAGGTAATGAGCCTAGTTGCAGTAACACAAGTTGTTGCCCACCTAAAAGTCCTATTGTAAGGGCGACTCCAAAAGTTGGGCGTAACGATCCTTGTATTTGTGGTAACGGGCGTAAATATAAGAAATGTTGCGGGAAAAATGCATAAAATTTCCTTGTGCGTTCAAAATATAACAAACAAATCATGGCAGGGACGCGAAAAAGCCGCGCCCCATATTTGAATTGTTATGCTTCCAAATTACCTACGAACAGTCGCTACTCAGTTTGATCCACGGATTCATTCAAAAGCTTAATACTAGAAATTAGGTAAGAGCCTCAGCGAGAGAATTGACCTGCATTTTGTCAGCTGCCAGTGCTGGGTTATTCGGCAAATGTTGAGAAACGCGCTTCAACCAGCCCTTGATAACCGGGTGCTTCGCCGCGCTTAACTCTTCCTCCAACCCAAACATGTAGTTAAATACGAGTTGTGGAAAGACAGCAAAATCAAGCATGGTTGGCTGATTTAGCCCCCCCATATAGGGGCCTTCACCAATGTGCTCAACGAGTTCTGAAAGAATGCGAACTTGCATGTCCTCATGGCTCTCAGTGAGATCCATATGTTGGCCCATGTGCTGTATGAAAGGCGCTTTCCGAAGCCCCACTGGCCAAATAAGGCGTACCGGCCAAGGCAGGGGGGTATCCGCGCTCACTAACGCTGCCAGACGCCATGCTCTGCGCAAAAACTGAGTGGTAATGTTGCCATCAATCGCGCGCCTGAAAAGACTTATGAGGAACGTATCGCTTATCCAACGATCAATTTCGTCTATTTTTGCCCGATGCTCCAAGGGGTAAAGCGGTTTTCCTGGAAAGAGTTCATCCAACCAAAGGGCATGATCAGAGGACTCGCGTTTCCATTCACCATCCACTTCCAGCACAGGTACCTGTGTGCCGTTGGTGTGACCAATGGTGGCCTTGGGTTTGATTGGGTTAACCGGAACGTGGGAGAAATCAATCCCTTTGTAGTAAAGAAAACACGCAGTTTTTCGAACGTAAGGGCTAGTGGCATATCCAAAAAGCTTTACTTTTGGCATAGGTGCTCCGTTGGTGAAGTGAATTGCTATTAAGTAGTGCTCCCTATAATATGAGCTATCACTCAGTTTAAATACTCGGATTGAACGCTTATGCTAGGGATAAAATCTAAGTCATTGTTTGAGCTTAAGAAACTTCCTAAACAGCGTCGCTCAAAAGCAACTGTCGAGGCCATTCTGGAAGCAGCTACTCAGTTATTACTTGAGATTGGTTATGACAAAACTAGCACTAATCGGATCGCGGGGCGGGCGGGTGCGAGTATAGGATCTCTGTATGAGTATTTTCCTGGGAAGGAGGCGATATTTGCAGAAATTAGGCGTAGAGAAGACGCTAAGATATACCGCGCGAGCGCTCAAAATGCTGTTCCCGACACCATTAGCGATATGCTTCGATTGCATATCACTGCCTATGTTGATTTTGTGCGCTCAAACTTAGACTTGCATGTGGCTCTTATACGCGAGGTACCTCAATTTGCAGTCGCAAATGCCGAAGCCGAGCTTCTGCGGATCTATTTGCCGCTGTCTACAAAAGAGCTAAAGGAACGCAAGCAGCAACTTCGCAAAAACCGATCGCCCTCATTTGCGACCGAATTTATAATCCGTGTTGTTAGAGGAACGATTAGTGAATATGCCCTTTATGCTCCAGAGCATCTAAATGATAGGTTCACTGAAAATTTATTGGATATGCTGGAGGGTTATTTGGTTGGCTGATGTATATCCGTTCGATTGCCGGCAGAGTGATTTGAGATAGTTGATGAGAGACTGCACATCGATGGGCATAACAAATCAAGCAAGCGGGGCGCCTCGATCGGCGCACCTTCTTGAGGCGTTATAAGCAACGGTAACCCAATGACTAAGAAACCCGAAATACCAAAGAATTTTTATAGAGACTATGGAATTATCATTTTATGTTCTGTAATTTCTGGAGGATTTTTTTATTGGTCCGAAATGGATTTTCTTTTTCGTTTCGTTCCGCTCGTTATTGTCACTATGGTTCCTCCATTCTACTTTCGTAACTATTACGCAGAGTTAAGCTTGTATAAGAGACCTAAAGTAAATGTTCAGCCGTCCCAACAAAAGCCTTCGAAAGTAAATGAAAATATTGCTAAATATATAGCAATGCAAAAAGAACGAAAAGCTAATGCAAAGTAGTGGCAGTTTTGGATTTAATGCATATAACGCCAAATAAACAAGACATATATGGACGCTCCCGTGATGTCAACGTAATACCTGCCTCTTCGTGCTGATTTTCAGCATGAATTACGCTTTA
>ENA-OSET01000450-OSET01000450.1-sediment-metagenome-genome-assembly--contig:-NODE-450-length-46250-cov-39.714682_pt1 | contig 46250 bp, 48 predicted proteins | sample MGYA00237882_ERZ534229 | MGnify/ENA primary metagenome ERZ534229 (study PRJEB26408, sample SAMN06266212) | sediment metagenome | isolation source: Hudson Canyon methane seep mesocosm | place...
CAACACCAAAGATTATCTAAAAAGATACTTATCTCAGAAAAGCTAGATCACCAATATGGACATACAATCTTAACCAGAAAAAATTATCAAGTTAATCCAGAAAAATTAAATTACTGGTTAAGTCTATTAGAAGAGCAGGGTGTTTTAGAAGAGATATGGAAAAAAAGAGGGCTTGAGGACTTACATATATGGCTAAATTAGGCATTATTCCTGTAAATTTACCATAAAAATTTTGTCAGCTATTCAGGGGGGGGGGAGTTTAACTGGTCAAAGCGGACAGTATATCCTCGGAAAATTCAGTTCAAAAGTTGTCATTTAAAGTGTCAAAAGCAGGTCTTCTGACGTCTACTCTTGGCACTCTTGTGACAACTTCAGTAATCGATACTGATCTCTAAATTGGCCTAATTGTTAAAACTCTGCTTGTTTATAGAGTAGGTGCTAAGGAGTTTAAGGCCTACCTTTAAATATATTTACAATAAAACCTTCTGTCTTCAATTCACTTAGTTTTTCATTTATCTCAGGTATTAAGTCATGAATAGGGGATTTCTTGCCGATGCAAAACCTTTGAGAGTTTACATAGAGTGGTTTTTTCGGACTCATATACTTATCTTTCAATCCCGCATTTCTAAATAAATAGTCTCCTGTCAGGTTAAAATCTAGATAGAAGTCATGTACTCCGGCTGCTAGTACTTTGATGGCTGATTCTGCATTCTTAGCTCTATGCAATTTTAAAACGCCTCTTTTAACCGCATTATCTACGTCTTCACCATAAGCAGAACCTGCATATCCGACTATTTTATAACCTTTGAAATCATCATAGCTTTCCCATTCAAAACCGTTGGGAAATTTTTCTTTCATATAATACCAAGACCCTTTTCCTATTACCCAAGGGTCCGTAGTATCTAGATAGTGGGCACGCCCTTTGCTATATACGCAAGACTGCAAACCATCCATTTGTCCATGTTCTACCAGTTTTAAGCATTGTTTCCATGGTCTAATAGGGAGTTCCAGTTTTATATTCAGCCGTTTAAATATTTCTGTCAGAGTTTTTACCGCATATCCCCCTGTTGCCATTTCTCCGACTTTACCCACATTAAGAGGCGGCCATGGGTCACTACACATTCTAACAACCGTCGGCCGGGCGTAGGAAACACTGGCCATAAAAGATAGCCCGAATATAATGATGATGAGTTTTTTCATGCCCCCTCCTAAGATGATTCACTAGATAGGTTTTTAAAGCTTTGAGAACAATATATTTTTGATGATATGAATTAAAAAAGTGTAGTTCTAAATTATACGCTTGTACAAAAATTAAACACTGTTGTGAGGAGCTATCATTCGATAGTGCTAATTTATAGTGACTATGCGAGGAATTGATATTATAAACATGACGCCCTTGTTTACTTCACTTTCACAATGGATTTCACCTCCAAATTGCTGGGTGATGATATTGTAAATAATATGCATACCAAGCCCAGAATTAGCCCCCATATTGGTGGTGAAGAAAGGCTCGAATAGTTTGCTAATGTTTTCTTTCTCGATGCCACACCCATTATCCTTGTATATAATTAGGATGTTATTTTCATTTTCATTTACTTCGATGGTTATTTTTTTTCCTTCTTCGCCATTGAATCCATGCGTAATCGAGTTCAAGATTAAGTCACTTATTACCAATGTGAAAGCAATAGGGTAACCTTCTGTTTCAATTTTTTGATTACAACTTATTTCGATGGAATGATCATGTTGTTTAAGGTTACTCGAAAGACTAAGACAGACATCGTCAAGATAGGATTTAAGTTTAAAAATTTGTTTTTGCTCACCCGATTGATTGATGGCTACTCTCTGGAACCGATCTGTAAGATTGGCAGTACGACGGATATTATTCATTATAATAGCGGTTAGCTCTTTGTTTTTAGCTAAGTAACTTTCAAAGTCTTCATTGGAAACAGTATCTTTTTGATGGCTTTTTTCTAGCTCTAGCGTTAAGTCCTGAAGTAATGAAGTACTGGTAACACAGATTCCCATAGGGGTATTTATTTCGTGAGCAACCCCAACGACCAATTGACCGAGAGCAGTCATCTTTTCTGCTTCAATCAGTTGTAATTTAGCTGTTAGCAACTCATTGGTTCGCACCTCAACCATGTTTTCTAAACAGTCCTGGTTTTCTTTTAAGCCTTGTGCGTATTCATCACGTTTGGTTCTGGCTGAGTCGAGGTTTTGTAACATGGAATTAAAGACTTCTTCTAATACTTTAAATTCATTCCGCCCCTTGGTTTTGATGCTAATATTTTGGTCTTTCACTCGATCAAGGTCGATTTGTTCAACACTTCTAGTGAGTTCAGAAAGAGGGTTACTCAATATCTTCCGTCCCATGTATAAGAAGATTAACCATAAAGCGATGGTTTTAAGCACAGCATTAGCTAGTATGAAGATGAATCCATAACGTACTTTTTGAAAAACTACTCCTTCACTGGAATAAATTACACAAGTCCCAGCTTCATGCTTATTACCCGCTTCATCAATGTGATAAAGAATAAACTCATGACTTATTAATTTGGAGAAAAAGAGACTACTCTTTTTGGGTTGGCGACTGCCATCTTCTGATATGTTGGTTGCAGCACCTTTAGCGTCTATGACTAAACCAATACTGGACTCTTCATCCACTAGATTCTTGATTGTTACTCCCTCAATTACCGGTATTTTGATCATTCCGCGTAACATGCCACTGACCGCCTGATCATCAAAATTATAAACTTGTGTTGCTAGTCCCTGCTCAAAGGTTTCTTGAAAGGTGATTAGATCTTCTTTCACGCTTTTTTTAGTGTTGTAATATTCCGCAATCATATGCGTTACGGTAACGCTTATCGCAAAAATGACGTACAAGGAGAAAACCACAACTAAGAGCTGTGTGGTGATAGAGTTTTTAATGGACACAAAAGATGAATTAGACACAAATACCAGCTTTAGAATATTTAAAAAATACCGTTAACTTGAACGGAATGAAAATAAAAACTCTAAGATGAGTTTAGCACTAAAGCTTCTATCCTGCTGCTAGTAACCAACGGGGACAGACTTTAATTCTATTATTGAGAGCTTTGTTCCTCAGTGCTAACCTACTAGTTTCAATACCAAGGGCATTGTTACTTGTTTCCTGACCAGAGAAATAGCCGATCAAAATTAGAAAAACAACGGGATCAAACTCGATTGAAAGCTTGACTTATTTGAACCTTGGAATGCAATTATACGTCTGCTATTCAATGTATGGTAGCCATCAAAACTTCGGTATTTGATACTCCTAAGTTTATACAATTGAAGTGGTATCCATTGACTTGGATGACTGCTTATGGCTTCAAGAGGCTAGCTTGTGCCAAATTAAGTCACTTAGAAGGCATGCTAGCATGGCCTAATAATCATAATTTTGATGATTGCCAGAATGCCGGTTTAAGTTCTAGATTCGGAGCTATTTGTTCTTGTTTGCCCTTTCGCAGACGTCAAACCAAGCACATAAAATATATTGTTATTTGTAATGCAGGGCAGGGGCATTAGTTTCAGTCATCCTAAATTACAGTATCTTGTGGTGCCAAAATTATGCACCTTTGACAGCAGGAGTAGACTGTTTTTCAGCCCGTCACCAATCAACGTATCTTGTTAATTTAGTTTCCTTCAAGAATTTGATCAACAACACCTCTTTTTTTAATGCTTCTTAGCGCAAAATTGAACTTACTTAGTAATTCCTTAGAATTCGGGTAATCTCTCGAAATCATTAGATAATTTCCTGATGTTTCATGCGCTTTTGGGAGTACATCAAAATCACCGACCTCCCGTGGAAATTGTTTTCTAATTAGATGCCAACCTACCAATTCATCAGTTATGAACAGGTCAACACGTCCATGTCTCAACTTTCTAATCCCAACTTCTTCCTTATTAGAATAAGTCAGATTCAGCCCTGCGCGCTTAAATTCGTTTTCATAGTAGTAGCCATTAGTCCCTTCAATACTCAAAGGCTTCAAGTCCTCAATAACCTTCCAATCCAATAGCCCCTTGTAGTGCCTCTTAGAGTAGAAGAACTGCGTCGAGGTCACTAGTAACACATCTGAGAATAAGAAATTTTCCTTTCTTTCTTTAGTATAACCGTAAGGAAATGCTGCCCAAACTTCTCCTTTTTTCACAACAAACTCGCAACGCTTCCAGGGGTAAAAGCCATATTTAGGTTCCATTCCCATTTCTTTGACTGCCGCAGAAACAATCTCTGTCATCACACCATAGCCAGCGACATCAGATGATGAGTAGGGAGGGTATTCGCCAGTGGCCAGTGGAAGTATGTGATCTTCAGCCGCATGAATATGAGCCACCGTACAAAGCAATAAGACAAAGAGTATCGTACTTTGAAACTTGGTTTTATTCGTAGTTTCCATAATGGACCTCCCGGAAATATTTAATTCAGTTTAATTTAAAAACAAAGTTAAATTACGAATACTAAGCAGTTTAGGCAACAAGTTCGTAAACATCTATTATTTTGAGTAGCTCAAAACCAAATGAATTCCCTATTCAAAATCCTAAACGCATTCCGCTTTTTGTTTGTTATCGAAGATGTTTTAGAAGACATGTAGTGGGCATAGTTAATCATATGGGCATATTAACTACGCTACTACATTAGAAGAACTTAGGCGTGATGAATTAATCGAAAATTAACCTGTTCTGTTAGACGACAATGGTCTTAAGAAAAAAGCTCTCGAAACTCAGGGATTCAGATAATTTATTCTTGAGGCAGATAGACGTACGACACCATACGCACCATTGGACTCGGTACAGAGCGCTAGGCGTCAGAATCAGAATGACCAAATAATACTAAGTTTATTGGCGTGCGTCTTAAATGCGGACACCTTTACCTCCGATTAAATAATGTCTGCGGGCACCAAGAGGCTAACTTGTGCGAGCTCCAGTCGGTAGGTATTTGGGGGGCTATGTACGTTTGTTGGGGGATCACAAAAAAGGCCATCAAAAAAAGACGACCTTTCATTTTGCGAGGCATTTTCTGTCATGCCCCAGCGAAACATTCCTTATTCAATAGACATTTATCATCATGTCTTAGACCTGTTCCACTAAGTTAATTATACTCCAAAATTAAAATAGATCAATATTTGACCAGATTTAAGGGCGTGATTTTAGCTTACAATTTAAGCGTCTCTGCCCTTGCTTAGTTTCTTTAGAATTATAAATACACCTACTTTATTTTCCTCAATTTTTGGTCAGATGGTGAAAGTTTAATGGGGGCTTATTGAATACCTTTTCACTAACGAACAAGGAAGATGTTGCTGATAGATTTAATGCATGTGTTGCAGCGGCCGGTTGAAACCACAAACCGGAGGCCGCCACCCAAGAGATATCAAAAACTGATTAATAAGTCGATACTTAAAGCTTTAAAAATTAATCGTCTGATGACAGCTTCTGGCACTTTTGTGCAATCAACTGTCGATTGACTCGTTGAAAATCAACGGGAAGATAGCCATTTTCATGCACCTAGAAAGTATGATACCTTCTAATATGAATAATATTCACATTAGAAGGTATCATAATGAATGAGTCCCAATTTAAAGCTGGCGTGATAATCTCCGGCCTAGTTTTTTTCGCTGTTTTTTTATTTATCTGTATGCCCGCCTTATTTGAGCTGGATGGAAGTTTAATAGAAAACTCAATCACTGCATTTTCAGCAGGATTTGTAAATCCGTTTGCTATTGGTTTTTCTGTTGATGCGACTGCTTGTTGGTTCATTTTGTTTTTCTGGGTGATGTATGAGGCAAAAACGCAGAAAATAAAGAATGGCTGGATATGCTTGTTGGTGGGGGCATTCCCGGGAATTGCAGTTGGTTTCGCAGCTTATTTGTTGGTGAGACAGAAGCAGATCAATGAATTTTCTTGAAGCTTAAGTTATAGAATCCCTTCTGTATGGCGGGCTTTTACATATTTTGTTTTAATCTGAGAGGCAACTTTGTCTTTTAAGATACTTAGGTTTGAATAGAAATCAAGACCTCGTTCCCACGCAGGAGTGTGGGAGCGATATTGTGGAAAGACCCTAGTATTGTAGGCGCTTAATAGCGTTATTTATTTAAGTGTCCGTTCTTCCTTTCAAAGCAGGCGTGTTGTTTATGTCGATAAATGATTTTCGTGTCAACTTTACGAAGTAAAGCTCTCGATCACCTGATGACTGCTAATCTGGCACTTTACGCTTTTTTTAGAATAGAAGATGTAAAGTAAGATCTAATACTGAATAAACAAACACAGATAAAGTTTGGGTTTTTAAATTAACATGTTACAAGTTACCGTTAGAAATAATGGCTAATAACGATTAACTATTCTAGTTATTTCGCCTGATTCAAACGCTTCTTTCAGGCTTTTATTAAATGCGGCTAAAAAGCCTTTTCGGTTTAATTTCTTGGAAAATGCTAAGTAATTTGGGTCTCTGGCGATAGGTTTCGGCAGTATGCTGAAGTCATCTCTTGATAACGAATTAGTTTTTGCTATTTCCAGGTTCAATGCAGCTTCTCCAGGGCTAATGATCGCGGCATCTATTCGTCCTGCTTTAAGCTTTTTCAAACGCTGCAAGCTGTTATTGTCTTCATCTGGCGTAAAAAACTTTCTAGCTTTTACGTATTCTCTACCGAAGGCGCAACCTCTGCAAACGCCAATTATCTTCCCTTGTAAGTCTTCAAAATGCTCAAATTTGAATTCATTTCCTTTTTGTACGACTAGGATGACTTCGTCATAATAGAGAGGATCAGAGTAGTCAAATATTTTTAACCTTTCTTCAGTGATTGATATTCCGACAATACCACCTAGCCCTGTTTCTGACCTGCGATAAGCTCTTTTCCATGGAAATAGATTATGCTCAAATTGGTGGCCCATTTTTTGACCAATATGATGCATAATGTCGACTAGAGCTCCCCTAGCAATTCCTTCTTCTTGCCAGATTTTAGGTTGTTTTATAGCATTTCCATTAATCTCTATTTTCTCTGCTAAGCAACCTAGGCTAAATAAAAATATGAATAGTGCTATCAGCAATCTTTTCATGGCGCTCACCTGTTTTACTATTCGGTGAATAGGGCTTAGTACGTACCTTCTAATCTTTATATGGCATGTAGAAAAACTACATGTTTTAAGGTTAGGCGTGTTTGTGGTTGGTTAAAAGTGTAAAAGCACACGGGCTTGACTTAGGTCAAAAAACAACCAGCTTCTGGGCTGAAATACTTTCTTACCCTTCTTTATGGGGGGGAACATCGGTAATCCCCCTACATTTGTACTAAAACTTTTGTAGATGGTTATTTTGACCACGCTCAGTAAATAGAATTACTGGTCGGCGTCTTGTATATATACATTTACTTGGTGGTTTTGATGTCGACTGGGATTTGATTAGATAGGAATATATACATATGTTTTTATCGCGAATCAGTCCCAGAACGTAGCTTGACGATATAACACCTCGGCGCGTTCATCCAATCAAGCACTCTTTAAGAGTGATTTATATACGGGTCTATATTGCACTAAACAATAGGGGGGAATTGATCCAATAATAGCCCCGCGCTTATTTGGGGGAAGAATTCGCCCCGAGTAATCAACCAGTTCAAGGTAATCTTTTAAGCTAAAAATTGAAGGTGTGTACCTTTAGTTATGTGTTGGGAGGTGTTTGGTTGACGTTTTTGGGTGACCCGCGCCTGCATGTTTTGTAATCAGCTATTTTTGTTAGTCGTCTTCGTATAGAATCCCCCAGATAATTTCACTGATCAAATAAGCTAAAATGCTAATGTTTCACTAACGGCATCTTCTTATCCCTTTCTAATACGACACCGAATAAATGAATGAAGTAACGATAGCAACTCATAATGGTAATTTTCACGCTGATGATGTTTTCAGTGTCGCGGCACTTAAGTGTATTTTTCCTTCTTTTAAACTAATACGTACGCGTGATTTAGAGCTTATAGCTAAGGCCGATATTGTACTTGATGTAGGGGGGGAATATGATCCTGACGCAGGTCGTTTTGATCATCATCAGCGTGGTGGTGCAGGTGAACGTGAAAATGGAATCCCATACTCCTCATTTGGATTGATTTGGAAAAAATATGGCTTAGAAATATGTCAAGGCAATCAAGACGTCGCAAATTCTGTTGACTCTGGTCTAGTATCAACGATTGACGCAGTCGACTGTGGTCATGTCGAAGGCGTTTCTAAAGGTATTAGTCTTAGTCACACAATTTCAATATTCAACCCGACTTGGCAAGAAGAAACCCACTTTGATGCCTGTTTTGATGAAGCCGTTACTTTCGCATCGCGCGTGTTATCACGATTCATTGCCGCTTCTAATGGTGGCATTAGTGCAAAAGAAATTGTGGCTAAAGCGGTTGAGAATGCAGAAGACCCAAGAGTGATTGTATTGGAGCAATACACCCCTTGGAAAACAACAGTTCATCGTTTATCTGAGAAGGCTTTATTTGTCGTTTATCCCTCTGGATCAGGTCCCTGGAGAATTCAAACAGTACCTGTTGAACTAGGATCATTCGAAGACAGAAAATCGTTGCCTAAACCGTGGGCCGGCCTATCAGATCAAGCGCTTAAAGACGTGACGGGTCTTGATGATGCTATGTTCTGTCACAATGGTTTATTTATTGCGGGCGCAGGATCATTTGAAAGCATTATGAAAATGGCTGCTATCGCCGTTCAAGAATAACAAATTGAAGGGGGCAAAAAGGCTGAACTGAGCAGGTGTTGGATAAATCTATGATACTTGGGTCAAAGAAAATTTAAAGCATCAAGATTAGGTTAGGACCGATACAAATTAATCGTATTAGCTCAGTTCAAGAACCATTTATTCCTATCGAGTTTATAAATCTTCGGGCTAGACTTTCGCGTCTCTGGTTGGCTGGCCAAACTGCATATACATCTATATCCGCTATCTCCCAATCTGGTAGGACGTGAACAAGCTGACCTTGGTCAATTTCTTTTTCAACCATAAAGTCAGGTGGCGATGCCAGGCCCAAATCATGAATAGCTAGCTGGCATGTTGCATCAACACTATTTACCAAAACAGATGATTTATTTACGGTTTTGAATATTTCTCCTTGCTTGTTTCTAAATGTTCTACTTGCCGGAAGCATTTCTAGCCCAATCCAATTCCAGTCATCCAAGTCTGCTGGCGAGACCGGTTTACTTTTCGAACAAAAATATGTTTGTGAGCAGATTAACTTGCGGCGAACTTTAAATAATTTCTTCGATTTTAAGTTACTGTTTTCCATCTGCCCAATGCGAATGCCAATATCAATACCCTCTGCGATTAGGTCTTGTCGTTCATCAGTAAAAGTAATGTTTAGCTCAACTTTTGGAAATGATTTGGAGAACGTTGCAATTTGGTTGGATAAGGCGCTACGAGTTAAAACTGCTGGAACAGTGATATTAAGTTTACCAGCAGGTGAGGTAGTTTCTCCTGCTAATACGTCAAGTCCTTCCTCTGCTTCATCTATAATGACCTTGGCATGTTCGTAGAGCCGATGCCCCTCGTTAGTCAACGATAATTTACGGGTCGATCGGTAAAGCAGGGCAACCCCAAAACGTTGTTCCAATTGGGAGATATGATAACTCACAACGGAGGGGGAGAGTTCAAACTCTTTAGCCGTCGCTCTAAATGAGCCTAATTGAACAGTTTTGGCGAAGATAACCATCGCACGCAGATCATCTATCATTATTCGACCCTATCGAACAGTTAAAATAGTTTGTGCTATATTATCATTTAATAAGCTTAATGATAAATTAGTGCTTTGAAATTGGAGAAAAGCTTATGACGACTATCATTGCAATGAGTGTATTTTCACTTGCTATGTCAATTTCACCTGGGCCAGTGAATCTTATTACGCTGTCATCTGGAGCGAACAATGGTTTACGCAAAACGCTACCCTTTGTGTCCGGAGCGACGGTTGGTTTTACTCTATTGTTAGTTTTATCCGGCCTAGGGGTGGCGAGTCTAGTAAAATCGTATCCATCATTCTTAGATTTTCTAATATACGTGGGCGGAGCTTATATTGTGTATATGGGCTATAAGATTGCACTATCACCTGCTGATATTGACTTTGTAGATGTAGCACCCCCGAATTTTATTGAAGGTTTTTTGTTGCAATGGCTCAATCCGAAAGCATGGATAGCCTGTGTGTCAGGTGTATCTGCATTTACTGTGGAAGGCTCGTATGAGACATTATTATTGTTTAGCGGAATTTATTTTGTTATTTGTTATGCCTCAATTGGTTGGTGGGCGATAGTGGGAGATAGGGTATCTGATTTATTGAAGAGCAAGAAACGTCGCAGGTTTTTTAATCTTTTAATGGGAGTTTCTCTAATGGTCATCGCTTATTATTTGATTGCAAACCAAGTTTAGATGCTATTTATTTTAGGTAGTTATTTTGGTTAACGATTCTTAGTTATAATTTAAACTGGAATTAAAGGGCTTGTAACCAACATTTCATGATCAGTTATATGTCTGATATTATTGTCTTACCTCATTTTCGTGGACAGGAGATTAAGGTCTCTATTGATGACTTTGGTAACGGCTACTCTTCTTTGTCTGCCATGCAAGACTTGGCAGTGAATACTGTCAAAATAGACCGATCTTTTATCCAATCTAAAGATGAGACGTAAATGGCGCGCTTATTCTAAAGAACCTATTGTAGGTTTCTTGTATCAAACCTAGTACAGGTTATTCATGTCGTTTTTTACAATGGCACTGATAAAAGGCGTTGCTGCTTTTCCAATTAAACCGTCACCATTCATATGCGCAGATAAGGCTTTTGAAAATTTCGTCAATTGAGTTGGGTTGATATGATTTTCGCTTAGCCAAAGTTGAGTTTCTTGTATGGCTTTACATTGTTTAATAGAGAAATGGCACTGCTCGAGTAATATTCCTAATTTTGGACGTTTATTTTTCACAACCGCCAAATCGAGAAGCTGCTCATTCGTTGTTAATGTTGCATTACCGTGAACATGCATAACCGCATCGGTTCCCGGGACAAACATAAGTAGTTCTACATTCGCTCTCTTTATTATATTCCTTGCACTAACAGCCACTTTATTTCCTGGACGTTCGGGTATGAATAAACGGTGTTGATCGATTAAATGAACAAAACCGTTATGATCTCCCCTTGGTGATAATTCGGTTTCACCAATCTCATTCATCGTTTTTAATAACAAAAATGGACTGGCTGAAGTGAATTCCTTTGGGGATGTTAGTTGAATAGCTTTTACCAGACTTGACTCTTCTGAGTTATTCCAAAGTTCGGCTCGTGCAGCTGCTCTTGCACAATGCAGATAAACGCTATCGATTTGCAGTACTAAATGCATTTCATTACGTTGAGTTTTTCCATTAACTCTTAGACCATGACCTACACCGGGAACAATAAAATACAAGCTTGCATAAGTGCAATCCCACTCCGTACTGGCTTCCCTATTGAGAGGAATGGATATAGTTTTACTATCTACGATAACGACATCATTCGACGCTAAAGGCTGCATTGGGTGATGAGAGTCGCCATAAGCAGCAATTATAAATCTTGAAAATTTTATTAGCTCAAAACAGTACCTGTCCAACTCAGGGCGTATGCGTTTATCAAGAATTTTTGGATATGTAGGTATGATCGCTCTAAGTTGTTTTTCTGAAGTGATTAGCAGGTCTTTATTATCTTTTAACAATACCATATCGATTTATACCTTAATCTAATTTAAACAGTGGTTTACACTATAAACTCACGCCCGGTGTCCGCAGCTAGCTTTTGGTTTCAAGGTCTTGGTATTTGGTTTCAACTTGATTGGATGTTTGAATGTTGGTAAGTTCACCTGCAACGACTCGCACTGTATCAGCAATAGCTGTCATTGATTTGGCCAATGAACTCGTTGATAAAAACTATATCAAAGAGACTGATTTCGCTGACCTAGGCAAGCAATTTATAACGCTGTTCGAAGCATGGAAGAATCTAGAAGCTATACAGGAATATCGACTACCTGAAGCTCTACTTATATTTCTCTGGCGGCAAGCAGCAACTCATTGCAACGAATCTGATATAGGGCTGAAGATTGGTTCAAAGGTGAACCTTAAATCGAAAGGTGTACTCGCTAACTGGCTGTCTCAATGCAACACACTTTCGGAAGCATTTTCTACCTTTAGCACAAATATATCGCTACTCAACCCTTCTGAATGCTGGGAGAAAACGGAAGAGGGCGACCTGATAAAACTCACGATTCGATTTACCTCACCTGAATACCCTTCTATAGCGGTAGATCGAAGTATGGCAGCGATGCTTTCATGGAGTCAGGCGCTATCAAAAGAAAAAATCATATTTCTTGGCGCTTCATTTGTTAGGCAAGCTCCAAAAGAGCGTAACCAATACAGCTCGGTCTTTGGGGAAAATATTTCATTTAGTCAAACCGAGAATGCACTGTGGCTTTCAAAAAAAGACTTCAACCAAACAATAAAAGAAGCTAATTTTTATTTAAAGGAATTAGTCGCTAAGCAGGCAATGAGTCTTAAAACCCAGCTGGGCAAAAGTAACCCCCGATCTTTTGTAGAAACTATCAATGTTTTATTGAGTGAAGACCTTGCTCATTATTGTCAGATTGGAGAAACATGTTCTGCAGTACATGTCAGTCGCTCAACCTTGTTTCGAAAGCTCAAAAGCGAAGGTACTAGTTTTACGAAACTGGTTAAAGAGGCGCGTTTAACTCACCTCAAAAAAAGTGAATTAAATCAGACCAGTCATGATGACATTGCGGAAGAGCTGGGGTTTCAAGATATAGGGTCTTATTACCGTTTTAGAAAGTTACACCGCTAAATCCACACCACTTTAGCTAACGGTACTTTAGTTTATGCATTTTACCGGCTACTTCAAAGCAGGCACCCAACTTGATTTGTCTACCTATAAACTTAATCAATAACGTGACAAATACGGATAACAAATTCAGTACGGACTCTCCGTACTTTCACCTTTCCTTGTTCTGAATAATCACCAGAGAATAAAGCGCCCTTACTATCAGTAAAATTAATAGTGTGGCATTACAATAATTCATTGGTTTAATTGTTAACGAGCGGATAGCATTGATTAAGTAACAACAAACCTGTGCTTAAGCAAGCTTGTTATAAGTTGGAATACCGTGGTCTAGGGATACAATGAAATAGGAGTATTATGTTTAACATACGAGTTGAAAGAGTTGTTAAAAAGCACATCAGCGATGTGTTTGAAATGTTGGTTGCGCATGAAGACTATGGTCAACTTCCCGGTATAAAATCTGCCCGTTTATTGGAGTCGGGAAGGGAAGAACGCAATGGTGAAGGTGCGCTAAGGGAGGTGGACTTGGGGGCCTTAGTGTTTCAGGAGCGAATTACACATTTTGAACGTCCATATCAAATTGACTACCGTATTGAGTCTTCCAAACCTTTACCTGTTCGTCATGACCTCGGCGAAATTAAACTTAGTGAAGAGGGTGAGTTTACCCGGGTGGTGTGGGCCTCGAAAGGTCATATACAGATTCCGCTATTAGGCCACCTTTTATTCGATAAATTATTTAACAAACAAGGGGCGGCGGGCTTTCATTCGGTACTTAAGTCGATCGAGCGTCGATAAGCATGTTATTCCAACCTCCACGACTACTTCGAAATAGACATCTTCAATCGATCTTGGCAAGCAGTAAACTGAGAAAGCCGAAGTTACTTAAAGCAGCTAAAAACATGCTGCAAGTAAGTCGAGAAGAGATATTGCGCGCGGGGAAGAGTACACGTTTGCATTGTTTTATTTCTGAGCATGAGCATCATGGCTCAAATCATAATCGCCCATTGGTTATTCTTATCCATGGCTGGGAAGGGAGTGCTGAGTCAAGTTATATGTTGTCTTCAGCCGCCTGTCTTTACAATAATGGTTATGACGTCTTACGACTCCATTTACGTGACCACGGCCCAAGCCATCACCTTAATTCTGAATTATTTCACGGCGCACGAATTGACGAAGTCGTGACAGCGATAAAATCGATAAATAAATTATTTTATCGAGCGACTACCTATCTAGTTGGCTTTTCTCTGGGGGGGAATTTTGCTTTGCGTGTGGCAATGCGAGCAAAATGCCATGATTTAAAATTGACAAAAGTGATAGCTATCAGTCCGGTTATCGAGCCTACCAACACCATGACCGCTCTAGAAAAAGGTGCCGTTTTGTACCGTACCTATTTTATGCGTAAATGGAGGAGGTCTTTGAAATTGAAGCATCAAGCTTATCCTGAGAAGGTCGTTATTGAGGATGTAAAAAGTTCACGAGACTTAATGTCATTGACAGAAATGTTAGTTGAACAGCATACCGAATTTGATAGTGTCGATGACTATTTTCATAGCTATAAGTTAACTGGAAAGGCATTGTCTGAGATTGACGTGCCGACACTCATCATCACTTCGAAAGATGACCCTGTGATACCTATTGATGATTTCAATGAAATTAAACCCTCTTCACAAGTCACCGTCAGCATTCAAACTTATGGGGGCCATTGTGGCTTTATAAAAGACTATCAGCTTAATAGTTGGCTCAATGATGTCTTAATGCAACAGTTCGATGCCCTCTCGACAAATATTTGCCGTTAAAACCAGCTCTACGATAACGCCAATTCTTCATCTTCTGCCCTACATTTGAACCATTAAAGGGACCAAGTGAAAGGCAGTTACCCATAATTCGTTACGCTACCTCTAAGTCTCTCTTTCTATCTGTGCACTTCGGTTTGATGTAGCGTATGTTTGCATCTAGTATTTTTAACTCTCTAGTCAACATATCGTGAAAACGATGGAATTTGGGGGGTAGAGACTCTTTAGAAATACTCTTCACCTTATTCGCTTTCTTGTAAGATTCCAGAATGTAAAGCATATACCTTGCGGCCGTTATATCATCTGCTTTCCCTCTCTTAAGCTCTGCATCATTATTAATCGCTAACCGGGACACCAGTTCTACCATCTTGGTGTTTGGGCCTTGTTCCAAAAAGAAAGCTCTTGATTCTTCAATTTTAAATTTAGTGATACCTTTAATTTTAAATACGTTGACCTCGTAGTACTTACTTAAGTTTTCAACTACTTTTAGAATAAAATTATCTCTGATAGCTTGGGTAATTCTGGAGCTGTAACTGATAATGTGAAAATCGTTTGGATCGAAAAAATCATAGTAGGAAGCAAAATGGAACATATCCGTTTTACCATAGGTGATTTTGATTTCGTCACCGGGGTTGATGTCTTCATTAGCAACAAAAGTAATGCAATCTTCCCCGTCTAGCTGGGTTCTTTGAGGCGAGATTGAACTCTTTGTGTTGTGATTGAATAGGTCCATGCCCGGTAAAAAGCCAAGATCTCCGCTCCAGCACCGCTCGCGATAAATAAAGCTAGCGAGCATGATATGTTCTTTATCCAGTGTCGAATCTTTCTCGCAAACAGCTTGAACGGTTTGTTCCCAGTAATGTTTTGAGAGCATCGCGTTTTGTGCCAGCAAGGGATTCATTTGAGCCAAAATACTGAACTCTTCTGGTGTAAAATAACACACGCTTCGACCTTTTCTGTCTTCCAAAGTGCCGCAGTAGTCAAAATAACATTTATAGCGAGAATTAGGGTCAGCGAGTTCTTTCGCGAGGGCATGTACTAAACTAAAAACCTCTTCATTCGTCCCTCCTGAAAAATCAATAGAGCTGGAACGAGGGATCTTCATTGAAACCGGAAATTTACTAAAGGTTGTTCCCTTCGGGATCAACTCTGTTGCATACATGCCTAGCAGACCGTCAACGTTTTTTTGCGTAATTCTAGGATCTAATTCGAAACCAAACTCACCCATGTTTGCCAAAAAATCTTCAAATTTTGAATTAAGCATAAATCCCCACCTGAGTATGGATCATGCCAAATGTTGAGGTATAGCCAGTTGTCATAACCGCAATCTGGGCTGTTTTTATTAGTTTTTTCATGTTGTTCTCCGAATCGTAGCTTTAATCATGCAGATGTTTAACGAGTTAAACTTACGGCCTTTTGATTAATGTTTTGCCAACAAGCGTTAGCCATTAGTTCGCTTTGAAAATGCTTGTTTTCACATTCTTACACTAGAAAATAGAAACTTATGTAGGACTTTCCTACTAGAAATGAGGGAATAACTTAAACTCGAGTTAAAACCATTCAAAGAGGTTTTGATAATTCAGATAAATACCCAAAAATTGGCACGGTAATCACTTTTCGGGTGGAGAAGTGTGTGCCATATATTGTGATGAAAGCAGTAGACATAGATAGCGCCTTTAACATGAATTTTATTTACGTTAATTATCTTGCCATAAGGTGACCGTCAGTCACAAAATGTTTTTGTGGGATAATCTTTCCCAAAATTCTCATTGTTTTGTGAGGTGTATTTGTGGATTACTCTCAGAGTAATTAAATTGGGTATTACTTAAGGAGTTGGAAATGTGCTGGTGAGAAGAAACCTCACTAGAGTCTTAATAAAGATTCTAATATTTAAAAAACAATATAATATGAGGCTAAATAAAGAGATTACTTGTCATGCACATGAGGGGAGTCTTACATATATATGTTATAAATCAAAAAGGGAGTTGGTGAAACGATCAATGTCATTACTCGGCACACTGATAATGGTGGGTTGTGTTTCAATGATGCCTAAAGCAGGCATAAACACAGCATATATAAAGGGACTTTAACTTTGCAAAAATTAGCATCCTTCGAAATAAATACAGAAACCGATATAAAATCATGCTTTTTCTATCTTTCAGACATGGGAAACTTCACTAACTGGTTTCCTGAAGTAATAAACATCGTAAGCAAAAATAAAGAGCCTATTGGAGTTGGCAAACAATATATTGAAACAGTAAAACTTCCGTTAATAGGGCTCAAAAAAATAACACTTACTGTTAAAAATTATGAGGAGTATGTGTTATTTTCTACTGAAGGAAACTTGTCTCCTTTGTTACCGCGTATGGAAATTTGTCTGTCAGATATAGGTGGTAAGACAAAAATTAATTGGGTGTTTTATAGTCGTAATTCGAGCAAACTATTTAAATTTGCTGCACCGATATTAAAGAGCGTAATGAATAAAAGAGCTGGAATTGCAGCGGTAAAATTAAAGACCATTTTAGCTTCTTACCGTTATAGTGGTGAACTGGAACCAGCATCCTAACGAATGCGACATGTTCGCCTTACAAAAACTATGAGTTAAACCATTATATTAATAACCGCCCACAAAAGTGGTGAGGGGTTACGACCCATTATGTAAACCTTAGCTTCAAAGGGAATGATAGGAAATAGCATGAAATATGCAGATCTCAGTGATAAGGAAATTCTCGATATAGTAAAGCCATTGGCTGAACATACTGAAAACTCATGGAATCAAAAAAACTATGATGGCTTTTGTCACTACTTTCTGGAGAAGAGTCCTGAACAAGGCTTTCCTGAAGAAGAGTTTAATCGACAAATTGAAGAAAATTACGATACCTATGGCAAACACACGATAGCTGATTTAGTGGCTATACACAGAAATCCAGATCACGTGATTGTTTTATGGAAAGTAGACTTAGAAAAGCGCAAAGAGCCCGGTTTACTTATTTATGGTTTTAGAGAACATGAGGGCCAAGTGCTAATTGAAGGCTGTTCATATCATGCATAAAGCTGACATAGTCAAGCATCGGGCAGCCAAAAGGAGTTAGTCAACCTTATCAAGGGATATCATGAGCGGATACATTATTTATCACTACAATATTATCGATCAAACAAGGATCGATCAATTAGGGCCGTTATCGCTTCCAATTTTGGATAAATACTCAGGAGAGCTAGTTGTCGGCAGTGGCGTAAAAGTGCTGGAAGGCGCTTCATATACAAATATGGTCATTTACAAATTTAAGAGTCTTGATGTTGCAAAGGCTTTTTATGAGTCAGACGAGGCGCAAGAACTTTCGAAATTAAGAAATGAGATTACAGAAGGTTATGTCGTATTTGTTCCAGAGTATGGGGCTGGGTAACTGTATGATCGTCGATAAATAAAGATAGCTTAGGTGTAGCCGTCAGAACGCAACCTGACCTATTGAAATAGATGTTTCGACTAGAGCCTACATTCCTCCCCCCCCAAAAAAAACTTAAACTTAGTTAGTAGAGTTGCCAGTTTTAGCCATTGGAGTGAGGCGTTACCATATGAAGGAATATCGTCATTGTGGATATTTCATACCGAGCACAACAATGTCTGAAGCTATGCCATAAAACACCTGAACTGTTTGTCGCGAATAGTGATCTTTCTAATCAGGGGAAGACCACTACTATCAGCTATGAAAGGTCAGTAAGCCATTAAAACTATCTATTGTTACGTTGAGTCGAATATTATTTACGATTATCATCCACTGAAAGATATTTATAATGGAGGTTTTAAATGGTGCTGTTCTGGCCAATCCAACAAGAACTTGATTGCATTAATGGTAGTGGTCGCATTCTTGGGAAAATAAAGTTTGATGTCTCTATAGATGAGTACATATTTTACCCTGCCAATGAGTTAATAAACTTATCAAGCTTAGAAGAGACGAGTATTGCTGAGAGGTTATCAGGTCTTGAATCAGGTAAATATTTAATACCTATGCAAGATGATGATTGATCCATGAATAGCAAATAGAAATGCCTAATTTGGACACTGAGACGCTCAAGCCTGCATTATTGCGTGTTAACTTTGCGGATTTTTTGTCTATGAGGCATTGTACGGTGAAGCTAAATTTAAAATTGTATGGTCGTGTGTCAAGTCGATACAAGTGAGGGAAAAACGTAGCACACCGTGTACGTAAAGCCTCGTCCTTGAGGCTATGAATTCTTACAAGTTTCTTATTGCCGTTATTTCTTCGGCATCAATTCCTAAAGACGCTAAGAATTTTTGATGCTCTTCAGGCTCCATTTCTTCAAATTTTTGGTGCCATGTGTGCATTGCTGACTCATCAAAACCGGCTGCGATCATTATTTCTACCCAGCGTTTTTTAGTTACCATGTTTTCCTCCAATAATTGTGGTTTTTTTAGTAAAGCAACAATCGCTTTTTGTTGCTTTTTTAGAACGCTTATCTCATTTCCCAGTTCATCAAGGTGGTTTCTTAATATCTGAAATTGAGATGCACCTTCTTTTCGGTCAAGTAGGCCTCCTATATTTGCTACGGGAATCCCATACGAACGGTATGAAATAATTACTCTCAGTCTTTCTAATTCACTATCGCCATACCACCTGTACCCATTTTCCGAGCGGTGAGCGGGCTTCATAAGACCTTCTCGCTCGTAGTAGAGAACAGTGGCTCTAGAAATATCACATTGTTTAGCAAGCTGAGTTACCGTAAACATAAGGTCACCAATTACTGATCGAGGAATCATCATGAACCCTAAACCTATAGACGGGTCAACAGATAATCAATACAGTTCATGAAAACTCTGCATAAACAAAACACTCAAATGACGCTTAATGTAGTTATGCAATTTATTAATGGCGATAAAGTGATAATACGTCTCCATATCTGGTGGTCGGGTGAAGGGGCAGGAAAAGTATCTTTTTCACCTGAGTTTTTAGCGGGTTAAATGGAAGGTGCCGATGCATTTGATTCGATCCAGAAAGTGATGAAAGGAGTATCAAATCGTGACGAGTATTTGGGTAGCGTTCGATGAGCCGATCTATGACTCTGACGGTGATATTTGAGTGCACCTAAATGATTATGTATGGAAAAGTGCCATATAAGACCCGCTTTCAAAAAGGATCATCAATCCTTATCTAGTTTTAAGTAGACTCAGGTTGGTGTTTACCAGCAAAAAATATATTGCTTATTGGTGCAGCATAATACCATCTACTGTGATAAAGCCATTTGGGTAGCACTCAAGATTACCCTAGGTTAATGTTGCAACGATTACTGGTGGAATGCATGATCGATATTACAAAATGAAGTGCTTCACCGTTTGCGGCTCCCTTGTTTGTATCTATAAGACTGCCTGCGATGCACAAACTGGCAATCAAAAGCCAGCCTCAAATGTTTCGTGGTGTACAGCCGGCCCAACGCTTATAAGCATGGCTAAAATTAGCGGCGTCACTGTAGCCTAAACGTTCGGCAATTTCTTCTAGTGTCATGCGGGTATCGGTGAGGTATTTGTCTGATAAAAGGTAACGAAACTCATCCAGAATTGCTTGATAAGTGTTGTTTTCTTCATTGAGTTTTCGGCGCAGAGTTCGTGAACTTATATTTAGGCCTTGAGCACATTCTTCCATGGTGACTCGATACAGGGGCGTACTCGACAGATAAAGCTGTACTTTCTCGACGATACTTTCCTCTATGTTTAAAAGAGGGCGAATCTGCTCTAGCTGCTGCTTACATAACTGCATGGCCAAAACATTATGCTGTGGTAACTCATAGCTTAGGCAATCTTTGGAAAATCGTAACTCTGTAAAGGCTTGATCAAAATAAACCGGACAGCCAAATAAATGCGTGTAGTCGTCTTCTGAGGATGTTTTTTTCCAAGAAAAATGTATTGCTTCTACCGGCTTATCTTGCCGTAACAGGGCTTGTAGCAAAACAAAGGTAGCGGATACATCACGTTCGATCATAGGGCGTTCTAAATCTCCCAATTCAGGTTCCATTTCGTGTGCTTTTGAAATGCGAATTCCTGCCTGATGTGTTTCTTTGAAAAAAGTGATGTCGTTATAGGTGTAGGTAAAGTCGACAAACTGTATACCTAACTCGATGGCTTTTTCGACCGTTGGGCTACTAATCAGTGCTAGCCCCCAGATGCCATAAGTGGCTAGTTTAAGATTAAACCCGGCTTCGAGCACAATACTTGGTTTCCCGGAGACTCGCAGTAAATTGCGGTAAAAACATAGTTCTTCTTTGGGTAATACTGTTGCTTTAGGGTCGCTCAATCGTGCGCTGTCTATCTGGGTATTTTGCAATAGGGCTTGTTTGGAATAGCCTTGTTGTTCCATCCATTTTAGTATCTCAAGTAGTCCAATAATTGAATGACGGGTACTCATAATTCGACCTGTTTATTATTTTTATTATGTCCGAAATTAACAAAGATCTTATCCTTTTTCAACATGTCTTAGTCCTTTGTCTAGCGCTAGACTGTGGTGACATAGTAGGCCAGACCATATAAGTCGTATCAAATCATGGCGGTCAGATTAAGTTATTCAAACAATAAAAGGTAAGCATTATGAGCACATTGAGTTTTGATTATGTCATCGTTGGCGCAGGTTCTGCGGGAAGTGTGCTTGCAAATCGCTTATCACAAGACCCGAATAATTCAGTGTTGGTGTTGGAAGCCGGACCGCGTGATAAAAGTCCGATGATTACTATACCCGGTGCATTCGCTTACTTTATGTATAGTAAAAAATATAACTGGCGGTATGAGTCTGAACCGGTTGAAGACATTCGAAATGGCCAAAGTTTGTTTTGTCCTCGCGGAAAAACCCTTGGTGGGAGTAGCGCTGTGAATGCCATGGTTTATATTCGTGGCCATCGCTCAGACTATGATGCTTGGGAAGCTCAGGGTAACTCCGGTTGGGGGTTTGATCAGATGCTGCCTTACTTTAAAAAGTCAGAGACCAATGAGCGTGGTGGCGATGCGTATCATGGCGATAAAGGCCCGCTTTATGTGTCGAATACGCAGAATGCTTATCTTCTGAATGATTTGTTTTTAGATGCAAGCAAACAAGCAGGTTACCCTTTAACGGATGATTTTAATGGCCCTCAATTTGAAGGTTCAGGCTATTACCAATTCACCATTCAGGGTGGTGAGCGTTGTGGTGTCTCACGTGCCTATCTAAAACCCGCCATGAAACGTCATAATTTATTTATTGAATGTGAAGCCTTTGTAGATCGTATCCTCTTTGAAGGAAAAACTGCACAAGGTGTCGAATTTACCCAGCAGGGTGAAAAACATACCGTGAAGGCGCTTAAAGAAGTCATTCTATGTGGTGGCACATTTAATTCACCGCAAGCTCTCATGCTGTCTGGTATTGGCGATAAGGAAGAGCTGCAGCAACACGGTATCGACGTTGTGCATGACCTGCCGGGTGTCGGAAAAAATTTACAAGAGCATGTTGATGCGTGCGTACTGGTGAAGAGTAAGAAGAAAGATGGTTTTTCAACCAGTCCGGGAGGCTTGCTTAAAATGCTACCCGACACCCTTAAATATCTCACATCCAAAAAAGGCAATTTGGCTAATTCAATTACACAAGCAGGTGGTTTTTTAAAGTCGAGTCCCGAAGTAGAAGTGCCTGATATTCAACTGCATTTTGTACCACTTTTATTTGATGATTGCGGGCGGGATTTGGGCTTATTATCAGGTCATGGCTATTCTTTACATGTTTGTGTACTGCGGCCTAAAAGTCGCGGTAAACTCAGTTTGAAGTCGGCTAACCCGAGAGAGCCAATTAAAATAGACTTTAACTTTTTCTCCGACCCCACCGACGCCAAAGTATTAGTTAATGGTATTAGGGTTGCACGTAAGATATTAGCCAGCAGCGCCTTTGATGAGCATCGAGATGAAGAGTTACACCCTGGTGAAGGTATTGAATCTGACGAAGCCTTGTTGAAAAAATGCAAAGACCGTTTAGGTTTGGTCTATCATCCTGTCGGTACCTGCAAGATGGGGAATGACCCCATGGCAGTGGTGGATTGTGAACTGAAAGTACATGGCATTAATAAATTACGAGTTGTCGATGGCTCAGTGATGCCTACCTTGGTCAGTGGTAATACCAATGCGCCTATTATCGCTATGGCCGAGAAAGCGGCAGATATGATACTTAGACCGGCTTTTGACGGTGAGCAGGCTAAAGTGCAACGCGCCGCTTCGGTTGATACCGTCAACTAAACATTAAGCATGTGTCCTGACTTTCTTATTACCTGAGTTCTCACTTAGAATAGAGGCAATATCAAACTAAGGACACATTCAGAATGACTTGGGCACCCCACGCAACTGTCGCCACCATTGTTGAACGAAATGGTAAGTTACTGCTTGTTGAAGAGTTATCTCATAACCAACAAGTTTTTAATCAACCCGCTGGGCATATTGAAGAAGGTGAAACCATCTTTGAGGCGGCAATTCGAGAAACGCTGGAAGAAACAGGTTGGCAAGTCGAATTAAAGAGCTTTTTGGGTATTTACACCTATTTGGCTCCTCAAAATGGTGTCACCTACTACCGCTTTTGCTTTGTCGCTGAAGCCATAGAACAGCTCACGACTAAACTGGATAAGGATATTGTCGCAGCCCATTGGATGGGAAGAACTGAGGTGACTGCGTTGGGGGAACGTCTTCGTAGTCCTTTAGTTAGCCGCTGTGTGGAAGACTACTATACAAAACCACATTTAAACCTGGAGACCATTTATGAGCATTCAGAAGCAACTTAAGTAAGCTGTTCGGATAATAATTGGAGGTATGCTTAATTGGTGATTCGATTCTCAAAAATCATAAAACCAGATTTATTGATGACAGCTATTTAGAGCAAGAGACTGGCTTTATGTTTCAGATGACAATCGAAATGGGTATGGGTGTAATTTTTAGTTTTACAGTACTTATTTTGGTTTAACAAAGAGGAGCGATCAACAATATTCTAAAATACATTTGACCAGATACTTTACTTACTGGTTGACAAGTAAGTAAAGTATCTGGTCAAATGATTTATATGAATTAAGAAGCGTATAGTATTCAATACATCGAATTGTAGTAACAATAGTTCTATTGGATAGGCTGTATTAAGTTGAAGGTTTAAACTTAGCACGAAAGATGCTCACGCTCTCCCGGCAGAAACCCTGATGTTGGTTTTCATAAGATACTTTTTAATAATTGTTGATGAGGAACTAAGAAGTGGAAAAATCATTTAATCTATCGGTTTCTGAGCCGCAGGCATTTGTTGAACTTTGTAAGAACGATGGTGAGTTTATGCTCGCTGCACGTTACTGGAATGGGGGAATTCGTTTGTTGATCCCGGGTCAGGAATTCTTCTTAACTCTTAAGGATGGGCAACCAAGTTTAGGGGACCCCGGAGACGCGGAAGGTGTTATTAGCGTATGTGCTAATGAAAATATCTGGCAGGCTCTACTAGCACCGGTACCTCCAAGGTTCTTCAATGATCTCCAACCTGCGACTGCATTTGGGTTAGAGATTCAAGCTGAAGAGGTTTTGCTTGGGCAATACTATGCGGCTTTGATGCGAGCTGTTGAGTTGCTTAGGCCGGGTAGCACTGAATCTTCACCCCTACCAGATGAGTCAAAGCCAGTTGGAACGATTGACGCGCCTATCGGCCGCTATGTTCATCTGGATATTCTCGGTCAAGACTATCGAGTTTATTTTGAAGAAGCCGGTCAAGGTATTCCCATTTTGTTGCAACATACCGCCGGCTGTCATGGTACGCAGTGGCGACATCTCATGGAAAACACTGAGATTACCAAACACTTCCGTTTAATTGCATATGATCTGCCATTTCATGGTAAATCTATCCCCCCTGTCGGCCAGAGCTGGTGGACCGAAGAGTATAAGCTTACAGCAGAGTTTGTGCGTGCGGTTCCTGTAGCTCTGACAAGTGCTCTTGAACTGAACTCACCTGTATTTATGGGTTGTTCTGTTGGTGGCGTGTTGGCGCTAGATTTAGCTCGTTATTATCCAGATGTTTTTAGGGCAGTGATCTCTTTAGAGGGGGCACTAACTATTCCGACGGATATAAGCGAATTAGGCACTTTATGGCACCCGCAAGTTAGTAACGAATTTAAAGCACGAGCAATGAATGGGCTGATGAGTCCAACGTCGCCAGAAGCTTATCGAAAAGAAACCAGTATGCTCTATGCCGCAGGTTGGCCTGCGCTATTTTTGGGTGATCTGCATTATTACATGACTGAGTTTGATTTAACGAAGGAGGCTGCAAATATCGATACCTCTAAAGTCGCAGTGCATATCCTTTCTGGTGAATACGATTACAGTGGGCCTATAGAATTAGGTAAGGCGGCGCACAAGGCTATTCCAGGCTCTACATGGACTGGGATGGATGATGTTGGACACTTTCCCATGTCTGAGAATCCTGAGAAATTCTTGGAGTATCTGATGCCGGTATTGGATATTATCAAGGGACAGTAAGTTCAGGTGTTTTGTTTTTTTAAAATATACCAAGTCGAAGGCAACAAAATTTAAGTCATCGATGTTGTTGAATTTCACGCATAGCTGTCAATGACACGACACCGGCAGCATGGAGAGAGCACTAGTATGAATGCAAATATCCAGACAATAGATATCGAAGCGAAGTCGATTGGAAAGCTTAACCATAGTTTTCAGTTGCAACAGGAAGCTTTCTTTAAGGATAGTTACCCATCCTTAAAGGAGAGAATACATCGCTTAGAACTATTGAAAAATATGTTCATTAAAAATCGAGATAAGATGCATGAAGCTATGCAGGCTGATTTTGGCAATCACCCAACAATATCGACTGACCTATTAGAAATAGGTTCTGTTTTCGGTCGTATAGAATATGTGGTTAAAAACTTAAAACAATGGATGAAGCCTGACGCTCGTCCATTGAGTCCGATATTTGGTAATTCGGAAGCCTATGTATTGCCTCATCCTAAAGGTGTTGTTGGCGTCATGTCCCCTTGGAATTTCCCGATACAGCTTGCTTGTGGGCCTCTAGTTGATGTATTGGCGGCGGGGAACCGGGCAATTTTGAAACCTTCTGAAGTGACGCCTAACTGTGCGAAATTACTTGAGGACATGATTGCCGAGACCTTTGATGAGAGTTTAGTAACCACCGCAATTGGTGGCGTGAGTTTGGCTGAACATTTTTCTACTTTACGCTGGGATCATATGCTATATACGGGCAATGCTCATATTGCTAGAAAAGTAATGGCAAACTGCGCTCAGAATTTGGTGCCTGTTACCTTGGAACTCGGTGGAAAAAGCCCTGCTATTGTGGGCCGTTCGAAAGTCGATACGAATACAGCTAAATACATTTCAGGCGCGAAAGCCACAAAACGTGGCCAAGTTTGTATTAATGTCGATTACTGCCTGGTGCCTGAAGAAAATCTGGTAAATTTCATTGAACTCATGGAGCAAGAATTCACCAAGCTAGGGGCAGACAATGCAGCCAATGATGTCTGTAGTATTGTCAATGAAAGGCATTACGACAGATTGTCGGAGTTACTTGCAGAAGCTAGGGAGTTGGGCTGTGAGACAATTCAGATGGGGGAGGAGTCCAGTCGTGAGGTAAGGAATATGCCTTTTACTTTGGTCATGAATCCGCCTAAGAATTCGCGAATAATGAAAGAAGAAATTTTTGGCCCTTTATTGCCTATAATTACTTATAAACATATTGATAACGCAATAGAGCATGTGAATCTAGGCGAGAAGCCACTGGGAATTTATGTCTTTTCGAAAGATCAAAATGAAATTGATCATGTCTCCATGAATACTCGTTCAGGAGGTGTTGCTATCAATTGTGTTGGTGGACAAGTTCAGCCTCAAATTGGTTTTGGTGGGGTGGGTGAAAGTGGTATGGGGAGGCATCGTGGGGAAGAGGGCTTTAAGGAGTTTTCTAATCCAAGAGGGTACATGAAAGCCGGGACTTGGGGGCTATTTGACAGTATGTTGCCACCTTATGGTCCGGGAACACAGCAACTGGTAGACACGCTTTTCGGTACACCGATAGACAAGCTGAAAATGTTGGGTAGCCTGGCAAAAAATAACCTTACCTCTCGCTTAGGTAGGCGTTAATTCTGGCGCCGCTTGGCGCTCCTTTTATTTGACAACTAATGGCCAGTAATGTGAGTCGCCAAGGGCTCACAGTCCATTTTGTGAAATATTTTTACCTTATCAGTTTGTTGATTTAGCCGAGCAATCCTGAAAGAAGTTGATAACAGCTTCATCGAAATCATTGGCACAATTGATGTTAATCGAGTGCCCTCCCTTTAGATCCACCACCTCTAAACCTTGCCACTGTTCTTTAGCCGCTTTCACAATGGGTTGAAATGCTTTTTCATAAACACCATTTGTCACAAGCGTTCTCGGAAGTTCGCCGGTAAAGGGTAATATAGAAAGTTGGTTTCTTAAGTTCAACCCTGCTATCGCAGCTTCAGAATCGACTTTATCTGCTTGAATAATCATTTTCTGTTTTAACGTTTCTGGAAGGCTTTTACTAAATGACGGATGGATAGGGAGCGCCTTAACACCATGTTGACGGATGAACTCTTCATACGAGATGCCTGGCTTAATAGAGCCTGGTGGTGAAAACGCCGATAAAGAATTAGTGACGACGATACCGCTACAATGCTCGGGCTTGAATCTCGCATAGTGCATCACGATGGCTGCGCCGTAAGATTGGCCAACTAACCCCCATCGTTTCACGCCGTGTTGCTGACGAATAGTTTCTAGTTCTTGTACATAACGTTCAACGGAATATTCTCTATTATCTTGAGGTACTGGGCTATTTCCATGCCCCCATAGCTCTATCATGAATAATCTAAAGTGAGCCAATAAAGCTGTTTCATTGAGTGCCCACTGTAAATTGGAGGATAGAAAACCGTGGACCAGCACAAGGACTGGTTTGTCGGCATCACCTTTCACTTGGCAGTGTAGGTGAAAATCCGCCTTTGATTTTTTATGCGAGCGTTTCATAAGGCTTATACCATTTATATGGGAAATCAAAACGACTAAATTGTCCTTGAAGTTTATTTTATACGGTCAACAATATACGCGGCCAGAGTGAAAATGGCATACATTAACAAACCGCTGAGAGCAACTTCCTGGTGGCTTTTCGGTGTTGGGAGAAGTGGGTTTATCGCTGGTGGAATGATGAGTAGGATTCCCAGTAAAAATACGCTGATGATTTTTTTACGGGTATTCGTGTTGCTACTTCTAAGATAGAGCCATGAACCAATTGCTATAAATAGCGCTTCAAGGGCGATCGACAGGAGGGGATAATTCCAAAGCCCAAAACCGACTTTATAGCTATCGCCAATTAAAGGGAGGTCAGGTGTGTGTGTGAATAGGTCAAATAGCCAATGCGAAGCAACGACTAAGCCAAGAATAACAACAATCGATTTATTGATTTTATGAGGTGCCAAATATTTGTGCGGTGAAAATTTTTTAGCGAGGAAGTATAAACCGATGAATCCTAGCATCCACAAGGGCGTGATTAACAGGCTATGGGTGAAAGGGTAATAATAAAGGTCTAAATCATTCGATGCATTGATATCTGGCACAATACGTAAATGCTCAATGCCTAAAAGCAATAGCAGCATAAAAAAGATATCGACGAGTTGTGAGCCAAGAAATAGTACCCAGAGCGGGATAGATTTGTCATAACTCTTAAGGGCAAGTGCTGCAGCAAAATGTCCTGTTATCATGAATACTCCTATTTAAGATAGAAAAGAGCTGATATTATACTAACTGATCGGTCAATAAGTAAGTGTTTGTGGTAAGTTTACTGAGATTCTGGTTATAAATAAGTGAGAGGTTCATTGATGAAGGCTGCTATTGTAATTGGTGCAACCGGGATAACCGGTAAACATATCACTCGGTGCCTACTGGAAAATGATAACTATGAGAGAGTGATCGTTTTTTCCCGTCGTTTGCTCGATATGAAGCACTCTAAACTGTGTAATCACCGAGTCGATTTCGAAAATATTGCAACTTGGGCCTCGCTAATTCGGGGGGATGACCTGTTCTCTGTCTTGGGAACGACACGTAAGCAAGCCGGGGGAAAAGAGGCCCATTACAAAGTAGATTATACCTATCAAGCAAAAGTCATTGAGGCTGCGGCCAAGAATAATGTTAAACGGTTGTTTTTGGTGTCTTCGCCAGTCGCAAATATCGATTCGAAATTCTTTTACGCGCGAATGAAAGGGCAATTGGAAGAGTTTTCTCGAAAACAATCTTTTGAAACGATTGCTTACTTTAAACCCACTATCATTGAAGCTCAGCGATCGGACGGAAGAGTGACGGAAAAGGTGGGTGCGGTTATTCTTCGCTCCCTTGGAGCTGGGTTTTCAGGAATGAAAAACTATCAGCCTATTTCTGGTAGCCAACTCGCTAAAGCAATGGTTAACTTTGCTAGTGCTCAACTTGTACCTGGGGAATATATTATTGAGCGGGGCAAAATCCTTGAATGGATAAAGCCTGACTGCTAGGTTTTGGCACCGAGACTTTCCTCGCATATTTTCCAAATCATCTGCTTGGCTTCCTCAAGATCAACATCCTTTGGGTTAATAAAATACTGCTGAGCAATGCCTCTTAAAGTTGCGATGAATACCGTGGCAAATGCTTGGTTATTGATATCTTGGCGGGTATCGTTGCCGTCAGTAATAATACTTCCGATTGAGTCACGTACATTCTTATCAAACTCTTGAAAGTAGGGGAGTAAATCTGGGCAGCTACCATAACTTGCGTGCATTAGGCGATGTTGAGCGATCATCAGATCCGATCTTTTACGTACATTATGCAAGTAATCTTCCGCTATGAATTTAAGGCGTTCAATACCTGAAGATTGTTGCAGCTTAGGGTCTTGTAAGGTTTTAGCGTTCCATAGTTCAAGGATGCGTTCAGAAACTGCTTGTAGTAGTCCACTTTTGGAACCAAAGCGATAACTGACCAAGCCGCCAGTAAAACCCGCGGACTTTCCAACTTTAGCGAGGGACATCGAGCTAGGCCCTTCTTTAGCAATAATTTCGATGGCAGCTTTAAAAATTGCGTTATCAGATGTTTCGGTTCTTTCCGCCTGAGTTCGACGCTTGGTCATAATAGTTCCTGAAAATTACTTGTTGGTCAATTAGTTAGGATCTTGAGGATGATACCACTCGACGGTGATATTTCAATCTCAAAGATCTGCATTCACTTACAGATCAAATAATAACATACTTACTGGTTGACAAGTAAGTTGATTGAAAGGTAGTCTAGTTTCACGTTATGAAATAGGTAGGCAGGTTTTAATTATGAATGATCAAGCAAACACTAAACTCGACTTTTTAGAAAAGGCTGTGTTGTGGGATAAAGGCAATACGATTGATGCCTTTGACGATGGTAGGGTTTTTTACCATCACTGGGGACGAAGCATTAATAGCGGTGATAACAGTTTATTTTCTGCGCTGACGCAAATGTATAACCCACTTTACCTGAATAAAGAGTACGCCAAGGCTGAAGGGCATCCCGGTTGTGTCGTTGCACCACTGTTGGTTTTCAATACGGTGTTGGGAATGACGGTGGAAGACCTAAGTTTACGGGGCCCCTTTGTTGGCATTAAAGATTGTAAATTTCTCAGTCCTGTTTATGAGAGCGATACCCTTACTTGCCGTAGCGCAGTGTTAAATAAGCGTTACTCAGAAAGTAAAAAGGGCGCGGCGATCGTTACATGGAAAACAGAAGGTTTTAACCAAAGTAACGAGTTGGTCATTGAATTTGTACGATCAAACTTTCTGGTGATGTAAAGCAAGAGAGTCTTAGCAGATAGATGAGCCCTATATATCTAACCACGTTCGGAGAGATTAGTACGGCGAGTAAACTTAAGAAGGTAATACGTATGTCAGCGATAAATAAAATGAATGAGCGCCTTACCGGGCAAGACAACTATTTTGAGAACTTTGAGGTAGGGGCAGTCTATCAACATGCTCGCGGGAAAACAGTGACAGAGAATGATGCCGTCACCATTTGTCATTTGGTCATGAATTCGGCCTCAGCTCATTTTGATGACCATTTGATGAAGCAAATGCATCAGAAAAAACTAGCGCATGTGGGCGAGTCGCTGGTGTTCGGTGGCGTGACGATTTCTATCGTAATTGGTTTGTCATATCAAGATACGGGGGAGCAAGTTATTCGTGAACTATCGATGGACAACATCAAGCTAACAGGCCCGGTTTTACATGGAACAACGCTCTATTCCTATACAGAGGTTCTAAGTAAAGAGGACGCTGACGATGACTCAGGCGTTGTGACCTTCAGGCATTACGGTGTTGATCAGGATAAGAGCTTGGTATTCCAGGGTGATCGCACTGCTTTGATTCGAAAGAAGCAGTATTGATTCGTAACAAACTATATTAAGCCACAAAGATTGTTAACAGTAGGAACTTAAACATGAATGAAAAAATTAAACGTCGTCGCCGTTGTATGATGTCTGTACCGGGTAGCTCATTGCAGAAAATTGAGAAAGCATTGGGGATGGGGGTTGACCACATATTCTTGGATCTAGAGGATGCGGTTGCACCGAAGCTTAAACCCGAAGCACGAAAGAATGTGATTAAAGCATTCAATGAGATGGATTGGGGGAACACAGTGCGTAGCTTTCGTATGAATGGTATCGATTCGTATTGGGCAATTCAGGATTTAACCGAAGTGGTAAGCGCAGCGGGTAGACATATCGATACTTTAGTGATTCCTAAAGTGAAGTATGCACGAGATGTCCACTTTGTTGAAACTATGCTGGAATTGATTGAGCAAGAACACAATATTGGACATAAAATTGGTTTTGAAATTCTCATTGAAGAAGTAGAAGGCATTCACAATATCAAAGAGATTGCAGCATCGAGTGATCGTATCGAGTCATTGATGTTTGGTGTGGGTGATTATACTCGTGCTCAAGGGGTCGATTTTAGAGATGCTTTTGGTAAACCGCGATTCTACCCGGGAGATATTTGGCACCACCAACGTAGTACTCTGGCTGTGGCTGCCAGAACGATTGGTGCTGACTACGTCGATGGCCCATGGGCGATGATTCCTGACTTGGATGGTTATCGAAACGAGTGCAGAATGGTCAAAACCCTAGGAGGTGTTGGTAAGTGGGCGATCCACCCTACTCAAGTAGAGGTGGCAACGAGTGAGTTTGGCCCAAGTGTCGAGGAAATCTCCTTAGCGAAACAAGCACTAGCGATGTTCGATAAAGCAAAAACACAGGGGAAGGGAGCAATTAAATCACCTGATGGCATATTGTTAGATGAAGCTGCTATTCCTTTACTGCAAAATGTACTTAATGACGCCGCGTTTTATGGGATGGCTGTCGATTAATTGATTCAGTAATTGAGTGATCGAAGGTGGCTTATCGGCTACCAACTGATAGCTTTATGGAGAGCTTGTCGGTTCGGATGCGAAGTTTAAGTTCTTGCTGAGAATCGCGCTTTTTACCGAAGAAAACCCCTAAGACAGTACCTAAGAGAAATACTATGAGTGTTGATAAAACCCAGTTTGAGAAACCACTGATTGATATTGTTGATCAGGCTTGCAGGATGTTTTCTGACCGTATCTGTCTGCAGTTTAACGATGAGCAATACACTTATGCTCAGGTTCAGGAAGAGTCTATCAAAGTGGCTGAGGCTTTGTGCAATGCTGGTTTTAAGAAAGGCATGCATGCAGCGATCTATAGTTTGAATTCGGCGAAAGCGTTTATTGTCACCTTGGGAATTATACGTGCTGGTGGTGTGTGGATTCCGGTGAACCCTAAAAACTCCCAAACTGATAATATTTCTGTACTTGGAAAATTGGGTTGCCAAGTGCTGTTTTATCAAGAGTCATTCAAGCAAACTTTACCGCTTATAGAAGAGGCAACCGGTGGATTAAAACTGAGTGTCTGTCTCGATAATAAGGGGGGTGAAGTTGGCCTGACAGCTTGGCTTGAACATGCGCCCAAGAAATCGACCAATATTAAGCGCGACGCACTAGACACCATTACGATACCAATGACAGGGGGAACCACCGGTTTACCTAAAGGGGTGATGCTGAGTGATCGTAACTTTCGTGCCCTGTCTTATGCCATCTCGCTTGATTTGGACAGAGGTGAAGATCAGGTACCAGTTTTTCTATGTGCTGCGCCAATGACACATGTCGGTGGGCGTATCGTGCTTACGTCAATGGCTGCAGGGCCTCGTTATGTGATTAAAGAAAACGTTGACCTGCAGGATGTTCTTCAAACTTTTGAAGACGAAAAAATTACAGATATCTTTTTGCCGCCCACGGCAATCTACGGCTTACTCGCTCAGCCGAATGTTCGTTCTTTTGACTATTCCTCAATTAAACGTATTGCTTATGGTTCCGCACCTATGTCGATCGCACAGCTTAAAAAAGCACTCGACATCTTTGGTCCAGTAATGACAGGAGGATTTGGTCAAACCGAAAGTCCCATGAAAATTACCGAATTGAAGGTCGAGGATCACTTCATAAATGGTGAAGTAGCACCGGATTCTCGTTTACGAAGTGTCGGGCGTGCGACAGTTATTTCTGAAGTCGCTATTGTGGATGAACTGGCCATGCCTATGCCGAAAGGACAGCGCGGCGAAATTGCCGTGAAAGGGGGCAATGTGTCAGAAGGATATTTTAACACTCCTGAAGAAACAGCCAAGATCCGTAAAAACGGATGGCACCTCACTGGCGATATTGGTTACATGGATGAAGACGATTTCGTATATATAGTCGATCGCAAAAAAGACATGATCATTACCGGTGGCTTCAATGTTTACTCTGCTGAAGTGGAGCTAGGGGTGAGCAGCATTGACGGTGTCGCAGGCGTAGCGGTGATTGGTGTACCTAGCGAAAAATGGGGGGAGGAGGTCAAGGCGCTTGTGCAGTTGTCCCCAAAGGTATCACTTTCTGAGGATGAACTGCTTGCTATGTGCAAAGAAAAAATAGGTAGCGTGAAAACACCGAAGTCTATCGAATTTGTGGAAGACTTCCCTAAAACCCCTTTAGGTAAGATTGATAAAAAAGAGATTCGAAAAAAATATTGGCAAGGCGCGCAGCGCGTCATTTAACCAGCAAAAAATAGTTTGTTTATAAATTCAAGTATTGAATCGAATAGGTAGAAGCAAATGAGTTACATGACAGAAGAAAGAAAGATGATAAAAGAAACCGCAGCGGATTTTACCAACAATGTGGTATTGCCATTAGCGAATGAGTTGGATCCGCAAAAAGGCATTATACCTCGCTCGCTAATTGAACAAATGGGTGAATTAGGATTCTTTGGTATCAAAGCACCTGAAGACCTAGGTGGTAGCGGCATGGGGTGTTTCGAATACTGTCTTATTGCTGAAGAATTGTGCCGAGGTTGGATGAGTGTTGGGAGCATTATTGCGCGCTCTGATATCAATTTCTTAAAGCGATTGAAGCCAGAAATAAGTGACCGTTTAATTCCGCGCGCCGTTACTGGCGACTTTTTGATCGCGGCGGCTTTATCAGAGCCTGATGTCGGCTCTGACTTATCCGGTATTAAATGTCGCGCAGAACTAGACGGAGATTATTACGTTATTACAGGGGCAAAGTACTGGGTAACTTATGCGGATGGGGCAGATGCAATAGTAGTATTCGCAAGAACAACACCTCGTGAGGAAAACCCAGACAAGCCTTACTTAGGTATTAGTGGCTTTTTAATTGAAAAACCGCGCGGTGAACTACCAGAAGGATGTTCAGGTAGCCCCATTCCTAAAATTGGCTATTACGGTTGGAATACATTTGAGCTGGCGTTTGATGGTTGTCGGGTACACAAGGATTTCTTAATTGGAGATGAAGGTGCTGCGTTTAAGCTTCTCACAAGTGGGCTGGAAATTCCACGTGCACATACAGCTGCTCGTTCCATAGGTGCTGCGCAAGGTGCTTTGGATTGTGCTATTCAGTACGCACAAGAGCGTGTTCAATTCGGACGTCCTATCGCCAAATTTCAAGATTTGCGCTTCAAAATTGCACGCATGGCAACTGATATCGAGGCCGCTAGGCAGCTCCTTTACAGCGTGTGTGCGAAGATAGATGAGGGTGGACGCTGTGACAAAGAGGCTGCCATGGTGAAATACTTTGCCGCTGAAATGTCCGAACGCGTCTGTTCTGATGCACTGCAAATATTAGGGGGGGCTGGTTACACCCATCACTTCCCTGTAGAGCGATATTGGCGTGATGCCCGGCTGACGAAGATTTTTGAGGGGACCTCAGAAATTCAACAGCGCATTATCTCTGATCACTTGCTGGGGAGATGAAACCTAGTTCACTGTCAATTATGTTTTCAAAGCCAGTATTTTCAAAACCAGCTTATTAAAACAGTGTCGCTTTATTAAGGCACTAGAGAATTTAATTTATGATTACTCTCTACCAGTTCAGTTCCTCGCCTTTTACTGAGAAGGTATCACGCATACTTTCGTTCAAAGGGTTGGATTATAAGGTTGAAGAAATAAATCGCTTAAAGGTTAAGCAGTACAATGATGTAAGCCCCTTTGGAAAGTTCCCTGCGGTAGATATTGATGGCAGAAAAATTTGCGACTCAACAGATATCGCCTATGCCCTTGATGAAATATTTCCAGCAAAGAAGCTCATACCAGTAGATGACCTGCTGAAGGCCAATATGCATATCATTGAAGATTGGGCTGATGAAAGCTTGTACTTTTACGAGATGACGATGCGAATCTCTTGGGTTCACAATGCAAAGGATACACTGAAAAAAGTCAAAAGCACTTTGCCAAAATTACCTGATTGGATGTTATTAAAACTCATCGTAAAAAAATCACGCGATATTATTAAGATACAGGGCTTAGGGCGGAAAAAAAGTGAGCAAATTATTGACGATGCTCGTCGGCACTTACAAGCTTTAAACGCCATCCTATCTAAGTCTGACTTCCTAATTGGTAGTCACATTTCATTAGCTGATATCGCTGTTATTTCTCAATTGAACTGCTTGCTTGATGCGGTTGAAATTCAAGAGATGATGGATGAGTTTTCTGCTATTATTCGATGGATCAGTCGTGTAAATGAAATTGCACCCTATAGAAAAAACAATACTCATTGTTAAGCAGGGGACAACCATTGAATTGTTTTGGCGCAGAACATCTACGGGTAATTTTCGAATCTAAACTTGGCAGCGAACTTAATACGTGGAAACAACTTGCGCCTCTGTTCTTTAGTAATTTTTTTCACAAGAACGACCATATAGTACGAGCTGGAGAAAGTTGGGGGGAACTCTGTTTCATTCATGAAGGTTTGTTACGGGTGTATTATTCGGATTCGAAGGGACGTGAAGTGAATCAACATTTTTATGAAAGAGGGGAGGTTATATACCCGGTATCCGATAATTCTGTTTGCAAGTTTAATATTCAGGCTCTTGAATCAACCACCTTAATGATCGCTAACTATCAAGATCTTAGTAATAGGAACGCTATAAATACTGAGTGGGGGCAAATCGAGTTGAATTTACTTAAGTCGAGTTTCCTTAAAAATGCCAAACGAGAAGCTCGGTTATTGATTGCTGATACGGAGAATCGATACTTGTGGTTTTGTAGGGAATACCCACAGCTGGTAAAAAAGCTACCGCAATATCAAATAGCCTCGTTTCTTGGTGTTACACCGGTTACGCTCTCTCGGCTAAAGCTTAATACCCCGGAATTTTAGTATGCAAGATATAGTGACCAAAATAATATTAGCTGTTGAAAGTTCAGAGCCTAAGTTTCCGACACTGGAATTGCTGTCGCAGAAACTAGAGGTATCAGCAGCCACTTTGAAGCGTAGGTTAAAATAGCACTGTTTATCTATCTAAAAAAAGAGTCAGGTCACAACCTGACTCTTGACTATAGGATGTTCGAGTTTAATGGAAATACCTATACCAGGTTAACAAATAAAAAGCGTATCCCTTTTGTATCTCAGGCACTCGAATTGTTTAGTCGTGCGTATACGAGCTAAGCAAATTGAGATACTTCTTTAAGAGGTTTCTCTTTTCGGTACTCCCTTACAATCAAATACACAAGTGGTGCAAGTGAACCTGTAGCAAATGTCGCTAGCATCCATGGGTAAGGGTTGAGTCCATTTGCTTCTGCGTCCCCTTTAATCCAGCTGCAAATTAGCAGACAACAAATCGCTAAATCCAACAATATTTGCAGGCTGCCTGATGAGGTGAAACCGGCCTGCCAGATCCCCAAATAACCTTCATTCCACATTACCCAGGAGCTGAATACAGCAAAGTCTATAAAAACAAACCATAAGAAGAATTTACGTAAGTTCATTGTTTTATCCTATTTAAATGAAAAAGTATGAGTTGTGATTGCATGATTAGTTTCGTGTATGTGAGAACAACAAACAATTACCTCCAAGGTAATTGCAGGTATGACATTTCATGTTAACCTTCAAGCAATAAACATATTTTCAATACTGTTTATCAAGTGAATTCTGGGAGCAAATGATGAGTGTTATAGTGGGTGAAAATTCGGCTTTTACATCAATGATCAAAAGATGGCGGAAGTTACGTAAACGATCTCAGCTAGAGTTATCTCTAGATGCCGGTGTGTCGCAACGTCATCTTAGTTTCTTGGAGTCGGGTCGTGCCCGGCCAAGTAGGGAAATGGTATTAGGTTTATCAGAAGCGCTGGAGCTCCCATTAAGGGATCGAAACCAACTGCTTACGGCTGCTGGTTTTGCTCCCATATTTAAAGAAAGAATGCTTGATAATGTTGAAATGAAAGCGGTACAGCAAGCATTGGAAATGAGTTTGTCCCATCATGAACCATACCCAGCTATTGTCGTGGATAGAAATTGGAACTTGGTGATGAGTAATGATGCGGCTATTCGATTTATGAGCTTGTTGGGCGATTTGGAGAAGATTTGGCAGCGGGTTGACCCAAGTGGCGACAAAAATATTTATCGTATGACTTTTCATCCGGATGGTATGAAGTCGATGATAAGTAATTGGGATGAACTTGCGAGAACCTTATTACTTCGTTTGCAGCGAGAAGTGAATGCTGACCCTGATAACCAAGTACTCATGCAGCTTTTGAAAGACCTGAGCAAAATGTCAGGTGTTGATTTATCTATCGGGCTGGCTGAAATGATTGACCCGATGACACCCATTCTGCCAATGGAATTAAGTGCCAACAGTGTTACCTTAAAAACATTCAGTATGGTTTCCACTTTCGGTACGGCTCTTGACGTGACAGCGGAAGAGTTGAAAATTGAAACATTTTTCCCTGCGGATGATTTTACGAAACTTTTTTTTCAGAGCATGTCCCCATGATTATTTAGAAACCTATACTCATAGAAGTAAAAAGTAACTGACCTATTAATATGCCGAAGCAATTATTTAGTTTTGCTAATTATAGGTTGTAGATAAAAGAAGATTATTCACCTGCAGATTCACTTAATAGTTCATCAGCACAGCAGTCACGTTGCAGAAAATTTATCACTTCAAGTAATCTGGCATATTCCACCACGCAATAGAGTATACGGCCTTCTCTACGTTGTTTTATCAAACCAGCTGATGCCAAACTCGAAATATGATGCGATAGGGTAGAACCAGGAATATCTAATTCATCTTGAACTGTGCCCACAGAAATACCTTGAAGACCAGATTTAACTAATCGTCTGAAAATGGCAAGTCTAGTAGGGTGTCCTAGCTCTTTAAATGCTTTTGCAATGTTTTCTATGTCCATAATGTTCTCATTGATATGAAATATAATTCGATATTACTAGAAATATCTTGATTGAAGCAATATTTTGTTTTATATTTCGAACTTACTGGAAATAACGAAATAGGAAAAATATGAATATTTCAAACCAAATGGTCTTTGATGCACTTGATATGTTTGTCTTCTTAGCGGTTGAATTAACGATTCTTTTTCTTTTTATTAGTTACATCGTTGGCGTATTACAAGAATATATTCCTCCCAGTAAAATTCAGTCAATTTTGAGTAGCAAGAGCGGTAAGGGTTACATCATTGCAGGCTTCTTGGGTGCAATTACGCCTTTTTGTTCTTGCTCTACTATTCCTTTTCTAAAGGGTTTGTTAAGAGCTAATGCAGGGTTCGGTACCATGATGGTTTTCCTTTTTGCCAGCCCTTTGCTTAATCCTATTATTATTGGTTTGTTTGCTGTTACGTTTGGGTTAGAAGTAACGGTTTTCTATTTTACGGTTGCTTTGGGTGTTTCCATTATTGCTGGTTATAGTCTCGAGAAGCTGGGGTTTGAAAAATATATTAAAGCAGAAGCATATATTGAACCTCAACATAAAGGCTGTAATGTTGGAGGGGGATCAAAGGCATTTCCAGAAAGTAAATGGATGAAAATATGGAAAAGTACTTGGTCTGATTTTAAGAAAGTGCTGCCTTATTTAATCGGAGGTATTGCGCTTGGCTCAATGATTTATGGGTTCATGCCGTCTGAGTATATTGCCAATATTGCTAATAAAGATAACCCTTTTGCTATTCCTGTCGCAGCGTTTATAGGTATCCCATTATATATCAGAGCAGAAGCTGTTATTCCTCTGAGTGCGGCGTTAGCAGCTAAAGGCATGAGTTTAGGTGCTGTCATGGCATTAATTATCGGTAGTGCGGGAGCTAGTTTAACTGAAGTTATTCTGTTGAAATCAATGTTTAAAAGCAAAATGATTATTGCATTTCTGGTCGTAATTTTAACAATGGCTGTTGGTGCAGGTTATTTGTACACTTATATGTTTTAAATAGGGACCCCGTTAATCTCAGCACTTTTAAGGTTAATCTCATATTCTTCACCATCTTTTTCAACTTGCGTCATTTTCAGAAGTAAAAAAGCATGGTCTTTAGCGAACCATAAGAGTGTTTTTCGTTTTTTAGTTTTGGCTCTAACTTTCTCAACCACGATACTATTCATTGTTCCCAAGGCCGTTTGAAGAGACTCTTCACGTAGCACCCTAAAGTGACTTTCTTTTACCTTTCCTTTATGTGCAATGGGGAAAACCATTTCTTGTTTGCCTGCTTTCACATCCAGCAACATCTGAAGTTGGTAGCTTAGACGGTCTTGACTGTTTTGGGGGATGGATTCAATTGTCCATTTGTTCTTTTTGTATGAGCTATGTGCTCGTTTGTTTTCCCAGTCGAATGTGACCTCTCGTTTACGTTTTCTGGCTAAGAAAGGTGAGAGCTTATACTTGTATTTAAGGGGGGAAATATGACCATCTTTCAATTCGAAGGTAGATGATTCTTTGATGTCGGCAGCGAAGGATTCAACATCAAAACGATAAAACCATTGGCCATTGCTGAGTTGTTTTAATTCTCGAACTGCTTCGCCTTTGATACTAATGCCTTTTTTTATTTTGGCAGTGTAAGTGGCTTGATGTGGGAGTAGTTCGGTGCTAAGTGACGAGAAGGGGAGCAGGCACAATAGAATAAGTAATGTGCCTTGTTTAACCTGAAAGCAGTGATGCTTAATGTTGAAAGCGAGCATTGCGGTACCCTTCCGACTGATCATAACTCCAGTCTAGTGGATAGTTTGCGGGTTTTCGAGTATTAGTCCAGTTTCGGGTAAGATTTCATTATCAAGCATAGCGTCATTATCTGTCATGTTTAGACGACCATCAATAAACCACTTAACGGCAATCGGGTAGATAATATGCTCTTGTTGTTGGATACGTTTTGCGAGTGTTTCTGCTGTATCTTGTTTCAGTGTAGGGACTTTGGCTTGAATAATGTTTGGGCCACTATCTAGTTCCGCGGTTACAAAATGTACGGTAACGCCATGCTCTGCATCTCCCGCATCGAGTGCGCGCTGATGGGTATTTAGCCCTTGGTATTTTGGCAGCAGGGAAGGGTGAATGTTGAGCATTTTGCCTTCATAACGACGAACGAAACTTTCAGTCAAAATTCGCATAAAACCCGCTAATACAATTAAGTCGGGTTTATGTTGTTCAATCTGTCGAATCAATTCACCATCAAAGGCATCGCGACTATCGTATTTTTTATGGTCGACAACGTGCGTCTTAATGCCTGCTTTTTCAGCGCGCTCTAAACCATAAGCATCTGCTTTATTAGAAATAACAGCTTGAATACTGCCTGTTATTTCTTCTTTTTCTACCGCTTCAATTAAAGCCTGAAGGTTACTGCCACTACCTGAAATAAGCACAACAATAACAGGATCTCTACCTTCCATTAGGTTAACCTCTATGTCTGGTGAGAATTAAGCTTCTAAACCACGAAGTTCAACTTGTTCTTCGTCAGCAGCTGCATTCTCGATAGAACCGATCTTCCAGGCTTTTTCGCCTTCTGCTTCAAGTAACTCAATTGCCGCGACTGCTTGATCAGCTGGAACCGCAATAACCATACCCACACCACAGTTAAAGGTACGGTACATTTCGGTACTTTCAACATTTCCTGCACTTTGCAGCCATTTGAATACTTCAGGGAAGTCCCAGCTGTTGGTATCGATAACTGCCTTGGCGCTTTCGGGTAATACGCGTGGGATGTTTTCAAGTAAACCACCGCCAGTAATATGCGAAAGGGCATTTACAGGTAGTGCTTTAATTAACTTAAGTAGTGGCTTAACGTAAATTCGAGTAGGTGCCATTAATGCGCTTGCAAGATCCGTATCGCCCATTTTTTGATTTAGTTCAACGCCCGAAACCTCAATGATTTTACGAATTAAAGAATAACCATTTGAGTGTGGGCCAGAAGAAGCAATGCCAATTAGGGTGTCACCAGCTTTGACATTAGATCCATCAATAATTTTGGACTTTTCGACGATACCGACACAAAAACCAGCAAGGTCATAATCTTCACCTTCGTACATACCCGGCATTTCAGCTGTTTCACCACCCACCAATGAACAGCCCGACATATCACAACCGTTGCCAATACCTTCAACCACGCTGGCAGCAATATCTATGTTCAATTTACCTGTCGCGTAGTAATCAAGGAAAAATAATGGCTCTGCGCCGCCCACAATTAGGTCATTGACACACATCGCTACAAGATCAATACCGATCGTATCGTGTTTGTTTAGGTTCATGGCTAAACGAAGCTTGGTTCCAACACCATCTGTACCAGAAATAAGCACGGGTTCATCGTAACCTTTTGGTAATTCAAACATGGCCCCAAAACCACCTAAACCAGCCATTACTTCAGGCCGTTTTGTACGTTTAGCAACGCCTTTAATTCGCTCAATTAGTGCGTTTCCGGCATCAATATCGACGCCAGCATCTTTGTAGCTTAAAGAAGGAGATGAGTTTGAATTGGTGTTGTCTGTCATAATTTGAATAACCTAATGGGTGAGCATCATACTACGGAGCGCGGATTCTACCAGTTGTTGCAAGGCTCGCCAAATTCTCTTTGTAACTAAAATAGTGTTGCTAAAGTTTATTCGCGAATTAGCTGATAAAAATGCACAATCAATGGTCTTGTAAAATGAACGCTTTGTTTGTTATGTCGTCTCATTTAAATCAATAAATAAAAGGAGATCTTATGAAAATTTACGGTGTGGGTAAATCACGTTCATTTAGAACTATTTGGGCGGCTGAAGAAGCGGGGCTCGATTATGAATATATTGAAGTTGAGTTCGGTGGGGTTGGTGATAATGGTTCAAATGGTGAAGCTTATCGTGAACTGAATTTTCAAGGTAAAGTACCGACATTGGTTGATGGTGAGTTAATTCTCACTGAAAGTGCTGCGATAGTTAACTATCTTGCGACTAAAAACACGTCAACGTCATTGATCCCAAAAGATGGAACTCATGAGAGAGCTTTGTATGATCAGTTAGCTTTTTTTACTTTAACTGATTTAGAACAACCTCTTTGGACGAACGGCAAACACCGGTTTGCGCTTCCTGAAAAACATAGGGTACCGCAAATATTGGATACGACCCTTTGGGAGTTTCACAAGTCACAAAAAGCACTGAGAGATTTGATTGGTGAATCACCTGAATTTGCCTTAGGTAATCGTTTTACTATGGCTGATGTGTTGATTGCTCATACATTAACTTGGGCTGAAAATTTTAAATTTGAACTTTTTGATGGCTTCGCTGATTATAAAAACCGCATGTATGCTAGGAGTGCCTGCCAAGCGGCATTGGCAAAGCTTAAATAGTATATTTAGGTTATTAAGGCTTCAGCATAGGTATTGAGAAACCTGCCCAAAGCAGGTTTTAGTTTCTTGTTGCAAAATAGGGCTAATGTAAAGTTGGCTAGATTGCTTCGTCACCTGTTACTCAGCTATAGTGAGTATTCTGTCTGATTTTCACCCTAAACATAAGCTTGATTATTCTTGCATGCTTACCGGTGGCTAGAAGAAAGGAAGCGTTTATTTGGATGCGACGGGTTCTTTCATTTGTGGATCAGAATCGATTTTTTTGTTTCTTTAGCTCCAAAAATTTAAACTATTCTACGAATTTTCGTTGTTGGAGGGGTAGAACCAGTTAATTTTAACTGGTTCTTGACAGTGATAGCAGAAGGAGTGTGATTTAAAGTTTGCTGATAATAGAATCCCAAGTGCTCTCTAATATGGCTGCTTCATAACTACCAGTCCAAACTTTATCAACAATGCCATTCCCATCGCTATCTTCAATCATTTTTATACGATTACCATTGATATCATAAAAATATTGAGTGACAACGTCCCAAGAGCCATTCGCATCTGTATCTCTTTTAAAAAGTGTGCGATTGTTATTTTTATCGTAAGCATAAACTTCGATATAATCAGCGGTGCCATCTATATTTTTATCTTGTTCATAACGAGTGGCATTGTTTTGAGTGTCGTACTCAAACGTAGCGATTGTGTTTGGCGCGCCAATTGCCGAGAGGTCTACATTCTGTGAGGTACGATTACCATTCCCGTCATAAGTATAAGCAATGATAATATTAGGAGTTCCATCATTATCACTGTCTTCAGAATAAGATAATAAATTATTGTTGAGGTAAGTGTACGTAGAGACGGTGTCAACAACACCATCAGCATCTCGGTCAACTTTATAACTGGTTATTTTTTCTTGAGCGTTGTAGGTATAACTTGTGATGGCGTCAATTGAACCATCAGCGCTTTGGTCAAGCTCAAAACGTTCGAGTTTACTGTTAACGTAACTGTAGTTTTCTTGAGTATCATTCCCTGAAGCTCGATCAATTAAGCGAGTGAGTAAATTTTGGTTACTGTCATAACTTAATGTTTCAACTGTATTAGTTGCTGAATTACTTGTTTGAACTAAATTGCCGTTCGAGTCATAGGCGAATGTTTTTAAAATATCTATTTCGCCATTGTTATTTGTATCTGTATTCTCGGTAATTACCTTGCCATCAGAATTGTACTCAAAACTGATAGAGCTTAGTTTCTTGTTGTTTTGAATCGATGTGAAAGAAGATGTCAGGCTGGATTCTATATCAATATTTAAGCTTTCATAGAGGTGCTTGGTTGCATCACCAAAAGACCGTGGCCGTGAGATGCCAGCTAATATTTTAGCGCTGTTGAGTTTAGTTTGGTTTTCAAAAGTACGAGCTTTGACAAGTAGGGGGATGTCAATACTTCTTAAATCTGTATGACTCGAGCCTAAATCAATGCCATTTTCAGGGTTTCCGTCGACATCAAAAGTTTGTAGTAAAGTCGCGACATTCAGTGCGCGATCAAAGCTGTTAGTCTCGCTACCGCTCAAAGCTTCAACTATTTCGAACTCGGAGATAATAGGAGTGATACCAAACAAGCTAAAAGGTGTGACAAGGCTTGTTCCTAGTGTCACACCAAGTTGTGTTCCACCAAGGTAAAATGAAACGGATTCTCCTTCTACATATTTGAATTCACCTAGGCCGTTCGTTAACCCTTTTTGTGTGGGTGTTTCATATCGCAGTCCTTTTACCGGGCTATCAATAAAACTACCTGTTAGTACCGATGCTGGAGGAATTGTTTCTTTGGTGTCGCTACCACCGCCACCCCCACCACCACAGGCTGTGAGGAGTGAGGCGGTGAGTGCTGCTGTAATATAATGTTTGCTCATTCTTTTGACTCCTGGTGAATTCAACATCTATTGTGGTGTCAAAGTGAGTTGGTCAATATTAGCACCGCTTCCACCGGTAGTTTGAAGTCTAATGGTGTTTGAGCCTGATAGGGGAGTGATTGCAAATGTCGCTGTATTCCCCCAAGTAGTAAAACTACCTGTTGCCGGGAAAGATAGATTACCTAGAGACCCACCGTTCACGATTATTTCTAAAGGTCTGTCTCCTGTGTCAAGTGCAAAGCGAACTGTCAGGTTATATGGGACTGCAAATGCTGTGAAGGTCGTTTCAATGTTCCCTTCGCCTGTAAATTCAACATAACCTGAACCTGTAAAACCGGTATTGGTTGATGATACAGATGAACCTACTAGTGTTGCTGTTTCAGCTTCAATTGAGACAACTGTTGGGCTTACGACATTTACCGTTCGAGTCACGGTAGTAGCATTGTTTGTGGCTGCATCCGTTACGTTATAACTGAGTACGTATGCGCCTACAGTGTTGATATCTAATGTGCCTGATGTGACGACATTTGCTGAAATATCACCGTCAATGTTATCTGACGCGCTAGTCCCTGGGTCCGTAAATAACTGCCCTTGTGTGTGATCAACCGTTGCGTCACCGGTTAGTGTAATTACAGGGATGGTGGTATCTGCAACGGTTACAGTTCTTGTTACTGTTATTGCAGCATTTGTTGCAGCGTCTGTCACGTTGTAGCTTAAGATGTATGGGCCAGCGGTGTTAATGTCTACTGTTCCAGTGACAGCGATTCCCGCAGTCACATTACCATCAACAATGTCAGAAGCTGTTGCACCAGCATCTGTATAAGCTGTTCCTTGCTCATGATTGAGGGTTGTGCTGCCTGTTAATGTAATTACTGGAGGGGCGGTATCTGCGACAACAACATCTCTTGTGACCGTAATCGCGGCATTACTGGCACCATCAACTACGTTATAAGTTAAGGTATAGGTGGCAGCTGTATTGGCATCAACAGTACCTGTTGTTACCACGCTTGCTGTAATGTCACCATCAATATTATCGGCAGCAGTTACACTTGCATCGGTATAGCTTGTGCCTTGCTGATGATTTGTTGGCGTTACACCAAGTAGCGTAATAGTAGGAATAGTTGTATCAGCAACGATCACAGTTCGTGTGACTTGAGTTGCAGCATTCGTTGCTACATCCGAAACGTCATAGCGAATAATGTAAGTGCCAGATGTATTCGGGTCTACAGTGTCGCCAGAAATTACGATGTTGCCGGTGATATTTCCATCGGCATTATCAGAAGCGGTTGCGCCAGCATCCGTATAACCAGATCCTTGTTCAACATTGACTGTTGAATTACCTGTTAGTGTTATAACAGGTGGTGTTGTATCAGCAATAATAACGTCTCTCGTTACAGTAGTTGCGGCATTTCCTGTCGCATCATTTACGTTATAAGTGAGTGTGTAAGTTCCTGGCAGGTTAATATCGACTGAGCCCGTCATAACAATATCGGCTGTAATATCGCCATTGATGTTATCGCTTGC
>ENA-OSET01000452-OSET01000452.1-sediment-metagenome-genome-assembly--contig:-NODE-452-length-46226-cov-12.699192_pt1 | contig 46226 bp, 46 predicted proteins | sample MGYA00237882_ERZ534229 | MGnify/ENA primary metagenome ERZ534229 (study PRJEB26408, sample SAMN06266212) | sediment metagenome | isolation source: Hudson Canyon methane seep mesocosm | place...
CTCAGATATGCGTTTCGGTTTTGAAGTAACAATGTACATCTGTAACCGTTAATATCTGTTTTTGATGTATGCTCGGAGCTCAAGTTTACTTGGGTTCCGAGCATTTCTTCATCGTTAAATCAGATAGATTTGAATATCAGAGTTATCTGATTTGCTTGTGACTCAACGGAATTAATTATTTTATGTATATACATGTTTTAGGCTCAGGTGCTGGTGGTGGTTTTCCTCAGTGGAATTGTAATTGTGAAAACTGTAAAGGTGTACGTGAAGGTACGATTACAGCAACACGACGAACACAATCATCAATAGCGGTGAGTGCAAATGGAACGGATTGGATTCTATTTAATGCATCACCAGATATTAAAAAGCAAATGGATGATTTTCCTGCTATTCAGCCATGCCGAGCAGTGAGAGACACGGCGATTAGTGCGATTGTTATTACGGATGCACAAATTGACCATGTGACAGGCTTATTGACATTACGTGAGCACATTGCACCATGGGAGGTGTATACAACGGAAGCTGTATATGGCGACCTGACGACAGGATTCCCTGTATTTAATATCCTAAGTCACTTCCGTGGAATTAATCATCATGAAATTGGTACAGAACAAATACCATTTAATATCCCAAGTGCTGAAGGATTAGAGTTTACAGCCGTACCATTATTGAGTGAGGCTCCACCTTACTCACCGCACCGTGGTAATACAGTTCCTGGTGATAATATTGGCATGAATATTAAGGACACCCGCACTGGCAAGAGCTTATTTTATGCGCCTGGTTTAGGTGTTGCTGAAGACCATGTGTTGGAATATATGAGAAATGCAGACTGTATCTTGGTTGATGGTACAGTGTGGACCGATGATGAAATGGCTAATGAAGGGATTAGTGACAAGCGAGCTAGTGAAATGGGCCATCTTGATCAGTCTAGTGATGGAGGAATTATGAGTATTCTTAATTCGATGGAAAAACCACGTAAGATACTGATCCATATTAATAATACCAATCCTATATTGAATGAAGAGTCACCGCAACGCCAAACCTTAAATAAAGCAGGTATTGAATTGGCCTACGATGGCTTAGATATTGAATTATAAGACTCACTTTATCCTTCGGGACAGAATCTAAACACATCGAACCTTATAATTAACAAATAGAAAAATAAAATACGAAGGAAAATATTATGTCAGAAGAATTACAGCCTTGGTCACGTGAAGAATTTGAACAAGTATTACGTGACAAAGAAGAGCTTTATCATATCCGTCATCCATTGCATGTGAAAATGCATTCAGGTGAAATGACAAAAGAACAGGTACAAGGTTGGGTAGCAAACCGTTTTTACTACCAAACTGCAATTCCTGTTAAAGATGCTGGAATCATGGCAAATTGCCCAGATCGCGAAGTACGTAAATTATGGGTTCAACGTATTTTGGATCATGATGGTCACGAAGGTGATGTAGGCGGTATCGAAGCATGGTTACAATTAGGAGAGTCTGTAGGCCTAACACGTGAAGAGCTTTGGTCTGAAGAGCATGTCTTACCAGGTGTCCGTTTTGCAGTTGATGCGTATGTAAACTTTGCTCGTCAAGCACCATGGCAAGAAGGTGCTAGTTCATCTTTAACAGAAATGTTCGCGCCAAAAATTCATCAAGACCGTTTAGATAAATGGCCTGATATGTACCCATGGATTGATGAAGATGGTTACCGTTATTTCCGTAAGCGTTTAACTGAAGCTCGTCGTGATGTGCAACATGGCTTAGAGATTACACTAGAATATTACAAAACACGTGAACAGCAACAACGTGCGGTTGATTTGTTACAGTTTAAATTAGATGTTTTGTGGACAATGTGTGATGCTATGTGGATGGCGTATATTGAAAATCGCCCTCCATATACATTTGACCTTGAGGTCCAAAAATGAGCGAAGCTGTATTTAAAGCCGACAGTGTGCCCGTTTTGGCGCAAGGCTACCGCTTCCAGTGGGAACCGGCACAAGATTGTTTTGTGTTGTTATACCCTGAAGGTATGGTGAAATTGAATCCAGCAGCAGGTGAAATTCTGAAGCGGATTAATGAAAAACAACAAACCGTAGCAGAACTTATCGCCGAGTTAAAAGAGGCCTTCAATGGCGCTGACTTGGGTGATGATGTTTACCGGTTCTTGGAGGAAGCACATGGCAACAGCTGGATCAGAGCAGAATAAAGCACCGGGTAGCACAGGTGGTGCTACCGGTATGAATGTACGCGATCAAATCAAACAACCATTATGGTTACTGGCAGAGTTGACTTATTCTTGTCCTTTACAATGTCCATATTGTTCGAACCCAATGGATTTTGCCAAAGTTAAGAAAGAGTTAACAACAGAAGAATGGATCAGCGTTTTTAAACAAGCACGAGCAATGGGGGCTACACAACTTGGCTTTTCAGGTGGTGAGCCAATGACTCGACCTGATTTGGTTGAGTTAATTCGTGAAGCTCGTAAATTAGGTTTTTATACGAATTTAATCACATCGGGCGTCGGCCTTGATTCGGCCAAAGTGGCAGAGTTTAAAGAAGCAGGCTTGGATCATATTCAAGTGAGTTTCCAAGCAAGTTCAGAAGATTTGAATAATCTTATTGCGGGTACGGATGCATTTAAACATAAAATTGAAATGGCTAAAGCGGTTAAGGCTAATGGCTATCCAATGGTTTTATGTTTTGTAACACATCGTCAGAATATTGATCAGATTGATGAGATCTTAGATTTATGTGTTGAGCTAGAAGCTGATTATGTTGAATTAGCCACGACGCAATATTATGGTTGGGCTATGCATAACCGTGATCAATTGATGCCAATGAAAGAGCAATTGGTTCGTGCTGAGGCAATCGCTCATCAATATCAAGAAGATCTTCAAGGCAAGATGAAGGTCTACTATGTTGTACCTGATTACTATGAAGAGCGTCCAAAGGCGTGCATGAATGGCTGGGGTAATATTTTCTTGACGGTTACGCCTGATGGTACGGCACTACCATGCCATGCTGCACGTGATTTACCGGGTATGACATTACCTAATGTGAAAGACATGAGTATTGACGAAATCTGGAATGGTTCAGATGATTTTAATAAATTTCGTGGCTTTGACTGGATGACCGAACCGTGTCGTTCTTGTGATGAAAAAGAGAAAGACTTTGGTGGCTGTCGTTGTCAGGCATTTATGCTGACAGGTGATGCCACAAATGCCGATCCTGTATGTAGTAAATCACCACATCATCATTTAATTGAAGAAGCGGTTGCAGCAGGTATCGCAGAAGCAGCGAAACCTGTGACCGAGCAAAAACCTTTAGTTTTCCGTAACCCTAAAAATTCTAAGAAGATTAGTGGACTATAAGAACTAGTGGCAAATACGTTAGCGATTAAAACAGAGGGCTTGACCAAGCAATATGGTCAGGCCCTTGCTGTTAATAAGCTTGATTTAGAAATTGAATCTGGTCAGTTTTATGGCTTGCTTGGACCTAATGGAGCAGGTAAAAGCACCACGATTCATATGTTGACAACGATGACAGCGGCAACCTCAGGTAATGCATGGATCGCAGGTCAACAAGTTTCTGCTGATCCTGTAGCAATTCGTCGAGCAGTGGGCTTAGTATTCCAAGACTCAGCCCTCGATCGCACCATGTCGATTGATGAAAATCTGCAGTTTGCAGCCGCAATGTATAACCTAGCGCCAGACGAAGCTAATAAACGTATAGATGAGTTACTCTCTGTCTTTGGTTTGCAGGATAAGCGAAAACGTAAGTTAGTTTCATTATCAGGTGGTCAACGCCGAGCCGTTGATATTGCACGCGGTGTATTACACAAACCTAAAGTATTATTTCTTGATGAACCTACGATAGGTTTAGACTTACCTAACCGTCGTTCTATTTGGCGCTTTGTAGAACAATTACGTCGTGAAGAAGGAATGACGGTCTTTCTAACAACACATTATTTAGAAGAAGCCGAGGCCTGTGACCACGTTGACTTTATTCAGAAAGGTCAATTAGAGCAAGGTGGAGTACCAGAAGCGTTAATAAAACAATTAGGTGCTTATATCTTAGAGATCACCACATCAAACCCAGTAAATATTACCAAACAATTAATGCCGCAATTTGGAACACCTATACGTGAAGATGAAGATTTGAGCTTTAAAGTTTCAGCTGATGATGTTGACTTTTATCAATTGCAACAAACTTTGGGGGATGCCGTCTCTTCAATGCAGTGGCGGAAACCTAATTTGAATGATGTGTATTTATGGACTTTTTGCGATCCTGAACAAGGTAGTATGAAATGAGTTGGCGCCCCGTTAAGGCCGTTGTTGGTCGTGAAGTGAGTAAACTATTTCAGCAACGTGCACGTTTAATTAGCTCCATGGTTCGTCCACTGATTTGGTTGTTAGTGATTGGCTCAGGTGTTGGTAGTATGTTGCAAGGGCCACAGCAAGAAGGTTACCTCACTTTCTTAGTGCCAGGTATTTTAGCAATGACCTTATTATTCGCTGCATTATTGTCAGCACTGACTTTAGTCTATGACAAAGAATTTGGCGTAATGCGAATGATGATGATTGCTCCCATTGCTCATTATTGGATTGTGTTATCCAAGTTAATAGCTGCCACCTTAACGGCGATGGTACAAGCCATTTTGTTACTATTATTAGTGTTAGCGATGGGCTTAATCAGTGTCAAAATTGCACTTAATTTATTACTACCCGCATTATTAACCGCAATATGTTGTGCTGCAATTGGAGGTTTAATAGCTGTTTACTCTAAAAGCATTGATAACTTTGCAGTCATTATGAACTTTTTTATATTCCCTGTGTTTTTCCTCAGCGGCGCTTTATATCCCGTTAATCAATTACCAGACTATTTACATTATATTGTCGTAGTAAACCCATTTAGTTACGGTGTCGATTTGCTCAAACATGCAGTGCCTAATGTGAGTACCGACTTTTCAGTAATGACAGATGTTGCGGTATTGATAGGGTTCTCTACGGTCGCAATTCTTATTGCTTGCTGGCAATTTTCACGTGAATCAATACACGAGCCTTTATTTCAGCAAGCTACATCTCAAAAAAAATAACTCAGAAGTCTCATTAGAGTTTGCAATTAAACATTATCTGTGTGAGTATTCGTTTTCGCTCCTTTTTTAAGGAGCTTTTTTGTGCAAAATTTAACCATAGCAAGGGAATCTGATGGAATTTATTAAAAGTATCTTTACTGGCCTAACTAACTTTAGTTTTGATCGTTATGTCACATTAGACTTAGTAAAAATCATCTATTTCATCATGGTTGTTATTGCCGGTCTTACAACACTAGGTATGATTTTGGGCTCATTCGGTCTTATGTTTGGCCGCGGAACAGGGTTTATTGGTTTTATCATGCTTTTAACATCTCCTATTGTATTTGTACTTATGCTTGTAGGTGCTCGAATCACACTTGAAACAGTGATTGCTATTATTCGTACTGAGCAAAACACTAGGAACTAATCAGTAAGCTACTACTCTATTTTTCAAGGAAGTGTGATGAAACTAATAAAAATATTACCCATGGCTTTACTCTTATCAGCATGTGGCACACCGAGTGTAGATGAGCTAAAAAACGATCAAGACTTACTTGAAGATACTGTTTTTGAATGCCAAAAAATGAAACCATCATCAATGAAAAAAGATGAGGGTTGTCAAAATGCTATAAAAGCAACGGAAGAAATTGCAATGGAAAGTATTAATGGTGCCATGAAAGAACTTGGGAATATGTTTAAGTAAGCCCACTTTTACGAAGTATAAACAAGGAGTGTTTATCAATTTAAAGATACTCCATTAAAATCATAGTAAAGAGAGTATTTTGAATAAAAAACTTATTATCGTAGCGACTGTCTTTCTGGTAGCTATTAGTGTTTATTTCACACTATCTTCAGCGCATCATCAAGCTGTAGAAGAAAGTCTAGAAGAGTTATTAGAGCTAACTGAAATTGCTCAAGTAGAAGTTGATTATGAGTCTATGACAACATCATTGTTTACGAATAGCTTTTCATTAAAAAATGTCACCATTATTTCTAATTCAAGATCTGCCAGACGATCTGGTGTAGATGAGCTGTTGATCAATAAAATCACTATAGATCAAGACCTTTCATTATCAGATGATTTTGATGGTTATTCTAAAACTGTTTATCCAAAGCGATTATCAATTGAGTTAGAAGGCATTCATAGTGATGCTGATATTAGACAGCTTAGTATGTTGCTTCAGCAAGATGAGGATACTGCAGATATTATTAGTGATGTTCTAGAAGATGAATTACTAGTTAATATTAATTTTACCTATGATTTTAGGCCGAAAGATGATGGTAGCTTGTCTGTTTCTGCTTTAATCAGTATAGATAATCTCATAGGTGTTGAGCTTGATTTATCGGTAACCGACTTTCCGAAAAGACCATCTAAACTCTTTGTGTTAGGCCCTGGAAGCATGAAAAAACTAGCTAAAGTTAAGCTTAAAAATGCATCATTTCTTATCAAAGATGATGCAACGTTTATTACTACACTAATACAAGCGGCTGCGGAGAGTGAAAATATTGATTTGGAAGATGAACTAGAGAAGTTTGAGGATGAAATAGCATCTGGACTAGAGGTGATTGAGTCACAAAAAACCAGTAGAAAAGATGTTAAAGTTATTAGTGACTTTGTAGAAAGTAACGTACCAAAATTAATTGACTTTATTTCTGATTCAGAAAAACTAGAAATACGTGTTTCACCAGACAGGGCTCTTTCAGTGCTCAAAATAGCTGAACGAATATCTAAGATTGAAAATGCAAGAGATGCAAAAAAAGGTGCAAAACTCACTGCGGATTTAATTGAAGACCTTAATATTAAATTACACACTAATTAAACTTATAAAACTATAAAGAAGATAATGATGAAGAAATTATTACTAATATTAATCCTCCCACTATTTTTACTGCTAAATGGCTGTAATAAATTTGAAGAAGGTGACCGTGTTTATATTGACCTTCCTGGAAGTTCTGTTAGTCGAGATGCATACTTGACTGCCGAAGTTATAGAGGAAGATGATGGTGAAGTTTATGTGGAAGTTAATGGCTGGGGGACGATGAATGCGGATGCGGATGGTAGAAGTCCGGATTCTGAGTATGTTGAGGAGTTCGGTAACCAAGATCCAGATGGTGAGGAATTTAGTTTTCCTGTTGAGCTAGTGCAAGAGAAAAAAGAAGGAAAGAAATATTGGAAGGCGAAGGTGTCAGCCGTCAAATCTTTAAATAAAGCACTCAAAAAAGCAGATGATTACTGGGATGTGAAAGCCAAAAATTTTAAGCGCGTAAATGACTTTGTTGATGAGTATGAGCATCAAGAATTAGAAAATATTCTAACGTTAGTAACGATTCAAGAAGATGTATTCTCGGACTTAAAGAAAACGTCAAAATCAAAAAGAGATGCGGCATGGTTGTCGCTGACGGAAACATATTACAAAGAACTTCAAGATCTTATTGAAGATACTAAGTTATATGAAGAAGATGATGACGATGAAGTAACAAGTCAAGGCAAACTTAAGAAGTTAATTTCTCGCTCACTGCAAAAAGATAGCAGTAAAGTTTACTCCTTATTACAAGATTTTAATTCTCGCGAGCTCTCTGAGAATATCGAACAATTAAAAGCTACATTTGTTGCATCAGGAACATTGATTCCAAATGATGAGATCGATGCTGATGAACTAGCAGAAAGGTTTAATAAACGGATTGCTGATATTTCACGGAATAAGATCCTATCTAAAATAGACCATTCAGTTAAATACGAAACGGTTGAAGATGCTGAGTCGGCATATGAAAAGCAGAAAGATAAAGTTGCGAAAATCGAAGCGCTTATTGATGACGAAATTTTAACCGATGAATTCAAAGTTCAATATTTCACTGGTCCAACAGAAAAACGTTTAGCAGCTGAAAAAGTAATTGCAGATGCGATAGCTGAACATAAAAACATTCAACAGCAGTCAGAAGTTTTCAGTGAGAAACATCAGAAATATGTCGATATTTACAATGAAAATAGAAGGAAAAAGAATTTTCCTTCCCGAGCGGTTAGAAAGGAGTTAGACCTAGTGGCTCGTGAGATTAGATATTTAAATGGCAAAATTAAATATATGACGCCACAGTCTCCAGAGGGAAGTTACCGCCGTGACGCTAGAAAATATGTTGCTAGCTTGGATAAACGGATAGAAGGAGCGGAATTACTTTTAGCAGAATATTTGCCGAAACCTGAACCGGTTATTGAAGCTCCAGAGCCAAAAGAAGCAGAGGCATCTGTGGAAAAAAGTCCCAATAAAACAACTGAAGTTACAACAAAACAGGTTGAGACCGTAGCAACTGAAGCTGCTAAAGGTGCGACTAAACAGGCTGAGACAGTAACAGCTAAAACAGTTGAAGCGAATCAGGCTCCTGCTCAACCTTCAGCCAGTGATTCGGCACTTCAAAGCAGATTAATAGCAATGCTTAAAGATGATGCACTCGCTAATATTGCAAAAAATAACCTACAAAGCCCTGAAGGTGATAATGCCAATGAGAAATTAATTGAATTAAAAGCATTAGCCCCAAATAGTGCTGAAGTAGCAGAAGTTGAAAGTGGTATTGCAAAAGCCTATTACAGACTAGTTAAAAGTAGTGCGAATAAAGGAAAAGTAACGAGTGCAAAAAGTTTCTTATCATCAGCAGAGAAGTTTAATCTTGATGCTGCGTTAGTATTAGATGCTGAAAAGAGAATTATTGCTGCTGAAGTGAAAAATAAACAACTCCAGCGTGAGAAAGCAGCATCAGCAGGGCAGTGGGGAGAGGGGGTTTCTGAAGGCACTACTGATTCTGCACCAACACAAACATCAACTTCTGGACTTCCACAAGAGTTACCGGAAGAGGGTGTTCAAGAAACAACAACGACTGAGAATAAGCCTGCAACTGACCCATCAAAAGGCACGGGAAATATTGGCGAGGATTTCGGTAACATGATCGATTCACTCGGTGGTCTTTTTGGTGGTTCCAACTAGATTTTTTGTAAGGGTTTTGTCATGTTGAAATTTATATTTGGGCTTTCTTTACTTTTGTACTCTGTCATTTCACTATCAGCACCTATGATGATAGCGGTAGTGTTTAAAGAGTCGAAATTGATGGCGGCACCAAAATATGACAGTGAGCTTGTTACAACATTTAAAGCTAATCAAAAAGTGGCGGTTAAAAAGCGGAAAGGAGCATGGACTCAAGTTGCAACTGCAAAAAGTTCTGGCTGGATCCCAACATTGACATTGCGGTCGATGGAAATTAAGAGGTCAGGTGATTCAGCGAATGGCCCAAGCCTGAATAAAAAGTTTTCAGGAAAAAAGGAAGTTGTCGCGACAATGGGAATTCGTGGACTTGAAGAAGAAGAAATGAAACAAGCTAAGTTCAATGAACAGCAACTGAATAAACTGCTAAGTTATAAAGTTGAACCAAAGAAGTTAGCAGGTTTTTCTAAATCTGCAGGTTTAGTCAGCAAAGATATTGCTTATATTGATGCCAATGGTAAAGCACTGCCAAAAGAGAATGAATAATGATTAGAATATTTGTTTTTATACTTCTTTCTTTATCTATAGTCCCTTCGGCTTATTCCGGTGAAAGTACCATTAAGGAAAATATAGGCTCAGTATTGTCTTCGACAATGAATATCTTCAAGAAAGATACCGTTGAGCAGGAAGTTGCGATTGGTAAAACTATTACGGGTCGCCTTTTGGATTCTTCTCCTTTAGTTAAAAATGATCGCTTACAGTATTACGTGAATTATGTGGGGCAATGGGTTGCTTCTCATGCAGAGCGTACAGATATTACATGGCACTTTGGTGTGATTGATTCTGATAGAGTGAATGCTTTTGCAGCGCCTGGAGGTTATATCCTTTTAACAAAAGGGCTTTACAAAAAGTTAAATAGTGAAGCTGAACTTGCCGCTGTGTTAGGACATGAAATTGGACATGTTTTAAAAAAGCATCATTTAAAAATTCTTAAGAAAAGTTCATGGATGGAATTAGGCCGTGTTCTAGCTGAGCATAAACTAGGTGGCGATAGTAAAGCTGTTGATAACTTGATTGGTTCAGGCGCAGAAGTTATGGCTAGAGGTCTTGATAAAAATGCGGAGTTTGAAGCTGATCGGATTGGTATCGTGCTTGCTGCTCGTTCAGGTTATGACGCCTATGCCTTACCGATAGTTTTACAGGATATTGGGCATGCGAGTACTCAGAAAGCTGACGTGGCTTTACTTTTTAAGACACACCCCCACCCCAATGAACGTTTAAATAAACTGACAGTAGCGATGGAAAAGTTTCAGATGTCAGGATTGATGTTAGAAAAGCGTTTTTACCGACTTCGATAAGGTTAACTCATAAGGTGCTATGCGCTTTTTTTTCAAGATAGCATTGATGATATTCTTCTGCAGGATAGAATGTTGTGATAGCACTGATTTCTGTGGCAATAGGTGCGGGGGAGTATGTTGACTCAGTTAAAACCTGTTTTGAGCTGAGTGCTTGTTGTTTTTGTTTATCATTATGGTAGAAAATGGCACTACGGTATTGCGTGCCAATATCAACTCCTTGGCGGTTCAGTGTGGTCGGATCATGCACTTTCCAGAAAGCATCAAGTAATGATGTAAAGCTAATTACTTCTGGATCAAAGGTGATTTCTATTGCTTCGGCATGGCCGGTAGTGCCCGTACAAACTGCTTTGTAAGTGGGGTTTTCTGTGGAACCTCCAGTGTAACCAACGCGTGTTGATAGTACTCCTGTTATTTGTCTGAATTTAGCTTCTACACCCCAAAAACAGCCCGCTGCTAATGTTGCAATTGCCATGATTAAATCTCACTTATAGTTCAATGTGTCCATGATACAATATTGCTCATTATTATCTTGTGTATAAAGAACTAGAGTTAGAGATTAAAATGAGTGAAGAAGTAACAGCAAAACCGAGTAATTTTATTCGAAACATTATCAATTCAGATATTGATAATGGAAAAAATGGGGGAAAAGTACATACTCGTTTTCCACCCGAACCTAATGGTTATTTACATATCGGTCATGCGAAGTCTATTTGTCTAAACTTTGGTTTAGCTAAAGATTATGCTGGTTTATGTAATCTACGTTTTGATGATACAAATCCACATAAAGAAAATGAGGAGTTTGTAAAGGCTATTGAAGAAGATGTGCGTTGGTTGGGTTTTGATTGGCAAGAGCGCTTGTTCTTCTCATCAAATTATTTCCAACAGTTATTTGATTATGCCATACAACTGATTGAACAAGGCGATGCCTATGTCTGTGATCTTAATGCTGAAGAAACACGCGAATACCGTGGCACATTAACGGAGCCAGGCAAAAATAGCCCATACCGAGATCGTAGCATTGAAGAAAATTTAGACTTATTTAATCGTATGCGTGCGGGTGAATTTCCAGATGGGTCTAAACTGTTACGAGCCAAAATTGATATGGCATCCCCGAATGTAAATATGCGTGATCCGGCTATTTATCGTATTCGTCATGGCGTGGTTCATCATCAAACAGGGACTGAGTGGTGTATTTACCCGATGTATGATTACACACACTGTGTTTCTGATGCGATTGAAGGTATAACGCATTCGGTATGTACTTTAGAATTTGCAGATCACCGTCCGCTTTATAATTGGTTTTTAGAGAAGTTAAATACAGCTCACCGGCCACAACAAATTGAATTCTCAAGGCTTAATTTACAGTATGCAATTACTAGCAAACGTAAGCTGACTCAATTGGTAAATGATGATCTTGTTGATGCTTGGAATGACCCTCGCATGTCGACAATTTCTGGCATGCGTCGCCGCGGTTATCCTGCTGCTGCAATTCGTGAGTTTTGTGAACGAATTGGTGTGACTAAATCAGACAACTCCGTTGAAATGGAAATATTAGATGCCTGTATTCGTGAAGAGCTAAATGAAACTGCACCGCGTGCCATGGTGGTTTTAGATCCTGTTAAAGTGGTTATTACTAATTATCCAGAAGATAAGACAGAAGAATTAGTTGCTCCAAACCATCCTCAAAAAGAAGAGATGGGCACACGTGTTGTGCCGTTTACACGTGAACTTTATATTGACCGTGCTGACTTTAAAGAAGAAGCCAATAATAAGTTTAAGCGTTTGGTGAAAGATAAAGAAGTACGTCTCAGAAATGCCTATGTAATCCGTTGTGATGAGGTTATTAAAGATGATAATGATGAGATTATTGAACTACGCTGTAGTTATGATCCTGCTACATTAGGTGCAAACCCTGAAGGGCGTAAAGTTAAAGGTGTCATTCACTGGGTTTCAGCAGTGCATGGAGCAAAAGCTGAAGTAAGGTTATATGACCGTCTATTCAATATTCCACATCCTGATAGTGATAAAACAGTCGATGATTTTACGACACATTTAAATCCCGATTCACTCATTACTTTAACTGAAAGTATCGTTGAAAAAAGCTTAGTAACGGCCGCTGCCGGTAGCGTTTATCAGTTTGAGCGAGAAGGCTATTTTTGTGCAGACAGTGAATTATGTTGTGATGGTAAGCTTGTATTTAATCGTACTGTGACCTTGCGTGATACGTGGGCAAAGATTGCTATATAATAAAACGATTATTTAGACCTGATAGCTATTTAGGGAAGACAAATGACACAAAATCAAACCACTGCTCATTTTAATATGCTGGAACAGCAAGTGCGTCCGAGTGACGTGTTAAACACACGTGTGTTGAAGGCATTGGAAAATGTGGAGCGTAGTCAATTTGTGGATGAAAGCTTATCAGGCTTGGCTTATGCTGATACAGAATTGCCAATAGGCTTTGGACAGGTCATGCTCGCTCCTGTTGTTATTGGGCGATTATTACAAGCCATTGCCGTTCAAGAAAATGAACATGTCTTGGAAATTGGTACGGGAACAGGTTATCTCACTGCACTATTAGCTTCATTAGCGGCAGAGGTGACGACAGTAGAAATTATTTCTGAATTGTCGGAACAGGCTCAACAAAATTTAAACAATGTAGGCATTTCAAATGTTACGTGTTGTGTTGGCGATGCTTCATGTTCTTGGCCATTAGCTGATCGAATTGATGTCATTATTTCAACTGCGGCATTTGTTACCGTGCCGGATGATTATTTACAAAGTTTGAAAGTAGGTGGTCGAATGTTAGCTGTTGTGGGCCAAGGTAATATGATGACCGCCAATGTTATCAATCGTGTAAGCGAGTGGGAATGGCAAACTGAGTCACTATTTGAAACGGTGATCCCTGCAATAATAAATGCTGAGCCAAAAGCTGAGTTTGAATTTTAGAAGAGAATAAATTAATGAAACAAATGACTGCTATTGAGTTGCGTGATTTTCTTGCAACTGATGTGAAAACGGTAAAAATTGATGTTCGTGAAGATGTGGAGTTAGAGTTTGGGGTGATAGATGAAGCAATTCATATACCGATGCAAAGCGTACCCGGACAGTTGAATGAATTAGAAAAACATAAAAATGAGACGGTTGTTCTTATTTGTCGTTCTGGTCGCCGTAGTGAGCAAATTGGACAGTTCTTAGAGCAGATGGGGTTTACCGACGTGATTAATTTAGCGGGCGGTATGAATGCATGGGCAACTGATGTTGATACTAGTATGTCAGTCTATTAACAAAGGACTTTAAAATGAAAAAATGCCTAAATGTAATGTTGGTTCTACTTTTTATTCTGACTACACGAGTAGCTTCATCTGAAGATCTAGTTCAAGCGTATGCGATGGCATTAGAAAGTGATCCACAGCTATTAGCAGAAGTGGCTTCTCGAAAGGCAGTGGGAGAGCTAGAACAACAAGCTAATGCACGGTTCTTACCTGAAGTTGGATTAAGTGCCAATAATGGACATAATTGGCAAGACACTAGCTCGGCAACAAATCCTCGTGATTATGATTACAATAGTCATGGCTATACATTAAGTATCACTCAACCCCTTTACCGAAGACAAAATCTTGTTCAAAAAGAACAAGCTTCTATTGCCATTGATAGCGCTCAGGCCAGCTATCAAATTGTAGAGCAAGCCTTGATTGTGAGAACAGCAGAGCGCTATTTTGATGTTCTTGGACGAGAAGATGATGTTACCTTTGCTATTGCGGAGCGTGAATCTATTGCTAAACAGCTAGACCAAACACAGCAACGGTTTGATGTTGGCTTGGCTACTATTACTGATGTTGTTGAATCTCAAGCTGCTTATGATTTAGCGAATGCGACGGTGATTAGTGCTAATAATGAACTTGCTAATAGCAAAGAACGATTACGAGAAACATCGGGTCGCTACTTAGACTCTTTATCTGCCTTAAAAATGGAAAGTCCATTGGTAAGCCCTGAGCCTGAAGATATTAATCAGTGGAGTGAGCTTGCTCTAGTACAAAATCCAAATTTAATTGTTGCTAAAAAGGCGGTAGATAATGCGGGGCAGAATATTGAGTTGCAAAAAAGTGGTCATTACCCAAGTTTAGATATTGTCGGTCAGTCAGGGTATAACTCACAAAGTGATAGCTTATTTGGTGGTAGTAGCGGTACGCAACAAGAAAGTATTAGTTTGCAGTTTAATTTGCCTATTTACTCGGGCGGTAGTGTGCAGTCCAGAACGCGTGAATCTCAACATCGACTTGATCAAGCAATGCAAAATGAAGAACAGCAACGCCGTTTAGTGATACGTCAAAGCCGAGAATCTTATAATGGGGTTATGTCAGGAATTAGTCGTGTCACGGCGCTTAAACAAGCTGTAATATCCAATGAAAAAGCGTTGGAGTCAACAACAGCGGGTTATGAGGTGGGAACACGAACTACAGTTGATGTATTAAATGTGCGTAGTTCATTATTTAAAGCACGTCGTGATTATGCCAGCTCACGTTATGACTATATTTTATCAAGCCTTCGATTGAAGCAGGCAGCAGGTACTGTAAGTGCAGATGACTTAACACAAATTAATCAATGGCTTGGAGAGTGATTTTTTGCTTAAAACTGAGTTGTTAAGCCAGAGTAACAGTGTATTAGTTCTTGTCGATATACAACAGCGACTTGTAGAGGCAATGCCAGATACTACAGCCTTGGATCTCATTAAAAATGCCCAGATATTGAGCGAGGCTGCACATACTTTAGCTGTTCCAATACTCGTTACAGAGCAATATCCAAAAGGTTTGGGTGCAACAGTAACGGAGTTAAAAAGTACCTTAGATGATTGCTCTATAATCATAGAAAAAACCCATTTCTCATGTGCTAAGGTTGAAGCCTTTGCAGAATACTTAGAGAGTTCGGGACGAAAGCAAGTTATTTTAGCTGGAATGGAAAGTCATATCTGTATCCTTCAAACCGCATTGGATTTACAGGCTCAAGGTTTCCAAGTGTATGTGATTGAAGATGCTGTTTGTTCACGTACAAATGAGAACAAGAAAAACGCGCTACAACGACTGCAACAGGCTAATGTCGTGATAACAAATGTGGAATCCACACTCTTTGAATGGCTGGGAGATGCGCGCCATCCTGATTTTAAGGCAGTTTCTAAGCTAATCGTTTAATCGTGCATTAATTGCCGTTTATTGGCGGTGCCTTGTTTGCCTGCTTTTAGCGATGGAACGACTTGCTCATAACTAGGAATACCTTTTAATTTTGTTCGTTGGTAATCTAAAGCTAGATACTTTTTTACCTCATCGGCTTCAAAGCCAAATTGCTGCGTTATTATATTAAACATTAACTCGAATAAACGTTTTAAGGCAATTTTCCATGTGCTTCCTGCAAGCTCAAATAAACTATCTGATAATTGCATAAAATGTTTGAAAGGTTCATCTGCCAAAATAATGGGTAGGGTATTCATAAACCGCCCAGAGTTACCAATCATGTCCCAGTAGCGGGCAAAGCGGTTTACACGCTGCATCTCATTAAAAGTAATATCTTGTGTCATGAGAATATTATAAGGTGCTTCAGGATTATATTTTAACTGGTAGCTTTCATTATGGCGGTTCAGTGGTGCACCTCGTAAGCGTTTGAGTATCCCCATTTGAATTTCATGAGGGTTAAGCGCTATCAATTGATCGAAGCTATGGCCAAAGTTTTCAAGTGTGTCGCTGGGTAAGCCAAAGATAAGATCGGTGTGGAGGTGTGCGCCTGTATTTTCTCGTAACCATGAAATATTCGCTTTTGTTTTCTCATTATTCTGTTTTCTGCTGATCAGATCTTGAATCTCGGAGTCAAAGGTTTGCACGCCAATTTCAAATTGAAGACTGTTCTTAGGAAATCGTTTTAATACTTCCTTTAGTTTCTCGGGCAAGTTATCAGGCACAACTTCAAAATGTAAATACAAATCCTCTGTCATGTGTTCAAGGAAAAATTCTAAAATAGCCACGCTGGTGCTAACTTTTAGATTAAAGGTGCGATCAATGAATTTGAAGTTACGCACGCCACGTTGTAGTAGGTTTTCCATAGACTCAAAGAATGGCGTTAATGGAAAAGCAGTGACGGACTTATCTAATGCCGATAGGCAAAACTCACATTTAAATGGGCAGCCTCGAGAAGCCTCAACATAAATAAGACGCGTGCGAATATCTTCATCACTATAGTAATCATAAGGTAAGGCTATTTCATCAAGCGGGGCAATATGGCCTTTAATAAATTTGGTTTTAGGATATTCGCCAGACAAGATTTCCGAACACAATTTGGGCAGGCTTACTTCGCCAGCACCAGAAATCACATAATCAGCTAAATCAGTAACAGGAGGAACATCAGGATGATGACTGACTTCAGGACCACCTAAAATAATAATGACTTCTGGTGCAATCTGTTTAAGCATTGATACCACTTTATTTATTTCAGCGACATTCCAGATGTAGACACTAAACCCGATGATCTTGGGATTTTCTGCTAGTAACCGTTCAACAATATTGATGGGCAATTCTTGAATAGTAAATTCTAGTATTTTAGCCTGCTCTTGTAACGAGCCTAAATTGGCATAAAGGTAGCGTAGCCCGAAAGCGGTGTGCATATAGCGGGCATTAAGTGTGCTGAGAATGAGGGTGGTAGACATTATTTAATCGTAAACCCACTGATTTTGTTCTGATACATAAATATAGATACTAAAATTAAACGTCGTGCCTGGGGCGGTCATTCGAAATACATTATTACGAGTAGAGTAGTGACAAGATTGAACGTTGTCCCATCCAGCCAGTGCTATTAATGCTGTTTTGTCAGGCAGGCCATTATTTTTTTGATTGTAAGATTCGATAAGAGGGATGAGTTGGTCGCATTGTGACATGACTTTTTGTTGGCGATTACTATCATATAAAATATAGAGATAGAAACTTAAAATAATAAGTACTGGAATGGTAAAAAACTTAATAACAGCTCGGAACATTGTTACTTGAGTCCTGCTTGAAGTTCTTCCCCATAAGTTCGAAGTTGGTTTAACACGTGTTGTTTATTTTCATCTAATTCGGGGGAGGAACATTCATCTAAATCATCAAAAAAGCGATCAAAAGTGAGAATCTTAGGATGTTCAGTACTTAAACGCTCTTTCCTATAGTGTTTCCATTGTTCTTGTTCTTCAGAGTTTAAGCTTTCAGGCCAGTTCCGAGCGCGATAGCGAAATAACATTTCAGCTAAACGGGCATCATCAAAAGGAATAGAAAGCGTCTTTAACATATCGGCATTAGCATCACGTACTAAATCCATCTTACGTTTGTCATTACCACTGAAGAAGCCGCCACTGTATAGCCCTGCATCGGGATCATCATTGGCTTCATAATCAGGTTTGGTAAAGATGGCGTTAATTTTAGCGCTTAAGTCACCTGCGGCATTAAGTTGTTGTAGATGTTTGTAATGCAGTTCTCTGTTTATTTGCAAACGTTCTGCTGCTGCATCATTTAATGTGCTTTCAGGTACGACAACAGGACATTTATTAATGTGTAGTGTTTTTAATGCGGGCCTACTCACACCTTCTGGCAGATCTTTTGTCGCTGTGAACAGGCGTTCGCGTAGGGTTTCAGCATCAAGTTCAATGAGGTCACTTGGATCATGACGGAGATCATAAACAATAATGCCATTGTTATTAGTCGGATCTTGGGCAATGGGTACGACTAAAGCTGTGCCACAATATTCACTGGGGTACATGCGTGACACATGAATAACAGGCGTTTTGTCGCGTAGGTTCAATAGAGGTGCAACAGCATTCTTTTGGCGATGTTGATACACAAAGTCATAGAGCTTCGGTTGGGCAGATTTAATCAATTTTGCTAGGGCAATGGTGGCATGGACATCGACCAAGGCATCATGGGCGCCTTGATGTTCAATATTATTAGCTGCGGTTAATGCTTCTAAACGAAAGTTAGGTTTTCCATCTTCACGATCTGGCCAGTTGATGCCTTCTGGACGTAAGGCTCTCGTAAGCCTTGCCATGTCGATGATGTCCCAACGCGAATTGCCATTTTGCCATTCACGGGCGTAGGCATCGTAGAAGTTACGGTATAAAGTGAACCGAGTAAACTCATCATCAAAACGTAAACTGTTGTAACCCACACCGCAGGTATTAGCTTGGGAAAATTCATCATGAATTTGTTTGATAAACTCGGCTTCTGTTACGCCTTTCTCATTGGTCTCTTGGGGTGTAATTCCCGTGACTAAACATGAATAGGGACTAGGTAAGCTATCATCGGCTTGTTTGCAATAGATCATCAGTGGTTCGCCGACGATGTTTAGATCTTCATCAGTACGAATACCTGCAAACTGAGATGGACGGTCATATTTTGAATCGAGACCAAAGGTTTCATAGTCATGCCAATAGAGTGTATTCATTTATTGCTGCCTAATTCTTAAAAAGACGGGAAAACGGGGTATATTATTTTTAGTCAGTCCATAATACTTAAAGGTGATTGTACTGCCAATTTTTGGCGGTGATAAGCGTTGTTTATCGGATAAGCCTGAGCCGATATAAAAAGACAATCCAGAGGGGAGCTGACAGTGTAATGAACCTGCTTTTCCTACATATTTTCCTTTCCCTTCTTTGATAGCGATGACCGTGCATTCTGAATCTTGGTATAATTTTACCTTCAGCGCCTGGCTAGAGCGTCCTGTTTGATAGCGGCTATCAGGATTACGAACGACTAAGCCTTCTCCACCAAATGAAATAATATGGTTAAGCTCTTCTTTTAAATGGGAGGCTGATTGAACGGGTGATTGCGGAATGATTTTTAAAAATGAACTGGGATGTGACTCTAAATAAAGTTGCAAAACAGCAAGGCGGTCTAGTAAGCCACCTTGCTGTTTTGGGACTTCAAAAATCTGATAACTAATTGTCTGCCAACGAGCATCGGGTGAGTGTTGGCGGACAATTGATACGATATTTTCAAAGTCATTCCTTTTAGTCCATAGTTCTCCATCGACAGCGAAAGGTGGCAAAGCTTGCAGGAACCAGCTCGGTGCATAAATTGGATTCCCTTGTCGACTTTTAAGTGATTTTCCATCCCAAATAGCACGCATTCCATCTAACTTCTCACTCATCAACCACCCAGTCACATTTTGCGAATCATCATAGGTTTTTAGTAGCAATATACCTGTATTTTCTGCCTGAATTACGCTACTGAAAAATAAGAATAAACTCAGAAGTAGATGGACAAAAAATTGCTGGGGTAACTTCATCTACAATGTTGCAAATACTTTTTCAGCGGCATCTAACGTTGCTTGAATTTCAGCTTCGCCATGAGCAGCTGAGACAAAACCTGCTTCATACGATGACGGTGCTAAGTAGATACCCTCATTCAACATACCATGGAAGAATTTCTTAAATCGCTCTTGGTCACATTGACTGACTTGTTCAAATGACGTGACTTGTTTCTCATCAGTGAAAAACACACCAAACATGCCACCCACTTGGTTAGTTGTCAATGGAATGCCTGCTTTATCAGCACGTTGCTGTAAACCCTCAACCAGAGTTTTAGCTGTCGCAGAAAGCTTTTTATGGAAGTCAGGAGCTTGAATCAGCTTCAGCGTACTTAGGCCGGCAGCCATTGCAACAGGGTTACCTGATAATGTACCCGCTTGGTAAACCGACCCTAGCGGAGCAATACATTCCATCACTTCACGTTTACCGCCAAAGGCTCCGACAGGTAAACCGCCACCGACTACTTTGCCTAGTGTAGTGAGATCAGGTTTTACATCATAATATTCTTGAGCGCCGCCTAATGAAACTCGGAAGCCAGTCATTACTTCATCAAAAATAAGTACGGCACCTGATTGATCACAAATTTCACGTAAACCTTGTAAGAAGCCTTCAGATGGCGGAATACAGTTCATATTGCCAGCAACAGGTTCAACAATAATGCAGGCAATTTGGTCGCCTAATTCAGAAAAACAATCACGTACCGAATCAAGATCGTTATAGGTTAATGTTAATGTGTGCTCCGCTAATGAGGCTGGAACACCGCCTGATGATGGTTCACCCAGTGTGAGTGCGCCAGAGCCCGCCTTAACAAGTAGTGAGTCTGCATGACCGTGATAGCAACCTTCAAATTTTACAATCTTGTCACGGCCTGTGAAGCCTCGTGCAAGGCGAATCGCACTCATTGTTGCTTCTGTGCCAGAACTTACCATGCGAACGAGTTCCATTGATGGAACAAGGCGACATAAGGTGTCGGCCATTTCAATTTCAATTTCAGTGGGGGCGCCAAAGCCTAAGCCGTGTGTCACTGATTCTTGTACTGCACTAATAACATCTGGGTGAGCATGGCCTAGAATCATAGGACCCCAAGAGCCGATGTAGTCGATATAGCGCTTACCTTCGGCATCTGTAATCCATGCCCCTTTACCTTCGCGAAAGAAGATAGGGTCGCCACCGACACCTTTAAATGCACGTACAGGTGAATTTACACCACCTGGGATATGTTTCTGAGCTTGAGTAAAGAGGTCGTGATTAGTTTGCATAATAAATTCCTGAAAAGGCGCTGATTGAATATGTGCGATAATTCTAGCCTATCTTAGCCAGAATACCGACCCGATTATGAGTTTAAAATTTCGAATTGTAACGATTGTAACCATTATCCTCTTAATAAACTTTGCTGCAGCGGGGGTTTTTATGGTGAAAAATGCACGCCAAGCATTGGTGGCTGAAATGGAATCCAGCACACAGTTGGCAAAAGGTTTATTAATAAATGCGTTACCTACATTACGGTTTTCTAATGATTTGGGTGAGAGGTTAAAGTTAATTGTTGAAAGTGTGCGTGATACACGACATATTCGTGCCTGGTTTGAGGATATGCATGGCAAACCGTTAGTTGGAGATGGTATTGGTAGCCAGTTTATTAATAAGCCAGATGCTCCTGACTGGTTTATAAAAGCAATGGAACCCGAGGCGGTCGCCTTTCGACGTTTAATTACCAAGGGTAGCAAATCCTATGGCTATTTAGTTGTGGAAGCCGATCCAAGTGATGAAGTCACAGAAGTATGGCAAGATGTTCAAGTCCTTTTTTGGTTGGGAACCTTCTTTTTATTGCTGATCTTAAGCTTAGTTTATATGGCACTTCGCCAAGGTTTAAAACCATTGGAAGTGCTTGATAACGCATTGGGTAAATTAGAAAAAGGAGACTTCACTGCTCGGGTTGAGACATCGGTTGTAAAAGAGTTGGCACCGATTCAAAATCGATTTAACCATGTGGCGAGCGTATTAGAAAAAACAATGGCAGAAAATCATTCTTTAGCGGGTAATATGTTGGCTGTTCAAGAAACAGAACGGCGCGATTTATCACGAGAGTTACATGATGAATTAGGACCTTGTTTGTTTGGTATTCGTGTTGATTTAGCTGAAATTGAGCGTGTTGCGAATGAACATTTATTGACAGAAATAGAAACAAAAGTTGATTCAGTTAAATTAATTACGAATCATATTCAATCACTAGTTAGAAAAATGTTAAGTCGTTTGCGTCCTTTGACTTTAGATGATTTAGGGCTGGCCGATGCATTACGCGATATGATTAGAAATTGGCGTGATCGGCAGCCAGAAATTGATTGGGAATGGGACTTTGTCGGTGATTGCAGTGTATTACCTGATACGATTCAAGTTACCGTGTATCGTATTGTGCAGGAATGTATGACAAACAGCGTGCGACATGCACAAGCAAAGCATGTCAAAGTTGAACTGCGTTTAGATATAGATAATTTGAAAGTATCTGTGACCGATGATGGTATTGGTTTGAAAGCAAATGTAATTCGCGGTTTTGGACTCATCGGTATGCGAGAACGTGTCTCTGCACTAGGTGGACGAATTGCTTTTGATACTGAAGAAGGTCATGGTTTACAAGTACGTGTGTTAATTCCATTAAAGGATGACAATAAGTAATGAAACAAACAGTAACTATTTTAGTGGTTGATGACCACCCTATTGTTAGATCAGGTTGCCGTCAGCTTATTCAACAAATCCCGAATGCAACAGTTGTTGAGGCGGAAACGGGTGAAGAAGGCTATCGCTTATTTCAAGAAATCTACCCTGATATGGTCTTACTTGATATTACATTGCCTGGTATCGGTGGTTTGGAAATTTTGAGAAAAATGCGGGCTAACCGAGAAAATGCCAAAATTTTAATGTTTAGTATGCATGAAGATCCTGTTTTTGCTTCACGGGCAATGCAAGCAGGCGCACGTGGTTATATTACTAAAAATAATGCCGCTGATCATTTAGTTGAAGCTGTCGAGAAAGTTTTAGATGGGAAAACATATTTGAGTCCTGATACGGCTCAGCAGTTAGCAATGTTAAATATTGGAGCCGAAACGAGTCAATTAAGTGATTTGTCTCGACGCGAATTAGAAATATTACGACTCTTGGGAGAAGGAAAAAGTATGACGGAAATAGCGAACTTACTAGGAATTAGTTATAAAACTGTCGCTAATAACCTGACTCAAATAAAAAGTAAGTTAGATATTAATAAAACTGCCGAGCTGATGCGTTTTGCAATCAGTCATGGACTGTCATCATAAGAAATGAAAATAGTAAGACTGAAATAAAGAGGGAAAGAATTCCTGATTTGTTGGGATAAGTCACTCATTCCTAAATGAATTGCTTCCAGTATAATTTTTTGTAAGTTTTAGGAATTCAGCTTCTGAGTAACTTATATTTCTCTCTCCTTCTTATGAAGGTTTAACCAGACCTTAGCGTCTGGTTTTTTTTTGCCTCTACTTCCCACTTTTACGTTTCCCTGTATGTAGATCTCTTGGTACTATTACGCACTACGTTTTTTGACGGCGATGTATAAAGTACATTCGTCCTATCATTTGGATGGAATAGCATAATGCAAAAACAGAAATGGATGAGTAAGCAGTGGTTTGGAGTTGCATTACTAATAACCATGCCAACAATGCTTGTTGCAGGTAGTCTTGAGCATGCAATTGAGAGCCAAGTTAAGACAGATCTTGCAGCACAACAGTCTCAAAATCAGGTTGATAATTTAGCGGATGAAACGACACAAATGTTGGCAGAGTACCGTGAGGTATTAAGGCAAACAGAGAGTCTTCGCGCTTATAATGAGCAACTAAATAAATTAGTGCTATCACAAGAAAAAGAGCTGGATACGATTGATGTTCAGCTAAAAAATATCGAAACAACGCAACGTGATATTGTGCCGTTAATGATTCAGATGATTGAAACAATGGCATTGTTTGTTGAGCTTGATGTGCCTTTTTTACCTGATGAACGCCAGCAACGTGTTGTGCAATTACAAACATTGATGGAACGTGCCGATGTTACCTTGGCTGAAAAATATCGTCGCATTTTGGAAGCATATCAAGTAGAAACAGAATATGGACGTACCATTGAGGCCTATCAAGGTGATTTAGCCTTGGATGGTAGCTCCCGAACAGTTGATTTCCTTCGAATTGGTCGTGTTAGTTTGTATTATTTGACACTGGATGGTTTAGAGGCGGGATTGTGGAATAAAAACCAGTGGCAAAAACTGGATGATAAATACCGTCAAGCTATTTCACAAGGGTTGAAAGTGGCGAAGAAGCAATTGCCACCTGATTTATTAGTACTGCCTGTTCAAACTGCGGAGGTGACGCAATGAAGTTATTCATACCTTTAATTGTTTTAAGTTTGATACTTCCAGTAACTCAGGCTGCTGAAAAACCTGCTGATTTGGATGCTTTGCTAAAACAAGTAAAACGTGAACGTGTACTTGAACAGCAACAAAATAAATTACGTGAAGCTGAATTTGTCACGGCACGTGATGAACAAACAACCTTATTAAAGGGAGCGAAAGCACAGCTTGCCTTTGAAGAAAAAAGAACAGCACTACTTAATCAAACATTTCAAAACCATGAAAAAGGCCTGATTGAAAAAGAGGGTTTATTAAAAGAAAAGTCAGGGTCATTAGGTGAGCTTTTTGGTACTGTTCGACAAATGGCGAATGATAGTCGAGGTGTACTTGAAAGTTCGATGACATCTGTTCAGCATGATACTCGGAATGAATTTTTAACAGTATTAACTGAACGAAAACAACAACCAACCATTCAAGAATTACGTGATTTTTGGTTAGTATTACAAGAAGAAATGACTGCATCAGGAAAAGTGAGTCGGTTTTCTAGCCCAATTATTACTGTAGAAGGTAAAGTTGAGGAACGAGATGTGACTCGTATTGGCGTATTTTCAGCATTCAGTGAGGGTAAATTTTTACGTTATTTACCTGAAACGGGCAGCTTAGTTGAATTAAGTCGACAACCTGTAGAGCGCTTGCAAAACGTAGTCGCTGATTTTGAAGCCACTGCAGAACTATCATTACAACCTGTGGTAATAGATCCGACTCGTGGTGCGCTTATGGCCTTATTAGTACAATCTCCTGACTTGAAAGAGCGTATTCAACAAGGTGGTTGGATTGGGTATATTATTTTGGGACTGGGAGCTATTGGTTTATTGATTGCATTACAACGCTTTATTTTCCTAACAGTGGTCGGTAGAGGAATTGTGCAGCAGCAAAAACAAAGTGAAGCCAGCCTTAAAAATCCATTAGGACGAATTCTCTCTGTTTATAAAGATGACAAAGAAAATGATGTTGAGACACTATCTCTAAAATTAGATGAAGCAATATTAAGGGAAATTCCTAAAATTGAACGGGGTCTCATTACTTTAGCTGTTTTAGCTGCAATTGCCCCAATGTTAGGACTTTTGGGAACCGTTTCAGGCATGATCGAAACATTCCAGTCTATAACTTTATTTGGTACTGGTGACCCCAAATTGATGTCAGGTGGTATATCACAGGCATTAGTGACAACTGAGCTAGGTTTAGCTGTTGCGATCCCTATTTTGCTAATACATAGTGCAATATCAAGCAAAAGTAACCGCCTAGTTCAAATATTAGATGAAGAAAGTGCATCATTAATCGCCCATAACGCAGAGCTACAGAATGGAAGCGCTGACAAATAATATATTTAATATTCAGCTATTACTGGAAAGTGGTGGCTTGATTTTATGGATAATTTTAATTGCCTCGGTAGTGATGTGGACGTTGATAATGGAACGTTATATCTATGTTTATTTTATCCATCCATCACAATTGAAGACTTTGCTTGCTGATTGGCATGGTAGAGCAGAAAGAACGAGTTGGTATGCCCATAAAGTTCGCGAAGGAATGATTTCTGAAAGTAGTGCGGCATTAAAACAAAACTTAATGTCTATCCGTACCTTAATTGCGGCTTTACCTATGCTAGGTTTATTGGGGACAGTAGATGGCATGATTCAAACATTTGACGTGTTGACGGTGTTTGGAACCGGTAACGCACGGGGAATGGCGGGGGGGATTTCAATTGCCTTGATCACCACAATGGGTGGCTTATTAGCAGCCTTGTCAGGCATGTATTTTAGCGCTCAATTAGAACAACGCGTTACACGGTCTGTAGATAATGTTGCTGATGCATTGCGAAGGGATTAGAAAATATTATGAGTAAAAGACATTCACGTCGCCAAAGCGGTGCAATGGCAGAAGTTAATATGACACCCCTCATTGATATGGTGTTTATCCTATTAATCTTCTTTATTGTAACCACTTCATTTGTGAAAGAAACAGGGGTTGATGTTAGTCGCCCATCAGCAAAAACAGCGGTGAAAAAAGAACATGCCAATATATTAATTGCCATTAAACCCAATGGTGAAATTCATATGGATAAGCGCTTAGTTGATAGGCGTGCAGTTCGTGCTAATGTTGAGCGAATGCATGCTGAAAATCCAGAAGGTTCAGTGATTATTTTAGCGGATAAAGAAGCAAAAACAGGTTTGTTAATTGAGGTAATGGATCAAGCTCGATTAGCAGGTGTTGCTAACGTTTCGATTGCTGCGGAACATGATTAATTAAATGCGTTTAACATTAGGTTTAATGCTTGCGCTATTGGTGAACCTTGGATTGTTCACCATTATGCAAAAGATGACAACAGCAAGCAGTGCAGAACGTTGGGTCACGGAAGATATTCGTCTTTTAGACTTTGTGCGCTTGAAACGTGAAACTCGAACTGAAACAAAGAAGCGTGAGCTACCTAAAAAGCCACCACCACCGAAGAAGCCACCACCACCGCCTAAAGCGCCTGCACCTCAAGCGGATAAGTTGAAAGCACCTACACCAAAAATTGATGTGCCTCGTATTGATGTGCCTTTAAATATTGCTGGTGGACCTTATTTAGGTGATTTCTCTTCTGCACCGCTTGCAGCTCCGACTCCCGTTGTTGCCCCAATGATGGATGATGAAGTGATTCCATTAGTGCGGATCCCTCCAAGGTATCCTCGATCTGCATCACGACGAGGTCTTGAGGGCGTTGTGACTGTTTCGTTTACGATTACTAAGGACGGGCAAGTGCGTGATCCTGTCGTTATCAGTGCTACGACCAAAAATATATTTAATAAAGCGGCAATCAAGGCTATTTTGAAATGGAAGTTTAAACCTAAAGTAGTGGATGGTCAGCCTGTGGAACGACAAGCAACCCAAGAAATAGAGTTTAAACTGGCGCAATGATGAGGTTATCTGTAATGAAAAGCCTGGTATTTATTTTGTCTATATTGCTAGCTACTAGTGTTTCAGCAAAAGAAGATAGCCAATATTTGTTGACTGAAAAGACCTATAAAGTACTAAGCTCTGCACAAGAAATGATGGAAGCAGATCAGTTTGTCGAAGCAGAGACAAAACTAAAAGAGTTAGTAAAACAAGTCGATGATGGCTCATATGAAATGGCTGTTGTTCAGCAAACCTTAGGTTATTTATATTCGACACAAGAAAATTATTCCCAAGCAAGCAAGCAGTTCAAGAAGGCTTTGGACTCTAATGCTTTGCCAGAGAAAGTAAGCAGAAATTTACGTTACAACTTGGCACAATTATTACTTGCTGATGAAAACTATAAAGAGGGGATAGTTCTACTTGAGCAATGGTTGAAAGAAGAGGTTTCACCACCAAATAGTGCCCATGTGTTGCTGGCAAGTGCTTATTATCGCGTTAAAAATTATGACAAGACTATAAAGCATATTCGCATTGCGATTAAACATGATAAGTCAGCTAAAGAATCGTGGTATCAAGTGTTATTGTCAGCTCATTTAGAGTTAAAACAATACAAATCTGCAATTAAAGTATTAGAGTCGCTCATTCCTCGTTACCCCTATCAAAAAACATATTGGTCACAGTTGTCCGCACTTTATTTACAACAAAATAAAGAATTTACAGGATTGGCTGTGAAAATGTTGGCTCAACGTCTAGAGTTAGGTGATGCAAAGGTATTGGTTAATATGGCTGATATGTACCGTTACTTACAAATACCTTATAAATCTGCAGTGATATTAACTGAGGGGGTAGAGAAAGGTGTCATCGAAGCCGACTTTGAGAATCTGAATCGTTTGGCAGATAGTTGGTTGGCAGCAAAAGAGACAGAGAAGGCCGCTGAAATACTTAATAAAGTGGCAAAACTGGATCAAAGTGGTGAATCTGATTTGAAATATGGCCGTGTACTTTTTGGTATGGAGCAGTGGAAACTGGCCATTGCCCCCTTAAATAAAAGTTTACAAAAACTTGAGGGAGATAAAGTGGGTACTGCCTCACTATTACTGGGCATGACGCAGTTCCATTTAGGTCATCTTGATGATGCCAAACTTCAGTTTAGTAAAGCGGTCTCATTTAAAAATGAGCGTAATCAGGCTGGTCAATGGCTGCGACATGTTAATACCCAATTAGATAAAAACTCAGATGACTCGTGAGCAATTAAAACAGCAATTAGTCGAACATTACCGTTGGTTACGCCAATATGGGTGTAATGACTCGCATAGTGGCAATGCCTCTTTTCGCTTCCACGATGAAATTTGGGTAACACCTACTGGCTGTTGTGCTGATACTTTGCAAGAAGACGACCTAGTCCTATGTCATATTGATGGTTCGAGGGAAGAGGGCGCATCACTAGATGCACCATTACATATCCAAGTCTACCAAAACAACCCGCAAACTAAGGCTGTAATACATAGCCACGGCCCGCATGCCGTTGCCATGACATTAAATGGAGATGACTTTGTGCCTGTCGATTTTGAAGGTCAATATTACTTCCCCGTTGTTCCAGTGATCTCTATTCCTTACGATGACTATGTCGAACAAGCGCCAGCCGCTATTGCCAAGGTGCTAAAAGATCATAAAGTTGCGATTGTTCGAGGGCATGGAATTTATGCCTGTGCGGACACAATCAATTTGGCCTACAAATGGAGTTGCTCAGTAGAGCTTTCAGCTAAAACAGCGTGGTTGGCCTCACAACTTAGCTAATTTGTATTCTGCTGTAACGTTTGATAGTTTGGAATGTCTATTGTTTTTAGAAATCAAAGGACGCGTGAATGTCATCTTCCCATTTTTTGAGAACACCATCCTTAATAGGGAATGATGTTGCGATAAAACGAAAAGAGATTGCAGCTTATTTCAATGAAACATTTGAATGTTATGAGTCTTTATTTGAAACCTTAGTGTCTGATCAGGCTTATTATCAAAAGTCCATTCCTCTTCGTCATCCTTTGATATTTTATTATGGTCATACAGCTACTTTTTTTATCAATAAACTTATTCTATCTGGACTGATTGATAAGCGAATTAACCCCAAGTTTGAATCAATGTTTGCCATTGGTGTTGATGAGATGAGTTGGGATGACCTTGATGAATCAAATTATGATTGGCCAAAAGTGGCTGAAGTTAAAGCATACCGGCAAGAACTTAAGAGAGTTATTAATAATTTAATTGAGACAGCTCCTTTGACGTTGCCAATTGACTGGGAGCATCCTTGGTGGACAATTATTATGGGGATCGAGCATGAACAGATCCATATTGAAACCTCTTCAGTCTTAATTCGTCAACAAGCTTTAGAGCTCGTACAAACACAGCCTTTATGGCAGCCATGGCAGGAAACCTCAACCGCGCCTGAAAATGAGCTCATTACCATTCCTGCAGGGAAAGTCGAATTAGGAAAGTCAGATGATAATGTTTATGGCTGGGATAATGAATATGGTTTACATCAATCTAATGTAAATGTGTTTCAAGTAAGTCAATTTCTTGTAAGTAATCAGGAGTTTTTGTCTTTTGTTGAGGATAAAGGCTATCAGAATAAGCATTATTGGCAGGAAGAAGGCTTACAGTGGTTAGACTTTACACAAGCTGAACACCCTAATTTTTGGATTAGAAACAAAGGTAAATGGCAGATAAGACTAATGACAGAAGTGGTTGCTATGCCATGGGACTGGCCTGTTGAAGTTAATTATCATGAAGCAAAAGCATTTTGTAACTGGAAGGCTGAGAAAACGGGGAAATTAATAAGATTGCCAACAGAAGATGAGTGGATTAAAATTTATGATTTTTCTGGTATTAATGAGTTAAAAGAGGGTGAGCAAGCCGCGGCTAATATCCATAATGATCATGGTGCGTCACCTTGTCCGGTAAATAAGTTTCCTCATGGTAAGTTATATGATGTCGTTGGCAATGTATGGCAATGGACCGAAACAGCCATTTATCCCTTTGATGGTTTTCAAGTACATCCACTTTATGATGATTTCACTATGCCGACTTTTGACGGACAACATAATCTATTTAAAGGTGGCTCATGGGTGTCATCTGGTAACGAAAGTCGTAAAGCGGCACGTTATGCATTTAGACGACATTTTTTCCAACATGCGGGTTTCCGTTATGTGATGGCAGATGAACTTGAGGAGCTGCCTATGTCGAATTATGAAAATGATAAAATGCTATCAGAATATGCTGAGTTCCATTATGGAGACCGTTATTATGATGTAGCTAACTTTCCTCAAACTTTAGCAGAAATCGCCATTAAGGCTTTGGGAGACAAACCAGCTGGCAAAGCATTGGATATTGGTTGTGCTGTAGGGCGAGCAAGCTTTGAGTTAGCTAAGTATTTTGATCATGTGACAGGTATTGATTTCTCAGCGAGGTTAATCAACCTTGGTGTGCAATTAGCAGAGCAGGGAGTTATCAGGTATAGCATTGCTGATGAAGGTGAGTTAATGCTACATCGTGAACGTCGTCTAGATGATCTTGATTTATCCCATGTCAATGACAAAGTTGAGTTTTTGCAAGGCGATGCCTGTAATTTGAAACCACACTTTAGGGAATATGATTTAGTCATAGCCGCCAACTTGATTGATCGCCTTTATGATCCCGCTTTATTTTTATCTACAATTCACGAGCGTATTAATACTGGAGGTGTACTGTTGATTGCGTCACCTTATACATGGTTGGAAGAACATACCAAAAAAGAAAACTGGCTAGGTGGTATTAAAAAAGATGGGGAAAATGTAACGACATTGGATGGATTGAAAACGGTATTAGAGGCTAATTTTGAGCTAATGGCCGAACCTCAGCAAGTACCATTTGTAATACGTGAAACAAGCCGGAAGTTTCAACATACCTTGTCAGATGTGACTTTGTGGGTGAGAAAATAAGACATTATTATGGCTGTAGACTTTAATCAGATAGTTGATAGAACCGGCACATCAAATGTGAAGTATGGTGTGAGAAAGGCTGTCTTTGGGACGGAAGATGTGGTGCCATTGTGGGTGGCTGATATGGACTTTGCAGCACCTGAACCGATCACTCAAGCTTTAATCAAGCGTGCAAGTCATCCTATTTATGGTTATACCCATTATCCCGACTCATTATTTACTGCAATGCAAGACTGGTTTCAGCACCGTCATAATTGGTCAATTGATAAAAAGTCGATATTGATTTGCCCCGGTGTTGTCCCGTCGATGCATGCTGTGATTGAGGCTTTATCAGAAGAGGGTGATAGCATTATTGTGCAACCGCCTATTTACCCTCCATTTTTTTCGGCGATCACCGATACGGGGCGTAAAATTGTTGAAAACCCTTTGACGTTAGCAAAGGGTGAATATCATCTTGATTTAGTCCACTTAGAGCAGTGTGCGGCTGCAGGTGCAAAGATCTTATTACTCTGTTCACCGCATAACCCTGTCGGTCGCGTGTGGACAAAGCAAGAATTGGAATCTGTGTTAGATATTGCTCGTCGGCATCAATTGATTATTATTTCAGATGAGATTCACGCTGATTTAACTTACCCGAAATATCAACATATTCCCTTAGCTACACTCACTGACGATGTAACTGTCATTACTGCTGTTTCACCTAGCAAAACGTTTAATATTCCTGGCTTGGGCTTATCCAGTCTTGTGATAAATGAGCATCACCATTGGAAAGCCGTAAGGCAAGTATTTGATCGCCTACATATTAATGCGATTAATCCCTTTAGCATCACTGCTTTTGAAACTGCTTATCGCGAAGGGGAACAATGGCTAGATGAACTAATGAGCTATTTGGATGAAACACGTCGACAGGTTGTAGCATTATTTAATAGTCCGGATTCAAGCATTAATGTCATATCATCACAGGGGACTTACTTGCTTTGGATAGATTGCCGAGCAATGAATTTAACGGATGAGGAGCTAAAGTCATTTTTTGTAAAGCAGGCAAAAGTGGGGCTAAATCCAGGTATTAGTTTTGGAGAGTCTGGCAGTGGATTTATGCGAATGAATATTGCGGCACCACGAAAAATTATTATCGATGCCTGTCAGGCGATTATTCAGGCTGTAAATAATGGAGTCTGAACATTCTGTATTATTAAAGCCAATAGCAGTGAAAGTCACCTTTGTAATTATGACTTTATGGTTAATAAAAGGTGTGGAATTAGCATTTAACCTAAATTTAAATACCTATGGGGTTGAACCAGGAGAAATGTCAGGATTGTTAGGGCTTATCTTTGCTCCCATGATTCATGGCTCATTTGAACATTTGTTGTCAAATACCCTCGCCTTATTTATTTTGACCACAGCATTATTTTACGAATATCCAAGGGCAGCCAAAGCAACCTTTCTAATCATTTACTTTGGTTCCGGGCTAGGCGTTTGGTTATTTGCTCGAGATGCTTATCATTTTGGAGCAAGTGGTTTAACGCATGGCATGATGTTTTTCTTGTTTCTAATTGGGGTAATAAGAAGAGATAAACCGGCAATGGCATTGGCAATGATTGTATTTTTTCTTTATGGAAGCATGGTCTGGGGTGTGCTGCCAACAAAAGAAGAAATTTCATTTGAGACGCATTTATTTGGCGCTTTAATGGGAATACTATGTGCCATTGCTTTTCGGAATAAGGATCCTAAACCTCCCGAGAAAAAATATAGCTGGGAAATGGATGATGAGCAGGGTAATGATAATGAAGAAAGTCGGGAAGATGTTCACTATTTGAATGATAAATAATAGTGTAAAATCATTGCATTACAATGCTTTGCTTATTGAAATATTCAAAGTGTTTATTTATAAATTTTGAAATGGAGCAAAACAAATGGCAGATACAATTGGTACAGCAGCAGGTGTATTGTGGAAATATCTAGATACAAATGGTGCAAGCAGTGCAACGAAGATTACTAAAGATACAAACTTAGATACAAAGTCTGTGCAGCGCGCTATCGGTTGGTTATCAAGTGAAGGTAAGCTAAATATTGAAATGAAAGGTCGAACAGAAACTATTTCATTAAAATAGTGCTTTAACATTTTCAAATAAAAAAGCCCTTGTAGATTACCATTTACAAGGGCTTTTTTGTGGGTGTTATTTATCCAGAATTCAGGTTATTTCACTACTTTACGAAGTGTAAATGCACCACGAATATCACCCAAGGCAAAACCTGTTGCTTGATCTTCAGGGTAAAGATCATTAAGTTTTGTTTGGATTGATGGTTCAATATTAGTGCCATGACATGTTAAACAAACAGCACCAGTAGGAATGGCCTTCATCATCCGGAGTTCATGTGTTTCATTTTGTGTTGTTGCTTCGCTAACAAAAAGCGCTTTTATCTCTTCGCCTTGTTGTTTGCTTGCTTCAAATTGATGAAGAATTTCTTTTTCCCAATTATCAGCGGTATTATTTGGATTGCGAACTTTAAGGCTTGTACGTGCGATTTCAAAACCATATTTCTTAGATAAATCAGCCGAAATTGTCGGAGCCACTTCATTACATACATTGATAGCTTCAATCGGGCCACCTGATTTCATAGCTGAAACCAATGCACCTTTTAATGTGCCTGCAAACTCTTTAATTGCCGCTTTACCTTCTTGGGTAAACTGCTCATGTTCATGGGCTATAGCAGTGTTAGACAATGCTATTGCTAATAAAAATACTATTTTTTTCATTACATAAACCTCTATTAGATAGTTTTTAGTCGAAGGCGTGACCGGCTTTTTTGCCAGCCGCTTTGAGCATTTTGGCTAAAGGACAAAAACCTGTAAATGCGGCTTGCAAGAGATTGGCTCCAACAAATACGGTGAGCCACATCCAAGCAGGGTGATGAATGTTAGAAAGTAGTACGCTTAGTAAAACCATGCTACCTGCAAATGCGAAAACGAGACGATCAATATTCATAAAATTTCCTTAAATTAGTAATTGCTAATATATGGTTATATTACCTTAATTATTCAGACTGTCAATTTAATCGTATTTTAATGGCATCTTAATAGCTAAGCATCTTCAAGTCGCTTGGGTATAAGTCTAGTTTGTATGTTAATCTTCTAACAGAAATTTTTTCGGTACACTCATTTTTAAGAAGTTATCACGATGACGAATGAATACGATGCCTCGGCCATTGAGGTTTTAAAAGGGTTAGAACCGGTACAAAAGCGCCCGGGTATGTACACCGATACGACGCGGCCAAATCACTTGGCACAGGAAGTTATTGATAACAGTATTGATGAAGCCGTTGCTGACTTTGCAACACAGGTCAACGTTATTTTACATGCCGATAATTCATTAGAAGTTGTTGATAATGGCCGTGGTATGCCGGTTGATATTCATCCTGAGGAAGGCGTCCCAGGTGTTGAAGTTATTTTAACGCGCCTACATGCCGGTGGTAAGTTCTCAAATAAAAACTATGAGTTCTCTGGTGGTTTACATGGTGTAGGTGTTTCAGTTGTAAATGCTTTATCCACTCGCCTTGAAGTTAAAATACGCCGTGATGCAAAAGAATATGCCATTGCTTTTGAGAGTGGGCTGAAAGTAGAAGAGCTTAAAGAAATTGGTACTGTTGGCAAACGAAATACGGGTACCACCGTTCGTTTTTGGCCTGATGAGTCCTATTTTGATTTACCAAAGTTCCTCGTATCACGACTACGCCATGTATTAAGAGCAAAAGCTGTACTTTGCCCTGGCTTGGTGGTGACATTTACCGACTACTCAGGTGATGAAAAAGTTGAAGATAGTTGGTGTTATGAAGATGGCTTAAATAGTTATTTAAGCTCGATGATGACAGATCAACCCTGTGTGCCTGCACAACCCTTTGTAGGCAATATTAAGGGTGAAAACGAGCAAGTTGATTGGGCATTGATGTGGCAAGAAGAACAAGGTGAAGAGTTAGCCGAAAGTTATGTAAATTTAATTCCTACAGCTCAAGGTGGAACACATGTTAATGGCTTACGTACTGGTCTTTTAGATGCACTTCGTGAGTTTTGTGAATTCCGTAGTTTATTGCCGCGTGGAGTGAAACTTTCACCAGAAGATATATGGACACAATGCTGCTATGTATTATCGGTTAAGTTACAAGATCCACAATTCTCAGGTCAAACCAAAGAACGTTTATCATCTCGCCAATGTGCTGGCTTTGTGTCAGGCGCAGTAAAAGATGCTTTTAGCTTATGGCTGAACCATCATGTTGAAGATGGAGAAAAGATTGCCGAGCTTGCTATTAGCAGTGCTCAATCACGTTTAAAGCAAGCGAAAAAGGTTGTGCGTAAACGGGTGCAGTCAGGGCCAACATTGCCGGGTAAATTATCAGACTGCTCATCACAAGATGTGACTCGAACAGAACTGTTCCTAGTGGAAGGAGACTCTGCTGGGGGGAGTGCGAAACAGGGCCGCGAACGTGAATTTCAAGCGATTATGCCGTTACGAGGCAAGATTTTAAATACATGGGAAGTGGATTCTACCCAAGTTTTAGCCTCACAAGAAGTTCATGATATTGCTGTCGCGATAGGTGTTGATCCTAGTTCAGATGATTTATCAGGCTTGCGTTACGGTAAAATCTGTATTCTTGCCGATGCCGATTCAGATGGTGCCCATATTGCCACTTTATTATGTGCCTTATTTGTTAAACATTTTCGACCTTTAGTAGAACAAGGTCATATCTGTGTGGCCATGCCACCGTTGTACCGTGTGGATGTTGGTAAACAAGTGTTCTATGCCTTAGATGATGAAGAGCGCCAAATTATCTTAGACAGAATTGAAAAAGATAAGATTAAAGGCAAAGTCAATGTCCAACGCTTTAAAGGCTTGGGTGAAATGAACCCGCTGCAGTTGAGAGAAACAACGATGGCACCTGATACTCGTCGTTTAATTCGTCTGACAATTGAAGAAGGTGCTCAAGAAAATGAAGTAAGTACAAATGAGGCTATGGATAGGTTATTAGCTAAAAAACGTGCCCCAGATAGAAAAGAATGGTTAGAACAACAAGGCGATCTGGCAACAGTATAGAGTCGAATATCTAAAATGAATAAAGACAAAATAGAGCTACTTCTCACGCTAGGTGAGGCTGATTATAGTACTGAAGGTGATTGGTTGGACTATCAATCATTTGGATTTGAACAGACGGATATTCCAGAGTTAATTGAATTCGTCGTTGACGAGCAGTATTACCTTGCAGAAGATGCAAGTATGTGGACTCCTGTTCATGCTTGGCGAATTCTGGGGCAATTAAATGCTGAAGCCGCTGTACAACCCTTAATTAGTCTTTTAGATATGCTCGCCGAGCAAGAAGAAGACTTTAGCTTAGTTGACTTGCCTATTGTTCTGGGCATGATTGGTCAAGCGGCTATTTTACCTTTAGCCTCGTTTATCAATGATAAAGCACATCAAGAATTTGCCCGAATAACAGCACTGGAATCCTTGAGTAAAATTGCTCAAAAACAGCCTAATCTTCGCGATGAGGTGTTAAAAAAATATCAACACTATATGACTGCCCCCGATGTTGATAAGCAATTACTGAATAGCTTACTAGTCTCTTTTTTACTTGATATTCAAGCAACAGAATTGATAGAAGAGATACGAACACTATTTGAGCAAGACTGCATTGACTTGTCTGTGGTGGGTGATATTGAAGATGTGGAAATTGAATTAGGGTTGCGTGATGAACGCACAACGCCAAAGCTCAGTTTTGCAGAAATACAGGGTTTTTCCGACGAAGATATGGAAGACATGACACCAGAAAAAATAATGGCATTATTGGATAAGCCACCCAGCAAGCCTGATGATGAAAATGATCTGATAGCAATGCTGGACTATTATTTTGATCTTCATGGCAATGATGAATCAATTCTGGATGTCTCTGAGCTCGATGGCTTTTGTGCTTCATTAGCGTGCTCACCTAAGGTGATTATGCCATCAACATGGCTCACTGCTATTTGGGGCGGTGAAGCATTGATGCCAGAATGGGCCTCGATAGAAGAGGCGCAAGCATTTAATGAACGATTATTCACAGTCTACAATCATGTAATAACCAGTTTCAATGATGATGATTACGAAGCATTATTTCAAATCCGAGAATTAGAAGACAGAACCGTGACCATTGTTGATGAATGGTGTAATGGTTTTTTAAGGGGCGTTAACTTGTGGGGGCCGCTGGCTGCAACAGATGCCATTGTGCTTGAAAAAGAATTAGAATCCATTCGTCTTTTTGCTACCGAACGAGGTTTTGAGCAATTAGACCAAATGAATGAAGATGAAGTCGAACAACAGCGGCAACGCATCGTGCCAGCAACAAATACACTGTTTAAGCATTTTCTAAAGCAACGTACCGCCCCGGTTACACGAGCAGAGCCTAAAGCAGGACGAAATGATCCCTGCGCGTGTGGAAGTGGAAAAAAATATAAAAAATGTTGCCTGCATTAATATCTCAAACTAGACTGCAGAATTAAAATTGATGGTGTGAATGAAAATGTGTTGTTTGAAGGTGAAATGACAGAAAGTGGATAGTAACATCAACGGATACCTTAAAGTGAACATAAAAAGAGAGAGCCACAATGAGCACCTTAGTTGATGATTTAGAACAACTGCCGGTTCGCGACTTTACCGAAAAAGCGTATTTAGATTATTCGATGTACGTTATTTTAGATCGTGCCTTACCGCATGTCGGTGACGGTTTAAAACCCGTACAGCGTCGTATTATCTATGCGATGTCTGAATTAGGTTTAAGTGCTGCTTCAAAACATAAAAAGTCGGCTCGAACAGTCGGTGATGTGCTCGGTAAATATCATCCTCATGGTGATTCAGCCTGTTATGAAGCGATGGTATTGATGGCTCAACCTTTCTCTTATCGTCATCCATTGATTGATGGACAAGGGAACTGGGGATCGATGGATGATCCTAAATCGTTTGCGGCTATGCGTTATACCGAATCAAAACTCACTGCTTATGCACAAACGTTATTGGGTGAGTTAGGTCAAGGTACGGTTGATTGGGTACCAAACTTTGATGGCACGATGAATGAGCCAGAGTTATTGCCTGCACGCCTACCTAATATTTTACTTAATGGTGGTAGTGGTATCGCTGTTGGTATGGCGACAGATATTCCACCTCATAATCTACGTGAAGTGGTAACTGCCTGTTTACGTTTATTGAAAAAACCAACAACAAAATTAGATGAGTTACTTGAAGATATTCAAGGTCCAGATTTTCCAACCAGTGGTGAAATCGTTTCATCACCGGAAGATTTACGAAAAATATATACCACAGGTCGAGGCAGTGTTCGTCAACGTGCTTGTTACTCAAAAGAGGGTGATGAACTCATTATTAATGCACTGCCTTATCAAGTGTCAGGTGCAAAAATAATCGAACAGATCGCGACCCAAATGCAGAACAAAAAATTGCCAATGGTAGCTGATTTACGTGATGAATCTGATCACGAACATCCCGTTAGGCTGGTAATTGTTCCTCGCTCTAATCGAGTGGATATTGAAAGCTTAATGTTGCATTTGTTTGCGTCAACAGATTTAGAAAAAAGCCATCGCGTGAATATGAATATGATTGGCTTAGATGGGCGTCCACAAGTTAAAGACCTACGTAGTTTATTATTAGAATGGCTGACATACCGAACTGAAACGGTACGCCGTCGTTTGCAATACCGTTTAGATAAAATCATTGACCGTCTCCATGTATTAGAAGGTTTATTGATTGCTTATCTTAATATTGATGAAGTGATTGCCATTATCCGAACAGAAGATGAGCCTAAGCCTATATTAATGGAACGCTTTGGCATTACGGATCGTCAAGCAGAATCAGTATTAGAATTAAAGCTGCGTCATTTAGCTAAGTTAGAAGAAATGAGAATTCGTTCGGAGATGGATGATCTCAATGCAGAACGGGAAAAACTAGAACTATTACTTAGCTCTGATACGCGATTGAAAACACTTATTCGCAAAGAATTAGTGGCTGATGCTGAAAAGTTTGGTGATGATAGACGTTCACAGATTGTGCAACGTGATATAGCCAAAGCACTGAGCGAGTCAGAATTATTACCGACCGAGCCATTGACTATCGTGCTATCTGAAAGTGGTTGGGTACGGGCTGCAAAAGGCTATGATGTTGATGCAGAAGCCTTAAATTATCGTACTGGTGATCGCTATATGACATCAGTCAATGCACGTAGTAATCAACAAATTATATTCCTTGATTCTACAGGTAGAAGTTATTCTGTTTCAGCCCATACTTTACCTTCTGCACGAGGGCAAGGTGAGCCATTAAGTGGTCGCTTCCAAATGCCAGCGGATGCTCGGTTTGTTGCTGTGTTAGCAGGTGATATGGATAAACCGATCTTATTATCCAATACTGCTGGTTATGGTTTTGTAACGACGCTTGATAACTTGCTGGCTAAAAATAAGGCAGGTAAAGCACTCTTTAATTTACCGGAAGGCGCAGAAATCTTACCCATTATATGGTTAGATAACTCAGCGACAGATAATATTGCTGTGACAGCGGGTGATGGTCGATTATTAGTGTTTGCAGCGAGTGAAATGCCAAACCTTAATAAGGGTAAAGGGGTACGGTTAATCAATATTCCTCAAGCTCGATTTATTGCCAAGCAAGAGTGGTTATATTCGGTTACTGTTATTCCAGAAGGGCGAAGTCTGACTTTGCATGCAGGCAAGCGACATTTAACCTTAAAACCAACAGATATCGTCCATTACTCAGGTGATAGAGGTAAGCGAGGCAATAAATTACCTCGTGGTTTGCAAAAAGTTACTCATGTCGAAGTAGCTGAATAAGTATAAATTTAATCATGCAGGAAGATGCTTCGGATCACTTTTCAGCTTCAGCTGTTATGTTAAAACAAATAAGCCAACATCCTTGGGGTGATGATTTGTGGTCTTTGGCAGGTCTAGTTCCTGGCTTGTCTCCGAGTGATTTATCAGAGATTGAATTACGAGGTGAAGTACATATTTGGGCTGATTTAGTGATAAAACTTTATCCTCTACATTGTGATTCGTATTATCATAATTTAAGTTCGGAGCAGCCTAAAATTTACCTTGTTTGTAGTCAGGATGATGCGAGGCCTCCTAAACCACACCTACTGACTGTTGATTATGATGAAGCAGCCTCCTATATGGAAACGGGGGAAGAAGTTTTTAATACTGCATTACCAGAAGCATTATGTAAGTGGTTAGAAGAGTTTGTATTGATGCATTATCAACCAGAAAAACCTAAAAAACGTCGTCGTCAGAAATGGCATGATGCTGATAAGAAATGACAGAGAAAAATGACCCAGGTTTTTTGTCTCGTTGGTCGCGACGAAAATCAACAGATAAAGATCTCGTTGAGAAGGGGGAGGCACTAGAGGAAAAAACGAAGTCTGCAGCTGTGCCTGTAAAAGAAACTGATGAACAATTACAGCCATTGTGGCAACAAAAAGATGTTGATTCTGATGTTAAAAAGAAAGCCTTAGCGGCACTATTTAAGCAGCCTGAATTTCAAGATGTTGATCATATGAATGAATATGATGAAGACTTCACACACTTTAGTAGTTTGGGTGATATCGTCACACAAGAAATGAAACGAATGCTTCGATTGGCTGAAGAGAAAACACGACCTGAGGCAGATGATTGTCTGAGTGAAAATGAACCGCGTATTACACATAAATCAAATGATGAAGATGTAAAAGTAGAGAACGATAAGGAAGACAAACTTGCATAAAGCAGTACAAGACGCCAGCAGAATAGAGATTATGCCCGTTGATTTAATCGAGTTTAATTCATCTGGACGCTTACTCATTGTGGGTGGGGCACAACAAATTTCAGTTATTATTCCTCACTTGTCAGGCTTAATAATAAGTGCTGTGATCACCGATAATGAAATACTAGAAAACAATGAAAGCATCACGCTAATTAATGATCAGCTTATGACTATTGATGGTTGGCTGGGCGAGTTTTTAGTTCGATTTGAAAGCCAACAACTAAAAGTTGATTTGGTCTTAGATTTATCAGAAAAAGCTATTATGACAGCGGCAGTTTTGCCACTAGGCTATTTTGCACCGCAAGATAATGCACAAGTTCTAGCTGAGGCATTACAGCAATTGCCAGATTTAGTCGGTACATTTGATAAGCCTCGATATTTTAATTACAAAGCATCAATTTGTGCACATTCGCGTCGCCAATTAACGGGGTGTGAACACTGTCTTAATGCCTGTCCTGCCGATGCCATTATTAGCACGGGCGATACGGTGACTGTTAACCCGTCCCTATGTCAGGGTTGTGGCAGTTGTACGGCTGTTTGTCCTTCAGGAGCAATCTCTTATGCTTTGCCAACACTGGATGTTAGCTTAAACCGAGCTCGTAAAATGATTCAGGCATGGTTTGAATTTGAGACTGCTGCACCGCATATCGTTATTCATGATCTTGAGCAAGGTCAGTTATTAATTGACACCATGGGGGATTCATTGGCTGCCAATGTGATGACTTTTTCTATTGAAGAAATTGGCGCTTTAGCCATGCCATTTTGGCTAAGTGTATTAGCTTATGGTGCTTCTGGCATAACTGTTTGGGATGCAGGCAATCACAGTGACCATGACTGGCTAGAATTACAGCAGGAAATAGATAAAACAAATCAGCTGGTGGAAGGGCTTGGTTATCAAGAACAGGTAGTGAATTGGTTCTCGGGTAATAATTTTTCACAGTTAACTAATCAGCTATCAACTACACCCAAATTAGAGGGAATACAGACTGCTACTTTTGCAGGTGTAGATGATAAACGCCGAATGATTAGTATTGCTTTGGAGCACCTCCAAAAGCAGGCTCCAAAAGCGGTTGACGTATTAACACTAGATTCAAATGCAGATTTTGGTGAAATTCAAGTTAATACTCAGGCTTGCACTTTGTGTCATTCGTGTGTGTCAGTCTGCCCTGTTGGTGCCGTATTAGATGGTGTCGATCAGCCACAACTTAATTTTATCGAAGACCTCTGTGTGCAATGTGGTCTGTGTGAAACAGCGTGTCCTGAAGATGCCATCGGTTTGATTCCTCGTTATTTGTTCGATCGTGAGCAGGCCCGTAAAGTACGCGTATTACATGAAGAAGCTGTATTTAACTGTATCAGTTGTGACAAGCCGTTTGCGACTAAAAAAATGATTGATACGATGATGGAAAAGTTAAAAGGCCATGCTATGTTTCAGGGTGAAGCTCTTGATAGATTAAAAATGTGTGAAGATTGCCGAGTCAAAGCCATGTTTAATAATGCACAAGGCCCAATGTAATGAGTGATGAGAATAAAATATGGCGAGCACAAACTTATGCGTTATTAGCTCGGTTATTAGTATCTGCACCTGATCAAGAATTACTTGATAATTTAACTGCGATGGAAATAAGTGAGCCTGAAAGCCCAATGGGAAAGTATTGGCTACAATTAAGTTCACTTGCATCTCAAGTCAATGTTCAAACCATTGAAGATGAATATCAAACATTATTTATCGGTGTGACTCATGGCGAGTTAATACCTTATGCATCATACTATTTGACAGGGTTTTTGATGGAGGAGCCTTTAGCTGAATTACGGGCGGATCTGGCTAAATTAGGATTGGAACGACGAGGTGACACCGTTGAACCAGAAGATCATGTTGCAGCTGAGTGTGATGTGATGCGTTTAATATTAACAGCTGAAGGAAGCCCAATCGTTACAGCGGATGAATTCTTTAATCAACATGTTAATCCTTGGATGGAACGGTTTTTCAACGATCTGACAAAGAGTAAGCAGGCTGTTTTTTACCAAGCGGTAGGATTATTAGCTGAGCAGTTTATAGCATTAGAGTCGCGCATATTTTCCGCGTGAATATAGTTAGTTTATTTAAGTGTGAGAATATAGAATGAAATTAGGTCCTTTTTTTGTAGGTGCATGGTTAATTTTGATAGGATTAACTAGCTTGATAGATCTTCAATTTAAATACGATGATTTAGTGATGGCGATACTTGCTCTTACCGCCGGTGTATTGACATTGATTCGTCAATAAGTGCACTATAGACACTAATTCAGATTAAGAAAATTTACCGTATTCTAGGAGTGGACATGACGGACAAACCTGAGCTATCCAGACGACATTTTATGTCTTCAATTCTGGGTAGTACAGTAGCTATTGCTACTACAACATCGCTCAAAGCTGCTCCTATTGTCAGTGAACAACAGCCTGAACAAAAAGTAGAACAGCCTAAGTCTGCGGGGTATCAGCGTACTGAGCATGTTGATACTTATTATCACCTTGCTGATTTTTAAGACCTAAATTTATGAAACTGACTAAACGCAATTCTACTTCCAGTTCACAGAAATCTGTGATTGACCGTCGCGCATTTCTAAAAGGTTCAGGTATTGCTGCTGGTGGAGCCGCTTTTATGAGTCTCTTGCCACCGGCAATGATTCAAAAGGCACAGGCATCAGAAGGTAAGCGTCATGCTTATGATGAAGGCGAGATAAAACAAGTCCGTAGTGTATGTAGTCATTGTAGTGTGGGCTGTGGTGTTGTCGCCGAAGTGCAAAATGGCGTTTGGGTTGGTCAAGAACCCAGTTTTGAACATCCATTTAACCTAGGTTCTCATTGTGCCAAAGGCGCTTCATTACGAGAACATGGTCATGGTGATAAACGCTTAAAATATCCAATGAAAAAGGTTGCTGGACAATGGCAGCGTGTTTCATGGCAACAAGCGATTGAAGAAATCGGTGATAAGATGTTATCGATTCGCAAGCAATCTGGCCCTGATTCAGTATATTGGTTAGGCTCTGCGAAACACAATAATGAACAAGCTTATTTATTCCGTAAATTTGCCGCACTTTGGGGCACAAATAACGTCGATCATCAGGCGCGAATTTGTCACTCAACTACCGTTGCTGGTGTAGCGAATACATGGGGCTACGGTGCCATGACAAATTCATACAATGATATTCACAATGCAAAAGCTGTGTTTATTATTGGTGCTAATCCAGCCGAAGCACATCCTGTATCTCTACAACATATTTTCCGTGCCAAAGAAAAAGGTGCACCGATTATTGTTGTTGATCCACGTTTCACCAGAACAGCAGCACATGCTGATCAACATATTAGTATTCGTCCCGGATCTGATGTTGCTTTTGTTTGGGGTATGTTATGGCATATCTTTAAAAATGGATGGGAAGATCAAGAGTTTATCAATCAACGTGTTTATGGCGTAGATGAGATCCGTAAAGAAGTGGCAAACTGGGCACCAGATGAAGTTGAACGTGTCACCGGTGCCAAAGAAGCAGATGTATTAAAAGCGGCTCAAACCATGGCTGAACATCGTCCCGGTACTTTTATTTGGTGTATGGGTGGCACACAACATACAACCGGTAATAATAATACCCGTGCTTATTGTATCTTCCAGCTGGTTTTAGGCAATATGGGTGTGTCAGGCGGTGGTACAAATATTTTCCGTGGCCATGATAATGTGCAAGGTGCAACGGATTTGGGTGTGTTATCTCATACCTTACCAGGCTATTATGGCCTGTCTGCCGGTGCTTGGAAGCATTGGTCTAAAGTGTGGGATCTTGATTACGAATGGATTAAAAATCGCTTTGACCAAGGTTCTTATGAAGAGTCAGGCGGCAAACCAGCTAGCCCAATGAATACCAAAGGTATTCCTGTTTCTCGTTGGATCGATGGTGTTTTAGAAGACAAAGACAATATTGCTCAGAATGACAATGTTCGTGCAATGGTGTTGTGGGGACATGCACCAAACAGTCAAACTCGTGGCCCTGAAATGAAATCGGCAATGGAAAAACTCGACTTAATGGTGGTGGTTGATCCTTATCCTTCAATTTCAGCTGTGATGAGTGATCGCCAAGATGGTTTGTATTTATTACCTGCTTCAACACAGTTTGAAACTTATGGGTCTTTAAGTTCTTCAAACCGTTCAATGCAATGGCGTGACAAAATTATCGAACCTTTGTTTGAATCAAAACCTGATCATGTGATCATGCATAAATTTGCGACTAAACTTGGTTTTGCCGAACAGTTATTCAAACATATTAAGGTTAATGGCGAAGAGCCATTGATTGAAGACATTACTCGCGAGTTTAATAAAGGTATGTGGACGATTGGTTATACCGGTCAAACGCCTGAGCGAATGAAATTACAGTCGGCTAATTTACATACCTTTAACAAAACCACTTTGAAAGCAGAAGGTGGCCCTTGTGATGGTGAATATTATGGTTTGCCTTGGCCTTGTTGGGGCACGGCTGATATGAAACATCCAGGAACGCCGCTGTTATATGACACCAGTAAATCAGTGGCAGAAGGTGGTTTAACTTTCCGTGCACGGTTTGGTGTGGAACATGATGGTGAAAACCTATTAGCAGAAGGTTCATTTTCAGCGGGCTCCGAAATAGAAGATGGTTACCCTGAGTTTACGGCTGATATGCTGAAAAAGTTAGGCTGGTGGGATGACTTAACCGCAGATGAAAAAAAGGCTGCTGAAGGTAAGAACTGGAAAACAGATTTATCAGGTGGTATTCAGCGTGTAGCCATTAAACATGGTTGTGCACCCTTTGGTAACGCTAAGGCTCGCGCTGTTGTTTGGCAATTTCCTGATCCTGTTCCTATTCATCGTGAAGCCTTATATACCAACCGTCGTGATTTAGTTGAGAAATATCCAACCTATGAAGATAGACGTAGTTTCTATCGTCTGCCAACACGTTATGGCTCAATTCAGGCTCAAGATTTCAGTAAAGATTACCCCTTAATCATGACCAGTGGTCGTTTGGTTGAGTATGAAGGTGGTGGTGAAGAAACTCGCTCAAATCCATGGCTTGCTGAATTGCAACAAGATATGTTTGTTGAGATTAATCCTGCTGATGCTAATGATGCCGGTGTTAAACATGGCGAACAAGTGTGGGTTGATGGTCCTGAAGGTGGTGAAATTAAGGTGATGGCTTTTGTTACACCTCGAGTGGGGCGTGGTGTTGTCTTTATGCCATTCCATTTTGGTGGTCATTATCAAGGCAAAGACTTAACAGATAAATACCCTGAAGGCACCGTGCCTTATGTCTTAGGTGAGTCTTGTAATACTGTATTTACTTATGGTTATGACTCAGTAACTCAAATGCAAGAGACAAAAGTATCTCTTTGCCGAATTCGTGCGGTATA
>ENA-OSET01000455-OSET01000455.1-sediment-metagenome-genome-assembly--contig:-NODE-455-length-45898-cov-12.729054_pt1 | contig 45898 bp, 36 predicted proteins | sample MGYA00237882_ERZ534229 | MGnify/ENA primary metagenome ERZ534229 (study PRJEB26408, sample SAMN06266212) | sediment metagenome | isolation source: Hudson Canyon methane seep mesocosm | place...
TTTTTGCTTAAGGGTTGGTATATTGCTTTGCGGTTTTTAATCAACAAATAAAGTAATAGTGGAACAATCGCCGCAAGAAATCGGGAAAAATTGAGCGTGTACGCATCCAGTACTCCCGTCAGTCCTTTAGCACTAACAGGCATTAATCCCCAGCTCAAAATCGATACAATGGCTAATATTGCACCTTTGTTTTTGTTTTCTATCATGCTTTGCTCAAGTTGTCATAATACCCTGCTCAAACCACTCATATTCACGAGCACAATGCAGATAAGGGTAGACATTAGAATTAAACAATAAGAAACACCGCCGGTACCATACAAAAATACCCAGGAAAATAATGATGATTATTATCCTGGGTATTCGGCAGTGCCCTATTAAAGCTATACCACTACATTCTCCAGCTAAACGAAGCTCCTATGGTACGCGGGCGAGCTGACACAACAGCGGCAGGGTCCTGGAAAGCACCAATGCCGTCGACAATCGCCTCTTCGTTCGTCGCATTTTTTACATATAAGCCTGCGGTGATATTGTCAGTGACTTCGTAGTTAGCGTAGAGATTCGCCATTATGTGCGAATCAATGGCGATGTTAAACGCACTATTGGTTCTGAACTCAGTATTAGTTTCACCTCGGTAGGTAACATCACCGATAAGTGCCAAAGGCCGGCCACCGAGATCAACGTTATATTCTAGAGAGGTATAAAGCTGCCACTCTGGAACATTCGGCATCTCATCACCATCCTGACCATTTATAACCGCGATAGACGCCCCGGGTAATACCGGCTGATCTTCAGTTAATTCGTGGTCGATTAACCAGGTGCCGGTAAAGTCCCATTTTAAGCTATCGTTTAGCAAGGCACTTATCGCCCACTCAACGCCACTCACGGCCGCGGCTCCGCCATTTGTCGTGAAAGGAATATTGCCCGCGGGGTCGCGGGGTTCAACTTGAATATTATCCCAATCAATCTGAAATAACGCGGCATTCAGCTGTAAACGACCATCCAAGAAACGGGATTTTATACCCAGCTCTATATTGTCCAGCGAATCAGAACCATAGGTTGATGGGATGCCAGGAGCAAAGGGTTGGTTCGCATTATTGACACCACCCACTCTGAAGCCTTGAGCGTAAGTCGCATACATCATAAGGTCTTGGCGCGGGTTGTAAGAAAGCGAAACTTTAAAGGAATCATTGTCTTCTTCAAGCTCGACAAGACCAATACCATTGCCGTTTAGCGTTGTGCCTATAATTTCGCCGGCGGGATTGCTGATTGATGCGCCGAAATTATGGGTGGTCGCCTGAATAGAATCGATCTCCGAATCAAAGTGACGCCAACCCACTAACAATTCCCACTGATCATTTAGGTCAATATAGACCTCACTGAAAAGTGCCCATTGATTAATTTCGTCCTCGCGATAACGTCCAAAAAATGCAGTGCCGCCACCGAAAAAGTCGTTAGAATTGAGTTCATTCCATGGCATCGGATTGCCGTGACCGTCGGTAGAAGTAACGTGCGCACTGAATTCACTTTTTTCGTCTTGGCGATAATACCCAGCCAAGAAATTAACTGGACCATCAAGGCTTGAAGCAAAGCGCACTTCGAGCATATCAATTTCAACGCTCTGCGGTTGCGCAGTTACCCCTGGAGCATCAACGCCAAAAAACAGCAGAATTGGCGTGCTGTCAAATAGGAAGTCAATATCATGCTGATAATTCGAGTATGCCGCTGTCAAATTACCTTTGTCCAATTCAAGCTGAAAGGTTAACCCCAACAAATCCACCTGATCATCACGAGTACTTCTGATGATGTCAGTATTCACATAATCATCACTCGGCGTCAAGTTTGGCAAGCCGGCCAAGGGGGTAAAATTGCCGATACCATCAGCGGGGTCTGCATCGATAATTGCCTGCACCCCTGGGCTCACGTTCGGCCAGGCGCTGACGCCCTTTTTGGTGTAGCGTGATGAACCGCCAACCTCAAGGTCCTGAGTCAGATACATTAAATCCAAGCTTGCATTCTCTTGTATATTCCAATGCACCATCATCCGACCACCGGTGGTTTCTTCACTGTTTACATCGCTGGCATTACCATCATATGAATTGGCGCCCGTTTGCAATCTTGGCTGATCAACCCAACCGGAGTTATCAGAACTCCAAGCCGTCAATCGAACACCCAAAACGTCGTCAATAAGCGGGATATTCACTCCACCGCTCAGGGTATTGTTCTCACCGCCTTCGTTGGTATCGGAAGCGTCCACATCAACAAAAGCATCGAATTCGTTTGCATCAGCGCCACGAGGAATAAAACGAATGGCACCCGCCATTGAGTTAGCGCCGTACAAAGTACCCTGTGGACCGTTTAATACTTCAATTCGTTCTAGGTCGATCAGCTTAATGGGCGCATTTTTACCGCCGCCGTCTTGGGAGTCGGTAGCGGTGATAACATATTCACCAAAATAGGCCCCAACCACCGCAGGACCATTACCGTTGATGCCTCTAATAATATACTCTTTATCGCCAGGTCCCAGGTCCTGAAACTGCAAGCCAGGCACGCTGCCCGCAAACTGCTCAAAATCCAATTGCCCTTTAGCCGCCAGGTCATCCCCACCAACAGCAAAAATAGCCGCAGAAACTGATTGAAGTCCAGCATCGCCACGCTTGGTAGCGGTAACAATTACTTCTTCCAGTACAAGCATATTCTCTGCGGCAATTGCGGAGTACATTGGCAGACTTAAGGGTACAGAGAGACATCCAGTCAGGATGTTGCGTAAATTTTTCATGTTGACGCTCCAGTTTTACCTTGAGATTGACGGCTAATAAAGCCTGTTATTTTTAGTACGATATTATTTTTTTATAGCGTCCAATTCTATTCAAGCATTGAATCCACTGCCGACGCCAAACGTCGCTGCGCATTCCTGCAATAAATCCAGCGTGATATCCATATGCTATCTCCGGTTGAAACTGCGGACATCCGGAAACTGTACAAATCATAGCTTTTTTTAGTTCGTCGGAGGAAAAAGCTTTAGGCTTAGAACCCTAAACTCACCGATACGTTTGCCTGATAGTTTTAACAAATCCACTTATTATTCCGCTGAATACCTAAGCCAACAAGGCCCCTTAAGGCACTAACGGTTTACAGGCCTTGCGATATGGGATCTGAGGTATTTCTGATAGCTAGGCAATCAGGTATTGATTAGGGTATAACCCCTAAAACAAGGGCAGAAATAGGCCCAATTGTCAGACTATAATACGGCACGTAGCTTACGCTAGAACGCAATCAGAACTCTGATCGTTTATTTGTATTATAAAAACATGCCGTAAAGGAAATAATAAAATCATGCCGCAATCCTCTGCTACCAATCATGAAACCTGGTCATCGAAATCTGCGTTCTTACTTGGCACAGCCGGCGCGGCCGTCGGGCTTGGTAACCTATGGCGCTTTCCCTTTATTGCCGGTGAAAATGGCGGTGGTGCTTTTGTAATTCTTTATCTGGGTTTTGTCATATTATTGGGCGTGCCCATAATGATGGCGGAGATGGCCATTGGCCGACAGGGTGGCGCAAGCCCCGTGCAAACAATGCGCAATTTGGTCAAGAAAGAATCACTGCACCCGAATTGGAAAATCATCGGTTGGCTGAGTATTTTCATTCCTCTCATCGGCCTGAGTTTCTACAGTGTGGTTGGAGGCTGGGCTGTGGGCTATGTGATGAATGCCGCCAATGGGGCCTTCGCGGGCTTTGATGCAAACCAATCACAGGCAACGTTTAATGAATTACTGGCCTCGCCTGTAAAGCTATTGCTGATACATACGGTTTTTCTCGGCACTTCAACGTTCATTGTCGCTCGCGGGCTTAGCAAGGGAATTGAATGGATTGCCAAATTCATGATGCCAGCTTTGTTTATATTGCTACTTATTATGGTTGCAAACTCGATATTTTTTGCGGATATTCGAGAGGGCCTAAGTTTTTTATTCAAGCCGGACTTTAGCAAACTAACTACCCAAGTTGTGTTTATGGCTTTGGGACAAGCGTTTTTCTCGGTTGCGATTGGTGTTGGCGTACTAATGACATACAGCGCTTACTTACCTAAAGACATATCGATACCCCGCTCTGCCTTTTCCATCGCAATCATTGACACGGGCGTCGCACTGTTAGCTGGGCTGGCAATTTTCCCTTTAGTTTTTACCTACGGTTTAAGCCCAAGCGGCGGACCGGGACTAATTTTTGTGACATTACCCGTAGCATTTGGACAAATGCCAGGGGGTTCTGTGCTTGGTTTTCTGTTTTTCTTGTTGCTATTCTTCGCGGCCTTCTCTACCGCAATAGGCATGTTAGAACCCGTGGTTTCTTGGCTGTCTGAGAATAAAGGTAGAGGGCGAGCTTCGATGGCTTTTGCGGCCGGTTTCACGGCCTGGGTACTTGGCGCCTTAGCGGCCCTTTCGTTTAATGTCTGGCAAGATTTCAAACCCATGGATTTCATTCCGCTTCTCAGTGAGAAAACGATCTTCGATCTTATGGATTTCTTCGTCTCGAATCTCTTACTGCCGCTGAATGGACTACTCATCGCCCTTTTCGCCGGCTGGGCATTGTCTCGCAAAACGATGCTTGATCAGTTTGGATTCAATGATGGAAAGTTATTCAAGTATTGGTTGTTCACCATGAGATATATCGCGCCGGTCGCCATTGGCTTGATATTTTACACTAGCCTGGTCGCGCCCTAGGGCGCTCGACAGGCTCTAAACCATAGAGCCTGAACGACAGATTCTAAACAATTCCAGCCCACTCACTCAGTAAATACTCTACCGCTTGCAAGCCCAGCGCGTGCAAGCTGAATGTTGGGTTAACCGCACCGCTGGATGGAAAGAGCCCAGTGCCGGCGATAAATAAATTGGGAATATCATGGCATTGACCATAGCGGTTTGTGACGGAATTATCTCTGCTTGTGCCCATGATAGTCCCGCCCAAAATATGCATCCCCACTCGAGGCCCAGACCAGACCTGCTCAGCGCCCGCGGCCTTGAAAACAGCTTTACCTTCCTCTACAGCATGCTGGCACATTAAATCTGTTTCGGCTTGAACATTATGAATGACCTTAGCCAGAGGAACGCCATATTTGTCCTTGTTCGGACTTAGTTCCACGCGGTTTTCGGCAAGAGGCAGATCGTCACCAACAAAAACCATTGTCGCCATATGTTTAGCGGCTTGTTTCATAAATGCATCTAGCTTTGGGCCGTAGATATCAGGACGAGTGTTCGCAATTCCTAACAAACCATTTGGCTTTAATGCGTTAGCGATCAACCATTGATAGCCTCCAAACGCACCTTTGCGGGCAGCCTTATCATCATAATTATCTTGATTGATCAGCTGGCCGCCCGTAGCGCCATAATAGGGTTGCGTGGCTTCCTTGAACAATCCATAGATATTTCCTGCCGGATGGGTCATTAGATATTTGCCAACCAGACCACTGGAATTGGCCAAGCCCTGTGGCTGCGCCTGAGTAGCTGAAGCTAATAATAAGCGGGGGTTCTCTACCGCAAAGGCCGCCAACACTACGACATCGGCCATCTGTTTATGTGATTGACCAGCCTCGTCACAATATTCGACCCCGACTACTTTATCACCCTTTTGATTCGTTAAAATACGTGTGACCGTAGCGCGGTGAATGATATTAGCTTTCGCGACTTTTGCTTGTGGTAGGTAGACCGTTTGAGCATTGGCCAAAGCACCTGTAGGACAACCCGCATCACACCACCCGTCGTAATTGCATGGGTTACGACCCTTGTAAGGCTGGCTGTTAACCGCTAGAGGAATCGGAGCGGTATCGCGCCCCAAGGCTGTAAACCCTCTGGCAATTAGCTCGCCCTGCTTGAAAACTGGCAGGCCTGGCATTGGGTAAGCAGCGCCCTCTGGACGCCACTTTTCCAATTTTTCGTCGCCGCTAATGCCAACTTCGCTTTGCACTCTATCGTAAAAAGGGCGTAAATCTTCATAGTCAATTGGCCAGTCCTTGCCTTTACCATAAAGACTCTTGATCTTAAAATCATTGGCATGTAATCGAGGCCAAACACCGTAGTGATGCATACTACTGCCGCCCGTCCCCCAACCTGCATTGAAGCCATGCCCGATTTTTAGATTGCCTTCTTCTTCAACAGGTGAACCACCCCACTTAAGGCGTCGGGCCCACAACTGCGAACTAACAAGATCTTTATTGCTTCGCTCAGGCCCCGCCTCAAGCATCAACACCTGCTTGCCTGCCTGTGCCGCTTTAGCCGCAATGATACTGGCAGCCGCACCTGAACCCACAATAAGCAAATCAACTTTGTCCAAACTATTAATCGCATTATTCATCATTACTTACCAAGACTGTTCAGGTTTAATATGTGGCATATAAGGAATATCCAAACGCTCAAAGCCATCAAGAGTACCGTAGACAATGTCGGCGGCATCAGACCTTAAGACGAAAAAGAAGAACTCAGCGGGCGGGCCTTGCCAGTCCTTTACTTTTCCTTGAGCCATATCATCGATAATCTGTGACAGTTCCTCGGAATTTAGCGCGGCTATGTGTTTCTGATGTCTTGTTTTTGCCAGCTTTTCAGCGCTTCGTAAAGCAGCGGTATAAAACCCAGCAAAAGGGGCAGGCACACCTAAATAGCGAATCATTAAGAGGCTATTTTCAGAATCAGCACTAAGCTGGCTATCAATAAAATTCCGAATACCTGCTACCCGAGCACCCGGCACAATGGCCTCGGCCAAAACTTCCAAAGTAGTAGCATCAGATTCATTGAGTACCGCTAAAGGGACGCTCTGCGCATACGCTTCGGCAGGAGATAACAAGAAGGTTTTTCCGCCAACAGCAAATGACAAAACTAAGCTTGAAGACTTTAAAAATTTACGACGAGTTGTATTCATAGTGAAACATCAATGGTTACAAGAAAAAAACGGAGACATACCTAGGTACGCCTCCGCTAAGCAACAACAATTAGAAAGAGTATTTCACATTCACAGCATAGATACGGGGCGCTCGATAAGACACTTCATTACAACCACACAAAGTCGCTAAATCAAAGCCCTGGATACCCGCTCGTTCATCAGTGATATTTCGAACGGCCAAAACCAATTCCCAATCTTCTTCAACCGACAACCAACTAACACGTGCATTCGACATAACATAACTGTCAAATTTGTCTGCATCAAAGTTGCGCAAATTGTAGTAATACTCATCGGAGTAACTCACATCAGCTTGGACGGCCATCGTGCCTTCGGCAAAAGAGGCCCATTCGTAACGAATTAAAGCTGTAGCTTGTAGCTCTGGCGCGTAAGTAGGGTCAACATCCCGAGGAGGCAGCGGCGAACCATTTCGCAAGGGAATATCTTTAACCGTTGCGTCAAACCAACCAGCACTGAGCATAATATCCAAACCGTCTATAGGATTGGTTTTTAGCTCGAACTCAACACCATAGTTTTCTGCATCGGCATTGATTACGACACCGCCAACACCGATAAACAAAAAGGCCTGATAGTCACTGTAGTCATAGTAAAAAGCATTGGCGTTAAAACGAGTTCGCCCATCATGGAAAGTGGTTTTAATTCCCATTTCATAGGAGATCAAAACTTCTTCGCCATAAGGTAGTGCCTCTGCCCCACCAGAACCCAAAAATGAACCCAGCAAAGGCGCGTTAAAACTGCCCGACTTTACACCTCGATTAACACCGGCATAGACTAAAGTGTCATCGTTAAGTCGATAGTCTAATTGTAACTTGCCGGCCCATAAGGTATCTGAAGTTTCATCGGTTTCATGGAACGGAGAGCCCGCACCAAAGGGGTTACTAAGCAATTCCCCCTGATTAACACTGAAGTTACTAAAGGACGGATATACACCAATAGCCACTTCGAAGTCTTTTTCTTCCTGAATGACCCGCAGGCCAGCAATCAATGTAAGGTCCTCAGTAAAGTCATATTCATACTGACCAAATAGACTGTATGAGTCTGTGTCTAGCTCAGCCGCCACACCAATATCAATGGGTGCATTAGGCGCTGAACCCACGATGCTATTCACCGGTCCCTTTAAACCATTATCTGAATGGTTATCGATATTGAGTAAGAAAAAACCTGCTACCCAGCGGCTGTTCTCATCTCCACCGTTAAGACGAAATTCTTGAGTAAAGCTGCTAGCGTCTACACCCGCATAGTTTGCCAGTTGATTGACAGGGGCTGCATCAACATCAATGAACAATAACTTCTCATATTCCTTATAGTCGGTAATAGAAGTAAACGTGACATCTTCACTAACATCCCACTGCACATTTAGGTTCAAACCCCAGGTGTCTGTGGTTCCTTGGTCTTTAAACGCAAAATCACTAGAGAATGTGAAATCGTCTCCGTCGGGATCTAAGTATCCAAAGAAATCACCGCCGGGAGTGGAGCGCCCACCCAAGCCGATGCCGCCACCAGGAGATAATTGACTACCGTCAATCGCATTCGCTCCGCCGTCTCCATCACCTTGAATACTCAAACGAGTTTCATTGGCGGGAGTATCGATAACGTTGATAATTTCGCCGTTAGCATCAAGTACTGCAATGCTTGATTTCGATTGGTAGGGACCCGTTCCCACTTCTGAACTTGCATAGTTGGCAGAGAGATTAATATCTAGAGTGTCGCTGGGTTTGAACGCTAGGCTAAAACGCGCCGCTTCTGTGTCGTCATCACCAAGATCAGCACCAGCACCATCACCCGGAGATGAATTGAAGGACGCACTTTCTGGATAAAGGTTTTTTAAATAGCCGTCTTGCACGTTTTTGCGAAACGCAATCCTACCAGCGACCGTATCCGATATCGGCCCACCGATTGCAGCCTCTACGGTGAAAACGCTAGCATTGGCGGGCGTATCGTATTCCCCCGCTGTAATATCCACAAAACCTTCTACTGCGTCGAAACTAGGTTTATTGGAAATGTAATGAGCCAGGCCACCCGTAGCGTTGCGCCCAAATAATGTTCCCTGAGGGCCCTTCAGTATTTCTACCCTCTCTATATCAAAAACAGCAAATGATTGGGCCTGAGCAATCGCCAAGTAACCTTCATCGAGGTAAACCGCATTAGGCGCTTCAACAATATCGTTAAAGTCATTTTGGGTAACGCCACGAATCGCAAATTGGGTGTTTTGCCCTGCGAGGTTGCCGCTAATATGAACGCCCGGCGTAAACGCCGCCACGTCAAAGCTCTGGGTCACTCCCATCGCCTTCATTTGGTCACCTGTAAAGGCCGTTACCGAAATTCCGACGTCCTGCAAATTCTGTTCGCGCTTTTGTGCTGTAACAATCACCTCTTCAAGCATAATGCTTGAGAACGCAAGCGGGCTAATCAGGCCCGCTGTCACAACCGCAATACAGCTAGTGAGTATTTTTTTATTCATTTTTATAGCTCCTCGTTATGGTTTATTAGTTAACTGCTCCTGAAAACCTTCACCCTCTCCCTTCAAATCTGCTAACTCTCAAGCAAAGTATTTTAGACCTAAAGTAATATTTGACTTAATTTACTCTTTAAATTAATAAATGTATACACAATTTAAGCGTTAAATTGCATAATGGAGCTTAGAAGTCGATTTTCCAGAGGAGGTTTAAACAAGTGGCATCGAAGAAAACGCCAGATCAAGAAGAAATCTTAGATAAGCACTGGCACATGGCTAGAAATGACCATGAGATTAGCCTTACAGAATTCGAACTAGCGCTATTTAGAGGCTACGCGGCGTTTTCTCGCTGGATGGAGGACTGCGCCGCTTGTAGCCATACCGCCTCGGAAAACTGTAATGGTCAAGATTATGCGATGCTCAACCTAATACGACTGCACGAGCGACCTAAGAGTATCTCTGATATCGCCCGACTCATGAATCGTGATGATATTTCCAATATCCAGTACTCCACCAGGAAGCTTATGAAGGCCGGGCTGATAGAAAAACACGGGAATACAAATCATAAGCGAGGAATTAGGTATCAAGTCTCAGATCAAGGCATAGCCGCAACAGAGCGATACGCCGCCTATCGTCGCGAGCTTCTGGTACCACTGACACAGAAAATTTCCGACAGCGAAGAGAATATGGAACAGGTAACCCGCACGCTAAGCCTTTTATCGGGGATTTACGACCAAGCGGCGAGCATTGCCGCCTGCCACTTAGGCCCAGAAGAAGACAGCAAAACCTAGGGAGGGGGCAGTTACAAACTATGCCCACCGCTCCATGAGGGCGCGACCAGACGACGACGGCCATCAATACTCAGATCAACGCCCTCTTCTTGCAAGCGCTCTCTGTCCCATAGCTCACAAGTTACCTGCTTGTGCTTTTGATCAAGCCCTTCGCAATAATTGCTATATTGGCAAACTCGAACCTCCGCCCCAAAACCAGAGCGAACCTTTTCGAACCAATCTGGATCCGCTAGGGCCTGGCGAGCAAAACCAATAATATCGGCCTGCTCGGCCTGCAGAACGTCCTCAGCTTGGTAAAAACTGTACAAGCCACCCGCGACAACACATGGCGTGTTAAAACCTTGCTCACGTAGGGCATTTCGAATCATTGCTACAGGATCAATATTACGACCAAAAGGGCCTTGGGCGTCTGAGATATAACCCGGCATGCATTCATAGCCACTCGGCCCAGTGTAGGGGTATGAGGTACTCCCCACTCTAGGTTGTTTTGCGTCATCAAACTTTCCACCCCGAGACAGAGAAAGAAAATCCATGCCGGCGCGAGCAAACTCGGTCGCAAAAAACACGGCATCTTCGAGCCTACTGCCGCCATCAATAATCTCATCACTCAAGAAACGACAACCCACTACGAAATCAGCACGAACGGCCTGCTTAACTGAGTTGAAGACCTTTAGAGGTAATCGCAATCGAGCTTGTATATCACCACCGTAACCGTCTATTCGGGAATTGGTCGCCGACAAAAATGAAGCCATGGTGTAGGCATGGGCATAATGTAATTCAACACCATCAAAACCGGCTTTTTGGGCTCGAAGCGCCGCTTCGGAAAACAGATTAGGCAAAGTATTTGGTAAATTGGCGATGTCTTCAATATGGGTATCCGCTACTCGTTCACGGTAACCGCAAGTCAAATCTTCCCATTCTTTTGGGCTGAGAATTTTCTGTAATGCCTCATCATCCAGACCCAACATACTGTTTCTTATCTCAGCCTCAGATGCAGATAACATCTCAAGACGCTGACGATGAAGGGGAGAGATAGTGAGGAATCGTGATAAAAACTTTTCACGATCTGGGCGCTTGCGAATGGTCAGGAAATCGATGAGCTGAATCAATAAACGGGTTTTTCCGCCGCTCGCCTCGCGCACCGTATCCGCCAGTTTTTTTAAACCTTCGATATATCGATCGTCACCGATGCGCAGCAGTGGACCGCTTGGTACATCGCGAATACCCGTGGCTTCAACCACAATGACACCCGGCTTGCCTTCAGCAAAACGCCGATACCAGTTAAGAACATCATCCGTAACTTCCCCCAAATCATTAGAACGCCAAGGCACCATCGCGGGAACCCAAGTACGCTGCTCTATCGACATTGGCCCCACCTGCAAGGGCGAAAACATGAGACTCCTTTCCACCTCGAGTGGCGTCGGCCACTCGTCAACCACGGCTTTATATTTGATTCGCTCTGCCGGTTTCCACATATTGATCACCCATCTACTTAAGACACCACTGCGTCAAATCGATCAAAAAACCCAATACCCCATAACAACTCAGAACTGCTTAGGTATCACACACGCCCGAAACAGCGTCTTTTAAATAACCCAGCTTCTCGGTCAACTGCACAATGTCTTTTTGCTGCAATTGGCCAAGCGCTTCAATGACCCACTCTTCATGGCGCTTAGCCATCTTCAAGAAGGTCTTTGCGCCCGCAGCTGTCAGCTTCACCACAAATACCCGGCCATCGGTCGGCAGCGCTGTGCGGGTAATCAGCTTTTCCTTGACAAGCTGAGAGGCTATTCCGGAGATATTGCCCCCAGAGACCATCATCAACTCTGAAAGCTCACCCATCATCAAGCCTTGCGGGTTTCTTTGTAGCTGAGCCATAAGATCGAAACGTGGCAATGTGGTATCAAATTCATCACGCAATTTATCACGTAAATATTTTTCGATTAGGCTCGAACACGTGAGGAGTCTTAACCAGAGTTTAATCGAGTGGTGATCGTCCTCTTGTAAGCGAGTTTCCATATCTGACTTTCTAGCTGAGGTCTGTTTTTGGGCTTGACCAACTGAAGGCTTCATCTTTATAAAAATCCTAATTAAATATTGGGCTTAGTCTAAAGCAATTATTTTAAATGTAAAATAACATCTATTATTGTTTGACATAATATATTTTAAGCTTAAAATAATCAACATCATTGGAGGAACAGCCGATCCTTCTCACTACTTTTTGCTCTATCACAAATAAGGATGGCTTATATGAAAATTGTTTGTTTAGGTGCCGGACCCGCGGGCCTATATCTGGCCATTTCAATGAAGTTGAAAGACCCATCGCATGAAGTTCATGTTTACGAGCGCAACAAACCTGGCGATACCTTTGGCTGGGGAGTCGTTTTCTCGGACCAAACTCTCGAAAACCTTCAAGAGAACGATCCTATTAGCGCAGAATCCATTAAGAATGAATTTATCCACTGGGACATGATTGATTGTTTTATGAACGGCGAGGTTGAGCGCTCTGACGGCCACGGTTTTATCGGTCTCGGTCGTAAACGTATGCTGCAGCTCTTACATGAAAGGGCCTATGAGCTGGATGTAAATATCCATTTCGAGCAAGAATTTGAGGTTGCCGACATCGACGGGAAATTTGCCGATGCTGATTTGGTAGTGGCCGCCGACGGCTTAAACTCGAAAGTTCGCAATGCGCATTTAGAGGAATTTGAGTGTGAGATAGAAACAAGGCCCAACAAATTTGTTTGGTTGGGGACCAAGCAGCGTTTTCGCGATGCATTTACCTTCATTTTTGAAAATACCGAGCATGGCTGGATATGGGTGCATGCTTATCAGTTCGACGAAGAGACATCGACCTTTATTGTTGAGTGTAACCCGGATGTTTACGAAGCCTTTGGTTTCGAACACATGAGTCATGAAGAAAGCGCAGAAACTTGTCGCAAAATCTTTGAAAAATACTTGGGCGGACATGAACTGCTAACAAACTCTGCTCATATCCGTGGTTCCGCATGGATTAGCTTCCCACAGGTTCTCTGCCGCAACTGGATCAAAGATGATCGCGTTGTCTTGATCGGCGACGCCGCTCATACCGCGCATTTCTCGATTGGTTCAGGTACCAAACTTGGCCTGGAAGATGCAATTTCCCTCGCCAAGCACGTGAGCAGTGACCTGCCCATCAAAGACGCACTAAGAGCCTACCAAGACGAACGAGAGCTTGAAGCGTTACGCCTTCAAAATGCCGCCATCAACGCCATGGTTTGGTTTGAAAATACGCCCCGCTATGCCGAAGCTTTTGATTTAAAACAGTTTAACTATTCCATGCTCACACGCAGTGAACGTGTAAGTCATGAAAATTTGCGCCTGCGCGACAAAGACTGGCTTGAGGGCATGGAAAAGCACCTTGCCAAAAAGACACTTGGCGAAGATTTCGATAAAGCCATTCCGCCCATGTTCTTGCCTTTCCAAGTCGGTAACATGAAAGTAGAGAACCGCGTAGTTGTCTCACCCATGTCTATGTACTGCGCTAAAGACGGCTTACCCGATGACTGGCATCTTGTTCATTACGGTGCGCTCGCCAAAGGTGGCGCAGGCCTTATCTACACCGAGATGACTGACATATCAGCAGACGCCCGCATTACACCGGGTTGCACAGGCATCTGGAATGATGAGCAAGAAGCGAGCTGGACCCGTATTGTCAATTTCGTACATACACATACCGCCGCGAAGTTTGCTCTGCAGTTGGGACATGCCGGCGCAAAGGGTTCAACAAAAGCCCCATGGGACTGGCACCCCGATCGCTTGGATGACCCATTGGACGAAGCTGATCAATGGCCTCTATTAGCGGCCAGTGCCCTGCCCTTTGATACCTACAGCCCAGTACCCAAAGCCATGGACCGAGAGGACATGGACTTAATAAAACAACAGTTTGTAGACGCTGCAGTTCGCGCTGCACGAGCCGGCTTTGATTTACTTGAATTCCATGCCGCTCATGGTTATTTGATCGCATCGTTCATCACGCCCATTCTGAACAAACGCGAAGATGAATACGGTGGATCTCTGGAAAACCGTTTGCGCTATCCACTGGAGGTTTTCCGGGCAATTAAAGAAGTTTGGCCATCAGACCGTCCACTTTCGGTCCGTGTTTCAGCACATGATTGGATGGGCGACGAAGGCATAACCGAGAAAGATTCACTGGCCATTGCCAAGGCCTTCTCTAAGGCCGGTGCGGATATCATCGATGTGTCCAGCGGCATGACCTCACACAGTGCTAAACCACGACCAGGACGTATGTTTCAAACCCCACTATCAGATCTTATCCGCAACGAGGGTAATATAGCGACCATGGCAGTGGGCAATATTTACGAAGTCGATCATGTAAATAGTATTGTCGCGGCTGGCCGCGCCGACCTTGTCTGCCTAGCACGACCTCACCTGGCAGATCCCAATTGGACCTTGCGCGCCTCGGCCCAAACGGCCCACATGGGAATTGGCGTTCATGAGCAGAAGCAGTACTTCATGGGTCACAGGCAGCTTCATACCCTGGCTCAGCGAGAGGCTCAATGAATCTTCAAGAGATACACGCTGTTGTAACTGGAGGCGGAAGTGGTATTGGTGCAGAGATTGCCTCTGCACTTATCGCTCAGGGTGCCAGAGTCAGCTTAATGGGTCGCAGCCTCAGTAAACTAGACAGCGTTGCAGAACAGTTGAATAAGAGTGACAAGGTGCAAACAATTACCTGTGATGTTACAGACGAAAGCGCGGTCAATCAGGCATTCTCTCAAGCCCTTAAAGGTTTTGGACCTGTGGACGTGCTTGTCAATTGTGCTGGCGCTGCCCCCACACAAGCCTTCCACAAGCTCACAGCCAAAGAGTGGAACGACATTATCGCGGTTAACTTAACCGGGGTTTTTCACTGCACCTCAGCCGTGATTCAATCAATGCGCGAAAGAAAGTCTGGCCGCATTATCAATATTGCCAGCACCGCAGCACTTAAGGGCTATGGATACGTCAGCGCTTATTGCGCGGCCAAACACGGTGTTTTAGGCATGACACGCGCCCTCGCACTTGAAACCGCGCAGCACGGTATTACCGTCAATGCAATTTGTCCGGGTTACACTGATACAGACATCATCAGAAACGCCGTCACCAACATTGCCGCCACTACCAGCCGAACGGAAGAGCAGGCCTTACAGACATTCACCAAAACAAACCCTCAAGGCCGGCTTATTGCGCCTTCGGAAATCGCGTCTTCGCTTTTATGGCTATGCTCTGAAAACAGCGGCTCAATAACCGGCCAGGCCATCTCTATTAGTGGCGGCGAGGTAATGTAAGCTCATGAAAAAAATGGAAATATACACATGCAAACAATGAATTTAGCGGATTATAAAGCAAAGAATTTTCTTTGGGACGTCGATGGAAGTACGGCCACTATCACCCTGAATAGGCCAGAGCGAAAGAACCCTTTGACCTTCGAATCTTATGCGGAATTGCGAGATTTATTTCGCTCTCTCAACTACAGCTCAGACATTGACGCTGTGGTAATTCGTGGTGCCGGCGGCAATTTCTGCTCTGGCGGCGATGTGCATGAGATAATTGGCCCTCTTACAGAAATGTCTATGAAAGAGCTGTTAGCTTTTACCCGCATGACCGGCGATTTAGTAAAAGCCATGCGCGCATGCCGCCAGCCTATTATCTCAGCGGTGGAGGGTGTCTGTGCAGGTGCCGGTGCCATTATCGTTATGAGCAGTGATTTGCGATACGCCTCGAGCGATGCAAAAGTGTCCTTTCTTTTTAACCGCGTCGGCCTTGCAGGTTGCGATATGGGGGCCTGCGCCATGCTACCCAGAATAATTGGTCAAGGCCGCGCCAGTGAGTTACTTTTCCTTGGCCGCTCACTAAAAGCAGAAGAAGGAGAGCGCTGGGGATTTTTTAACGCCATCAGTGATGACCCTTATCAAACCGCTGCAGAGTTCGCGAAGCGAATTACTCAAGGCCCTACTTTTGCAAACGGCATCACCAAGATGCAATTACAACAAGAGTGGAATATGTCTGTGGACCAAGCGATAGAGGCGGAAGCCCAAGCGCAAGCCATTTGCATGCAAACTGAGGACTTTAGCCGCGCCTATAATGCCTTTGTAAAAAAAGAATCACCGGTTTTTAAGGGCGACTAATTTAGAAGAATGACTAATGCCCTTAGAGAATTCCGATAAATTAATTTTTGCGAGAAAAAATTATGAGTGACAAAACTTACCAACATTGGCCATTTTTTGAAGATAGACATCGCGCACTGGCTAGTGAAGTGGAGGCATGGGCAAGTGAAAATATTGAATCACTCGTTGCCGACGAACATGAGAACCTAGATCAAACCTGCATCGATATTGTGCGGGCCCTGGGAAAAAGTGGCATCACTCAATACGCTGTACCCGCAAGTGCGGGTGGTAAAACAGAAAAACTGGATGTGCGCAGCCTGTGTATTATTCGTGAAACACTGGCGAAGTACCATGCTTTGGCCGATTTTGCATTTGCGATGCAGGGGCTGGGCAGCGGCCCTATTTCACTACAAGGGACAGACGCACAACAGCAAAAGTACTTAAGTAAAGTGGCTAGTGGACAGTGCTTGTCGGCATTTGCACTTTCAGAACCAGAGGCCGGCAGCGATGTTGCCGCTATGACAACCAGCGCTGAAGAGGACGGGGATTGCTATGTATTGAACGGCGAGAAAACCTGGATATCCAACGCGGGCATCGCTGATTTTTATACTGTATTTGCAAGAACCGGAGAAGCGGCCGGCGCTAAGGGAATTAGCTGTTTTATTGTGGAGGCAAATACTCCGGGGTTTGAGGTGAGCGAGCGCATAGATCTGGTAGCGCCTCACCCACTGGGAACACTGTCCTTTAAGAACTGCCGCATACCAAAAGAAAATCTTGTGGGTGACTCTGGGCGCGGCTTTGGTTTGGCCATGGCAACGTTAGATGTATTTCGCTCGACGGTGGCCGCGGCTGCTCTCGGCATGGCGCGGCGCGCTATGGATGAGACTCTAAGCCAGGTATCTCAGCGGAAGTTATTTGGTGGGGTTTTGGGAGATTTGCAATTGGTTAAGGGCAAGCTTTCGGACATGGCTCTTGGCGTGGATAGCAGTGCGCTGTTGGTGTATCGCTCGGCCTGGACTAAGGACTGTTTTGCGGAAAGGGTCACTCGTGAAGCGGCTATGGCTAAGTTGCACTCTACTGAAACTGCACAGCAGGTGATTGATGCGGCGGTTCAGTTGCATGGGGGCAAGGGGGTTAGTCGGGGGCATATCATTGAGTCGCTTTATCGGGATATTCGCGCGCTGCGGATCTATGAGGGCGCTTCGGAGGTGCAGCAAGTTATTATTGCTCAGCAAAGTTTGTTGGCACACGCGAACACTGTTTGAGGCTTTTATTAGTTGATAGACCAGCTTATGATCAACCTGAATACTTAAGCCTTTTCTAAGAAGGCTTAAGTTGATAGGGCTAGTTTTGGGGGTTCATTAATTAGCTAATTGTGCCAATAATTCGGGCCGGCAAGGTGTTTCATACTGTGGCCGGTCGCAAGTTTGTAAAGCCACCCGGCCGCTGCGCAACTCGACCATTTTTTTGCAATGCAAAAAAACCGATAAGAACGCGCTACCGCACGCTCTTACCCTTCGGGCGACCTGCGGTCATCGGAATTTACCTTGTAAATTTTGGGACTCAAACAGTGCTCGCTCAAATGCCGCCAGGTGGCTTTACAAACTTAAACGCTCCCCTATTGGCCACAATATGAAACACCCTGCCGACCCTACTTTTGCGTCAAAGCGGAGGAAATTGTTCTAAATGAACCCCGGCACTTTAGTTAGTCAGTAGCCGAAGTTCATTTAGGCTGAGTTACTTAACGGCGGTAACCTCAATTTCTATTTTTGCGCGATCTTCTATTAGTGCTTTAACTTGTACAACGCTCATTGCTGGGAAGTTTTTACCCATAATTTCTCTATAGACCCCACCAATCGCTCGCAAGTTGTCGGTGTATGCTTGTTTGTCGGTGATAAACCAGGTCATGCGAGTCATGTGCTCTGGCCCTGCGCCTCCTGCGGCCAAGATGGCTTTGATGTTCTGTAGGGTTTGGTGCAGTTGTTTTACGAAATCATCGGTTTCAAAAACACATTGGGCGTTCCAGCCAATCTGACCACCAAGGTATAAGGTTTCACCTTGTGCCACTACACCATTTGCATAACCTTTTGGCTCTGCCCAGCCATCAGGCAATAATTGTTTGTGCATCTAAAACTCCCAAAAAATAAATTAAAAAATTTATGTACTTAATTATATTTTAAACCTAAAATATAATTCAGGCAAACAAGAATTTATATAAACTTTCTATTTGGAGGTAATTCATGAGTGAATCAACATTAGCCGACCTAATACAAGGCATTGCTGCTGGCGGCATTAAAATTATCGATTTAACCGCGACGCTGGAACCTAGTACGCCTACTTTGCAATTACCTACGGATATGGGTTGGGGTGTGTCCTGGCCGTTTCATATAGAAGAAATATCTCGCTACGACGATAAGGGGCCTTTCTGGTACTGGAATAATTTTAAGTGTGGGGAGCATACTGGCACACACTTTGATGCGCCTATTCACTGGGTGAGTGGCAAAGATCATGAAAACCACTCAACAGACACGCTGCCTACGGATCGCTTTATTGGGCAGGCTTCTGTGATTGATGCGTCTGCAGAATCTGCAGCTAATCCGAATTTCCTTCTTTCTATTGACTTCATTAAAGCGTGGGAAGCTAAACACGGTAAAATTGAACCCAAGTCGTGGGTATTGTTCAGAACAGATTGGTCGAAGAAAGAATCTAATGAAGAATATATGAATATGAAGGATGACGGGCCCCATACTCCAGGTTGGGAGCCGTCCACTGTCAAATTCTTAGTTGAGGAACGCGACGTAATTGGCGTGGGTGTGGAGACTGTGGGCACCGACGCTGGCAAGGCGCCAGAGCAAGACCCTATGTTCCCCTGCCATAATATTATGCACGGCGCGAACAGGTGTGGTTTGGCGGGCTTAACAAACTTAGATAAATTGCCTCCAAAAGGTGCCATTATCATCGCTCCGCCATTAAAAATTAAAGAGGGCTCTGGCAGCCCTACTCGTGTACTCGCTTTAGTGACTGGTTAAATAAAGGCATTTAGAATGGCAGAACGATCTTTCAAAAAAGAAGTACTGAAGCTCAAGGCGGGAGAAGGTGACATCTTTCGCGGGGAAGGCATTCTTGCCATCACCAAAGGGCTGTTGCAATCAGGTGTGGCTTACGTGGGCGGCTATCAGGGCTCGCCAATTTCCCATCTGATGGACGTGCTGAATGATGCTCAGGATATCTTGGAAGATCTTGGCGTCCACTTTGAGGCCAGCGGCAGTGAAGCCACGGCCGCTGCAATGCTAAGTGCTTCCATTAACTACCCACTGCGTGGCGCGGTTACTTGGAAGTCGACGGTTGGCACCAATGTGGCGTCAGACGCTTTATCGAACCTTGCATCTTCCGGTGTCACCGGAGGCGCGATGGTCATTGTCGGTGAAGATTATGGCGAAGGGTCTAGCATCATGCAGGAGCGAACCTACGCCTTCGCTATGAAAGCACAGATGTGGCTGTTGGACCCACGACCTAATTTGCCCAGCATTGTCGATATGATTGAAAAGGGCTTTCAACTTTCTGAAGCCAGTAACACTCCCATCTTTTACATGATGCGGATACGCGGCTGCCATGTAACTGGGGAATTCGAAGCAAGCGATAACCTTAGGCCCGATTTTAGTGCTCTCAATCCAGTTACGCCGAATAGAGAACCGGAAAAAATAATTTTACCGCCTCATGTTTATGAGCAGGAACGGGAAAAAATTCGTGATCGCTGGCCTGCTGCAATCCAGTTTATTGAAGAAAATAAACTCAATGAGTTATTCCCTGGCAAGCATGATCAGCTCGGCATAATCACTTGCGGGGGCACCTACAATACGGTAGTGCGGGCTCTTGAACGTCTCGGCTTAGCCGATTGTTTTGGCAATACAGACATCCCAATTTATGTGATGAATGTTGCTTACCCTGTAGTGCCAAGTGAAGTAATTGATTTCTGTGCGACTAAACAACACGTTTTATTACTCGAAGAAGGGCAGCCCTCATATATTGAACCGGAGATCCATGCGCTGCTGAGAAAAAAGGATATTCAAACTCGAATCTACGGCAAAGATATATTCCCACAAACCGGGGAATACACAGGGCAAGTCACGCTTCTGGGTCTCAGTCGATTTATTGAAAAAACGGGTTTGTCGGCCAGTGTATTGCTACAAACCAATGACATTAATGCCCTCCACTCACCGCTTGACGACCAAGAGCATGAAACGCTGCTTGAGAATGTGCCTCCAAGACCCTCGGGTCTTTGTACGGGTTGCCCAGAAAGACCTTTGTTCAGCGCCATAAAACAAGTTCAAGAAGATTTTGGCCCATTGCATATTAGCTCCGACATTGGGTGTCATTCTTTTGCGACCTTAGCGCCCTTTAACCTCGGCAATACCATCATGGGTTATGGTTTGTCTCTTGCCAGCTCATCAAGTATTCGCGCCGCCCTACCCCACAAGTCTATTAGTATCATGGGTGATGGCGGATTTTGGCACAACGGCTTGACCTCGGGTGTTGTCAGCTCTGTGTTTAACAAGCACGACGGAATCTTAATTGTCATCAATAACGGTTATGCGGCCGCGACGGGCGGGCAAGATATTCCATCTCACCTGCAACCTAACCTCATAGCAACCACCATGGATGCTGAGCGCTCTGAGCGAGACCAATCTCAATCTATTGAAAATGCCTGCCGCGGCGCGGGCGTTGAATGGATACGCATTCTGAGCACATACGGCATTGAGGATATGAAAAGCACTCTCGCAGAGGCTTTACAATCGGATCTGCCCGGCCTAAAAGTTATTATCGCCGAAGGCGAATGCATGCTTAACAGACAGCGTCGCATAAAACCCTTAATGAACAAAGCCGTCGCCGATGGTAAAAGAACGGAGCGAGCGCGCTTTTATGTTGATAGCCAAACTTGCACGGGTGATCACGCCTGTATAAGGCTGTCTGGGTGCCCTTCCCTAACCATTAAAGACAATCCCGACCCGCTGCGCTTAGACCCGGTGTCTTATGTAGACAACAGCTGCGTAGGTTGTGGAGTTTGCGGTGACAACGTGCACTCCGCTGTTTTATGCCCGTCATTTTCAAGAATTACCCTTGTCTACAATCCTACCTGGCTAGATAAAGCACTTTCACAGGTTCGACAAGGGATTATTCACTATTTTCAACGCAGTGATATGCGTAAAAAACAAGCCCGTTCACTATGAGTAAAAACGATAATCAAAGCAATATTCCGAGCAAGCCCAGAACCATCAATATCGTCACTGCGGCATTGGGAGGCGAAGGCGGCGGTGTATTTACCTCCTGGCTGATCGATGTTGCCGAAGCAAATGGTTGGATGTCGCAGACCACTTCTCTTGCCGGTGTGGCACAGCGAACTGGCGCCACAATTTATTACATTGAATTGTTCCCCCGCGACCAAGCCTCCAAGCAACAGCCGGTTATGTCCTTATTCCCCGCCCAAGGTGACATAGATATTGCGGTTAGTTCAGAAATTGCCGAAGCCGGCCGAATGCTGCAAAGAGGATTTATCACACCTGAGAGAACCACCCTTATAAGCTCAACTCATCGGGTATTTGGCATCACCGAGAAAGCCGATCTAGGCGATGGGGTTATTAATTCAGACGAAATACTGAAACTAGGCGAGAAGTATTCAAAATCTTTCGTTCGCTTTGACATGCAAGATCTCGCCAAACGCAATAACTCGGTCATCAGCTCCGGATTACTGGGAGCCTTAGCAGGCTCAGGCGCACTGCCATTCACCAAGGAAAGCTACGAGCAGGTTATTCGCAATACCGGCAAAGCGGTTGAAACAAACCTTGCCTGTTTTAATGCCAGCTACAATTCAGCAATCGCACTTTCGGCAAATGAGGAAGATGTTAAGGTCGAGTATTTTGACCCTGCCAAAGTCAGCAAAGAGTTCATATTGCCCAGAGGCACTACAATACAAGGGCAGGCTTTGCTCGATCGCTTAGTCTTCAAGCTTCCCAAAAGCGTCCATGAGATTGCCTATCAAGGCTTGAAAAAAACTCTAGACTATCAAGACTATCGCTACGCTGAGCAATACTTGGACGAATTGGAACGATTTATAGCCCTCGATACGGGAGCCAATGACTATGAGCTGCTGCAAACCCTTGCTCGTTATCTAGCACTCTGGATGTGCTTCGAAGATATATCTCGTGTAGCACAGCTAAAAATTCGCGATTCTCGCATGGACGAAATTCGCGAAGAAGTGAAAGCCATGCCAGGGCAAATATTTCACGTTACTGAATTCTTTAAACCCAGAGTAGAAGAAATGTGCGCAATGCTGCCTGCATCCATTGGCTCTTGGGCATTAGACAGCAAATTTTGTCGCGCCACGCTAAATCTATTTTCTGGCGGAAAAAAACTCAGAACGAATAGCCTGCCGATCTATTTTTCTTTGCGATTTTTGTCTTTTTTAAGAAAATTCCGACGCTCCACGCTTGGCTATCAACACGAATACGGAATGATTTCATCCTGGCTAAGCGCGATAGAGACAGTGGCCAAAGAAAACCCAGCGACAGCTCTAGAGCTTGCTAGGTGTGGTCGAATAGTAAAAGGGTATGGAGATACAAGAGCGCGCACAAGCACTCAATTAATGTCCATCGTTAGTTTGTCAAAAACTCAAACCCTCGACAATTCCGTTATTTCCGAATTGCATAGGGCGGCACTTTCAGGTGATGACAATCGAGAATTTGAAACGGTGCTGAAGGCGTCGGCATAAAAATTCGTCGATCTGACCTGAACTTGCAAAGGACACTTACTCTCTCAACGCACGTACTTTTTTTACGTACTCGCGGGGAGAGTGGCTAACTCGGCTCTTGAAAAAATTTGACAAAGCCGCCGTATCGGCAAAGTGCAAACGTTCCGCAATGGCCGTAATCGATAACTCGGATTTCGAGAGGTAGTGCCTAGCCAAGTCCAAGCGAGCTGTATCATAAAGCGTTTGGTACGTTGTGCCGTACTGCTTCAAACGATATTGCAGAGTTCGTCGAGGTAAATTCAAAGCCCTGGCGACCTCTGCTAGCGAAGCTCCTTGATCATTGATAAGCAGGCGGATAAGCCGTTCGACCCGGGGCACAAATGACGAACTTTGGCCAATGCTGGATTCCAGCTGTCGCTCAATAGCTTTTTTACCCAAAGGAGAAATGGTGTTGCTTAGATTTCGATAATTCGGTCGCTTGAAATCTTCCCGCGTTATATGAATCGCCGTTACATCTTGATTAAAGTAAAGGTTTTGACCAAAAATTTTCTGAAGCGGCTTAGTATCAAGTGAGTGGCCATGCCGAAACTGCACATAGCTGGGGAACCAGCCCTCGCCCAGAGACTTTTGTAACTCTAAACAAAACGTCGCCAGAGACAGCTCCACGACCTGGACAGTGGAGGTATTTTTGGGCGCCCGAGATGCAGCTCCAAGCTTCAAGCGCTTAACTTCCAGATTCAATGAAAAACCCGTGTCACCTTCATCCACTATATGGCAGCCCAAAGCTTGGGAATGCAAAGCCATATTATTTGATATCAGGTTCAACACTTCGCCTATAGAACTACCGTTGCGTGCCAGAAGCCAGAGTGGCCCAAGCGTATCAAGCCCAATTTTCTTAGCTAATTTGAGGCCAAAAAAACGCTCATCGCAAACCCTTGCCGCCTCTTCAAACAAGTCATTGACCTTCACTTCACTGATAAGAAGGTCTGCTTGGTATAAGGCCTCGGGATTCAAACCCACACTTAAGGCGAGATCGACAGGGTTCTGCCCACAGCTCTCAATGAGCTCAGAGACACCTTCCAGTACATAACTACGAACGTTATCTGTCACACCTGCTCTCCCCATTACTCGCGCTATATTACAAGTTTATTGCGCAAAAATACAAGTTATTCGCCGCCAATAGCTCTAGGATGGAGAGTGTTAAGGCGCATCGAACCTCTCATAAAAGCCATAGCAGAAAACGAAGGCAGAACAGCAAGCAAAACAACAACAAAATTTGATTGTCGAATTGGAGAGAAATATGAGTAGAAAGTTTTCTGTCGGTATTTTTTTTGTCGCCGTGGCCGCCGTACTTATCTATAGCCAGCGTATCGCATTGAGTAAAACACTTATTGAACGAATTGCCGAACAGCGTATCGGCCTAAATCTGCTTGCCGATTTGGACGACGGCCTGCATGTTATTTTATGTGGCGCCGGGGGCCCACTTCCAGACCCCAAGCGATCAGGACCTTGTGTGGCAGTAGTCGCGGGCAACACCGTGCTGACTATCGATGCCGGAAGTGGCGGCAGCCGGAATCTCGCCGCCATGCAGTTTCCTCAAGGTGAAATTGACGCACAATTATTGACCCACTTTCATTCTGATCACATTGATGGTCTGGGTGAATTAGCGATGATGCGATGGGTAAACGCGGCAAATACGTCTCCCCTACCAGTTATTGGCCCCAAAGGTACACAGGCCGTTGTGGATGGGTTTAATCAAAGTTACGCCCAGGACGCTCTCTATCGACACGCGCATCACAGTGACTTAGTAGCACCACTGTCAGGAGCTGGCATGATTGCACAGGAATTTAGCTCACCCAAACTTGGCGAACGAGTGATTGTTTTTGAACAGCAAGGGCTTACTGTTAGTGCATTTTCAGTGGATCACGAACCTGTTTCTCCCGCTGTGGCTTATCGCTTTGACTATAAAGGGCGTTCAGTAGTGGTGAGCGGTGATACTGCTAAATCGGCCAACCTAGAAGCAATGTCAAGCGGCATTGATTTACTCGTGCACGAGGCCTTGAGCCCAGAACTGGTTGGTATTATGAACAGGGCCGCGAAGAAAAATGGCATCGCCATCATTGCAAAAATCACCCACGATATTATTGACTACCACGCCTCACCGCTTGAGGTTGCCGAAATCGCTAGGGACGCGCGCGTTGGGCACTTGCTGTTCTATCACGTGGTGCCGGCCTTAATTGCTCCGGGAATGGAGGCGATATTCTTGGACGGAGTGGACCAGGTATACAAAGGCGAGATAACAGTGGGAGTTGATGGCCTTATGATGAGTTTACCCGCAAATTCTGAGGAAATAGAGTCGCGTGAGTTAATGTAAATTCTTTCTCTTCAAGACCGCAGATTTAGACCAATTATTATTTGGACAGGCGTAAAACTAATACGCAGATCCACTCTAGTCATTTCAGGATGTTGAGTATGAACAAAAATTTTACTATAGCGATATTTCTAACAGTCGCTCTTTGTGTGGGCGTAGGTTTTAAGGCCGTGAGTTCAATCAAAACCATGGCGTCCGCCTACATTTATGGTTACCCCCTATTAATCATGAATGAAACCAAAAAAACTATGTTGTTTAATGGTCTCGCTGAAAATCAATTAAACCATATTAGTTATTTCCCTGATCATACATTTAGAAATGTTGTACGCCCTAACGTTGATACGCTCTACACCATTGCCTGGTTGAATTTGGCCGATGAACCGCAAGTTTTATCAGTGCCGGATACAGATGGGCGCTATTACGTTTCCCCTTTTATGGACGCATGGACGAACGTTTTTGCAGAAGTAGGCAAGCGTACCACGGGTACAAAGGCGGGGGAGTACGCCTTGCTTGGCCCTGATTGGCAGGGCGATATACCCGACGGTTTAGAGGTAATACAATCACCGACCAATATGGTGTGGATGATTCAACGTATACAAACCAACGGCAAAGAAGATATTCCTGCCGTTGCAAAGCTACAGCAGAGATTTTCATTGGCCTCACTGAACCAATGGCAACAAGGCATCGCGGCTGAATCCAAAGTAGAGTCAGTAAGTAAAAGCGGTTCGACCACCAACCCCTATAAAATAATTGACGATTTCAACGCCGCAGATCTATTCAATACGCTAGCCACATTGCTGAATGAACAATCACCATTGAGCCACGATCAAGAAGCACTTAAGACATTAAAATCGATAGGTATCACTCCTGGCCATTATGACGCCAGCGCACACGGTTGGTTTGGGCGAATGTTGGCGGATTTGGCCATAGACATCACTCACAAGAAAATTAAAGAGCGCCTAGACGAAGGCTTTGGTTTGGAAAACTCTTGGGCAATTCGACGACAGGGGCTAGGTCGTTATGACGCTAATTACGAAGTGCGTACAGGCGTTGCGATAATAGGTTTAGGAGCCTTGCCGCCGGAAGAAGCCGTCTACCCAAATACATCTCTAGACTCCGAGCTAATGCCCTTATCCGGTAAGAATAGTTACACCATTAAATTCACTGCCGATACAGCACCGCCAGTGAACGCATTCTGGTCACTCACAATGTATGATGATCAAGGTTTCTTGGTTGACAACCCCATTCATCGCTACGCGATTGGTGATCGTGATGCCCTGCATTACAAGGCTGACGGCACATTGGAAATATTGATTCAAAATGAACAACCGAAACAAAACAAGGTTAATTGGCTGCCATCGCCTGCCGGTGAATTCGCACTTACAATGCGTTTATATTTACCTAAAAAAAGCGTTCTGAATGGCCAGTGGCCACTCCCATCAGTGCTTAAACATTAACCTCAATATTTAGCTACATCAGCCGCCCCGCGAAACGCGGGGTCTATTTAAAATAAACCGGAGTGCAACTTTCAGATTACCGGAAAAACTACGTTACACTGACCCGTACCGGAACTCGGGAAATAGTCTGTGTAAATTTCTGCACAACCTTCATAATCTCTCCAACCCAAAAGACCAAAGAGCATTGAGGTATCATGCATACCACCTTCGCCATCACAGTCTTTGGCGTATTTTGGCAGCATGTCCAAAAATTCATTAACTTGGCCTCTCTGCCACAAATCCAGTACCATTAAATCGACCGACTGATTAAAGGGCCGGCTAATTTTGAACAAATAGTCGCCAACAATTTTATTGGGTGGAATGCGATGAGACAGAGAACCACTGGCCAGAAACGCCACTCTTTTATCAGATTTCTCTATCGCTTGACGAATGGCTTCACCAAGGGCTTTGGACTCTTCCAATTCAGCGTCGTACATCCAACCCGCAATAGAGACCACCTTAATGTCATCCTCGATTCCCATATAGCGAAGCGGCACAAGGGTTCCGTATTGAACGTCCAGCGTATCAACTTCGTAATGACAGAGGGTTGGAACACCATTATTCGTGGCGCACTCTGCGATCAACTGCCCCAATTCGGGGTCACCAATGTGTTTATAGGACATATTACTGAGAAAGTGCGGGAACTCTGTACTGGTGAAAATTCCAGACATATCCGGCTTGGCGTTTATGTGGAACCCAGCGTTAACCAACCAATGAGTATCAGCAATAATGATCGTATCAACTTCACGCTCTTTACACAGATTGCCGATACGCTTCAAGCCTTCAATCGCGGCATCACGACAGCCGTGATGTGGCCCATCTTGCTCAGATATAAACATTGATGGAACATGCGTAACCTTCGCGGCAAGTACCAATTCACCCATAATCTGACCCCTGTATGTGACGAAAAAACGATTATTTAACACGTTAAGTATATCTCTGGTTAATATACTTCCCTCACACATCAATACATTGATCTGTATCTATAAATCTTCACTAATTCCTAGGTACTGATGGTCTTGGCCTTAAGTCTCTCTACAGAGTTCGATTTTCATGAGTTTTGCATTTTCCTTACATCAGCCCTTTTCTTAAGACGTAAAAAAACCGCACCCAGTCTGGATGCGGTTCTGATCGATAACGATAATTTCCAGATCATTCTATTACAGCTTCAAACCGCATATTCCGAAATTTAAATTGATATAAGCCTTTGTGTATTGTTAGAAAACGAGATCAGATACGCTTATGACGATACGCTCGGTAGAGCGGTTCTCAGTGCCATCGTTCACAATCAACTCGAACACATAGTCTCCTGCAACATCAGGGGTGAAGTACGGGTTCGCGCTTGTTCTGGCATACAATACAGCACTGGATCCCAATGGCTGCGCTAGGGAAGTCCAAGAATAACTCAGCGAGCCTTCTTCAGAATCAGAACTTTCACTGGCGTTTAAATACACGGCTTGAAAAGTATTTGCACTTTGGTCGGGACCAGCCTTTGCAAGAGGAGTGGCAGTGCTTGCATTGGCGAGCACAACAGACGCGATAGTCACCGGCTCCGCCGGTAAATCGGCAAATGAACCGAGTGCAATGGTCGGTAGATTGGCAATGGTATCCACCACATCCATACCGCTTACAACCCTTCCAAATACGGCATAGCCATCATCGCTGCCCGTTGCATCTAGAAATAGGTTGTCGACATGATTAATAAAAAACTGGGAAGTCGCGCTGTCCGGAACATTCGTTCTAGCCATCGCAATAGTGCCCCGCACGTTGGAAAGCCCATTGTCAGCTTCAAGCGCTATAGGTGCAAAGGTTGACCTCTGTGAACCAGCGATGTCAAAGCCGCCACCTTGAATCATGAACCCGCGAATGACCCGGTGAAAAATCAACTCATCATAAAAATCAGTTTCAATGTAAGCAAGGAAATTGGCCACGGTAATGGGCGCTTGCTCAGGAAATAATTCAATCTCTATGCTACCAAAATTGGTTGTCATGATTACGTTCGAATCGCTCGCCGCTGGGGATTGCGACACCCAAGCTAAAACCTCGGCCAGAACCGTATCAACAGAACTTGCAGACGAAGTGACGGCCGTCAGTAGGGTTTGAACACTACTTATATCAGCAGAACCGTATTCAATTTGCTCTGATTCAATACGACTAGTGAAGGCATTAGCGACGGTAATTTTGTTGTCTAGAGATAGTGTATCACTGCCCTGGGCACCGTCAGCTATTTGTTTTGCTATGGAGGCTAGTGTTGCTTGCCCACTTTGCAATCTAGCGACGTAAAAATCCAAACCTTCCGCGCCTGGGCTGCGATTGTACATCTGCTGAAAAAGCCCTGTGACGAGCTCTTCATGGCTTAGTGAGGCAAAGTTGTCACTGTATTCTTGCGAGTTACCAAAATTCGACAGAACAGCGTCTAGATTATTGGACTCATCAAACTGAGCCGCCCAGAAGTTTACGCCTCCTGGGTCACCCGCGCGGCCGTAATACGCCACATACATTTTCTGCGCTAGATTCACAGAGTCTTGAGACTGAGCGAATGCGCCAATAGGCACCAAGGACATAATTGTTAGAAGAAGGTACTTAAAAATCATTGAAAAAAACGACCGCGCGCGCTTTAAATTAAGTGCGCTATTAAACATAGAACTTCTATGCATATCTGTTCCCACTATTGCTTATTCATATCGTCGCTGAAAACCTACACTTGGCGAGTTCCAACATTAAGTTCTATGCTTACTAATAAGCCTGATCCAAACGATAGAAGCCGAGCTTAAAAGTTTAATGCGTTCCCGCGCGCGCATAATACAATGAATACCTTAGCTTGGGCCAGAATTCCAAATTGGCTCAAAGCAGCAAGGCAAGGGAGCGAGGCAACAGCGGGCGATTTTTGCGGTATAGGGTAATAGAACGGTAGAAAGGAAGCGATTGATACTGTGCATACATACAGCCTGGCGGCTAGATACTGTGGCACTGCCCATGACGGTTAAAAAATAGACAAACGTCTAAATTCTAAAAATACGGGCTGTTATAACTAATATTTAACTACGACGTGAATTGTGCGAGTATACTGAAAATTCAATCTAGCAAAAGGAATTTGCCTTGCAGATAATCGAATGTGAAATGCATGACGTAATTGCGATCGGCGACAACATCAAGATCCACGTACTCTCCCTTGCGAAGAAATCCATCGCCATCGGTATTGCTGCACCTAAAGAACTCGCTATATGCAGGGAAGAGGCTAAGAAGAAAGAACCCCGGCGTTAAATTACACTCTCTAAAAAGCCCTCCCAATCACCACCAGAATGCGCTGTAACCAGCGCCCGTCTTGATACCCTCTTCACAGCTACTTACTTTCAGGTAATAGCATAAGCCGAATTCGGCTGGAAACTGTACTTCCCACCAGACAAGTTACAAGCGCTTGCTATACTGATACGAACGACAAGAGAATAATCCTGTGATTCGAATTTATGCCGACCTAAACTGTCCCTTCTGCTACGCGCTTAGTGAATGGATTGATGAAGCCGGCATAAACGATCAGGTAGACTGGTGCTTGGTTGATCACAAGCCCTCAGCCTATTTCGAAGATCACCACGCTCAAACTCTCATTGAACTCACTGAAGAAATATTTGTTATTCGCCAGCGGGCCAGCGACATTCAAATTCGCTTACCGCAAGGCCGCACCAATGTTCGCAAAGCGGAACGGCTACTCTGCCAAGTAAAGACGAGTCACCCCACTTCGTTCCTTCCGCTTAAACAGCATATTTACCGGGCTTATTGGGCCGAAGACTGCAATATCGAAGATGATTTGGTTCTTCAGCAGCTGCTTAAAAAAGTGGGGCTCAATAATGTAGGCATCTCGCCACAGAGTTCGGAACAGATTGCCCACTGGACTCGAGAATGGGAAGAAGGCCCTTTCGATCGGCGTCTACCGGCGATCCAGCGTAGCGAGAACGACTTTAGTCTTGGGCTCGCCAGTAAAAACGACACCTTAAGATACATCCAGGGCCAATCAGGCAAAGTCTCTGAATCCACCCTTAGCTGCCAATATCAAATACGACCTCAGGTCGCGATCATTGGTGACTGGGCCAGCTTCTGGGACTTTACTAAAACACTACGACACCACAATGATCTTATCTTTCAGCAGGACCTTCACACTCTGGATAAGCATTTTAAAAGCAGTACCCCACCTGAAATTGTACTGATTAATTATCTGAAGATTGATCTAAAGGCGATGGATGCTTTGCAAGAGTTTTGCCGCCTCTGTGAACAACACCATTGTCCACTGTTACTATTTACTGACAGCTTGACTGAGACACAAGAATTAACTCTCTTACAATTGGGTTGTTCGGATGTAATTTCGCAAAAGTCAGTCGAATATGCCGTACTGAAAATTAATCGACTTCTGAAAAATAAATCTATTTTTGACCAGTTAAGGGCCAGCTCATTAATCGACAGCTTGACCCAGCTAAACAATCGCCGCAGCTTTATCAGCACCCTTGAAAAAGAATGGGCTAGCTCTGCACGCAGTAAGCAGCCTCTCTCTCTATTGATGCTCGACATAGATCACTTCAAAGCTTTTAACGATCACTTCGGTCATTTAGCCGGTGATGGCTGTCTACGCCAGGTTGCCGGTATTATTAAGAGCCAGATCCATCGTTTGGGCGATATGGCTTGCCGCTATGGAGGCGAAGAATTCGCCGTTATCTTACCCAACACCGACGCTCAGGGCGCCCAAGCACTCGCGGAGGAGATTCTCAATAATATTCGCCAAGCTCAAATTGCCAACCCTATGAGTGAGCTAAAAATCCTTACTGCCAGCATCGGCATTAGTAGCTTTTATTATCAGTCAGAAGTAAACACTAATGGCCTCATAGAGGTGGCAGACCAACAACTTTACCGTGCGAAATCAGCGGGACGCAATAGAGTTAGAAGCCAACACTGCCCCGACTAAAAACATACTGGCTTAAATCTATGTTCAATTAAGCTGACACCTCCTAATTCTTTTCGGATCCTACTCATACTATGTAAGCCAGACAAACCTACCTTCAATGCAGGTAATAACCTAAATCACAGATACCTCTTACGTGATTTTCACTCTGGTGGGGTCTGTTTGTTCCTATTTTGGCAATCTTGGTTTTTAACTTCCATCGCAGAATGCAAAACCCTCTCAAAGTAAATCTATAAGCCATTGATTTTATGAGGAATTATTTCTGGCTCGATTTATGCTACCTCCTTAAGAAACTGTCGTCCCTTTAACAGAGGTTTACATATGATATTTCTAAAACAATTTTTATTTACTGTCGGGTTTTTATTGCTATTCGGCTGTGGCGGTGGCGGTGGCGGTTCAGCTGAATCTGGTTTGTCTACAAACGTCGACGCAGCAGATCTAGCCACAACAGAACCGATCGTATCTACCAGTAGTACTCGCCTAGCCGACAACGTCATTGCTAACAAGGCGAGTATTAGAATGTTCGAGAAATATACTATTCGCATTGATTTGAACTTGATCGAACATCAGGGAAATTTCCGGTTCCTAAAAATGAATGACCGCGACGGCAACATTTTGTTTCTAGGGCAAACGAACAAAGAAGGAGAAATTCAACTTCCGCTGCATATAACAGTGAATGACTTCCCTTTAAATGCACACATTTTTTCCGAACTGGCTTCTGACGAAACACACATCATCGAGGTGAATTATGACGCATCATTTATTCAGTAAAAAGCTAAGGTTTTTGGCCTTAAGCACCCTGCTAAGCTTCTGTATCTTTGGCGCCGCCACCGGACAAGAATTGGAATCAACTCGGCTTAAAGAGACTATATCCAAAGGTACTGGAGATATTAACCTGCTTCTGGCTCAAGGTAACAAGGCAATTAGCCCTGCAACACTTGAGCACTTAAGGAGTGAAAACAATGGCGATTTGGTATTGGGCGTAGATGTCAATGAGGCAGCCTCCGGGACAGAAAAGGCCGCCACTCAAGGTGTTGCCATCGAGGCGCTGTTGCTAACGGTATCTACTGACGAAGGCGTTTATGAATACACAAACTTCTCCACTCAAACCAAAAGCTCACTTGCTAAAACGAGCACAGAGAGTCGTCAGTTTTACCACACACTGATAGGTCGAACCGGTTCCAACAACATTACAGGAAGTGGCCTTAACGGTACTTCTTTTGACGCTACATTAAGAATACCGGTTGATATAGATCTTAGTAGTGCCAATTCAGTGCACTTAGCCATTACCCTATTAGAAACTAATGAAGATTTAGGGGACCCAGAAGCGTTCTACGACTATAGCGCCGGCTTTGAAGACCTCGCTCTACTGATCGCATCAGACGCAGAATACCTAGATACTCAGGCGGCAGGCCAGGCAGACGCCCCTCTCGTGGTATTGACGAACGCTCCCGCCTCCTTTGTCAGTAAAGTTTACTACCCTGCAGCGGACAGCTTTTATATGGTGGGTTATGAAGATCAGTTTCCTAAGCTCGGGGATTACGACTTCAATGATTTAGTTGTTGCCTATCGAGTGATATTCTCGCTTAACTCAGACATGCAGGTCACCGCAATTTCCAGTGAAGGGTATCTGGTTGCGAGGGGGGGGTCTTTTGACCACAACTGGCATCTTCGAATCGCTCTTCCAGAAGGATCTCAGGCGGGAGGCACCTACCAATTATACGCTCCCTTGGGCTCGAGTCAGGGCAGTGAACAAGTTAATGCGATTGACACGACATCGGGCTTAGACATATCCATCTTTCAAAACACAACGTCGTTGTTTTCCAGCCCCAGTTCAACTTACGCCAATACCATTTGGGATGAAGAAGTTATTCAAGGGCACAAATTTTCATTTGAAATTGCCTTATCGAACCCCGTCTCCCTCGATGCGATGGATACTGCGCCCTTTGACCCCTACTTATATGTATTCGATACGAATTACGAAATCCACCTCGAGGGACAGTCACCAGTAATGCCAAATTCCAACAATATAGCTGACGGCTTGGACACGTTTACAGACGACAGAGGTTACCCTTTTGCGCTTGTCTTTCCCGAAGATTGGCATTACCCCAATGAATATGTCGACATGGGCGATGCTTATCCCGAGTTAATCGAATTCATACAGTCCAATAGAAACAACAAAACCGACTGGTATAAGAATGGGGTCCCTTCGGGTATTAGCAAAAGGAGTAAAGTCGATTGGGCTTGGTAATTGTTTGTCACTTATGGATAAATACCATGACATCGGCACTTAAAAACAAATGTGCGGCTGAAAATCACTTGGGCTCGAGTGTTCCTTTCTCTACCAAGATCAGCCGCCCGCCACATAACAACTTGCTCACCCACTCATTGGGTAATGGGGACATAATAAACCCTGTTGGCAAAGCAATACCTTGAGTTACTGCAGACTTTTTTCCCTAAACAATTTAATCCGACCACAACTAGACAATAAATAATGCGGCTTTTCGTCAATATAAGTGGATTTTTCCTTGAAAAAAACCTGAAAAGTCCATGATTATTTGGAATCTAGGCATCGGAAATAATCGTTTTTCAAACAGCCTGCAAACGTATACTCTTGCTGCATATTTTTTATTCACACGAAGGAAAAATCCATGGCAACTTGCGGCGAGATTTTGGTCAAATTAATGGAGGCCTATGGTATTGAATGCGCATTTGGCATTCCCGGCACTCATACTATTGAGCTCTATAGAGGACTGCCGCAAACCAACATTCGCCATGTGACGCCCCGCCACGAGCAGGGCGCCGGTTTTATGGCCGACGGCTACGCTCGCCTCACGGGGAAGCCCGCCGCCTGCATGACCGTTTCAGGCCCTGGTGCGCTCAACATCGCCACGGCAATGGGGCAGGCATTACAAGACTCGGTTCCCATGCTGGTAATCTCTGCAGACAACAATACCTTCGAAAAAGGCCTTGGTGAGGGACGCCTGCACGAAACACGCAACCTTCAGGCTGCCATGGCTGAATGCAGTGTTTGGAGCCACACGCTGGCACGCGCCGACGAGCTGCCTAAAGTCATGGCTCGCGCCTTTGCCATTTTTAATAGCGAGCGTCCTGGCCCCGTTCACATATCAATGCCACTTAATGTGACAACCTCGAATGCTGATCACGTGCCAATGGATCTCTGGGCCATACCCAGCCGTCCAGCGGCCGCTCCAGCACAGCTTCAGCAAGCCGCCGACCTCTTGAATGAATCGCAAAGACCAGTGATTGCATTGGGAGGCGGCGCCGCTGACGCAGCTGAATGGGTGCGTGCGCTTGCTGAAAAGCTCGACGCCCCGGTAAGCCTCACACACAATGCCAAAGGCATATTGCCGGTTGACCACTCCTTGCACGTCGATACCAGTCCGTCATATCAACCCGTGAGGGACCTCTACCTAGATGCCGACGTTGTTTTGGGTATTGGCACGGAGTTTTCTGAGAGCGATTATGATTTCTTCTTTAATGGAGAGTTTGCCCTCGGAGGTAAACTTATCCGTATTGATATCGACGCGACGCAGTTAACTCGCAATGTGCGTCCAGACATAGCTATCAGGGCCGATGCACAACTCGCGACAGAGGCCTTGCTACCTTTGATTAACGAAAGCCGGCGAAATGGTTCACAGCGTACTGCTCAAGTTAAAGAACTATTGGCGCCGCTAAACCACCCTGGTTATCAAGCGTTCTTAGACGCGTTTCAGGTCGCACTACCAGGCGCCGCCGTTATCGGTGACTCCACCCAGCCCGCTTACTTCGGAGCTGCGCAATATCACGCGCCAGCACCACGCCGATTTGCTAGCGCCGCCACAGGATATGGCACTCTGGGCTATGCGCTGCCTGCCGCCTTTGGCGCAAAATTAGCCAAACCTGATCTGCCGGTGATTTCTTTGATTGGTGATGGGGGCCTACAGTTCACCATTAATGAATTATCAACAGCGATTGAAGCAAAGATTTCTGTGGCCGTGGTGGTCTGGAATAATGAACGCTATGAGATGATCGCGCAGAACTTCGTCGACGCTGGAATGGAGCCCATTGCTTGTGATATCTACACGCCAAACTTTTTGAAAATCGCCGAAGGTTACGGTTGCCCAGCACACCGAGCTGAAAGCATTGAGCATCTCATTGAATTACTGAGACAAGCACAAAAGGTTGACGTACCAACAATCATTGAAGTACGCGAGCAGGATTTTATTCAGGCCTAACATTTCGCGAGCCCCAGCTTGTTGCCAAGGTTTTCTACAAGTAACATGGGGCTTTCATTCGTTCGCAAAAACCTGAAATCTTCGTTGATAATGCGAATTCAAACCACAAATGTGTCTACTGCACCTTCCGGGGTTCAGCTAAGTAAGCATCAAAAATCTCTTGATATCGCCCGCTAGACTTCAAGGCCTGCAAGCCTTCGTTGAAGTCATCACGAATCTCCTGGCTCTTGAACACTGGACGATAATCTAAGGGACGCTCGACAAACACGTCATGTTCAGTAAGTGGCTTCGCTTGCAGATTATTATTTTTTAGTTGCTGCGAAAAGAAATATTGAAAAACCACTTTATCGCTCAACACTAGGTCATATCTCCCCGCGAACAACAGCAAGATCTGTAGTTTCTGGACCTTAATTTCATGGTACAGGCCCTCCGCTTGAGCGTTTTTAAGCCACTCAGGGAAGCGCTTCTGGGCACCCGGAAATGCAACGATACTCAAACCCTTTATGTCACTGGGCTCGCGAATCCGCAAGTTTCGATCCTTAAGAGAATAAAAGCGATTATTAAACAGGATTACGGGTTCAGCATAGTGCCCATTTAAAGCGCTAAGGTCAGTGCCAAAGTCAGTCATTACGGCATCCACGTCGCCTAGGACAAAGCTCCCGGGCATTCTGGATAAGGGCATGAAATGTATGACTAACGTATGATTTTTTAACGCTAAGGCCTCCCGAACTATGTCCAGCTCAATACCTGTGCTGGTTTCCGGGATTGTGTAGGGAGGGATGGTGTTAGCAAAGCCCATGCGTACAGGCTCAGCCAAGCTTAAGCTTGCGATACATGAGAACGATAGCAACAAGGCAATTGTCCGAGCAGCCGCCTTCTCTACGAAGAATATGGCGCTCGTTTTGACTCTGTAGCAGTGACCGGCCACATCTATCTGCGATTCGAACAAATTTCGCCCTCTGAACAGGAAGAGAATATACGTCAATTATGCCTATAGTGACGCCCACTACGATTGGAAAATATATTGGAAAATAGAGTTTTCCCTGACACATCTAACAATACAAATCGATAGTAATCAGTATAGTCTGTAGTTCTGAGAGTGGTATTCCAGCCGTTTCTAGCTCTCTTTCCCACAGCGCAGGAAATGAGGTTCAAAGACGGCTCCCACCAATAACTCTTCATCCAGCATAGCCGCCACGCTTGAGCCCGACAATTCTTCTCCCAGGTTGAGATAAAGGGTTTCGAAGGTCATCTGATCTTGGCTCACATCAAAGCGAATGACCTGTGACGACGATAAGTTCGTGGCCTGCTTGGCATGCCCTAGAAAATCAAATAACTTTGGGTGAGCTCCAGTTAGTAGGCGCCCGTCTTGGTCCCACTCTAAATTGTCAACGCCGCTGTCTACTGACAGAGAGTCTGTACGACGCCATTGATTGAGGTCTTCGCCCCGCTTAAAGCGAGTGATCTGTCGCCCCGTTGTCTCAGCTACATATAGGGTATTCTGATCTTCAGATAGGGCGATACCATTGGCCATTCGCAAATCTTCTGCCACCACCTGTGCGGTCTTGCCATCAAAGAAAACAACAGAGGACCTGGCCAACATTAAATAGCCTTCCAACGTAGCCATTAATGAGCCCCTAGGGCTACCGTAGTCGTTAGTTACGAAGAAAGAATTGGGCGCGACGGCTCGAATGTCATTGGGCGATATGAATTCAGGAGAGCGGACACGAGTCTTAAATTTAAGACCATGTTCATCGTCAAGCTCAAACACCACCACTTCATCGGTAGTGGCGTCTGCGTGATTCACCACATAGAGTTCTCGCTGGCCGTCTTCAAGCTGCAATAGATCTATGCCGTGAGGGTGAAAAGCACCGTCGATCTCAACATTCATCTGCACGGCCTCACTGCCAGGGTTTGAAAGATCCAAGACCCACAGCCCATCGCCTTCCGCTTCGCCCGCCCCAGCATTATGACGACGATCGCTTGAGGATATATAAGCCACCTTACGATCAACATCAATAGTAATGTCTTCAGGCCCGACAGGCCCCGTCACCTTTGTACATTGACCATATTCCTGAGGGCTAAGGCTGAGCATTAAACCAGAGGCTTGCGACAGGCGATAGGCGTGAACTGTCAGCCCCAGTAATAAAACAATAATGAGAATTTTTGCTTTCGACATAGTATCCATACCAACATTAATTCAGTTAACATTACTGGATAGAATCAAAGTTGTCGAAAGTAATTTGATGATCGGTGAAAATTCGATACTGTCGTTACCATTGACTGGGCCAATTGGAAGAAAGTCATCAACTAAGCCAAGCTTAGAGACGCGTTCTCAACATTCACTATCGCCCCTTCGTGCTGTACAACTATTCTCGCCACACTGGCACCCATATCAATTGCCCTGTCCAGAGCGATCCCCTCCATACGCGCGGCCAAATAGGTCCCCGAAAATGAGTCGCCTGCCGCCGTAGTATCAACTTGTTTTGCTGCGGCTTGAAAAGGTTTGTGGCAAAAGACTTCGCCATTAGCAAATGCAAAAATACCCTCTCCTCCAGCCTTGACCAAAAACTCACCAACCCCCTGATTCACCAAACATCGCTGCACCTCATCAAGCGATTCATGCGCAAATAATTGCTGGTGCTCTTCAAGCCCTGGGAAAGCAATATTACAACATTCATAGGCACGCATTATCCAAGTACGAGCCTCCTCTTCATTCCGCCATAAGCTTTTCCGATAATTCGGATCGAAAGCAATTTTGGCTCCCCGTTTTCGCAGCCGGCGTATCAGATTTAACAATCGATGCCTACAATCGTCAGACAATATCCCTAGCGATATTCCAGAAAAGAAAACGCAATCAAAGTCTGGAAATTCATAATCCGGACCATTCCGCTCTAACAAGGTCATCATTTCAGTTGCTGCCGAATTATTGCGCCAGTAAGAGAACTGACGTTCACCCTCAGAATCAGTGGCAATGGCGTAGATCCCTGGCACCCGATGTTCCGACACTTCGACTAAGGTGGTATCAATGCCCTCGTTCTGCCAGCGCAATTGCATCATTTCGCTAAACTGGTCTTTTCCGCGCGCACTGAAAAAGAACACTTGATGTTGCGTACACCATCGTTTGGCATAAACAGCTGAATTGTAGGCGTCTCCAGCAAAAGAATAATCGAGCTTACCCGCCTTTCCTTTGCGGAGTTCCATCATGCATTCGCCGATGAAGAGTAAAGATTTACTCATGAAGCTTGGTTTTCCACTGTCGTCAGGTCAAGAATAGATTTCACTCGACATTTCAACCTTCGATCTTCATCTTCCTTTTCTCTGCCTTCAGGAAAAGCCCGGAGAAAACCCTCGTGAGCATCTCCTAATGCCCCGTCTAATAGCTCTTTTATCAGCTCTTCTTGGCAGACATCCAAGCGTTCAGATAAGGCTTGAATTCTGGCCAACTGTGGAACACTGAATTCATAAGAGAGAGGCATAGGTTCAACTGCATTCCCTACGTTTTCATACTTATTCTTTGTTAGTTCAAAAAACCGTTCTTGCGTGTGCATAGTTTATCCCTCCCGCTTTGAGTAGCTCTCCAGCGCGTGCATTACACCTCGCAATTCCGCTAACCCTTTCATCCTCCCCATCAATGAATATCCGGGGCTAGACTCTTTATCTATGTCATCGGCCATCAAATGACCGTGATCTGGACGCATTGGAATGCTGTCATCTTCATAGCCAAGCGCTTTACGGCGCCGCTCTTCGCTTAATAAAGCCTCAACTAAGCCGAGCATGTCATTGTCACCGTCCAAATGTTCAGACTCATAAAACGAGCCGCCCCCCTCCCTTTTTACATTGCGCAAATGCACAAAATGAATACGCGAGCCAAACTCTTGCACCATGTCTACTAGGTCATTGTCTTCACGAGCGCCGTAGGAACCCGCACACAAGGTTAAACCATTGGCTCGGCTATCGTTTGCAGCCAGCAAGGCACGAGCGTCTGACGCCGTGGAAACCACGCGCGGAAGACCGAACAGGGAAAAAGGTGGGTCGTCAGGGTGAATGCACATACGCACTCCGCTCTGCTCTGCAACGGGAATAATCTCTTCCAAAAAATCAAACAAATTTTGCCGAAATTGCTCGTCAGAAACGTGTTTGTATTCGCCAATGGCTGCGGCAATGCCTGAGCGGTCAAAGGCGCCCGCACCACCAGGAAGGCCTGCAATAATATTTTTTTCCAGCTGTTCAATTTCTTCCGCCCCCATCAACTCGAAATGGTGTTTTGCAGCCGAAATTTGTGCCTCGGTATAGTCATTTTTGGCCTGATCTCGCTGAAGCACAAAAACATCGTAGGCAACAAAATCTTCCATCACAAATCGCAGCGCGTAACTTTCATTGGCTAACTTGTACATCAAATTGGTTCTAGTCCAATCGACCACAGGCATGAAGTTGTAACATACAGTAGTGATACCAGCCTTCCCGAGATTCACAAGAGTGTCTTGGTAGGCACGAATATACTGCCGAAAATTGCCACTGCGTAACTTTATATCATTGTGAACCGGAACACTTTCGACCACAGACCATTCCAGCGTGCTAGCCTCAATAACCTGCTTTCTTTTTAAGATTTCGCCTAAGGGCCAAACCTCTCCCACGGCAATATGGTGCAGTGAGGTAACAACCCCGCTGGCTCCAGATTGAACCACATTTTCTAGGCTCACTCCGTCAGAAGGGCCAAACCAACGCCAAGTTTCTTTCACAAATTTTTCCTCTAGAGCTTCGCTACAACAGACTTTAGCTCGGTGTATTGCAGTAGAGCTTCATAGCCGTTTTCTCTACCCCACCCCGATTGCTTATATCCACCAAAAGGCACTGCCATGTCTGGAATTCCGTGGCAATTTATCCACAAAAGCCCTGCCCGTATAGCGGCCGCCGTTTTGTGCGCCTTACCGATATCCTGAGTCCAAACGCTGGCCGCCAAGCCATATTCACTGTCATTCGCTAAAGCTACTATGTCATCGCTTTCAGTAAAGGGCATAGCCACAAGCACGGGTCCAAAGACCTCATCCTTAACAATGCTCATACTGTGATTCACATCGGAAAATACAGTGGGTTCCACAAAGTATCCGCCACCGAGCTCCAAGCGACCTCCGCCGGTAACAATGACACCGCCTTCCGCAACACCTTGGTCAATCATTTTACTAACAGCATTTAAGTGTTTTTCGGAAATTAACGGCCCCATGTTATGCTCTGGGTCGGTAGACGCCCCTACTCTCATCTGCTTAGCGATGTCCGCAATGCCGGTTACCACTTGCTCGTAGACACTGGCCTGAACATATAGCCTAGAGCCGGCTACACAGACTTGGCCGGCATTGGAAAAAATTGCCTGCGCCGCGCCCACTATGGCTTCTTCTATATTCGCATCATCAAAAATAACGATAGGAGATTTTCCTCCCAACTCTAAAGAAACTTTTTTAAGGTTCCCCTGAGCTGCATTGACAATGCGTTTACCTACTTGGGTTGATCCTGTAAAAGAAATTTTGTCAACGTCAGGGTGTGCAGCTAGTGCCTGCCCGACTCCAGGCCCGTCACCCAACAACAAATTGAAGACACCCGCCGGCACCCCGGCTTCGATTAAAATCTCGCCCAATCGGACCGTCGATAAAGGTGTTTCAGCCGCGGGTTTTAAAATGCAGCTACAACCCGCGGCCAAGGCTGGAGCAATTTTCCATGCGGCCTGCACCAAAGGACCGTTCCACGGTACAATAAGTGCGGCCACGCCCACGGCTTCTCTCTGGGTGTAAACATGAAAATCTTGGCCTGGAACTGTTGAAATTTGTTTAGTCGTGCCTTCAATTTTTGTACACCACCCGGCGTAATAACGAAAACACTCAGCCGCGAAGGGCACCTCCCCCTCTTTTGCCGACGAATAAAACTTGCCCGCGTCCAACATCTCTAGCTCGGCAATTTCAGCCGAATAAGCCTCGAGTAAATCAGCCACTTTCCACAGAATTTTGGCCCGCGCTGCCGGAGTCATTCCGGTCCACACACCGCTATCAAATGAGCGGCGCGCGGCCGCAACGGCCAACTCAGTATCTGCATCACTGGCTGATGCTGCTTTGGAAATCACTGAGCCACACGACGGACCATAAACATCAGTAGTAGCACCACCCTGCGCCTCCCGCCATTCGCCATCAATCAACAAAGGTTGGACGCGCCCCATTCTTTGCTGAACACCCGGAGAAATTTGAAACGTATTACTCATATCGTGCATTCCGAATTTATTGAGCCATGTAATCAGAGAGGGCGTTTAAAACGGCTTCATTTTCATGATCCAAACCCACGGTAATTCTAAGATACTGTGCTGACTCTCCCGCAGGTCTAGGAATAATACCCCGAGCTTTGAGGAACTCGGCCGCCGACGATCCCGTTTTACCACTGCCGTCAGAAAACTTGAGAAGGTAAAAATTTGCGACACTTGGCACTATTTCAATGCCCATCGCCTCAACGGCTTGGGTAATTCTGACCAAGCTTTCATTGTTGTGCTGGCGAATTTTCGCCACATAGTCCACATCACGAATGGCGGCCTCTGCAGCAGCCAATGCAGGACCATTGGTATTGAACGGTGTGCGAAGCCTACCCACAACGCCCACCACAGAGGCCGGACAGTAAGCCCAACCAATGCGCAATGAAGGCAGACCATAAATTTTGGAAAAAGTACGTGTCATCACAACATTTTCGAACTCGTCCACTAAAGCTGAACCGTCCTCATAATCATCTTTATCAACATATTCTGCATAGGCATCGTCGATCAGCAGCAAGCAAGTACTGGGTAAACCTGCATGCAAACGGCGCATTTCATCGCCAGTGATGTAAGTGCCGGTAGGATTATTGGGATTAGCAATGGTGCAAAAGCGAGTATTTTCCGTCACGCGCTCCAAGAGTGCATCAACGTCAACGCGATAATCGCGTTCAGGTGCAATCACCAATTTTCCGCCTTGGGCTAGACTGTGTATGTTACTCATCACAAATCCGTTTTCACTCAGCAACACCTCATCGCCCTGCCTGACGTAAGCCCGCACCATCATCAGTATGAGTTCATCGGAACCGTTACCACAGAGAATTCGACTGGGATCAAGGCCAAAGGTTTCGCCGATTGCTTGGCGAAGCCCCGACTGAGAACCGTCTGGATATCGATTCAATTGTGAAGCCGCGTCCTGATACGCTGCAAGTGCAGTGGGTGAAGGCCCATGAGAAGATTCATTGCTGGATAATTTAATCGGGTCTTCCACGCCTTCAATAACACTCTGACCCTGAACGTAGGGCGAGAGTTGTAACACTCCAGGCACCGCTAGTAGTTTTGACATATTTGTATCTCGTCTCTGAGCGATGTGCTCTCACAGCATCGCTCGATTTAGTCGCAATTATTTATTTACACACTTGCTTTCGGTTTTGAGGCATCATCAAAAAAGGCCAGGGCGCGGGGAAAAAATCATTAATCTCTACTTCAATGATAGATGGCCCCTTTTCCTTGTACGCTTCCTGAATTGCCGCTCTAAGGCTCTCAGGATCATTGGCAGAGAATCCTGCGGCACCAAAGCTTTCCGCCATTTTTACAAAATCTGGATTGTGCAGGTCTGAGCAAATGACTCGACCGTCAAACCACTCTTTCTGCTGGCGCTGTACGTTAGTAAATCGGTGATCATTAAAAATAATTGTGATCAAAGGCAACTGATATTGCACTGCCGTGGCCAGCTCTTGAACGGTAAACATAAACCCACCGTCACCACTTACTTGAATAACACGCTTGTCCATATTTCCGGCCATTACACCTAAGGCCGTGGCGTAACCATAGCCTAAGGTGCCTTGATAACCGGCGCTAATATGTTGACGAGGCTTGTACACAGGAAAACCATACCAAGAAACAAAACCCACTTGAGTCACTTCATCAACAAAAATACCGTCTTCTGGTAGCTCCTCACGAATAACGTCAAGATACGCCATTTGTGGACCTACTTTTTCACGGATTTCTTTATTAACTTGATGCTTCAAGGTGATCAATTCATCTTCGCGACTGCTTGCCTGATGCGACTGTTTGCTAAGCGATGCAGATATCGCCTTCAAAACTGTGGCAGAATCTCCCACAATACCCACCTCTGGATCACAGATACGACGAAGCTGGGTCGGGTCTATGTCGACACGCACAATCTTCAGATCGTCGTCTTTGCCCCACATAGTCAATGGCCAGTTTAGACGGGTACCTATGGCCAACACAGCGTCCGCTTCACCCCAAAGGCGATGTCCCATCGGGAAATTCGCGCTCAAATAGTGCTCGGACGAAACAATGCCTTTACCACTGCGACAAGCCATCACCGGCGCTTCTAATGCTTTAGCTACGGCCAATACCTCTTCACTAGCTTCAAGGGCACCTGAGCCAACAACAATCATGGGTTTTTTGGCTTGACTTAATAGGGCCACCGCTTCGGCAATTGCTTCTTCATCTATTGGCGGCTTTGGGTAGTTGCTAACACCGGGGAGAACCTCAACTTCACACTCCATCGCCATTATGTCCATAGGCATCTCAACTTCAACTGGACGAGGAAAACCTGTAGTCAACTGCTTAAAAGCCTCACCAATTTGGCTCGGCGCCTGGGAGGGATGGTCAATGGGTTCAGCCCACTTGGTGATGTGTGAAATCATGCCCAGCTGGTCGTCGATTTCATGCAGATCTCCGTAGCCCTTACCTATCGCTGTAGAGGGTATCTGCCCAGAAATACACAGAACGGGTGCGTAGTTCGACCAAGCGGTACACAAGGCACCAGCGGCATTCAGCAAACCAGGCCCCGGCACAACCGTACACACACCAACTTTACCGGTCGACTTTGCATAACCGTAAGCCATATAAGCTGTGCCTTGCTCATGACGTGTATGAATCAAACGCAGGTCATCACCCTCTTTGTACATAGCGTCAAAAAGATAGTCTAGCTGCCCGCCGGGCAAGCCAAATACAGTATCAACGCCATTCGCGCGAAGGGATTTTATTATGGCTTCTCCGCCAGTCATCTTGGTCATTCTGTAAACCTCTGTATTAATTGCGAGTATAAATATTCAATGTGTTCAGCAAACTCTATCGCTTGCTTTTCCGCAGACGATAACGGATTAGGAAAAATGGAAAACCAATTAGGTATACCCATACCATGGGTACTTGCAGCATCTTTCCCAATGCAGACACAACATCGTTCGGGCTAACGTAAACCTTACTTTGCATGGGCTGACTTGGGTGACTATGAATAACTAAATGGTCCTTTTTGTATTCGAAATGTCCGAACTCAAAATCTATGTCAGCTAACTTGCTTTTAACTTTCATCTCGCCCCCTAGCTTTTTTGCAATCGCCCAGTTTCCTGCGCGTAATCTATGCGTTTTTGCAACATTTTCGACACATCACCGGGCTCTACACCGGCCGGGGGAGTAAATTGTCCGCGTTCGTAAAGGTCATCAAATACTTCCTTACAAATGGAGATTTTTTCAACCAATGCCTTGGGCGGATTACCTTTTGGAAAACGATTCGGTGGATAAATTGAATTGGTGTACATTTCACGAAACCCTTCCGTTCGTACATCAATCCAACAGTTGTGGTTTGTACGAGTGCGATAGTGTCGCAATGCCTCAATATCGATGGTTACAGACAACACTTGCTCTGAGGGATACGGCGCCTCGCGCAATAACATGCCCGTGTAGTCGATCGCAAACGAGTGCCCGGGACAAAATGCCTTAGGGTA
>ENA-OSET01000456-OSET01000456.1-sediment-metagenome-genome-assembly--contig:-NODE-456-length-45815-cov-6.491211_pt1 | contig 45815 bp, 41 predicted proteins | sample MGYA00237882_ERZ534229 | MGnify/ENA primary metagenome ERZ534229 (study PRJEB26408, sample SAMN06266212) | sediment metagenome | isolation source: Hudson Canyon methane seep mesocosm | place: USA:Hudson...
GCTGAAGAATACTTACTGTTAGCGAGCCTTTCACCTCGTATGTCAATTAACCTTTGTGCATCAATGGTTAAACCAAATAGCTTCTTTTTATGCGGTTTTAAGAAAGCAGGAAGGGTAAGATCATCCATGTCATCATCAGTAAAAGGATAGTTTGCTGCTTTAATACCATATTGCAGTGCTAAATATAATGAAGTGGGAGTCTTACCAGAACGTGATACACCCACAAGAATAATATCCGCGTGTTCATAATTGCTAACATTAGACCCATCATCATTTGCTAATGAAAAATTCACAGCATCAATACGATAATCATAACTATTTTCATGGATACTATGTGTTCTATGAGCGGTTGGCTTGGCGTCTAATTTTAGCTCTTTTTCTAATGGAGCCACAAAATGTTCAAGGAAGTTGTAAATAACTCCATCGCAACTATCAATAACTTCCCTTATGTCATTATTCACAAACGTATGAAAAACTAGAGGTGGCTGACCCGTTCGTTTGGCAGCCTTATTAATTTTTAGTTTTGCTGCTTCTGCTTTTTCAACAGTTTCAACAAATGAAATCGTATCGTGATCAAACTCCATGGGGAAAAGTGAAAGCAAAGCATGACCAAAAACTTCTGATGTTATTGCTGTGCCGTCAGAAATATAAAAAGCAGCGCGCATTTAAAACTCCTTTATTATCAATAGTTGTAACTTAGACTGAATTATTTTAAATAACATTTCAGTTTATAAAGTTCGCAGTGTAAAATGTCTTAAGCTATAAATATACTGATACAACTCATAAATCTATTTATTTTTGTTTCTTTTTTTTGGAGAAGATGTCGTGCAAGAAAATGTACTTTGGTATGAAGTTTTAGGAATGAATGATGTAGACCGCGTTGGCGGCAAAAATGCATCACTTGGTGAAATGATCTCAAACCTTTCAAATGTAGGGGTACAAGTCCCTGGTGGTTTTGCTACTACTTCTTATGCATTTAATGAATTTTTAGAACAAAGTGGTATCAACGACAAAATATATCAGCTCCTTGATAATTTAGATGTTGATGATCTCGCTGCTTTATCAAAATCTGGTGAAACGATACGCAACTGGATTATAGAAACACCTTTTCTCCCACAAATGCAGGTAGATATAGCAAAAGCTTATGAACAGTTAGCTGATGGCTTTGCTGACGATGCTTCTTTTGCTGTACGTTCATCTGCAACAGCAGAAGATATGCCGGATGCTTCTTTTGCTGGTCAGCAAGAAACGTTCTTAAATGTACGTGGATTTGATGCCGTGATGATTGCTATTAAGCATGTTTACGCATCATTATTTAACGACCGTGCGATATCTTACCGCGTACACCAAGGTTACGATCATCGTGGTGTTGCTTTGTCTGCTGGTATTCAGCGCATGGTTCGAAGTGATATTGCTTCAAGTGGTGTTATGTTTTCAATCGACACTGAATCTGGCTTTGAAGACGTAGTATTTATTACTTCAAGTTATGGGTTAGGCGAAATGGTTGTGCAGGGCGCTGTTAATCCTGATGAATTTTACGTTCATAAACCAACATTAGCCAAAGGTAAACCTGCTGTTGTTCGTCGTAATATAGGAAGTAAAGCGATAAAAATGATTTACACCGCTGACGAAAGTCACGGCAAGCAAGTTGAGATTGTTGATATTGAAGAAGCATTATCAAATCAATTTTCATTAACAGATGATGAAGTTCAAGAACTTGCTAAGCAAGCAGTCATTATTGAAAAACACTATCAGCGTCCAATGGATATCGAATGGGCCAAAGATGGTTTAGACGGTAAACTTTATATCGTTCAAGCACGTCCAGAAACTGTTCGTAGCCGAGAAAGCGCCAACGTAATGGAACAATTTCAATTACAGTCAACAGCTGATGTAATTTGTGAAGGTCGTTCAATTGGTCATAAAATTGGTAGTGGTGAAGCGAAAGTCTTGGGTTCACTTGCTGAAATGGACAAAATTAAGCCTGGTGACGTATTAGTAACTGACATGACCGACCCTGATTGGGAACCGATCATGAAACGCGCTTCAGCGATTGTTACAAATCGTGGTGGCAGAACATGTCATGCAGCTATTATTGCACGTGAAATGGGGATCCCTGCTGTTGTTGGTTGCGGTGATGCAACGAAACTCATCACTAATGGTGATGACATTACCGTTTCTTGTGCAGAAGGTGATACCGGTTTTATCTACAAAGGCAAACTTGATTTTACGGTAACAACTTCTCAAGTTGATTCAATGCCTGATGTTCCTTTGAAAATAATGATGAATGTGGGTAACCCAGACAGAGCTTTTGGTTTTGCACGTTTACCGCATGCAGGTATTGGTTTAGCGCGTTTAGAGTTTATCATTAACAAAATGATTGGTATTCATCCAAAAGCATTATTAAACTTTGCGGAACAATCTGCTGACTTACAAGATGAGATAAACGATATCATTGTAGGGTATTCTAGCCCTGTTGAATTTTATATTGCTAAGTTAACTGAAGGCATTTCAACGTTAGCTTCTGCATATTCTCCAGAAAAAGTTATTGTTAGAATGTCTGATTTCAAATCAAATGAATATGCTAACTTGGTTGGCGGCGACGTATTTGAGCCTGAAGAAGAAAACCCGATGATAGGTTATCGCGGTGCATCTCGTTATATTTCTAAAGACTTCCGTGCATGTTTTGCACTTGAGTGTGAAGCAATAAAACGTGTTCGTAACGATATGGGCTTTACTAACGTAGAAATCATGATCCCATTTGTACGTACTTTAGAAGAAGCGGAACAGGTTATTGAAATATTAGCTGAAAATGGCTTGAAACGCGGTGAAAATGGTTTACGCATTATTATGATGTGTGAATTACCTTCCAATTGTTTATTAGCTGATCAATTTCTTGATCACTTTGATGGTTTTTCTATCGGTTCAAATGATTTAACGCAATTAACACTAGGTTTAGACCGTGATTCTGGTTTAATCGCTCATTTGTTTGACGAGCGTAATCCGGCAATAAAAGCGTTACTTTCAATGGCGATTAAAGCTTGTAAAGCGCGTGGAAAGTATGTAGGTATTTGTGGTCAAGGCCCTTCAGATCATCCAGACTTTGCAACATGGTTAGTAGCAGAAGGTATAGATAGTGTATCGCTTAACCCTGATACAGTATTAGCAACTTGGCTTTATATTGCTGAAAACCATAAAGCTTAAAATTAAGTATTAGTTTGTTTTTGTTCAAACCAAAATAAGCATAATTAGAGGCTAGGTTCTTTTAACTATATCATGAGTTAAAAAGTTCTTAGCCTTTTTACTTCCTCTAGAAAAACTTGATTAATAATTCAATATTGACGTGATATACTAGCATCAACCTTGAATTGTTAGATTGTTTTTCTTTTATGTCTCAAAGCTTACCTTCGTTAGAACACCAAGAACTTATCGCTCCATTGTATAAAAAGTTTTCTCAAGAGCTTAGTGAAAGTCAATATACAGGTGAAATAAACTGTCAATATAGTGCCCGTTTAGCGGTAGCTACAGACAACAGTATTTATCAACAATTACCTCAATTAGTTTTGCATCCTAGAAGTCAGCAAGATATACAATTGATCAGCAAACTCTCTTCAACAGATAGGTATCAAAGCATTAAGTTTAGTGCACGTGGTGGCGGAACGGGTACAAACGGACAAAGCTTAACGCCGGGTATTGTTGTTGATTTATCAAAATACATGAACCGTATCTTAGAAATTAATATTGAAGAAAATTGGGTACGCGTTGAAGCTGGTGTAATTAAAGATCAATTAAATGATTATTTACGTCCTCATGGCTTCTTCTTTTCTCCAGACTTATCAACAAGTAGCCGTGCAACCATTGGTGGCATGATCAATACCGATGCTTCAGGTCAAGGCTCTTTAGTTTATGGTAAAACGTCAAATCATGTTTTAGCACTAGAATCTGTATTAGCGAATGGTGAAGCGCTTTCAACATCACCAATGTCAATTGAACAAGCTGAAAAACTGTCTAAACAAAATAATAGCTACGGTAATATTATCGAGCAAGTACTTAGTTCTTGTCGTGATAACCGTTCCTTAATTTTAGAAAAATTCCCACGCTTAAATCGTTTTTTAACAGGATATGATTTAGAAAATGTTTTTAATGATGATTTAAGCCAACTTGATATCTCACGTTTAATTACAGGTTCAGAAGGTTCATTAGCGTTTGTTTGTGAAGCAAAACTTAATTTAACGCCTATTTTAAAAGCGAAAACACTGATTGTTATTAAATACGACAGTTTTGATTCAGCGCTTCGTCATTCTCCTGCCTTGGTTGAAGCTAAAGCCACATCAGTAGAAACTATCGATTCAAAAGTACTTAATTTAGCCAAGCAAGATATTGTTTGGCATTCGGTGAGTGAGTTAATCACCGATGTAGAAAATAAAGTCATGGACGGTATTAATATCGTTGAATATAACGGTACAAGTATTGAAGCTTTGGCAGAACAGGTTGCCGAATTAACAGAACGTCTAACGCAAGAAATAAGTAACAATACAGGTGTTATCGGTTATCAAGTCACTACAGATTTAAGCAGTATTAATAAACTCTATGGTATGCGTAAAAAAGCGGTTGGTTTATTAGGTAATACAGCAGGTAGCCAAAAACCATTAGCTTTTGCTGAAGATACTGCTGTACCACCTGAAAATCTAGCGGATTACATTGTTGAATTTAGAGCCTTACTTGATAGTTATGATTTGCACTATGGTATGTTTGGTCATGTTGATGCGGGTGTTTTACATGTTCGTCCTGCACTTGATATGTGCGACCCAGAACAAGAAAAATTGCTACGAATATTATCAGATAAAGTGGTTACCTTAACGGCCAAATATGGTGGCTTAATGTGGGGAGAGCATGGTAAAGGTTACCGAAGTGAATATAGCCCACAATTTTTTGGTGAACATTTATTTAACGAATTAAGAAAAATAAAATCAGTCTTTGACCCACTAAATAAAATGAATCCTGGCAAAATTTGTACTCCGTACGAATCTAATGAAAAGCTAGTTTCAGTTGATGATACTAAGCGTGGCTTTTATGATCGTCAAATCCCAATAACCGTCAAAGATTCCTTTAGTTCAGCGCTCGATTGTAATGGTAATGGTTTATGTTTCAATTATGACGTAAATAGCCCAATGTGCCCTTCAAGCAAGGTAACGCGTGACCGAAGGCATTCTCCGAAAGGTAGAGCTGGATTGATGCGCGAGTGGTTGCGCCTTTTAGAAGCCAAAGGCGTTGATATACTTAGCCTAGAAGAGAATATACAGCATTGGTCAGTAAAACGAGTGTTAGATAAGGTGAGAAATCGATTTTCAGCTAATCAAAAAGATGATTTTTCTCATGAAGTTATGGAAGCTATGCAAGGCTGTTTAGCCTGTAAAGCTTGTGCAAGTCAGTGTCCAATAAAGGTAGATGTGCCAGATTTTAGAGCGCGTTTTGTTAACCTATATCATTCAAGGTATTTTCGACCATTGAAAGATCACTTAGTAGCAAATGTTGAATCATTAACACCATTAATGGCAAAAGCGCCTAAATTAATAAACACTGTTTTATCCCATAAGTGGTACGACAAATTTTCCCGTGCAACAATCGGTTATATTGATACACCAATATTGTCTGTTCCTACTTTAGCTAAACAAGTAATTAACAAAAATTATAAGACTTTTGATCTCGCTTACCTGAAAAATCTAAATGAAGAACAACAAAATAATCATGTATTGATTGTTCAAGATCCGTTTACCTCTTTTTATGATGCTAACGTCGTTGAAGCTATGATGGCATTAATCGATAAATTAGGTTTTACACCAATATTATTACCGTTCAAACCAAATGGTAAACCTCAGCACGTTAAAGGCTTTTTAGGTAAATTTGCGAAAACAGCAAAAACCACCGCAGATTTTTTAAATGAACTTCATCAATTAAATATCCCAATGTTGGGTTTAGATGCATCATTAACACTTTGTTATCGAGATGAATACAAGCAAACGCTTGGGGATAAACGAGGTGACTTTCATGTGTTGTTAGCACATGAATGGTTATTATCAGTGATGGAGGATGACAAAACACAAGCTGTACTCTCAACGTTAACTCTCCATGAAAAACCGTCGCTATATAAACTGTTTGCACATTGCACTGAAAAAACGGCATTAGCGGGTAGTGAAGGTCAATGGCGTGACATATTCAAGTTATTCGGTTTAACGCTTGAAAACGTTTCTGTAGGCTGTTGTGGTATGGCAGGCACCTACGGTCACGAACAAGTTAATTTTGAAAATTCAAAAATGCTTTTTGAAATGAGCTGGCAGGACAAGTTAGCTAAATTAGAGGCTGAACAAGTATTAGTAACGGGTTATTCATGCAGAAGCCAAACAAAACGTTTGGGAAATATGCAGACTCGTCACCCCGTTGAAGCATTATTATCAGCGCTGGCATAATCACTTTACTACGTCTAAAGTTATTATAAAGCGTGTCGATACAGTTTAGGACAAATGTTTTACTTGTTTCAACTTGCTATGTAAATAGCTAAAATGTGAGAGGGTTTATGTCATTATCATTAAATAATATTGAAGGTGTACAAACTAATATAACGACAGGGCATGCACTAAAAACGGCAGGTTTGTCTAAGAGTCAACAAGAACTTGAAGGTGAAATGGCGCTAAAGCTAATCGCTTCTGCAGCTGGTGTTGATTCTGCTGCATTACCAACCGTGGGTAATAGTGGTCATACTATCAATATCAAAGTGTAATATTGATAGTAATTCAATATAAGCGTTTTTAATCGTTTAAATGCATCGTGCTGGTTTTGGCAAGCCAGCATACTTTGTAGCTTGCTTTGCCGGTCCTTCTTTGAATAATCTATATAGATAACGACTACTGGCTTTTTCTTCACCGAACTCAGCTTTCATTGCTTTCGTGAGTGCTCTTATGGCGGGCGATGTGTTGTAGGTTAGATAAAATTCTCTAACAAAACGTATTACTTCCCAATGCGCCTCTGTTAGCACTAATTCATCTTTATCCGCAATGAGTTGAACTAAATCGCTATGCCAATCTTGAACGTTAATTAAATAACCTTGCTTGTCGGTTGGTATTTCTTGTTCATTGAAGACCAAACTCATTGCCAAGTTACCGACTTATCTGTTTCACAAATGAGTGTCATTAGTGAATCTAAAGATAAAAGGTTTACTTTATTATTATCAATATTAACGGATCTAGCTTGGGCATGTGCTTCAATAATATAAAGCGATGGTAAAGCTATTTTATTTAATGCTTGTTGCCATAAATCATGACTGAGATTATAGCAACCATCATCAAGTAGAACGATGGTATCGCTTGGTTGTACTACATTCAGGCATTGTTCAAAGTCATTGGCTTGAAAAGCTGATGTACGTACTAAATGAAGCATACTCATTATGGGTTAGAACCTTAAGATAGTTTGATGTTGATGTAATGATATTGCGAATTCATTACGGTTTAGAACTTGTACATTTTCAATTGAAAAATTGTCTGCTAATCCTCGTTGTATTAAGGAATCATGGCAAATAAAAATATTTTCAATATCGTAAAACGCTAATGCAGCAAAAGTTTTTAAAAAATCCTTTTGCTGGACTTTTTCAGGCTGTTGATGTGCTATCAATTGATAAACGCCATCACCTTGAAAATATAAACTCACAGATTGTTCATAAGAACCAAAAATAAGTGCTATGTCTAGTGCGTCTTTAGCATTAGCTTTCGATAAAGGCGCGTTACTATTCATTATAGCAACTGATTTTACAGGTGAAGACATCACAAATTCCTTACAGTTGAATTAAGCGATCAGCTTTGACATTAAGTTCAACTAATTCACCTAAACCTGACAAAGTAAAAGCCTTATTAATGTTAGTGATTTTTTGTTCATTAATATCATCACTTAACCCATGTTTTTCTGCAGCAGTAGCGCATAAATGTAAAGGGAGATTGAAGTCATTGTGAAGCTGTTGCCATTGTTTATGTGTTTGGTACTCATCATTAGGTAGGGCAAGGTGTTCGCAGCCATTTAATACCGCACTTTGATAGAAAAAAACGCCTACAACATCAATTCTTTTTTTTAACGCAGCCGTAATCATATTAATAGCGGTAGCGGTTAAATTACTGTTTGGAGCCGTAGTGATTACAAAAGCGAGTTTTTTCACAAAATGTCCTAGATATACAAAAAAATAACTAAATAAAAAACCTATAAAATGTCTCGATGATCAAATGTTCTACGAGATTGCTCATTATAAGCAATAAGTGGCTTACATTCTATTAGCTTGAGATATTAATCTTCTGAATCCCAAAATACTAAGTACGCTTAACAAGTGAACAATTAAACTAAATAAATATGGAGCAAAATATAACTTTTTATTAATTGACACTTGTGTCAGGTTTTAGTTCTGATATATTTACACTATTAAAGATTGAGCGTGTATCAATTACAAGATTAACAACGGACCCGAATATGACAACTAATACAGTGCGTTTCTTATTAAACAACGATGTTGTGACAATAAAGGACCTGGACCCAAATTTAACTATTCTGCAATATTTGCGAGAAATACAATTTAAGTCTGGCACTAAAGAAGGTTGCGCATCAGGTGACTGTGGAGCTTGTACAGTAGTGCTTGCAGAACTTAACTCAGAACTAAAAACTGAAAAGGCAGACCAACTTAATTATAAATCAGTGAATGCCTGCATTACGTTTATTGGTAACTTGCATGGTAAGCAATTAATCACGGTTGAAGATTTGAAAGATGGGGCTAAGTTACATCAGGCCCAGCAAAGTCTTGTTGATAATCACGGGACTCAGTGTGGCTTTTGTACACCAGGTTTTGTTATGTCGTCTTTTGCTTTACATAAACATAACTCAACGCCAAATCAAGCGGAAGTACTTGAAGCGTTAGCAGGTAATTTATGTCGTTGTACAGGTTACCGTTCAATCATCGAAGCAGCAATTACCTCAAGTGAAAGTTGTGAAGAAGATTCGTTTTCTAAGCACTACCAACAAACGCTAGCCATGCTAACTGAATTTAAAAAATTACCTGCACCAAGTCTAGTGGGTAATGGACATCAATACATAGCTCCGAATAACATCAATGAACTCGCTACTGAATTAGTGAATGAGCCTAAATCAACCTTAGTCGCAGGTGGTACAGACTTAGCTTTATCTGTTACCCAAAACTTAGCCACAATAGACAAATTAGTTTATGTGGGTAATGTTGAAGAGCTATCAACTATTGAAGAAACAGAGACTGAAATCATTATAGGTTCAGCGCTTCCTTACAGTGAATTCATTGATACCTTGCACCATTATTATCCAGACTTAGGTGAAATGATAGAGCGTATTGGCTCAAAGCAAGTACGTAATACAGGTACTTTAGGTGGTAATATTGGTAACGCGTCACCAATAGGTGATATGCCGCCAGCGCTTATAGGACTAGGCGCAACAATGACTTTACATGTTAATGGTAATGAACGAACCATTCTAGTAGAAGATTACTTTGTTGATTACAAAAAGACCGTACTTAAGCCATCTGAATTTATCAAATCAATACAAATTCCTAAACCTACTGCTGGTCAAACATTAAAGCTTTATAAAATTTCTAAACGAATTGATGATGATATATCAGCTGTTTTAGCTGCCTTCTTCATTGAACAAAACCTTGAAGAGAAAGGCCAACCCATTACCAATGTTCGTTTGGCTTTTGGTGGCATGGCTGCTATTCCTAAGCGAGCACCTGCGGCTGAAGCTATGTTGCAAGGTCATAACTTAACTAAAGAAAATATTGTCAAAGCAAAAGTTGCATTAACAACAGATTTTCAACCTATGTCTGATGTTCGTGCTTCAGATAAATACCGCATGAAAGTGGCGCAAAACCTTATTGAAAAATGCTACTTAGAACTTCAAAACGCCAATTCAAGAAAGATCATAGAAACACGAGTGGTAAATTATGCGTAGCCTGATCAATATAAAGAAAACTGATGTAAACAAAAGCGATAGTCAAAAAGCAACAACCAACAGTGATAAACATGTCGTTAATGGTCAAGTTAATGTTGGGCTAGGTGGCGTAGGTCGTTCTAAGAAACATGACAGCGCAGACAAGCAAGTTGCAGGTGAAGCCGTTTATGTTGATGACCGTCCTGCATTACGTGGTGAATTACATGCAGCTGTAGGTCAATCTACACATGCTCATGCCAATATTATTTCTATGGACCTATCAGGGGTTAAATCTGCAGAAGGTGTAATTGCAGTAATTACCGTTAAAGATGTACCCGGACACACTGATATTGGTCCAGTATTTCCGGGTGACCCCGTATTAGCTATTGGTAAAGTGGAATTCATCGGTCAACCGATCTTTGCTGTAGCTGCGACAAGTTTCGATCTTGCGCGTAAGGCGGTAAAGTTAGCAAAAATTGAGTATCAAGCACTTGAAGCAGTATTAACGGTAAAAGATGCGTTAGCTAAGATAAACTTTGTTCGTCCACCATTTTCTATGAAACGAGGCGATTCTAACGCAGCTATTGCTGCTGCTGAGCATCAATTGTCAGGTGAAATAATGGTAGGTGGTCAAGAGCATATGTATCTTGAAGGCCAAGTATCAACAGCTGTGCCAACCGAAGATGGCGGTATGGAAATTTATACTTCATCGCAACATCCAAGTGAAGTACAAAAGTTAGTGGCTGAAGTTTTAGATATTCCATTAAATAAAGTGTTAGTTGATATGCGCCGTATGGGTGGTGGTTTTGGGGGGAAAGAAACTCAAGCAGCACCGTGGGCATGTCTTGCCGCTTTACTTGCTAATGAAACCAAACGTCCAGTTAAATTTAAATTAGCTCGTATGGACGATATGATCATGACGGGTAAAAGACATCCTTTTGAAAACAACTATACGGTAGGTTTCAACAGCGAAGGTCAAATTCAAGGCATTAACATTGAAGTGAACGGTAATTGTGGTTATTCACCTGACTTATCTGACGCGATTGTTGACAGAGCCATGTTCCATTCTGATAACGCTTACTTTTTAGATCAAGCAACCGTAACCGGTAATCGTTGTAAACTTAATACCGTTTCACATACTGCTTATCGTGGTTTTGGTGGTCCTCAAGGTATGATGACGATTGAAATGGTTATGGATGATATTGCCCGTAACTTAGGTAAAGACCCGTTAGAAATTCGAAAAATCAACTTGTATGGTAGTAAAAGTGGAGATGGCGAACGAAATGTCACTCATTATCATCAAAAAGTTGAGCACAACAACTTAAGCGAGATTATAGACACATTAGAAGAAAGCTCTGATTACCAAGCGCGTCGTAAATCTATAACTGAGTTTAATGAAAATAGCCCTATATTGAAAAAAGGTATTGCTTTAACACCTGTTAAATTTGGTATCTCATTTACGGTACAGCATTTGAACCAAGCTGGCGCATTAGTGCATATTTATACAGACGGTACCATTCATTTAAGCCATGGTGGCAGTGAGATGGGGCAAGGTCTTAATATAAAAGTTGCACAAATTGTTGCTGAAGAATTCCAAGTTGATGTTGATACGATTGCTATTTCTTCAGCACGTACTGATAAAGTGCCTAACACCTCACCAACTGCAGCATCATCAGGTACAGACTTAAATGGTAAAGCAGCAGAAGCAGCCGCTAAAACGATAAAACAACGTTTAATTGATTTCGCTTGTGAAAAGTATGAAGTGATAGCAGAGCAAGTTAAGTTTGAAAACGGTAATATTATTGTTGGTGAACAAACCTTCAGTTTTGCTGAGTTCTCTCAAATAGCTTACATGGGACGTGTTTCTTTATCTTCTACCGGGTTTTACAAAACCCCTAAGATTCACTTTGATCGCGCTACAGGTAAAGGACGTCCATTCTTTTATTACGCAACAGGAGCTTCAGTATCTGAAGTGATCATTGATACCTTAACAGGTGAATACAAAACCTTACGTACTGATATTTTACAAGATGTAGGTCATTCAATTAACCCTGCTATTGATATTGGACAAATCGAAGGGGCTTTTGTTCAAGGTATGGGGTGGTTAACGACAGAAGAATTAGTGTGGAACGAGCAAGGGCGTTTGCTTTCAAATAACCCCGCAACTTACAAAATTCCAGCCATTAATGATGCACCTAAAGACTTTCGTGTTGCTTTAATGCCTGATGCACCGAATCGAGAACACACTATATACAATTCAAAAGCCGTTGGTGAACCACCTTTTATGCTAGGTATATCGGTATGGTCTGCACTTAAAGATGCTGTTTCAAGTCTATCTGATTATAAAATATCACCAGAACTTGATACACCTGCAACGCCAGAACGAGTGCTATGGGCTGTTGAATCTATTAAAGAAGCCGTTAGTGCGGCGACACATAAATAAGGTGATGACGATGAGTGGTTCTAATGAAAGTTCTAACAACAGTGCTAACACTTTTATAAAAAGCACTTTCCCAGAAGGAACAGGGCATATACTAAATTGGAATCAAGCGACTCTTACCCTGAATCAGCAAGGTAAAGCTTATGTGCTAATTACCATTATTGGTGTAACAGGCTCAACCCCTAGAAACAGTGGCACCAAAATGGTGGTAAGCCAAAATGAAAATTTTGACACCATTGGTGGAGGTCACCTTGAATATAAAGCGATAAAACAAGCCCAAAAATTGCTTATAAAAAACCAAGATTGCCAGTTAATCGAACATTTTCAATTAGGTAGCCAATTAGGGCAATGTTGTGGCGGAAATGCCAGTGTATTGTTTGAATGTTTTGCGGCGAATACGATTCATATTGCTGTATTTGGCGCGGGTCATGTTGGTCAAACATTAATTCCAATGTTAGCAGGCCTTCCTTGTCGTGTAACTTGGGTTGATAACCGCGAAACGCAATTTCCAGCAAACTGCGAACAATATGCCAATGTAACTAAGCTTGTTACTGATGATCCTTCGGGTGAAGTGTCTGCAATGGCAAGTAATACTTTGTACGTTGTGATGACGCATAACCATCAATTAGATTTTGATATTAGTCTCGCTATTTTGAAACGCGAAGACTTTCATTATTTAGGTTTAATTGCTTCGGGCACCAAATGGCGACGTTTTCAACAACGTTATAAACATAGAGAAGTGCAGGAATCACTTGTTCAACGAATGAATTGTCCAATCGGACTAGAACAAGTTGTAGGTAAAATTCCAATGGAAGTTGCTATTAGTGTTGCGGGTCAGCTAATTGAATCATATCAGACGCTTTTACCTGATGAACAAGTACAAAACAAAAATAAAGGCGTTGCTTGGAAAGAAATTAAGCAGCTCATCTCTGAGCAAAGAACTGAGCAAAAAATTTCCGAAGTAATTGAACCAAATTTTGAACAATTCTCTCGACAACACACTAAAGTAAATTTAACAACTCATTCAATTGAAGAAGCAGATGATCTCGCTGTAATGAATGATGAAACATTAATTGAAAGTATTATATTTGAAGGAATATCAGGAAAATGAAACATTTTGCCCTGCAAAGTAAGAATGTCATAGTAAGTAACAATAGAGACGGTGAAATGAAAGCCGCTTGTGTTGAAATTAAAGACGAACTTATTTACGCGATTCACCCATATGGAAAAGCGTTATCTTGCCCAGTACTAGATTATGCTGAGCACGTAATTATGCCTGGTCTAGTTGACTCTCATGTTCATATAAACGAACCAGGCCGTACCGAATGGGAAGGGTTTAACACTGCTACTCAAGCAGCTGCAGCGGGTGGTATAACTGCTTTAGTTGATATGCCGTTAAACTGTATTCCCGTAACAACAACTAAAGCCGCTTTTCAGGAAAAGCTTGATGCAGTCGATGATAAATTATGGATTGATTGTGGTTTTTGGGGAGGTGTCATTCCACAAAACATTAATGATCTAGATGACTTGTTGAACGCCGGAGTTTTAGGAGTAAAGTCGTTCCTCATTGACTCAGGCATTGAAGAGTTTCCAAATGTTGAAGCCAAAGATATTCGCGCTGCAATGCCTATTTTAGCAAAACATGATGTCCCTTATTTGATTCATGCTGAATTAGATTGTGGTAATTATAACGATGTAGAGATCACCAAAGAATATAACAGCTTCCTAGAATCACGCCCTAAAAGCTGGGAAAATGATGCCATATCACTCATGGTTGATATGGCAAGAGAATCAAAAGAAAAGGGCGATAACTGTAAAGTACATATTGTTCATTTATCTTCAGACGAAGCGCTCGATACGATTGAACAGGCTAAAAAAGAAGGTTTACATTTTAGTGCTGAAACTTGTCCTCATTACTTAACCATAGCTTCAGAAGATATTCCTGATGGCAAAACATTATTTAAATGTTGTCCTCCAATTCGTGAAAATAAAAATCGCGAACATTTATGGCAAGCCATTAAAGATGGTCGTTTAGATTTTATTGTTTCTGACCATTCTCCTTGTACACCTGAATTAAAACATATTGATACGGGTGACATTGAAAAGGCATGGGGTGGTATTTCAGCCTTACAGTTTGGTATTTCTTTAATTTGGACTGAAGCAAAAAACCGTGGATTTACTTTAGTTGATATTGTTCGTTTAATGTCGACAGAAACAGCCAAATTTGCTGGGTTAGATTCAGTAAAAGGCGCAATTAAAGTTGGTCATCATGCAGACTTTTTAGTTTTTGATCCCAATGCAGAATTTACGATAACCAATGAGATGATCAAACATCGTCATAACATTACTCCTTACGCAGGCAGAAAAGTTATCGGGCAGGTACAGCATACCTATGTTCGTGGTCACCATGTCTATCAACAAGATGAATTTATTAATGTCCCTAAAGGGCGTCCATTACTTAAAGGTAAATTGTAAAGGCAAAGATGAAATGATTAACAGATCCTTACAAATATTAAGTAAACAATAAAAATTTAAGTAGGAAAGCAAGCAATGATGCTAGATATAGATACTCAAGAACAGAACAAATTAAGTGGTGAATCGCTTGAATTAGAACATAAATTAAAAGCACACTGTGTTGACTTAGCGAGTGCGCGTATCGGTGCAGAAACGTTGTCATGCAGCGATGATTTTTTCGCTGAAATGGAAAATTTACTCAAACCTGGTCGTGGTATATTTATCGACGATAAGTTTACTGATCGCGGCAAGTGGATGGACGGTTGGGAGTCTCGTCGTAGTTACGGTCGTGATAATGGACGTGAATTTGACTGGTGTATTATCCGACTAGGCATACAAGGTTTTATTAACGGTTTTGATATCGATACGAACTATTTTCGTGGAAATGCACCAGAAAAAGTTTCAATAGAAGCTTGTGTGAGTGATGTTCAACCCAATGAACACACTGTTTGGCATACCGTATTAAAAGAAGTTTCCGTAGACGCTCATAGTCAAAATATTTTTTCCATCGACTCTGAAAATAAAATTAATGGAACAACTTCTTGGACGCATGTGCGTTTAAACATGTTTCCTGATGGTGGAATTGCACGGTTACGTGTTTACGGTGAAGCTAATGTAGATTGGAACGACTTTGTTGACGGTGAGCTAATTGATTTAGCATATATCAAAAACGGCGCTAAAGCGTTGCTCGTTTCAGATATGTTTTTCAGCGACAAGAATAACTTGATTATGCCTGGCCGTGGTAAAGACATGGGTGATGGTTGGGAAACCAAACGCCGTCGTGATCCTGGTCCTGATTGGTCAATTGTCAAGCTGGCTACAAAAGGTAGTATTGAAAAAGTAATCGTAGATACTTGCCATTTTAAAGGTAACTTCCCAGACACGTTTTTATTAGAAGGCTTAATTTCTGATAATGATGATTTTACCGAGGGTAACCAAGCAGATAAATGGCAACCCATTATCGTTAAAACAAAGCTATATGCACATCGTGAGCATTTATTTCTCAATGAAATAGTACCATCGAATACTAAACAATTTACACATGTGCGTTTAAGTATATTCCCTGATGGCGGAATATCTCGACTGCGCGTTTTTGGCAAGCGTGACGTATAGGTGACAGAAACATGAATATTCAGCAATTAAATAGTTTTACGATAGCGCAAGCGACACATACATTTATGCAGTGTTGTACCTCGTCAACATGGGTTCATACTATGGTTCAGGCGCGCCCTTTTGCAGATAGACGTGCATTAGTGAGACAAGCTGATTTGGCATGGGAAGAATTAGAAGAGGCTGACTATTTAGAAGCTTTTGAAGGCCACCCTAAGATTGGTGATGTAGGAAGTCTTCGCGCTAAATATGCTAATACCAAAGAATTAGCCGGTTCGGAACAAAGCTTAGTTAAAGAAGCAAACGACGATGTGCTTGAAGCACTTTCTCAAGGTAATGCTGATTACGAAGCTAAATTTAATTTTATCTTTATTGTTTGTGCGACAGGTAAAAGTGCAAAAGAAATGTTTGACTTATTGCAAGCTCGTTTACCAAACAACAAAGCCCAAGAGTTAGCAAATGCCGCAGAAGAGCAACGTAAGATTTTCCAGCTACGTATTGATAAAGCATTACTTGAAAGTTAACCCTATTATTTAAAAGACGACGATTTTAAAGTTTTTTAACTGAATGAGTTTTAGGTCTATTAATTTTAAGACTATCTATTTTTTAAGGAATAAGTATGAGTCAAATTACAACTCACATACTCGACACTACTCGTGGTTTACCTGCGAAAAATGTACCCATTACATTATTTGCCCAAAAGGGCAATGATTGGCAAAAAGTTAATGGCGGCGTCACAAATAAAGATGGCCGTTTACCTGGTTTATTAGCTGATGATGAAAAACTACCTGCAGGTGTATATCGCATGCATTTTGCTACTGCTGTTTATTTTAAAGCAAACGGCGAAACGGGTTTTTATCCATATGTTGACATTGTTTTTGAAATCGATGCAAGCGGAACGCATTATCATATTCCGTTGTTACTAACGGCGTATGGCTATTCTACTTATCGTGGTAGCTAGGCTGGCTTATTAAAGTAAAAGTGAACAAAAAATAATTAAGAAATAACTGGAAAACTTAATGACTGATAACGTGCAAGTACTTAACTCGCAACAATTAACACCAAAACCACTGACGAAACAAGCTTTTAGTCGTTTTGGTGATGTAATTGAAGTGAATAATGACAGTGAAAACTTTCTCATTAATGATGGTTTTACCCAGCGTTATCATGATTTAGCGAACGTTGACGTGAACGATAATAACGGTCGTACCCTCGTTAATATTTTTCGTTCAACCCCTTTAGTCCAACCAATAGCAATTAAAATGATGGAACGCCATCCTCATGGTAGCCAAGCATTCGTCCCAATGGGAACTAACTCATACTTAGTTGTTGTTGCTCCTGCGGGTGATTTTAATGTAAATACTATTGAAGTTTTTATCGCTAATTCTACTCAAGGCGTAAATTATCATAAAGGTACTTGGCATCATTTCTGTTTAGCGCTTGGAAGCGAAAGTGATTTCCTAGTGATTGATAGAGGCGGTGAGGGAGAAAACTGCGATGTATTAACGCTCGATGGTTCTTTATCAATAGTGCCAAGCTAAGTAGTTAAAAAAAATTATGTTGGTTTGATTGCTTACGGGTATATAACAAGCTAAATCTCAAACAAAGTAATAAATATTGTTATTTGCTACACCTATTAATGATATGAAATAAAGGTAATAGAAAATGTTGAAAGTATATCGCGGTGAACTCCTGCACTTTTTAGCGGATCCTGCAAAAGTTAAATTAGAAGAAAGTTATCAATACCTAGAAGATGGTCTTATGATCATTAAAGATGGATTAATTGAAAAAATCGGTGATGCCAAAAAATTATTACCAACCTTAGATACCAGTATTGAAGTAATACACTATGAAAATGGTTTGATCATGCCAGGGTTTATAGATACGCACGTGCATTATCCGCAGACAGAAATGATCGCCTCGTATGGTGAGCAACTACTTGAATGGTTAGAAAACTATACTTTTCCATTTGAAAAGCAGTTTAGTGACTTTGAACACGGTAAAAGTGTCGCTGAATTTTTCTTAACACAATTATTAGAAGCGGGAACAACAACCGCATTAGTGTTTGGTACTGTTCATAAAGAGTCGGTTGAAGCTTTCTTTACTGTTGCTCAACAGAAAAAGTTACGTATGATTTGCGGTAAAGTATTGATGGACCAAAACTGCCCCAAAGACCTATCTGATACAGTAGAATCTGGTTATCAAGATTCCAAAGCGTTAATTGAGAAATGGCATAAAACTGATCGTTTGCAATATGCGATTACTCCCCGTTTTGCGCCTACTTGTTCAACAGAGCAATTAAATAAAGCCGGCCAACTACTGAGCGAAAATCCTAGTGTCTATTTACATACTCATTTAAGCGAAAATAAAAATGAAATTGCTTGGGTAAAAGACTTATTCCCTGAAAGTGACGGATATCTTGATGTTTATGATAAAAGTAAACTTTTAGGTCGCCGAAGTGTATTTGCACACGGTGTGCACTTGCACGATAGCGAATGCCAGCGTTTAGGTGAAACTAACTCTGCTATTGCATTTTGTCCCAGTTCAAATCTGTTCTTAGGCAGTGGATTATTTAACCTTAAACAAGCACAAGCGTTTGATGTGAATGTAGGTTTAGGATCTGATATTGGCGCGGGTACTACATTTTCGATGTTAAGTACCATCAATGAAGGTTATAAAACTCAACAGCTTCGCAATGACAAACTTAGTCCGTTTCAGTCGTTTTACCTAGCGACCTTAGGTGGCGCTGCGTCTTTAGATCTTGAAGGGACGATTGGTAACTTCAGAAAAGGTGCTGAAGCCGATTTTATTGTACTTGATTATCATGCGACTCCGTTAATGGATAGACGCATGCGTCACTGTACAAACTTATCTGAAAAACTATTCATATTAAGTATGTTAGGTGACGAACGTCATATTAAAGCTACCCACATCATGGGTGAAAGAGTTGTTTAATAAAAAAATTAAAACCTAAAACTTATAATAATATTATTGGGAAAACTTATGGATCCATATATCACTGATTGGCTAAATTTAGCCATTCGTTTTGCACACGTTATAACAGGCATAGCCTGGATCGGTGCTTCATTTTATTTTGTGTGGCTTGATAATCATTTAGAAACACCGCCACAAGAAAAAGCTGACAAAGGTATTTCTGGTGACTTATGGGCTATTCACGGTGGTGGATTCTATGAAGTTGCTAAATATAAACAAGCGCCCCCCCAAATGCCAACCATGCTGCATTGGTTCAAGTGGGAAGCTTACACCACTTGGATAACAGGGTTCTTTTTATTAGCATTGATGTTTTATGTGGGTGCAGAAACTTATCTTATTGACAAAAGTGTTGCTGAATTAACTCAGCTACAAGCTATTTTATATGGTTTGGGTGCCATTGTTATTGGTGTAGGAAGTTATGAAGTTTTAGTGCGAACTAAGCTTAAAGATCATAGCTTACTCTTAGCTTTTATTTTACTCGCTGCAGGTACTTTATTATCTTACGGGCTCATGCAAGTTTTTAGTGCGCGTGGTGCTTATATGCATATGGGCGCGATTATCGGTACGATTATGGCTGGTAATGTGTTTTTTGGAATCATGCCGTCACAACGCGCGCTGGTAAAAGCCGTAGAAGAAGGTAAAACACCTGATTCAAAATATGGTTTAAATGCCAAGCTTCGTTCAACCCATAATACCTATATTACTTTACCAGTTATTTTTATTATGATTTCTAACCATTACCCAATGACATTTAATCACAATGCCGGCTGGATAGTATTAATGGCACTTATCTTAATAACAGCAGCGATTAGACAATATTTTGTTCTTCGTCATTTTGGTAAAAACCAGCCTGGGATAATTGTCGGGGCTATAGCAGCAACAATTGCTTTAGCTTACTTAATTGCTCCAACAAAAGTAGAAATTAGTGAAGAGCAACTTAAGCAAAAGGTAAGTGACCAACAAGTTGCTCAAATAGTCGAACAACGCTGTAGCTCTTGTCATTCAAACGATAATACAGATAACATCTTTAAAGCTGCTCAGGCAGGGGTTGTTTTGGGTGATATTGCTTCAATTAAACAATGGGCTCCAAGAATCAAGGCACGTGTAATTGACGCCAAAGATATGCCATTTATGAATAAAACCCAAATGACTGACGAAGAACGAACTCAATTAGCTGTTTGGTTACAGCAAACAAATACAAAGTAATTTTTGTGTTCAAATAATGAAAAGAAAAAAGCAGCATGGCTGCTTTTCTTCTTTTTATTCAAGCAGTTCACTTTATCAATACACTTTATTAATAATAACAAGCAACAAATAAACTGAGTTTCACTATGAATGAATACGTAATTAAACACGGCTATAAAGTCGCAAAGCCTTTATACAATTTGGTAGAACACGAAATACTGCCTGGTACTGGTATTGATGCGGAAATTTTTTGGCAATCGTTGGCGAATATTTTTGATGAATTTACGCCGAAAAATGAAGCGCTATTGGAAATACGACAAATCTTGCAAAATAAAATAGATGCGTGGCATATAGATCCAGAAAACCAAAATTTCGAGCAACAAAAATATCAAAACTTTTTAATTGAAATAGGTTACCTCGTTAAAGAGCAAGGCAACTTTTCGATAAGTACGTCTAATGTTGATGAAGAAGTTGCCACTGTAGCAGGACCACAACTTGTGGTGCCTTTAATGAATGCACGTTTTGCGTTAAATGCAGCAAATGCTCGTTGGGGCAGTTTATATGATGCGCTTTATGGAACAGACGTTATTGATGACAGTAATAGTGGTGAAGCCACTAAGCATTATAACCCGATTCGAGGTGAGCGGGTTCAAGCATATGCTCGTCAATTTTTAGATGATGTATTGCCATTAAACCAAGCTAGCCATGTTGATGTTATAAACTACCAAGTTGTCAATGGCGAACTTGCCATTACTTTGAAAAATGGACAGCAAGTCAATTTAGTAAATCAAGAGAAATTTGTCGCTTTTAAAGGCGAAGGGAAAAAACCATCAGCCATTTTATTTAAAAATAATGGTTTGCACATAGAAATTAAAATAGACCCTAGTTCACCAGTGGCTGAAACAGATCAGGCTACTGTCGCAGATATCATTCTAGAATCAGCATTGAGTACTATTCAAGATTGCGAAGATTCAATTGCTGCAGTTGATGCAGAAGATAAAACGGCTGTTTATCGCAACTGGTTAGGTTTGATGAAAGGTGATTTATGTGAAAATATTGAAAAAAATGGGATATCAATAACACGACAACTGAACCCAGATAGAACCTATAAAACACCTAATAACGGAGAATTAACGCTACCAGGGCGTAGCTTGTTGTTTATTCGCAATGTCGGTCATTTAATGACTAACAATGCTATTTTAACCAGCGAAGGCAAAGAAGTACCAGAGGGTATTCTTGACGGGTTAATCACAACATTAATTTCTTTACATGATTTAAAGGGCAATTCTACATTTAAGAACTCACGTAAAGGCAGTATTTATATAGTTAAACCTAAAATGCATGGCCCTGACGAAGTTGCTTTTAGTAATGAATTATTTACCCGTATTGAAACTTACTTCGGTTTGGCCCCTAATACTATTAAAATGGGCATAATGGATGAAGAACGGAGAACATCAGCTAACTTAAAAGAATGTATTCGGGCTGCCAAAGACCGACTAGCTTTTATCAATACAGGCTTTTTAGACAGAACCGGTGATGAAATACATACCAGTATGCAAGCAGGCCCTATGGCCAGAAAAGGGCTGATGAAAGATGAAAAATGGATTTCTGCCTATGAGAACAGAAATGTTCGTATAGGTTTGCAAGCAGGGTTAAAAGGAAAGGCACAAATAGGTAAGGGCATGTGGGCCATTCCTGATGAAATGTCTAATATGTTAAAGGACAAAATTGCTCACCCTCAATCGGGAGCGAATTGTGCTTGGGTGCCTTCACCAACTGCTGCTACCTTGCACGTTCTTCATTATCACAATATTAATGTGGCTGACATTCAAGAAGCGATGTTAACTAAAATCGATGGAAATAAGTATGATGACTTAACTGACTTACTTACGATCCCATTACTAACTAACCAAAATGAATTGACTACGATAGATATTCAACATGAACTTGATAATAACGTGCAAGGTTTATTAGGTTATGTTGTGAGGTGGATTGATCACGGAACAGGTTGTTCAAAAGTACCTGATATCGATAATGTTGGTCGTATGGAAGACCGTGCAACTTTACGCATTTCAAGTCAGCATATTTGTAACTGGTTACAGCATGGCGTACTCAGTAAAGAACAAGTCATTGAATCTCTCAAACGTATGGCTTCGGTTGTAGATTTACAAAATATCACTGATACAACCTATATACCTATGGCACCTGACTTTGATAACAACATAGCATTTAAAGCAGCCATGGATTTAATTTTTAAAGGGAAAGAGCAACCGAGTGGTTATACTGAACCTTTATTACATCAACGTCGCCAAGAACTAAAAATAATTACAAATTAAGTTTGTTAGCAAAATGTATTAGATATACAACAGTGGATAACAAAATATATAAAATAAAACCTCGTTGATCTTATGACCAACGAGGTTTTATTTTATATGCAACAACGTACTTACATTATATTAGATTAGGCTATTAATCGTCTGAGCCTAAAATGCCTAACATACTTAATAAGTGAACGAAGATGTTGTAAACACTTAAATAAAGTGAAATTGTTGCACGAATGTAGTTTGTTTCACCACCATGGATAATGCGGCTAGTATCGAATAAAATCAAACCAGACATTACCATAATTATTGCTGCACTAATGGCTAAAGAAAGCGCAGGGATTTGGAAAAACATATTGGCTATCATAGCAACAACTGCAACGATTAAGCCGACCATTAAAAAACCACCCATGAAAGAGAAGTCTTTTTTACTGGTTAATGCGTAGCCAGAAAGAGCAAAGAATATTAATGCAGTTCCACCTAGTGCTTGCATTATCATAGCTGGGCCGCCAGGTATTGAAGCATAATGGCTAAGCATAGGTCCTAAAGAAGCACCCATTAAACCGGTGAAAGCAAAAATCCAAAAAATACCACTCGCTGAATCAGCTTTTTTGTTTACAACAAACATCAAACCGAAAGCAACTAAGGTCATTATAAGAGCTGCACCACGTGGTAAGTTCATTGCCATAGAAATAGCGGCAGTAACGGCACTAAATGCTAGCGTCATTGACAACAACATATAGGTATTTTTCAGTACCTTGTTAATCTCGATAGCAGAACTTTTGCTACCCTGTAAACTAATATTTGATTCCATAATACTTCCTCTGATAACTTTGGTTATACTTTTTAGATAAGGCCATATGAGTAGAATTCAAGAGTAGTCTTAAATTTTACTTACGACATCGTGACATATTATGGCACGACGATTTTTAAATTACTATGCTTAAGTTACTTAAGATTGTTGATATTTATTGATTATTTGTGAACGTTTGTAACAACTGATGTCGTGGTCATTCACCACTCCGCAAGCTTGCATATAAGCATAACAGATTGTAGGGCCAACAAATTTGAAACCGCGCTTTCTTAAATCTTTACACAAAGCATCAGATTCATTCGTTGAAGTAGGGCAGCCACTAGGATCAGACCATGAATTTATAATGGTTTTGTTATTAACGAACTGCCACAGATATACACTAAAGCTAACAAATTCTTTTTTAATATCAATGAAACGTTGAGCGTTGTTGATTGCAGCAGTTATTTTTCCACGATGCCGAATGATATCGGTGTTTCTCACAAGCTCTTCAACTTTATTCTGATCATACTTTGCAACAATATCTATATTAAAGTTATTAAACGCATTTCGATAACCATCACGACGTTTTAATATGGTATACCAACTTAAACCAGCTTGAGCAGACTCTAAACACAAGTATTCAAAGAGTGTCTGATCGTCATATACTGGTACTCCCCATTCTTCATCATGGTAATTAACATAATCGGTTTTTGAAGTATCTAACCAAGAACAGCGACAAACTTTGTCGGGAAAAGTATTATTATCCATAACGAACCTTTAAGGATTGTTTAAATAGCTAGCAAAATGTTGTTTTTTTTAGCAAACAAACATTTTTATAAAATAAATGCTTTACAAGTGTTTTTCGACACTTTAATATTCGCCTCGTCTTGAAGCAAGCAATTGTTTTGAAACATTCAGGTGAGATGGCTGAGTGGTCGAAAGCACTGGTCTTGAAAACCAGCAAGGGTTTATAGCCCTTCTAGAGTTCAAATCTCTATCTCACCGCCACATTAAAAATGAAGAAAGCCGTTGATATTCAACGGCTTTTTTTATGTCTGTTACTTTCTGAACCGTCAAGAAGATTGTCAAATATTTACGCTACTATAATAATGACCTTTTTTAAAACTAATCGAATACAATCAAAGAATATAACCCCATAGTTTTATTTAAGGTTGTATGTGAAGAGGATAGTTATATCCATTGTGCCACTAATAAACATCAACATTTTGGATGCTAGGGAAGTATTAGCAGTAAAGGTTTTACACGATATTTTAAATACTTATTTAACTACATAAGTAGTTGTCTTTAAAATCATGTGTTTTTTGCATCGCTTTTAGTAAAGAAAGCGGAATAAAAACATGCTTACTCCAAAACCTAATTAAAGGAAACCATTAAGTACTTGATATAATGACAATATAAGCGTACGTTTTATTTCAATCATAAAAACTAGGTGGTTAATTTCTTTTAGAAAAAGGATATTTGCCAGTTTAATAAGTTGTTAGATGTTTTTTCAAATGGAGTAAGTCGTATGCGTTTATGGATGTTTTTATTATTATGTGGTTTTACTTTTTGCGTAAACTCAACTGAGTTGACACCAGCAGAAAGAATGCTGAATGCAATGGGAATAAATAAGATACTAGATCAGACAAAAGAAGCTCAATCTAAATCAGCTCAAGATCAAGTTGAAATGATTATGCGTCAATTAAGCGGAACTTTATCTAAACTTCCTGATGAAAAAGTTAAAGAAATTGAAGTGCTATTTCAAAATATGATGATCGAAATTTCTGACTCTTGGAGTACTGAAGAGGCGATAAAGATATACTCTCAAGCTTGGACTGATAACTTTACTGAAAAAGAAATATTAGAGGTAGTGGTAAAGTATGAACAACCAGAATCGCAAAAAGAGCTAGAAATGGTTTTAAAAGCATCTGCAAGTTTAAATAACTATGTATTAGGCAGTTATAACAAAGCTACTGAAATTGCTATGGCAGATTTTATACCAAAAATGCAATTAATTGTTAAGCAAGCCTTGAATAACAAAACATCTAACAAGTCGTTAAAGCAGGACAAATAACAGTTGGCTTTTGCTCCTGCGTCGCTTATTTTAGCCAACATATTATTTACCTCTTAACGAGGCGTTAGGCGTCTTAAGGATTGTTGATGTCAATTCAAAGTATTCAACATGAAAGAGGTATAGTTTTACCTCAACAGTATCTTAAATTGCTTTCGTCACTTGATGAGGCAGATGAGTATTATTTCAATGAAAAACCTAAAGATGATCCATCTTTTGAAGGTCGCTGTTGGTGTTTTCTAAATGAAGAGGAGCTCAACGAAGAAATTGATATGCGTGGTGTAGGTATATCACCAGCTCACAAACAACTTGAGTTATATATAAAGTGTTTTAACGAGTATAGTGATAATCAATTTCTTATTTCACCTAACGGTAAGGTACCAATTCAGAGGGTAATCAATAGTTTTGTTATCGCCGAAGATAATGGAGATCTATTATATCTAGATCCTTTTGATGAATTTTCTGTTTGGATATTTCATCATGATGGCAGTGATGTAATGAAAGTTGCAAATTCAATTGGTGACTGGCAGTCTCTTGCAGTCGTCGCCTAACAATCGACTTAAATGGACGGCAAACAGTTGGCTGTTTGTTTCGCTCCATTTTAGCCCACAATTTCGCGCCGCTTAGTAAGGCGTTAGCTCTTTTTCATAGTATGGAGACAAAATGAAATTTTTAGCATCAATCTCACTGTTATTATCTTTTTCTTGTTTAGCACAAGTACAAACAATCAAAATTGGCGATTTTGATATTGAATACGAGTTGTCAGGTTCAGGTAAACACCTTGTTTTACTTGAAGCAGGAATGACACGCGACTTAAGTGACTGGGATACTATTATTCCAGATATATCAAAAATGGTACGAGTAATACGCTATTCAAGAGCTGGTAATGGAAATTCATCGAAAACCACCCAACAATTTAGTGCTGAGCAATATGCCAATCATACAAAAAGCTTATTAGATTCCTTAAAAGTTAATGAACCTGTTATTCATATCTCTCATTCATATGGTGGAATGTTAGCAAGAGCGTTTGCTGGTCAATACCCTAAGTCAGTAAATGCTTTACTTTTAATAGATCCATCCACAGAACATGACTTAGATATAGTCAAAAAAATAGACCTTCAAAGAGCAATAAAAGAAACCAAATGGATGAAAAATATGGGCCTTAAGGATGGTATGGCTAATGAGTATTTAGATTATTGGGCAAAAAGACCAATGCCAAATTTCGATAAAATTGGTGATAAACCATTAACAATAATTGCTTCTATTAAAAAATTTGATAACCCAGTTGTACTACAAATAACAGATTTAGGTAGAGAAAAAATGGGTGAAGCGCATAAAGATTGGGCTTCAACTTTCCCACAAGGCAAAGCAGTATTGACTGAAAAAAGTAATCACTTTATTCAAAAAGAAGAGCCAGAATTAGTATTAAAAGAATTGGCTGAATTAATAGGCAAGTTGAAATAAAGATCTAACAAGAAATTAAACAAGGAAAAAAAACAGTTGGTTTTTGCTCCTTCGTCGCTTATTTTAACCAACTGTTGTTTGCCTGTTAATTGGGCGTTAGGCATAAAGCCAAGGGTAGGAGTAAATTTAAAGTATGAATCAAGAACAAGAATATATCTCAGGCTTAGGAAAAGACTCTGTCGTACCGCCTGAACTAAAAGGATGGAATTGGGGAGCATTTCTGCTTAATTGGATTTGGGGAATAGGTAACAGCACTTATATAGCCCTATTAATGTTTGTTCCTTTCGTTAATATTGTTATGTTTTTTATGCTTGGTGCCAAAGGGAACGAATGGGCATGGAAAAATAGAACATGGAGAGATATTGAACATTTTAAACAAACGCAAAGAAAATGGCGTAATGCAGGTTTAATCTTATTATTTGTTGTTTTTCCCTTATTTTTTACGCTAATCGGAAACATGCTTAAAGGTGAAGCTTTTGATCAATCGATGGTAAGGATATCTCAAAATATTGAGGTCATTGAGGTTGTTGGCCAACCAGTTGAAGCAGGTTATTTTGTTATGGGAAGTATTCAGACTTCAGGAGCTAAAGGAGAGGCATCTTTACAATATTCTATTTCGGGGCCTGATGGAGAAGCTGATGTTTATGTTCAGGCATACAAAGAAATGGAAGCATGGTCATTATATAACGTAATTGTTCATATCCCTGAAACAGATACAAAAATACAGGTTGTAACACCTGTAGAATAAATACCTAATAAGTTATTCAACAAGGAGTGAAAACAGTTTGCTGTTTTCGTTCCTCAACATTTTTGAAAACAATTTTTTGCCGCATAACGTGGCGTTAGCTTGAAGGAGTCATAAAAATGTTCAGCCGTATAATAATAATATTGATAGGTGTTTTTTCTTTAAACATTAATGCTGAAGCAGTATTGGAATTAGGTGATCTACCACCCGATTTTTTAGGTAAAGATAGTAATGGGGATATCGTAACTTTAAAAGATCATAAAGGTAAAGTTGTGGTTATATCTTTTTGGGCTTCTTGGTGCCCCCCTTGTCTCAAAGAACTTCCTATTTTGGAAAACATTCAAAATAAAATAGGAACAGATAAGATAAAAGTTATTGCCATTAATTATAAAGAGGAGCGTAAAAAATATCGTAAGATTAAAAAACTATTATCTTCACTAAACTTAACGTTGACCCATGATAAACGAGGGGTTATAGGTAAGAAGTTTGGTGTCGAAGTAATCCCTAACTTATTTATCGTAGGAAAGAATGGAGAGCTTGTTTTTCATAGTATAGGCTACCGTGATTCATCTATAGATGAAATAGTTAAAGTGCTAAATCAACAACTCTAAAGCTAACAAACCAATCAAAACGGACTTTTAGCAGTTGGTTAGGTTCCGCTTCGTTTCACATTTTGACCAACAATTAAAAGCCTCTTAATGGGGCGTTATTTGTAAATCACTCATCCCGAAATGAACTTAAATTATAAATCCGAGTCCTATTTGAGATTGAAAATAGTATGTTCAAATAATTAAATAAGGATTGAGTACATTGAAAAAAATAATGTTGTTACTTTTAGTGTTATCTATTGTAGGTTGTGCAGGGATTCCATTATCTAGTGTGTATAAAATGATGACGGCAAATCCGCTGGAATTTCACCCTGAGGCTATTTCAATTGCTATCAAAAGATCGAACGCCATACAAGTTCAAACTGGAGATGTTGAGATGGAGATTTTTATTAATAACGACAATCCAGATTTAAAGGTATTACAAAAGTATTTTTTTGTCGTCGATAATGCTTCACGAGTTCCAATAGTAGCTGAAGGGCTTGCGGACAATGAACATCTTACTATATTAACATTATCTCCTGAAGATGTAATAAAAATGAAAAACCTACAAAAGAAGATGAAAACACATCTGAAAAATGGTGGGAAAAGTGATGATTTTGGCTTCTCTATCCGTGTATTAAAAGGTTGTAAAAATATAGATGATATACCTGATAATGTTTTCATTAGTTTATATTTAAAGTTAGATTCAAGGTCTGAATTTTTCCCTTTGTATCAGGATTTTAATATAGGTCAAGCTGATTTATCCCCATTAAAAAATTTAGAAAACTGGGATAATTGTAAAAGTTAGATATCAAATTCAATACACATAACAAGCCATTTAAGCATAAAAATAACAGTTGACTATTTAAAGGAAAACATCATTAATACTCTCATCTTTGCAGCCATAGGGTTGTTTTTATCTTCTAGCTGTATAGCAAATAATATATTCGAAAACTTTCCCCGTGAAATTAAATCAAATGAACAATATGTATTCTATTCTCATGGATTGATAGTGGAAGGTCAGAACCCGATGCCAATAAATCCTCGTTGGGGGATGTATAACTTTCCTGAAATTAAAACGGCTCTCTCAGATGATAGCTATAACCTTATTGCCTATCACCGCCCAAAAGGCACTGATCCTAGAGACTTTGCTAACAAACTGGCTGATAATGCGAATAGCCTTATTAACAAAGGTGTCAAACCTGAAAATATTACTTTTATTGGTTTTTCACGTGGTGGAGCAATAACTGTATTAACTTCAAATTTTTTAGCCTCAGATAAAGTCAATTTTGTTATTTTAGCGGGCTGTTCTAAATTTGTTAAAAACAATTCTGAATTGGAAGTATTCGGGAATATATTTTCTGTATTTGAAACTTCTGATGGTGTTGGTTCTTGTCAATTCCTTATTGATCGCAGTAAAAAAGTTAAAACGTTTAAAGAGATCTCCATCACAACTGGGAAAGAACATGGTGCATTTTATAACCCTCTTCCTGAGTGGATTATTCCCGTTAAAATGTGGCTCAAATCAAATCGTAGTTAACAAGTTGTTTAACATGTATAAAATATTGTTGGCTTTTGCACCTGCGTCGCTTATTCTAGCCAACAATATTTAGCCTGTTAACAGGGCGTTATGTTGTTCTCATGTATTGGAGTACGAGCTTTATATGGATATAAGTATTATTATTGTTATAGGCGTTTTTATTTGGTTGGGATTTTATTTTTATAATCAACATAAAAAAAGAATAGCGTTTATTGAGTCTTTTGAATTTCCTGTATCTATAAAGAAAGGAGTAAATACTTCTTACCCGCATTTGAATAATGAGCAAATTGAGTTGGTTTTGGATACATTAAGAACATTCTTTCTTATATCTTACAAGGCTAAGTTAAAGCCTGTTGCTATGCCTTCTCAAGTAGTAGACGTTGCTTGGCATCAGTTCATTCTATTTACAAAAAATTATGAAGTTTTCTGTAAAAAAGGTATTGGTAGGTTTTTACACCACACGCCAACAGAAGCAATGAAATCCAGAACAACGGCGCAAGAGGGCATAAAAAGGGCTTGGAGGTTGTCATGTCATTTAGAGAGTATTAACCCCAAATTACCTATTCGCCTTCCTATGTTGTTTGCTATAGATTCGGAATTAAAAATAGAAGATGGCTTCTTTTACTCGAAGAACTGTAAAGATAGAAGTTCTCCTAATTATGGGAATAATTATTGTGCTTCTCATATAGGTTGTTCCTCGGGTTGCAGCGGTTCATCTGGAGATTCAACAAGTAGTTGTGGAAGTAGCTGCGGAGGTGGTGATTAATCAACATAACAAGCCATTTAAGCATACAAATAACAGATGGCTATTTGATCCTGTGTTGCTGTGTTCATTACATATTGCTTTGTATCGCCTTTACATTGAGCGTGTGTAGCTTCTTCATGTTTACTTTATAAAGTTGATCCAATTTTTAATTAGATCATTCTTAAATATTTAAAATAGGTTCATTAATCTTCAATTTGATCTTTAAATACATAGGTTACGTAATGGTTTCGGTTTTAATAAACACTAAGAAAAATAGGTCAGCTAAATGAAAAAATTATCATCATTAATATTTACCGTTTTACTTTCCTCCTGTACATCTCAACCATATGCAAAGACTAACGCCCCTTTCGATGGTGTTAAATTTGATAACATCGAACCCTTTGATGATAAAAGTATATTTGATCTGGTCAGTTGGAAAATAGGTAGTATGAGTGAATCTACTCCTTGGCCAGATAACATTGACTCCAAACAGTTTAAACCTGCTGTTCAAAGATCAGTAAAACCAATTATTACTGTAATCAACCATGCTTCAGTGCTTATTCAGGTCGATAATTTAAACATATTAACAGATCCTCATTATTCACTAAGAGCTTCACCTGTTCAATTTGCTGGGCCCAAGAGAGTCGTTAATCCCGCTATTGCTTTTGATGATCTACCTCCTATAGATATCGTTCTTATATCTCATAATCATTATGACCACTTAGATCTTGATACCCTCAAGCGCTTAAACGACCGAGATCTCCCACAATTCGTTGCAGGGTTAAAAACGAAGTCATTTTTAGAAGATAACGAAATTAAAACCGCTATTGACTTGGATTGGTGGCAAAGTATAACCGCTAATAAAACTCAGATTACTTTTGTACCATCCCAGCACTGGTCGGCTAGAGGCATATTTGATAAAAGAGAAATGCTTTGGGGTGGGTTCTATATTGAAAATACTCATAAGATTTACTTTGCTGGAGATACAGGGTATGGGAAGTTCTTTAAAGTAATTAAAGATAAACTCGGCGCACCAGACCTTTCTTTGATTCCCATTGGTGCTTATGAGCCTAGATGGTTCATGAAAGATGCTCATCTTAACCCAATGGATGCTCTAAAAGCATTTAAAGACCTAGAAAGTAAAGAAATGATCGGGATTCACTTTGGAACATTTAAGTTAACTGATGAGGGATATAATGATCCAATTAAGACTCTTAAAGAAGAGGTTAAGAAATTAAACATGGATCCGATAAAAGTAATTATTCCTACTTTTGGAAAGCCTTATTCAATTAGGGCTTTATTATAGTCAGTACATTTTTGATGGTACCTAAAAGTTTTGAGGCTAAACAACATAAAATTCGCTCAAAAGGACAAATAACAGTTGGTTTTTGCTACTTGGTCGCTTATTTTACCCCAGTATTATTTTTTTGATAAGACGTTAGTAATACAGTTTATGATTTTGTGGCACTATGCCAATTTCACAAAGGAAAACATGAGTAATGAAACCGAAAAATAAGACTGATAAGTTACCTTTAAATATTCGACTTTTATTAGGAGTCTTTGCTATTCCTTCATTATTTTTAGCGTATATGATTGGTACAATGGCATTAAATGGGAATTTTCAAGTAATTAATTACTTTGAATGGATTTATTCATTGCTTGGCTTTTTTGCAATGTATATTGCAATATCAGGTAAACGTGTGTTTTAGTTTTCGTCAAATTAGAATGTATAGGTGGTGTATAGCTAATAAGCCACTCAAGCTGGGCAAATAACAGTTGGTTTTTGAACGTACGTCGATTATAACCTTCATAATATTTGCCTCTTAATGGGGTGTTAGAACCAAAAGGATTTACGTTATGTCTAAAAATTTAAAGTTGAACTATGTAGAATTTCCCGCCAAAAATATACCTGCAACAAAAAAGTTCTTTGAGGATGCATTTGGTTGGAGTTTTACTGATTACGGTGCCGATTATACTGCTTTTGCTGATGAAGGATTGGACGGTGGTTTCTATAAATCCGATTTGTCTTCGATAACTTCAAATGGCGCTGCCTTACTTGTATTATTAACTGATGATTTGGAGCAAGCTCAATCTACTGTAGAATCATTTGGTGGTGAAATTTCTACTTCAATTTTTTCATTTCCTGGAGGGAGCCGATTTCATTTTCTCGAGCCTAGTGGTAATGAATTTGCAGTCTGGTGTTTATCTGGCACATAAAAAGCTTTTCAAGCAGAATAAATAATAGTTGGCTTTTTGTTCATTCAGTTAATCTATTTTGTCATTTTAAATGGGCGTTATGTATTTAGGAGTTGTCTTGATTTCACGGTTAAATAAAAAGTCTTTAATTCGATGGAAGGTCTATATAGATCGCTCAAAAATGTATATTGGTTATGTACAGTTTTTGCTTATAATTTTCGTTTTTATAAAGTCTCTAGGTGATAACCCTGTAACCGAATTTGTTTTTAATAGCCCATTGATTGCAGTCCCAATTATTTTAGTAATATTTGTGTTGGCTTCTTTGGTTATTGGTTATCTAGATTCTCGGCTTGGTTTTCGTGAAGAAGAAATTAGAAATCACTCAAAATCTAACCCTGTATTAATGGATATTCAAAAGTCGCTTACAGAGTTAAATGATAAAGTCGCACAAATGGAACAAAATAAAAACGTTAAAACTACCGCAAAAAATAAATGATGATTTACTCAAATAGACGATAAACACCTCGCTAGCGTCCGCTTCTTGAAATTTCACGCACAGTTTTTGAGCCGATTATGTAGGAGGGTGGCTTTAGATTGTTTGTATAGTTGAATCATTTTAGGATATTTCATGTCAGATTTTTTACTTTCACAGTTACTTGTTTCAATAACTTTAGCTATTGAATGTTTTGCAATGCAACTGAAGAATAAAAATCGTATATTAGCTCTTTTATCTATTAGCTGTTTATTTAACGGATTTCATTATTTGTTACTAGAACAACCTACTGCAGGTTACATTTTTCTTTTTTCTAGTATTAGGTTTTTAATTGCTATTAAATGGAAGTTTCAATGGATGGCTGCAGCCTCACTTTGTGTTAGTTTATTTATTACTATTTACAGTTATATTGGCTTTTTAAGTATTTTAGGTTTTATAGCAACCGTTTTTATTACTACTGGTTCATTTAGCTCTAATGACAAATTTTTACGCATTATGATGATTATAGGTGGCACGTTATGGCTGGTTCATAATACTATTTTATGGTCACCTGTTGGTATACTCGTAGAAACTGTTTTTGTTGGTAGTAGTGCTATTGGCTATTATCGTTATTACATAGTAGGGAAATTAGAGTAATCCACATCAAAATAAACGATTCAATCGATTAATGGAGTTGTTTTTTTTATTCGTCGTTTATTTTAGCTAAAAATATTTATCCTGTTAGCAGGTAGTAATGTTAATACCAAACATAATCAATAAAGGAGTTTTAAATCAATGTCCCGCATAGCAATAGTGTATTTTACTAAAAGTGATGTGACAGGGCAGCTTGCTAATGCAATTGCTTCTGGCGCTAAGCAAGAACCTGGAATAACTGTATATGAACATAGAGTAGAAGGGTATGAAATTTTTGAAGGTAGATTTGAAAACGAAGCGTTATTTGAACAACTAAAATCATGTGATGCCATCATCTTTGGAAGTCCAACATATATGGGAAGTGTTTCAGCTCAGTTCAAGGCATTTGCTGACGCCTCAAGCGAGCATTGGCAGAAACAAGATTGGGCTGATAAAGTATCTGCGGGGTTTACTTCTGGAACAGGGCTAAACGGTGATCAATCAAGTACTTTGCAATACATGGCCACTTTAGCAAGTCAGCATGGTATGTTGTGGGTGAGCATTGATGCTTCATATGGAGCTGAGAGTTCTACTTTAAATCGATTAGGTTGCCAATTGGGAATAGTATCCCAAACTACTAATAGTGTTGCGCATGAAGTAGATTTAGCAACGGCAAAGCACTTAGGTCGTAGGGTTGCAAAGCTAACACTTCGCTTAAATTAGAAACATAACAATAACTTCAAGAGTGGCAAATTAAAATTGAATTTTTTTGCTTCCTCAATTTTTAGACAACAATTATTTTGCCTATAAATAAGGTGTTTGGACAATAAATGAACGCACGTATTTCAAGCTATATTCTCGCACTAATATTTTTCGCCTCGGGTGGTGCCAAATTATTATCGTTGCCTTTCGAAGTTGATGCTTTTTTACGTTGGGGTTACCCAAGAGAATTTATGTACTTTACTGGTATTGTTGAAATTATTGGTGCATTTGGGTTGCTAATTCCACGATTATCTTCTCTATCTTCGTTATGCTTAGGAGGACTTATGCTCGGCGCTATTGGAACGCACCTTGTGCACAATGAGTGGTTAATGCTAGCAGTAGCTTCTTTTATAGCTGTCGCTGCGTTTTGGCGTGCTTGGTCTGGCCGAGAAGAGATTAACCAATTAATAAAAGTTTTCGGCATCAATAAGTAGCACTAAAAAAACATTCAAGTAGTGTCTGTATTCCACTTTTTATAAACTTTAGTGAACAATAAATTAGCTTGTAATTTAGGCATGAATTCTTGCTTAATGTTGTTTGTAATAGATAAAAATGGGTTATTTAAGCTCATTGGCTTTTCGGTATTTACCGTGATAGTCAAAAATTCTGTCTTTGACGCGCCAATAGTATTTTTGTTTACTAGCAATAACAAAATTAGGACACGGTAATATGTTAGCTAACTTCAACGCTTGTTCAAGATTTTTCACTTCGAACGACTCTGTAGAGCCTAGTTGAACACTGATTTTACCGCTAAGGCGTTTAGAAAAAATATCATTGAATACTTTAACTTGATTCGGCTTAGAGAAATCAAAAGATTCATTGAGTTCAGTGCCTTGTTCATCATGGTATGTGATTTTTAATTTATCAGTTCCCTTATCACTGACTTTCGTTAAATTAAGGCCTGCACAGCGAATAACTTTCGAACCTTTAAGTTTTAGTGCCTTTTTTAACATATCATCGGGGTCAACCAATACTTCGAGGCATTGTAAACAGTTTCTAGCAGCTATGTCATTTTCACCACCGCAGTGAGGACATTCTTTAAATACAAAACGATAGTCACATTGACTCTGGCTTTCTGCTAGGTATGCTTGCTCCTCACTAGGAACATTGACGAGGCCTTTGCATCGTCGGCCGTAGTGTTCCACTAAATAACCGTCATCATCACAAATGCCCCAAAATACATTGGGAAATTCACAGCTTGGGCAAACAACTTGAACTGGCTGACTTTTGCTATTTGGCTTTTTCTCACCAACTTCTGGGTGATAGAGGTCAAAATCATTGCCTGTATAGTCAATTACCAAGCAATCTTTTTTGTTATCACTCAAACGCAGACCACGTCCGATGATTTGCTGATAGAGACTCACTGATTGTGTTGGACGTAATATCGCAATCATATCGACATGAGGCGCATCAAAGCCTGTGGTTAACACTGAAACATTAACCAAGTATTTAATTTCTTTACGCTTGAATGCCTTAATTAACTTATCGCGTTCAGTATTGTCGGTAGCGCCGGTAATCAATGCACTCAATTTGGTGGGTAAATAACTAAATACTTCCTTTGCATGCTCAACAGTAGCTGCAAATATCATAATACCTTGACGTTTATGGCCAAGCTCAATGACCTGCTCAATAATGCTTTGAGTCACCCGGGGATTCTTGTTTAATAAATGATTCATATCCTTAGGACTATATTCGCCTGATGCATTAGCTTGCAGGGAACTAAAATCATAATGCTCTATGGTGGCATCGACTAAATTGGGCTCAGTTAAATACTGGCGTTTAATTAAGTAACGAATGGGCAGTTCATAAATACAGTGCTCAAAAGGTCGGTTTTCTTCACTTCGCATGAAGCCACGATAATGCTTTTTATAAATCCAGCCCATACCTAAACGATAGGGGGTTGCGGTTAAACCTAATAATTTTACCTCGGGATTAACTTGCATCAATTTTTTAATAATTTGCTGGTACTGATTACTATTAGACTGCTTGTTTGCTTTTTCTTGGGGTTGTTCTTTGGGATCTAATTCAGGTTTATTTTGAGCTTTGTACTTCGTTTTATCCTTAAATAGTTCTTTAGGTTGTTCATTAGACAAGTCAGCGCTAGCTAAGTTAACTCTATGACATTCGTCAATAATAATTAAAGAGTAGGGCTCACTAAAATCATCTAGATTGCGGGCTGCCGATTGTATGCTGGCGAACGTGACTTGGTGCTGAGTTTCTTTCAGTTTTAATCCTGCAGAATAAATACCAGCGGTAACACCATAGGTTTCATATTTTTGATGATTTTGCTCAACCAATTCTTTCACATGGGTGAGTACTAGTATGTTTCGCTTTGCTAAACGAGCAAGCTCGGCAATTACCAGACTTTTACCTGAGCCTGTAGGTAAAACAATCACCGCAGATTCATTGGTTTTTCGAAAGTGTTTGAGCACCGCAGAAACAGCTTCTTGTTGATAATCTCTAAGTTGAAAAACTTCCACGCAGTGCTGCTGCCTTAATAGGGAAAGAAAATCCGCTATAATAGCAAAAAATGTGCCTCAATATGAACGATATTTTTTAATAATAAATTATCATACCTAAAGGATAGTTTTCATACAAAAAAAGGTCCTTAGGGTAAAGAAGTTTGCGGAAACATAATTAACCTCCTAGGCTAATTAAAATAAACATAATCAGGGATAGAAAATGAATACAGCAACAAAAAAGCTGCTCGTACTTTTATTGGTTTCAATATCTAGTATTACGGTCGCGCAAACCACATCAACTAGCGAATACACCTCATTACTAAAAAAGAAAGGTTCTGATTGGGTACCGACTAATTACTCTGACAAAGAGCTAAATGAACCTGGTATGGTCTGCGTCCGATTTAATAATTATTGGTGTATTAAATCACCAATGGGAAAACCAACCTACTGGAATGGCCAAGAATCACAAGATTCACGTGGACATGCACAGTTTATGCATCCTAAATATGCTGCTAGAGCTTTTGTAAAGCTGATGCATACTTACTATTTCAAGCATAATTTACGCTCTGCTACTGACATTATGAATAGATATGCACCGTCGACCGACACGATAGGTTCGATAGTTGGGGGGAAGCCTAACCCGACGGGTGCTTATGCCAAGAAAATTGCCAAAGAGTTAGGTAAACAAGCTGACGAAGATCTACAGTTGTTTATCAACAAAAACACCATAAATCGAGACGAGATGGTGGCACTGCTCATCGTATTTGCTAAATGGGAAATCACAGCTAAACACCAAGTAACCGAAGAGCTTGCAATTGATGGGATTTCGCTTGCGGGTTTTTAACCTATAGTAAAACTTTTTGTTAGTTATCTGTAGATTGCTACTACATTTAATGTATAGATTGCTTTAAAAGTAGGGTTCATTAATTTTCATATATGCAGATTTTTTGAACAACATTTAGCCCCTTTATCAAAACTTGATATAGGGTTTTACGTATCATAATCGCCGCTTAATAGGGGAGATTTGGTTCAGAAAGAGCGACCGTTATGTTGCATTAGTGATCTTCAGATAATATCTACGCTAATGACAATTTTATTGAATAAAAACAGTGCCTGTACTATTTATCCCGCTACATTAGATAATCCGCTAACCAAAAGTTTAGCGGTTTTTTTGTTTTCTGTAATATACGTTCTTAGATTTTCTTTAAAAGGACACCATCAATAACTTTTATGAAAAGACGACTGTAAGTAACAGTATACCCGCAATGATTTATTCATTGTTGTTAATAAACTGACACACCTTACAATATTTTAAGGGTGAGAATAATAACGCCAAATATAATTTTATTTTTTGTAAAACACCTATAAATAATTGTCTGAATACGTATTCATATTTTTTGATATATCACTTTCATTAAATTTAATGCAACCTGATTTGGCTGTTTAATAAGCAAAAAGAAACATTAAATTTACATTAGGAATAAAAATAAAAATGAAAATGAAAATGAAAATTAAAACTAAAGTAATTAAATCTCTATTAACGACAAGTATGGCATTAGGCATTGCTTGTCAAGTTCAAGCGGTTGAACAACCCACTACATTTGTTCATTTATTTGAATGGAGTTGGCAAGATGTCGCCCAAGAATGTGAAGACTATTTAGGCCCAAAAGGGTATGCAGCAGTTCAGGTTTCACCACCTAATGAGCACATTCAAGGAGGACAATGGTGGACTCGTTATCAACCTGTGAGCTATAAAATAGAAAGTCGAAGCGGTAACCGTGCCCAATTTGTCGACATGGTTAATCGTTGTAAAGCTGTCGGTGTAGAAATATACGTTGATGCGGTTTTAAATCATATGGCAGCAGGAAGTGGTACTGGAACAGCAGGTAGTACCTATGGCAATAAAAGCTTTCCTAACTTCGGGCCTCAAGACTTTCATGATACCTGTGCGATAACCGATTATAACAATCGCTGGCAAGTACAAAACTGTGAACTTGTTGGTTTAACAGATCTAAATACGGGGGCACCTTATGTACAAGAAACGCTGGCAGATTATTTAAACGACTTACAAAACATTGGCGTAGCTGGTTTTCGTTTTGATGCCTCAAAACATATGGCATTAGGCGATATTCAAGGCGTGTTATCTAAAGTGAATGGTTCACCCTTGGTGTTTCAAGAAGTGATTGACCAAGGTGGGGAACCGATCACATCAAGTGAGTATCAAAGCACGGGTTTAGTCACTGAATTCAAATATACCACGCAATTAGGTAACACCTTTAAAAATGGCAGCCTATCTGCACTTAGCTCCTTTGGTGAAGCTTGGGGGTTTTTACCCAGCAGTTCAGCGGTGGTTTTTGTTGATAACCATGACAATCAACGTGGTCATGGTGGTGGCGGTAATGTGATTACTTTTGAGGATGGACGTTTATACGACTTAGCGAATGTATTTATGTTAGCTTTTCCGTATGGCTATCCGAAAGTTATGTCTAGTTATGATTTTCATGGAGATACAGATGCTGGTGCTCCAAGTGTTCCTGTACATAATAATGGGAATTTAGAATGTTTTGGCAGTAATTGGAAGTGTGAACATCGTTGGTCTTATATTGCCGGAGGTGTCGACTTTAGAAATAACACCGCAGATAACTGGAACACTACAAACTGGTGGGATAATGGTAATAACCAAATAGCTTTTGGTCGTGGTAGTTCAGGTTTTGTCGCAATTAACAAAGAAGATTTTAATTTAAACGTTACGCTTGCTACTGATATGAATGCAGGAACCTATTGTAACGTTTTAAAAGGTCAATTATCTGCGGATGCTAAATCATGTAGTGGTGAAACTATCACCGTAAACAATGGCGGTAGTATCAATGCTAATGTCGGCGTTTGGGATGCTTTTGCAATACATCAAGGTGCAAAAATTAATAGCGATGTAACAGGTTCTGAACAAATCAAACGTACGGTGATATTCATTCAAGCTCAAACACAAAGTGGGCAAGATATGTTTATTCGTGGTGGTATTGACCATGATTATGCTAATAATAATTTAGGGAGAAATTGTCAGACCTCAAATTTTGAGTGTTCTATGCCCATTAGTCATAACAATTTACAAAGTGCGACGACAACACCATGGAAAAACAATGAAAGTTATTTAGATTGGTACGGCAGCGAAGTTGGTCAAAGCAATGCAGCTGAAGGTACGCCTCTTGATTGGACGACAAATGCTTGGCCATCAGATTGGGGAAGAAAACGTACTGTTGCCAATGATGGTTATGGAGAAGAACCGTTAAATATTTGGGGCCAACATTACTGGATGTTAGACGTTGATATGGATTGTAGTCTAACGGTTAATAATAAATTTGAAGTCAAAGCTTATGTTAAAAATGGACAAGGTTGGGAAGGGGATATTAACCAAGCTAACACGCCTTATTCATCAAGTAACCATGTAGCTGAATGTGGAAAAATTAATAAATTTGACTTCAATAGTAATACGGTTGAAATTCGAAACTTTTAGAATTTGATAGCGTATTTATCATTTCTTTAATGGTGATAAGCTTTAAGGCTAGGCAAATTATTTGTTTAGCCTTTGTTGTTTATTAATAATCTTATTTAATCGAGCAACTAATTTATGAAAAAGTGAGAAATGTTCAACTAAAACGCGGAGTTCTTATTTTCTTTTTCTTTCTTGTGAATATTGATTAGGGTTCTCAAACTCTTTTTTATTTACATAGACGTTTTTGAAAATCCTTTATAAAAACAGTGTTATCTTAATACAGAATGCATTGCCATAGAATTTAGCCATTAATCGTGGCGTCAAAATGGGTTATTGGAACAACTTCACCTGCATCCATGTTATCTATATGGATGTCACCAATCCGAACTCTAACCAGTCTTAAAGTTGCGAAGCCTACAGCCGCCGTCATTTTCCTTATCTGACGATTTTTTCCTTCACAGAGTGTAATTGATATCCAGCTAGTAGGGCCATGTCTTGGGTCGCGAATTTTACGACCACGCGTGGGTAATTGAGGATTACAATCAAGTTTGACAGCTTTACAAGGCAAGGTTAAATAAGTCGATCCATTAATCGTAATATCAACACCATTTTTCAGCAATAACATTGCTTGATATGTGATGACTCCGTCTACTTGAACGTAGTATTCTTTTTCTATATTTTTGCTTCTTATCTTATAGCTGATCATACCGTCGGTAGTGAGTAACAATAAACCTTCTGAGTCGTGATCTAATCGGCCAATCGCCATGGTTTTATCGGGGAATGTAAATAGCTCACCTAACAAATGTTTTTTCTTGCGTTTTTCAGGTAAAAACTGACTTAAAAAACCATATGGCTTAAATATTTTGAAGTGCTGATGAGTTTGCCTTAGCTCAGGGAATTCTGTTAAACAAGTTTGGTCATTAATTGGCATTAAATATTATTTTAATCGTAGAATATGAATGGTTCCTCATTATACGATTAGTCGAGGTTACATGCACTGAAGAGATGATAATGTTACTAAGGGGTATTCATTTCATCAGGCATAGACCAATCGTTTTCGCTGGCGAGGTTAATCAGTCTTTGTTTATCTTGACTGAACTCTTCTTCTAACCAAGCGATAAAGAGATTAATATCATCAATGGCGTTGGTTTCGGGTGCTACATAGTAATAATACTGCCATGGGCTCTGAGTGATTTGGACCCGCTCAGGGAGACAAAGGTTGTTGCTTTCAAGTTCATCTAATATCAGCATTAAATCCATCATCGCCACGCCTTCACCTGCAATTGTGGCAATAATAGCTAAATCTAAACTATTGAAGGTAATACCTTTATTTAGGCTATGAACATCATTTTTTGTTGACGCTAACCATTGTTTCCAGTCAGATTTATCTTGCGTAGGGTGTATGTGAACATTATCAATTGCTTGTTGAACGGTGAGTTGTTGCTGGTTTTCACAGAGTGAGGGATGATAAATCGGCGCCATAAACTCACTACGTAAACTATTATCTACATATCGAGCATCGGGATATTTTTCGCCAAATAGGGCTACATCATAACCACCACTTTCAAGGTTTATATTAACCCCTGCTTGGAACCAAGCGAGTGTTAAGTTCACTTGTAGATTTGGGTAACGTTTTCTAAATTTATGCAGCCTAGGAACTAACCATCGTGCTGCTAAACTGGTTTCCACTTTGATTTTTAGTTCACTTTGCTGTGAAGGAGCCAATTGATAAATTGCCCTATTTAATTCTCCAAATTGTCTCGATAGCAGCATTGACAATTCACTACCCTCATTGGTTAGCTCCAAAGCTCGATGCAAACGATTGAATAAACTAAAGCCAAGATTATCTTCAAGTTGCCGTATTTGTCTGCTTACTGCACTTTGGGTGACATTAAGTTCGGTGGCAGCATGAGTAAAACTTAAATATCGGGCGGCAGCCTCAAATACTCGCAATGCATTTAAGGAATGCGGAAGGTTAAAGTGGCGCTTAAGTGCATGGCGTTGCATGGATTTCTCGTAAATATCAGTTGACATGAGTTTTATGCATCCTAGATTGGCATATTACTCGTTTGAAAACCATTATACATTCATTTAATTTGTAGCTCTTGAGGAAAGTTAACAAAATATAAGGGGATAAACGTGAAGCAGCTAGCTAAATTTGCAGTACCTTTAATCATTTCACAATTAGTCGCACAATTAATGGTACTTTCAGATATTTGGATGATGGCACGTATTGGTGTTATTACTATGGCTGCTGGAGGGCTTGCCGGTTCTGTTTTTGGCTTTATTTTTGTTGTGTTAATGAGTCTAATTGGTGCTGTAACTAATCTGCTGGCAATAGCTTATGGTGAAAAACAGCATTGCGGTGGAAATGATGCTGAAATTCGAGGGATTTTAAAAAGTGCCATTTTATTATCTGTGATGATCAGTCTCGCCTTATTACCCTTGTTTTACTTATTACCAAATTTATTGTTAATGACTGGACAAGAAACTGAGATCATTGATATTAGCATGCTCTATTTACATGCATTAAAATGGTCAATGCTGCCTAACTTGTTGATTGTAGTATTTCGTGGGCTGGCGGTAACCTTTGGGTCTCCTCGTTCTGTTTTGTGGGCTTCAGTGTTCACTGTCATACTAAATATTATTATTAGTTATGTGCTAGCATTTGTTCTGGATTTTGGCATTGTTGGTATCGGTTACGGTACTTCATTAGCTGCTTGGTTGATGGCTGTTTGTTATGGCGTTTGGTTATTTCGCCAGCCCAAGTTTTTACCGTACAAACCTTGGACTAAATGGTTCGAATATAAACTTAATACCGTTAAACCTTTAATGTTCATGGGGGCATTTGTTGCTTTGGCAACATTGACTGAGTTTGCATTAATTTCAGGTGCTGGCTTGATGGCAGGTACTTTAGGAGCAGTATCACTTGCCGCACATCAAATTGCTTTGCAAATTTTGAGCTTTTCTTGGTGTATTGCTTATGGTTTTGCTCAAGCAACCTCAATATTAGTTGGTAACCAATTTGGCAGTATAAGAGACAAGCAAACCATCATTAACATCGCACGTAATGGTTTGATCTTGGCTACCGTATCAAGTGTATTGATAGGCTTGTTGTTCACAATAAACCCTGAATGGCTGTCGCAGTGGTTTGCTAATCCGGACGATGCGCTTTTTACTGAACTGGTGGATATTCTACCGAGTTTGATGTTAGTGGCTGCCGCCTGTTTTGTGGTAGATTCATGGCAATTGACTGGATTAAATATTTTACGAGGTATGAAAATAGTGTTTGCTCCAGCAGTGATCACGGGTGTAGGTTATTTGTTGGCAGGCTTACCAGCTGCCTGGTATTTTATGCAGACATTTCAATTACAAGGCATATGGATGGGTATTGGTTTAGGGCTTGGCGTAACTGGATGTTTATTATTGGTACAAGTATCGTTAAATTTAAATAAGTTAAGTACCTAAAGGTTGCCTGTATGGTGCTTAGATAATATTACTTAGTCCACTATATATGTTTAACATTTGATTGAAAGTATAAGAAACACATCAAGCAAACTGCACTAAAAAGGCCAGAGGAGTAAACCACTGACCTTTCATTAAAAACCGTCAAAACATTCTAATACAGGACTTATTCAGGTGGTGATTTTTTTAAAAGTGGCGGTAGGTATAAAGGGCGCTCTTTAACGGGTTGTTTATTAACTTCTGCTTTAGCCATGATGATCCCCTTTCTTATGAATAATAATAAGATACGTTATGTCATATTGTGCGAATCGTTTGCACAATTGCTGTGGGCTGATGTGTTGATTAACTCCGATTACCATATGTAATAAATAGTATAGCTCATAAAAATGGTTATGTTTGATTGTTTGCGTTGTCATAAACATATTAATCACATTATTACTTCGGTCTTGCTTCATTCATTGCTTTAGTTATTTCTATTACTGAATTTGTTCGATCAAATTCTTCTAATAAAACAGGTAGTTTTTGTAGCCAATTTGGGTGTTGATCGATAGTTCCAGGGATATTTACTTGCTCCACTATTTCTAGAGAATCTTCAAGAGGAATTAGTTGGATATGGCTAGGTGAGGCTGCTAAATATTTTTGCACTGCAATACTCAGCTCGGTAGTCATTAGTGCAGGCTCTATCAATGGTGCTATACTCATATCTATTACTTGTAGATCGTCTAATGCAGCTATGAGGTTTTCGCGTTCACTCGCACGAGCATTTCTATCAGCATTTCCTGCTTCATCATTCGGATAAAGATTAAGTTGTTGACGCCATTCTAGATCCCTACCTAGCCACCAACCAGATAATGTTGCAGTATCGTGTGTAGCTATTGTGACAATTGATTGTCTGGGGAAATTTTCAGGTCGTTTAAACAACCCCGACTCCCAACGTTCAAAAAATAATACTTTGAACGATAATAAACCACAATTTTGAATAGTTTCGCTAAACCCTTCAGGCACATTACCTAAGTCTTCACCAATAACAACGCAATTATTACGACGAGACTCTAAAGCTATAATTCGCAGAATATCATCCCAAGGAAAACTAATATAAACACCTTCATTCGCCTTCATACCCGGAGCTACCCAATATTGACGCATTAAACCTAAAATATGATCAATACGTAATGCACCCGCATATTGCATATTACTTCGAAGTGCTTTAACTAATGGTTGATAACCCTGTTTTTGAAGTGCAACAGGATTAATTGGGGTCAACCCCCAATTCTGACCTAGTGCGTTCATATCATCTGGTGGTGCACCGATAGAAGCACCAGCAACATAAACCTCTTTATCAGTCCAAACATCAAAACCAGAGCCATCGCAACCAACCGCTAAATCGAGATATAAACCAATAGCCATGCCTTTATCTATAGTGTGTTGAGTTACACCACTCAGTTGCTCATGCGCTATCCATTGTAGGAAACAAAAATACTCTATACGTTTAGCATGTGAATGCTGGAATTTCTTAACACCTTCACTTTTGGGGTTTTGAAATTCTTTTGGCCAACCTGTCCAACCATAAACATTCTCGTCAGCTAAATTGAAATGTTCATACAAGGCGTCAAATGTTGCAAAACGATATAAGTCTTCTCCCTGACTTATTTTAAAACTCTCAAATGATGTGTTAATTCCTTTGTAAATATCATTTGCGTTTAAATAGAAATCTTCGAACAATAACTCGGTGATTTCATACTTAAGTTTTGCTACAGCAGGGTAGTCAACCAATTTACAGGAATTTGCTTTAGCAATACCTTGTTTAAATGCCTTACTATTAACTTTTAATTGAGCGGATTCGCAACT
>ENA-OSET01000457-OSET01000457.1-sediment-metagenome-genome-assembly--contig:-NODE-457-length-45798-cov-22.660331_pt1 | contig 45798 bp, 42 predicted proteins | sample MGYA00237882_ERZ534229 | MGnify/ENA primary metagenome ERZ534229 (study PRJEB26408, sample SAMN06266212) | sediment metagenome | isolation source: Hudson Canyon methane seep mesocosm | place...
GGCTGCCAAGCTTGCGCAAGTAGTAAACGCATCAGGGTAGGGGAAACTAGCATCTGTGTAGTGGGCCATAATAGTACCGAGTAAAGTTGTACTAATTATAATCGCAAGAAACCATAAAACATATTCCTTGGTTGTGCCTTGGTTGACTATGACGTGTCCTGTTGTGTCTTGTGCGTTTTTCCATAGTAGCCAGCCATAGATTTGAAACCCTATATAAAACACATGCAAAGCCATATCAGAATACAGTTTCACATCATAAAAAATCCAAGTGTAAATACTGACTTGTACAAATCCAAAAGCAAAACACCAGATATTACGCTTAATGACAAGATAAACGCAGATAAAGCCAGAAACTGTCGCTATCCATTCATGGGGTGATGCGCCAGCAAAGCCCTGAAACCATTCAAGCCAGTTCATAAATACCTGTGAAAATAATCAAGTGTGTCTTCATTGTTGGGAGATTTTATAAGGTGAGAGTTTAATTAGGAACAATTTAACGTATCTTTGATGCGTAATGCAACGATGACTTACCTAGCTCCTTGTAATCCTCCAGTATGCAACACTAGAATTCGACTGTTTTGTGGAAAATAACCTTGAGTAATTAAATCTTGCGCGGCAAAGAAACACTTTCCGCTATAAACCGGTTCTATTTCTATTTCAGTTTGTTGATAAAAATCCCAACAAAATTGAGTGAGCTCATCGTTAAATTTTGCATATCCGCCAAAATGATAATCGTGTTTGATTTGCCAGTTTTTGGAGTCGTTCTTTTCAATGAGCAAATTGCTAACCAGTTGTTCTAGGTACCCCTCTCCTTTTAACACACCAATGCCTAATATGTGACAATTGTGATGTTGATTCTTTTCGACCCCTTGTATTAACCCTGCAAGGGTACCGCCACTCGCTACCGGTGCTAATATATAATCATATTGAATTTGCAGTTCTTGGATGATTTCCTCTACACCTAGTAATGCTTGAATCTGTGAACCACCCTCTGGAATTATTAAAGCACTGCCATGTTGTTGTTGAAGTGTTTTTAGATAATTAATCTCATTACCAAGCTCTGATTTGATCATTGCTAATGCATTGTTCAAGCCTTGATTCAGCCCCTTTAACGCTGACTTTTCCAGTGATGGTTGCATTTTTTTTCTTAAAAAATAAGGAAACAACCAACTTATTAAAACCAGCAACACACTGTGTACGGCAAAATTAACACCTAAAAATGCTTCATCGGTAAAGGAGCTATCGTAATAGCCTTGAAATACCTCAACGCCTACGACACTCATCGCTAATAGTGGCAGAATAATTTCACTGACATTAGCTGTCTTCAATATTAACCTTTGTACGGCATTACCAGGGTTTACCAGTGATTTTCTACAGGCCAGCTCTGCTTGTGTGTGAATAATCTTTTCTGCTTTAGTTCGTATACCGGACAATTGTTTTCTTAAAGGATTGGCCGGTAAGCCTTGCTGGTTTGCAGTCAGCACCAAATCATCCAGGTAGTCATTAAATCGGCTTTGTGCCCATTCATCCCATAGCGTGAGTGGTTGGTTTTTTTGTACGGTCCCCACTGAAGAATAACGCATTGCCGCTTGTTTTATTGGCCAGTTAAAACCTTGCCCCAAAATTTCTTCTGTTTGTTGCCATGCTTGGCAATGATGGACGAGTAAACCAGATAAGATGCGTTCATTGCCTAATTGTTCTAAACACGTCAAACATTGACTTTGTAGTTTATCTTTTCGTTGCTTTAAGTCCCGCTGTTCAAGTTGCTCAATAGTGTTGTCATTTGCTAATGATTGTATTGTGGCTAATAATTTTGATAGCTCATTCTCTGATTCATCAACACAAGATGTTTTATATATAAGCGGCTCATCAAAATTTGCTTTAGCTAATTGTTGTTTAAAATCCTCATACTGAGCCGTTTCCCCTTTATCCCACTGGTTTAAAGCAAATAGCCAGGCGTGATTAGATCCTTCAGATAATAATAATTGCCAGGCCTTGCTGTCTCTATACCTTTCAGGGCTCACAACATAAACCAGTACATCTATATAAGGCAGCCATTGCATAACAATTGCTTTATTTTTTTCTTCTGTACTATCAAAGTCTGGCATATCAATCCAAATAATTTTTTCATTGGTGGATTCACTATGCTGTGCAACTTTAATTTGCTGCAATGGAAATTGTTGTTCTAATTGATTAAGTGATAGCGATTGATGATGAAATAAAGTCACCTCTCTTGAAGTTGGACGTTCAATACCTGCTGTAGCAATAGCTTGACCAGCTAGTTTGTTTAATAATGAGCTTTTTCCAACACCTGTACCACCAAGAAATGCGACCACTAGCGGTCTGGAAACTTGATTACTAAATAGGCTATTAGCTGATTCAGTCTTCTCATCTAATAAAGATGTCGCCTGTGATTCATCAATCCAGCCTGCTTTAACTGATTGTTCTGCCCAGTTCTGTATTTCAGCGCATAAATTAGAGTAATCGTATGCCATGTTTTTTCTCATTACGTTGTTTTTCAGCTTTTTTTAATAGCTCAGTAGGAATGTTAAAGCGATTTTTATCAGATAATTGCTCAGGCAAATCATATAACTGTTTTTTTATGCAGGTGACAAACAAATCATTTTTTACAGTTTCTAGCTGGTGTTGTTTTAACTCCGCCTCCACACCACCCATATAGCTACCAATAGCGCTCTCTGTCAACAAAGATGTAATCGATAACATTGCGGGGGTTATGATCAAATCATGCAAACCGATACCACCCGTCTGTATCATTAATGCCATCGCAGCAGCATCTGTCGATACACGCGTTGCTCTTAAGCTATTTAATAACACAGGCTGTTCTGATAATTTGTTATAGAGTTTATTAGCTGTTTCCTCTACATCTTGTTGAAAGGAATATGAATACTGCCTAACCGCTTGTTGATATTGGTTTAAGATCTCAGCTTTTCGGTCTCGTAATAAACAATAACTGTCTTTCCACCATTGATGCTGTTTAGAATCAGCATCAATTTTTTCCAGCAATTGTTCAGAAAATGAAATCAGTAAATGATCACCAATTTGATTCAGCAATGTTTCTTCGTGACTAACCGGTTGTTCCGACTGTCGACCTATACGCATTAGTTTTCGTACAGGCCAAGTTAATACTCGACGTGTTTTGGTTAGTGCTCTGGAAATCCCCGGAATTTCTAATAGGTTGAGCAATTCAACCAGTGCGTTTTGAAACGTATCATAATAATGAGGGTGATTGAGATAATCCCTTTGGTACTCTTGCAGCGACTGCTCAATAACATTATCAACTAATGATTGCCATAACAGGGCTGATTCTTGTTCAGCAACAATTGGTTCCATCCAACCATTCCAATAGCCATTGATAAACTCTTGTTGATTCTGTAAATGTGCGCTCTGAGAGACTCGCTTTTGCAACTGAAAAAAATAATTTTCCGCTCCTTCAGGCCAAACAGGTAATGCCGTTTGTTTTTGATAATACAGTGGCACAACGTCTGGAAAGCTATCTTTTCTAGCTTGCTTCCATTTCTCTTTAAGAGAGTTAATAATGATGCTCTCACTACCTTCTATCAGCTTATTAATGCAAATAATGGTGGGTTGATGAAATGATTCAATCATCGCCATCATCTGCCATACCGACTGGTCAGCATATTTTTCCTTACTCACTACAAGAACAATAATATCTGCCAGTGCAATGGTTCTAATCACCCCTTCCCGATAGTCTATTGAATCAATCGAATCAAAATCTGGCGTATCCCAAAAAACACACTCAGGCAATAGTTCTGACTGCCCTTGATTATCTGCTAATGCATAACAGTCATGTCTTTCATTACTTAGCTCATTAATATTAAGCTGTTGGAATCGTCCAAAATAATTTTGCAAACCACTACATTGTTGACGATTTTTTTGATTAGGGTCACTTTGATTGATAAAGCCTTGTGGGTGAACGGTATAACCTGCCAGCGGGCTAACGCCAGCATTTTTACTATTAAGAATTAAATTAACGACTGAGCTTTTTCCCGCCTGAGTTGGGCCTATAACGGCTATCTGCAAAGGTGTTGCAGGTGCTGTTTCTATGAGTTTACCTTTTCTAATAAACGCTTCACTAAAAATAAGTTGTTCAATGCGTTGTTGTAATATCCCCAGTGTCGAATCAATAGGTTTTAAATTTTCTGATATAACTTGATAGCGCTGACTTAATAATTGGATAAATTCCAGCATAAAGGTTTATCTTAGGTTTATAATAGCCCACCATTTTACTTTGTTTAAAAGCCTGACGTAGTTAAAATTATAATAATATTTCAGGTTAATATTGAGGTCGTTTTATGCGGATTTTATCCACCATTTTTGTTTTAGCCCTTTCCATCACTTTGGTTGCCTGTACAAGTGGGAACCAGATTAACGCTCGGAGTATCAAAACGGCTAATAGGTCGGTCAGTATGATTAAGGACCGTCTTCCAACTGAACAACGAATTGAGTTTGAGGTGTCTTATTGGACCTTGCGTGATTCCATTAAAAGTCGAGATGAATTTCTTGATACTGTAGGTGGAAAAACTCCTGAAGAATTAGTTGTCTTAGGTAAAGAAGTTTTTCAAACGCGTAAAAATTCTGGCTTTAAAAACTATGAACAATACACTAGCTGGGAACAAATGATTGCCAAGTTTACTCAGGAAAGAATCGATCAAAATAGAAGCATAAAGTCTGATCCAAGAGATAAAGGTAATAGCGTTACCTACAAGCTTTAAGCTAGATCAGTTCGTTTTATTCATTCCCTCACCCACCCCTTAAAACTGTTAATTTAAAAACTTACAGCTATTAAGGGTGGGCTGAGCATCATTGCCCATCCTAAGACATACATTTCCTTTTCTCTTAATGCAATTAAGATATCCGCTATTAGTCCAGATAAAACTAGCCCCTAGGGATTTTTAGAACCTGACCAATACGAACCTGATTATTTGCTAACGCATTAACTGACTTTATTGATGTCATACTAACCCCATAGCGATAAGCAATGCCTGATAAGGTTTCTCCTCTTGAGATCGTATGTTTTTTATTTGAATTTAGTGCTAGATAAGTATCTGCCGGAGCATTGGTATTGAAATACCCTACTACCCCTTTAAAAATAGCATTAGCCATTTTTAACTGATGTTTACCACTTCTAAGGTTTCGCTCTTCACTCGGGTTAGAGATAAAAGCAGTTTCCACCAGAATTGAAGGAATATCTGGTGATTTTAAAACCATAAAGCCCGCTTTTTGCACACGGTGACTATGCAAGTGTCCAATCTTTTTAAAGTTTTTTAATACATTCCCCGCCACATCTCTACTTGCTTCTTTTGTTGCAGTTTGAGACAAGTCCATTAACACAGAGGCCAGCACATCTTCTTTATCTGCTAACTTAACCCCTCCGACAAGATCAGCTGAATTCTCATGCTTAGCTAGCCATCTAGCTGCTTCACTGGATGCACCCCGGCTTGAAAGTGTGAAAACAGAAGCACCTTTAACCTTTGAGTTTTTAAATGCATCGGCATGAATTGAGACAAACAGGTCTGCTTTTGCAGCTCTAGCAATCTCCATCCGCTTTCTCAATTTAATGTAATAATCGCCTTTACGCACTAAGATTGCTTTCATCCCCGGCTTTTTATTAATCAAGACTGCCAATTTTTTTGCTATCGCTAAAACGACTTTTTTCTCTTGAGTACCTTTTGGACCATGAGCACCTGGATCCTCTCCTCCATGACCTGCATCAATGGCAATCACAATATCTCTTGCTTTGTTGTTAACCGATTTTGTAACAACTTTTTTCGATTGGACTTTTTTACGGCTGGAAACGACTTGTTTGTGTTTACCCGCAAATAGATCGACAACAAGTCTATGCCCATATGTTTTACTTGGCTTTAGAGAAAAACTTTTAGGTGATACATTGTGCTTTAAATCAACAACTACTCTTAAGTCGGTTTTATTTCGAACGGCGCTACGCACTCGACTAAATAAATTATGGTGCTTTGGAGGTTGAGCCAGTGGCTTAACTAATTGAGTATCACTAAAATCAATAACTAATCGAGCAGGATTATCCAATAAAAAGACCTGATGATTTGCTGCTTTAGTGACATCAAAAACCATTCTTGTGCGCTCAGGCGCCGTCCAATAACGCAATGAGTCTATATGTAAAGGTTGTGCCTGCGTAACGACAGATACAATCAACAGCACTACAAAAGAAAATAATTTCAACAATCCAAACATAACATTAAAACCCAATCAACATTCTTGTTTAAATTATAGCACTATGTCTTTGTTTTTCCAGTGTAGTTTTATTTTATTTATGAGGTTTTCAGATAAAACCTTTAAATCAAGGACTCGCCCATCATTTTCAGTGGTAATAAATAATTCAATATCCGGACTGGGGATAAAGCCCTGCCCTAATTCTGGCCACTCAATAAAGCATATGCAATTTTGATCTAAATAATCCCTTATCCCTATCCATTCCAACTCCTCAGGATCTTTAACTCGATATAAATCAAAATGAAATACCTTTCCTGTTTCTAATTCATATTCTTCTACTAATGTATAAGTCGGACTCTTAACAGCCCCCTTATGTCCAGCAGCCCTTAAAACACCGCGAGTTAATGTAGTTTTACCCGCACCCAAATCACCATTTAAAAAAATCAAACACTTTTCTGGTAAAGCTTTCCATAATTCAGCACCAAAAGCTTCAGTTTCTTTTTCATCTAATAAATCAAATTTCATTTGTTAATTATTTGTCTAATTAAGGGTAATAAGTCACTAGCTATCATTCCAATCTCACCCGCTTGTTCAGCTGATATATCTGCGGCTTTACCATGAACATATACAGCTGCCGTTGTCGCTTTAATCAAATTATCATATTGAGCCACTAAGGCAGCAATCATACCTGATAACAAATCTCCCATTCCACCACTTGCCATACCGGGATTACCAGTCGTTGAAACATACAATTCATTTCCATCATTGATCAATGTACCTGCACCTTTTAACAATACAACACCACCATATTTCTGCTGTATTTTGGTAATAGCATTAAATCGATCTCTTGCAATATCAGTTGTTGAACAACTTAACAGTCTGGCAGCTTCGCCCGGGTGAGGTGTTAATATCCAGTTATCATGGTGAACAGGGTTTTGTGCAAGCAAATTAAGCGCATCTGCATCTACAATTAATGGTTTATTCGCATTGAGCAGTGTGGCTAATAAATCTTGTGCCCACTGACTTTGTCCTAACCCTGGCCCTATAACAACCACTGAAGCCTTTGCCAGTAAAGGCATTAATTCAAACGAACCATCAACACCATGACACATTATCTCAGGTCGATTCATATTTATGAATGAACTATGTTCTTTGCGTGTAGCAACTGAAACCAGTCCAGCACCTGCCCTCAATGCTGCTTCTGCCGCTAAAATAATCGCACCTGAATAACCGACATCACCACCAACCAACAGCACATGACCGTTATGCCCTTTATGTGAACACCGGTGACGCTTTGGGAAACAAGGCCGCTCAACCCTTTGTGATGCATGCTGGACTTGCTGAAAAACATCATCACCAATATCTAATGATGTAAAAATAATCTTGCCACAATATTGAGCAGAAAAACCAGTTAACAACCCCTGCTTTAAGCCTATAAAACAGACTGTTACATCAGCCTTAACACTATACCCCATGACATTTCCGGTATCTGCATTTAATCCAGAGGGTATGTCAATGGCAATAACAGGACACACAGAATCGTTTATTGTTTCAATAATGTCTGCGTAGGACCCTGATACATCACGGTTTAAGCCGGTACCCAGTAACGCATCAACAATAATACAATTTTCAGTTGGAAACAGATCAATTTGACCAAGCAATCCCCCTCCAGCATCAACATAATCTTTATAAGCCAGTTGCGCATCGCCAGTGAGATTTTCTGGGCGGGAGACGCTCATTACATTAACACTAAAGCCAGCTTGCAAAGCCAGCCTTGCCACAACATAACCATCACCGGCATTATTTCCAGAACCACAAAACACAATCACGTCTTTAGATAAAAAATGCTGCTGTAACACTGTAAAAACCGCATGACCCGCTTTACGCATCAACTCTATTCCAAGGATACCTTGCTCCTGAATAACGATGCGCTCAATTTCTTTGACTTGATCTGATGAATATAATTTTAAGGGTAATTTCTGCATTGGTATTGTTAAGGTAGAATAAACACTATTTTAATGCCTTAGTCTGTTACTCAATATATTATATTAAATTACCATCATGAATAAAGCTCTTGACCATGAAAATTCTGACCTTGCCATTCAAATTAAACAATGGGGAATAGAATTAGGTTTTCAGCAAATTGGTATTAGTGATACCCACTTATCCACTGCAGAAAACCACTTAGAAAGCTGGGTTGATAAAGGCTTTCATGCAGATATGAGTTATATGCACAAGCATGGTTTAAAAAGATCCAGACCTGCTTTATTACAAACGGGAACTGTTAGCATAATTTCTGCCCGTATGGATTACAGACCCGAAAGTGCCGAACAAATGCAAGCTATCATTGACAACCCAGTATCAGCATTTATTTCTCGTTATGCACTAGGTAGAGATTACCATAAAATCCTTCGCAACCGCCTGCAAAAGCTGGCCAATATGATTGAAGAAAAATACGGCTCTTTTGGCTATCGTGCTTTTGTCGATAGCGCACCCGTGTTAGAAAAAGCGATTGCAGAAAAGGCTGGCTTAGGTTGGATTGGTAAACATTCAAACGTAATCAATCGTAAAGCAGGGTCATGGTTTTTCTTAGGTGAAATATATACTGATATTCCATTACCTACGGACACACAAACTGCCTCACATTGTGGTAACTGTACTGCCTGTATTGATATATGTCCGACTCAAGCGATTATTGCACCCTATCAAGTCGATGCTCGACGCTGCATCTCCTATCTGACTATTGAATTGCACGGATCTATCCCTGAGCAATTTCGTTCTGCCATTGGTAATAGAATTTATGGCTGTGATGATTGCCAGCTTATTTGCCCTTGGAATCGTTTTTCTAAATTATCAACGGAAAACGACTACAACCCAAGACATAACTTAAATAATATTCAATTAACTGAAGTATTTAGCTGGTCTGAATCGGAATTTTTAAAAAAAATGGAAGGCTCAGCAATTAGGCGTATTGGACATACCCGCTGGCTTAGAAATATAGCTGTGGCTCTGGGAAATACAAAAAAAACAGAGGATGTCATTAATGCATTACAAAAAAAGCAATCACATTCATCTGAAATAGTACAAGAACACGTCAATTGGGCTTTAAATAAACTACACAATACCCAAGCTATCGATTAAACCGAAATGGTAGAGTATTGCAAAAACAATCACTTGAACAAATATAAACAACCAGAAATAAAGTACAAACAACATTACCTTAACTGGTTTTTCCACTTGCTTAGCAGAACTAATAAACCAACCACCACCTGCTGATACTGCAATGATAATGAACAAACCAATAATCATACTATTCATCCAAATATAGCGATTTTTATAGACCTATAAGCTCTTCAGTCTCAGTCGAACCTGTCTTGCTAACAAGGGGTTTATAAATACAATATTAATCCCAAATATTTTAGCCCTAAAATTACCGAGCATACATAACTCCATAACGATAGGTTGGACACCAGAATTAAAATACTCAATAACAAAAGCGACCGCTTTAATAATCCAATGCAGCACTAACCCTGCTAAAACACCTAGCATAAAGATTGGCGTATCTGCTATTGCTGTATAGACACATTCATTCATAAGTACACACAATTTTTCTAGAACTGGTTCACATTATAGTCAATTTAAAAAAACACACACCTTTTATATGTAATTATTGACTTACATCAATAATAAAAAGTTCAATTAATCTTTTGGCGCCGCTGGAGCCAACACTTCTCTGGATCCATTACCTTCTGGCGAACTGACAACACCTGCATTTTCCATATCTTCAATCATTCTTGCCGCGCGGTTATAGCCAACTTTAAAACGTCGTTGAACGCTGGATATAGATGCTTTCCGAGTTTCTGTGACAAACATAACCGCTTCATCGTACAAGGCATCCATTTCCGAATCGCCCCCGCCTTCTGCCATTGATTCCCCCGTATCAGACCGTTCCTGTGTAATTTCTTCCAAATAATTACTGGGGGCTGTTTTTTTCAAAAACTCTACAATTTTATGTACTTCGTGATCATCAACAAATGCACCATGCGCCCTTATGGGGATACTGGTTCCCGAAGGTAAAAATAACATATCACCATTACCCAATAACATTTCAGCACCACCCTGGTCTAAAATAGTTCTGGAATCAATGCGTGATGAAACCTGAAAAGAAATTCGTGTTGGAACATTGGCCTTAATCAAGCCTGTTAATACATCTACAGAAGGACGTTGTGTCGCTAATACCAAATGAATACCAGCAGCTCTTGCTTTTTGTGCCAAACGAGCAATTAACTCTTCAACTTTCTTACCAACAATCATCATCATGTCGGCAAGCTCATCTATCACAATAACAATGCTAGGCAATGTAGTTAAAACAGGAAATTGCTCCCCTTCTTCTAATGGCTCGGTTAATTGAAACAAAGGATCACGAATAGGCTCCCCTTTTTTCTCAGCATCTGTAACCATTTGATTAAAACCAGCCAAATTACGCACGCCAACTTTCGACATTAATTTATAACGTCGTTCCATTTCAGCAACTGCCCAGCGTAATGAGTTCTGAGCATCTTTCATATCCGTCACAACAGGCGTTAATAAATGCGGAATCCCTTCGTACACTGAAAGTTCCAACATTTTAGGATCTATCATTATCATACGCACCTCTTCAGGCGATGCTTTATATAATAAACTCAATATCATCGTGTTGATGGCAACCGACTTACCCGAACCTGTGGTACCTGCAACCAGTGCATGTGGCATTTTTCCTAAATCTGCAACCACCGGCAGACCCGAAATATCTTTACCCATTGCAAAGGTCAACTTGGATTTGGCCTTTTCAAAACTGCGTGAAGCAATCAAATCACGCAATGAAACCATTTCACGTTCTTGATTTGGGATCTCAAGACCAATCAGTGATTTACCTTGAATCACCTCCACAATGCGCACACTCGTCACCGATAAACCACGGGCTATATCTTTTGATAAACCACTAACGCGACTTACTTTAACTCCCGGCGCCAGTTTTAATTCAAAACGCGTAATAACAGGCCCTGGCAAAACACCTTCCACTTCAACTACAACATTAAAGTCCTGCAAAACATCTTCAACCTGCCGCGACATTTCTTCAAGTTCGGCTGGCGAATAGCCTTTAACCGATACGACTCGCTTATCAAGTAAAGCTATTGGAGGCAATTTACCTTTATAAGATTTCTCATCAAAGGGTTCTTCAAAAATATCAACTTGGCTCTCCTTTGCTTCTCGATCACTTTCTTCAAACTGTTTAGCAACGGGGGCAATTCTAACTTGCTGTTTTTTTGATACTCTCGGCGGCGAATCTCTTTTAATCTGTGAGACTCTAACACGTTGATCTCTGTAGCCATCATAAAGCGATAAACTCACTTGATAACAACGGTTAATTATTAATAGGGTATATTTACCAACAAGATCCAACAAAGTAATCCAGGACAAACCTGTAAACAGAGTAATCCCCGCTAAAAACATAGCAAGCAATAATAATGTTGCCCCTGAGTTACCTAATATAATGAGTAATGCATCGCCGATTTCCTGGCCTAAAATACCCCCTGTGCTACCCGGCAAATCAATGTGTAATCTTAGAATATGTAATGAAAAGATAGCACTACCAGAAACAACCGTGGCAACAAATCCAAACCAGCGTAATGCAAATACAAACTTGCCCTTCACATGTTCAGCTTGTGAATAAACTAAATAACCATGCCAGACAATCATGGTCGGAAAAAGATAAGCCATTAAACCGAAAACGCTCAAAACAAAGTCAGCAACCCACGCACCTACAACGCCACAGGCATTATCAATGGACTGCATGGAACCACTATGGGTCCAACCTGCATCTTCATTACTAAAAGTGACAAGTGCTATCAAAAAAAACAATGCGAGTGTCGAAAAACCTAACAATGCTATTTCGCGCAAACCGCGTACTGTTCTTTCTTCAATAACTGCTGACATAAGAAAATCACAAAATATTCTGATAAAACATAATTATAGATGAATCTTTAACTATTTCACATTAAATGTTTAATGAATTCATCTATGCACTTCCGACTAAATCACTAAACATTTATAAATTGCAAATAAAGTAACGTATAATTTCCCATAACGATACCCAACAAACACGGAGACCCTTACATGAGCGAAGCAAGACACTGCAAACTTTTAATTCTTGGCTCAGGCCCTGCTGGATATACTGCAGCCGTATATGCTGCCAGAGCAAACCTTAATCCAGTGATGATTACAGGAATGCAACAAGGTGGCCAACTGACCACCACAACTGAAGTAGATAACTGGCCAGGTGACGTGGAAGGACTGCAAGGACCCGATTTAATGGAGCGTATGCGTTTACATGCTGAACGCTTTGATACGGAAATTATTTTTGATCATATTCATACTGCCGATTTATCAGCACGCCCTTTTGTACTAACAGGAGACTCTGCCAGCTATACCTGTGATGCCTTAATTATTGCTACTGGTGCTTCAGCTATGTATCTAGGAATGGATTCTGAAGAAGCTTTCAAAGGTAAAGGTGTTTCAGCCTGTGCCACTTGTGATGGCTTTTTCTATCGTAACAAACCTGTTGCAGTTATAGGTGGCGGAAACACAGCCGTTGAAGAAGCACTTTACTTATCTCACATTGCTTCTGAAGTAACTGTTATTCATCGTCGTGATAAATTCCGCTCAGAAAAGATTTTAGCCGATAAACTAATCGAAAAATCGAAAAATGGCAATGTAGTCATCAAATGGGATCATACTTTAGATGAGGTCTTAGGTGATGACATGGGTGTCACTGGGATGCGCATTAAAAGCACTAAAGATGATTCAACCGAAGAGCTTGATGTTCATGGCGTGTTTATTGCCATTGGACACAAACCTAATACTGATATTTTTGATGGTCAGTTAGATATGGATCATGGCTATATTAAAGTGCATAGTGGTATTGAAGGTAATGCCACTGCAACCAGTATTGAAGGTGTTTTTGCAGCAGGCGATGTAATGGACTCTCATTATAAACAAGCTATTACTTCAGCAGGTGCAGGTTGTATGGCAGCTCTGGACGCTGAAAAATATTTAGATGAATTAGATTCTTAAATCACACCAATCCACAGAGAGTATTTGTGACGTATCTATTACATATAGCAGATACGCATTTACTCGCTGTGGCCTGTGCCTTTTTATGAATAATTGTTCTTTTTATGCAACTTCCCATACTCGACCCCTCGACCCCTGAACAAGATTTTCCTTTCATTGAATCAGCGCTAGTAGAACCCGATGGATTACTTGCTGCTGGCGGATGCTTATCTTCTCAACGACTTATTAATGCCTATAAACAAGGTATTTTCCCTTGGTATAACCCTGGAGAACCCATTTTATGGTGGTCTCCAAATCCGCGCTTAGTTCTATTTCCTGAAAAGTTAAATGTATCACGTAGTCTAAAAAAAACACTTCGTAAAGGACACTTTAAACTAACATTCGATCATGCATTCCCTCAAGTCATGCAATATTGTGCTGCCCCTAGAGATAAAGAATCTGGCACATGGATTAGTGAGGAAATGTTCATTGCCTATAAACAGTTACATGAGCAAGGCATAGCCCATTCTTTTGAAGCCTGGTTTGATGATGAATTAGTCGGCGGTTTATATGGTGTTGCAATTGGACAAGTGTTTTTTGGTGAGTCTATGTTCCATAGAAAAACCGATGCCTCCAAGGTCGCTTTTTGCTGTTTAGTTCAACAGCTTTCTTTATGGGGATACCAACTTATCGACTGCCAGGTTCATACACATCACTTAACTAGCCTTGGTGCCGAAGAAATTGATCGAGAACATTTCTCTGCCCTGTTAAAACAATATGCATCACTCAGGCCTGATGACCAAGCATGGGAACAATCATGATTTCCATTCCGTTATTTCTCACCGAACAAAACCCTTGTAGTTATCTTGATAAGACCAACTCTCAATCAGCCTTTGTTCACCCAAGTTTTTCTTTAAACACCACACTCTACAGTCAACTTATTGAACAAGGCTTTAGGCGAAGTGGTAATGAGGTTTATAAACCCCATTGTCCCAGCTGTTCAGAATGTATTCCTACCCGCGTTAATGTTGAACAATTTATGTGCACCAGGAATCAGAGACGCTGTTTAAAGAAAAATCAAAAAACCACTGTTATTGTAAAACCTGCACAGTTTGAACAATCTCATTATGACTTATATTTACGTTACCAAAAACATAAACATACAGGTGGTAGCATGGTTGATTCAAGCAAAAGCGATTACACTAATTTTCTAACCAGTAGTTGGTGTAATACATTATTCGTTGAGTTTTTAATCAATGATGAATTAGCTGCCGTTGCAACCGTTGATCTGTTAGATAACGCCCTATCGGCTGTATACACCATTTTCGAACCTAAATTTAATCAATACAGCTTAGGGAATTATGCTGTCTTATGGCAGATACAACATGCAAAGGAACTGGGTCTTGAATTTGTATATCTAGGATTTTGGATTAAAGACTGTAGAAAAATGTCTTATAAAACTCAGTACCAACCAATACAAGGTTTTATCAATAATGAATGGCAAAACATACTTCGTGAGACTACAGATGCGGAATTTATAGCGTCATAACTGTCTGTTATTGTATGGTTTCATCATCTTGCACCAGCTAAGCAACAAAGATCAAAGAAAATATATTGCCGACAAAGTAATTCACGGAAGTTTGATACTTTTATGAAACCAGACCCTATAAAGAAAAATATAAGTCACCTAAAATTGGCAGAATCGAGACTAATAATAAAGTCGTACCCATTGTCGCCATTGGCAGTAGCATTTTTTCATGCCGATACCAAAAACTGTCTCCCTCCAGATCCGCTTTAGCAACTTCTTTTTGTCCGACTATTTGCTGGGTCAACAACTGATTTAGTGCTACCGGTGGACTTAAATATCCGAGTTCGAATGCAACCAATGCCATCATCCAAAAGTGAATTGGGTTTATGCCATTTTTATAGGCAATTTGGGCTACTGTACCGGTAACCAGTACCACCGCACCGTAAGGGTCCATTATCATACCGATACCTACCAAAACAACAATCAAGAAACCTAAGGTAATCCAGATTGAGCCAAAATATTCAGGTAAAGTATTTAATAATCCTGACCTTTCAATTACACCGCCTAATACAAAAGAAAGCCCCATCAAAAGTAATAATGCACCGATAAGAATTGACGCTTCAGAGACAGCAAATCTAATTTCGTATTCAAGGTTATGAATTTTCTGTTCCGTTCTGTCAATTAGCGAGTTATAAGCAAAAAGTTTTTCATATACCACTATACCTAAAATAATCACTGGCAATATCACAGGAGCAGAAAACTCATCCAGGTATGCGTTTAACAAATAAATATAGATTAATGCAATAAATAGTGTAATAAAAAAATAGGGGGATAAAGCAAGTAAGGCTTTCAGACAAGGCTTAAAAGCTTCACGGGGTGGAGAAAACAGCATTTTTTCACGTTTGGAAATAAACACATAAAAGAAAAACACCATCAATGAAACCAAGAATGTTTTCAGACCCCAGCTAAAGAGTTGGTCTGTTACTACCTCTTTATTTAACGCTGCTATCAGCACCACTAAAAGACAGGGCCTAAGCACCACCCCCACACTGCCAGTCATAGCAGTAGCGGCTAAAGCCAGTTGTCTACGTGCGCCGACCCTCCTTAACTCTTTATAAATAGCCGTGCCCATGGAAATAATAATAATTCCGGAAGCACCTGTATAAGCAGTCGGCACTGCCATAATAACAATGGCCACAACAGCTAATAATTCAGGCGACATACGCCAAGGTTTAAAAACATTAAAAACCAGCTCTCCCATATTCGTTTGCGCTAACAACATACCCGCCGAAATGTATAAACCAATATTCAGGAACAAATCAGCTTGATCAAATAATAAACTAAAGAAAATTGCCAACCCCGCAACATTATCTTCAACCAGAAAGAAATAACAACCCGCAACAATAGTCATGATGATATAAAGCGGGATAGATGACAAAGCATTCATTAGGTTGCCACCAAGTTTGATATTTGGTCGCAGGTTGGCTAGTTGATAAATATTTATAATGCATAATATTAAAAAGCCAAGAATTAATGATAGATAAATCTCAGGATGATCAACAGTAGCCGATGCTTGGTAAGCACTGTCTTGATACACCCAGGATGAAATAAGCAGCATAATATTACCTAGTAACTGTGCTGTGCTGGAGATGCGATTATCTAACTGTGTTGTCACCGGTCTAAATGCAATATGACGCTGTTTGATAGAGCAGGTAATCGCACAAATAAACAACAACAATACCAACATGACGCTTTTTTTTTCGAATGCAAAAATACTAATGGCCGCAATGCCAGTTTCAAGGCTACGAAAAATAATCACAGCTGGGGTAACTCTTGCCTGGTTTTGTTGTGCAAGCTGATGCCGTTCAACACACAGTTGACGAACGCCTTCTAAGGAAATACGAGCTGCCTTTCTATCAAAAGGCTGATCAGCAAACAAATCATCTAATTCATCAGTTTCGGCTGCTAGCTTATTTAACTCCAACTCAATATTAGGATTTAGATCACAATCAGGGATTGGAATATCACCTCTTAGCGTATAGTAATCATGCCAGATTGATTCTCCTGCTTTAAGCAACTGAGCGTGTGTTTTTTCACCATGACCTGCAAAAACAATAGTTATCAACAGTAAAAAAACCGGCAATGAAGACACCCACTCCTGCCAGTTACGTTGAAGTAATTTATCTAACATATTAAGCCTTTTAATGATAAATACAGCTGACTTGCTTTGTCAGTCATATTTTCTACCATAAATAAAATACCTGTCAGCTAGGCTCCCTGCTAAACACTAAATTTATCGTCCTAAAAAATCATTCTTTATCAGCAGCTGTACATTCCGGCAATTGTGGTTTTTCCCTACAGCGCAGTCTTCTCATAATTGTCAGCATTTTGCCATTATAAATACCTTTCTCTCGAAGCCTAATCCGAGCCTGTCTAAATGCTTCGTTATACTTAGCCTTATCATTTTCAGGAATTTTTACCCAGAATTTCTGCGGAATTTTACGCTCAGAGCTTCCAATAACCTCAACCAGCCTATCAAATCGAGTCAAAGCAAAATCACGCGAATTTTGACCAAAATTTTCTGGAAATTTAGCTTTGTGAATGACGATTTGAAATGTAAGCTGCGCAAGTGAAAATTGAATAACCCCGCCGTTCGGTTCCAATCCTTTATAAAGCTCCATCGCCTCATACATAATAGCAGGCCCATAGGTCACATCTACTGAGCCATTATTAAATTTGCTGTACATACTGGCAACCGTCGCACCCACTGGAGAAGCACCAACAAAAGTAACCATTTCGGTCTGGGCAGAATCTGAGTCCAGAATAGCAATCCGTTTCCCGGCTAACTCACCTACAGTATCAACTGTACGGTCTCTAACAAACATATAAGCAGCACCCGCAGGGAAAATACCTGCAACTTCATAAGGATCATTAAACATCAGTTTTCCAGCTTTTTTTGAACTGATTGTTCCAATTGCTGACTTTAATAATCCATAATTTTGAATTGAACCAATAGCATCTAAACTACCTGTAAAAGCATTAAACTGGCGTGCACGAATACCCGTAAAAATGACAGCATCGCAGATACCCGCTTTTAGATCTTCCGCAGCTACCCGCTCACTAGTATAGGGCTTGAGTGTAAATTCAACGCCCCAGGCAAGTGCCGCTACTTTGTAATCCTTCATTTCAGCAAAAAAAGGACCATTTGAACCAAGCATATCAAAGACACACAGACTTTTCGTCTCTCCGACGGCAATACCAGCACTTGCTAACATAATAAGACCCACTGATGCCTTGGATAAGCTGTTTTTTAAAATATTCATAGGTAATAACCTCATTTTTTCTATCTGTGATGAAATGACTATATTCCCAACTAAAGGTTGTTTATTGGACATTTTTAACCGTTTGTATTAATTCTCAGGTTAATATTAAAGCTCATCAGAGTGCATCGATAATCCATACCGGATCGAGCATTATGAAAAAACATATATAACCTAATAAATAACATTCGCTCACTACAAGAGCATATCGTCTATATTAATGGTATCTAACGCTTCTTTCGGATCATCCCAAAAAGTACCTAATCTAGCAATCGGTGTGCGCTTACCTGTTGCTTCAGTCCATAAGCGATCTGAAATGGCCTGTAATTGAAGCGTCGTAAATTCATTCAACAATCTCAATGTCGATGTAACAGAAGCTTGTGTACTTGCCTCCTTATGCCGACGAATAATGGCTTTTACTTGATCAATATGACCGAGTCCCATTTGAATTTTAGCTCCTAATACTTGAGTGATCAGCACACCTTGTTGCAAACCTATTTGCATTGAATGCTCCAGCTCCTTTAACGGATCGACATTAGCAGGTTTATTGCTTGGAATAGCCACCCAAATAGCCGCCTGAATTGCTCTAGGTAAGCCCCACCAATGTTCGTTATTCAAACAACTTGCACCTCGTCCAATTTTAGATGCAATATCTAGTGGAACATTTGCGCTGCCCTCAGATGCCAAATCGTTGAGCATGGCTTGCAATCCATTTAAAAGACCAATCAACCAATATAGCTCTGCATTATCAGAGTCGAACACCGGACACTCCCTCCCTGGCTCTGCAATAGCTAATATTAAACGGTCATAACCCGCTAATTGCCGGCGAGCCGCTTGATTCAGAAACCTTTTTTGGGTAATTCGAGCATCTTGTGCTTCCAAGATGTTTTTAGAATACAACGCTCGTAAGTGTCGCAGCTCTTCTTCCCACGCCATCACTTCTGAACAACTACCAGTCAATAGATATAACATAATTGCCAGCTGATTAGGTGGCGCGGTTACTCGAGAAAAACTTAAGATGAAAGGTGTAAAAGCTTTTGACATTGCACAGCCAAGATCAAGATCATTGCTTGCAAGTACATAGGGTATCGTTTCATCTTCAGCAAAACCAATTAACACATCACCTGTATTTTTATGAACTAGCGAACAAGTGCTGAGTATTAAAGGTAAAAACAAAATAAATAAAACCTTTTTCCAATTAAATATTTTCTTATTATTTAAATCCATATTGTTATCTCCAAATATGCCTTAGGGTTTGAAGTGGCTAGTAATACTAAGCAACGTACTAAATTAAATTTAGACAAGTTATCTATTGATATTTGAGCACCAAAAACACACTAGACCTTTATGAAATTGTATGGGTATTTGCACCCGTTTCTTATGTTGATCTAATTTATCGAAGCGCCCACATTCAACTCATTGCATCATTGACTATCCCTTTGTTAATTCAAACTGTCCATTTTCCTATGGCTTGATTAATTTGTTTAATACAAGCCATTTGTGTTTCTGAAACTTCACTTATGTCAGACATAGTTACTGTAATTTCACGCATAAAATTAACAATTTCTTTCATAGTCAAATCTGCTTGAGTAACCCATATATTGCTATCGTCAACTTTACTTAATGCATCATCCAAAAGTTTTTTTATCTCTTCCGCATCTGTAGCTGCATATTGTGCGATGTTACGCATTTCTGTTGCGACAGAGGCAAAGCCATCACCTTTATCTCCCGCACGTCCAGCTTCAATCGCAGCGGTGTGGGCAAGCATTTTAGTCTGAAGCACAATGTCGTCGATGACCGAAATAATAGATCTTATTTGTTGCGAAGACTCCCTAATTCCATCCATTTTCAAGACACCTTGGTTGATTACTTTAGTGCCTTTGTCTGCTATATTCGGTGATTCATCAATAAGTTGTGTAGCTCGTTTGTAATTTACGGCACTATATTGCTCGGCAAAGGTCGATTCCCCTTTATTTCCAAACTGTTCCTCAGTGCATTGCGACAAATAATTTTTATTTGCTGCGTTTTCTTTATCCTCAGAATTAAGATTATCGATGACTTTCTTGATTTGATAAAAAAGATTTTTAAGGTTTTCTACTGTGCTGTTTGCATCATTCTTAATTTTCGCAAAGCGACCGGAATAGTCATTGGTGATTGTTACGGTCAAATCACTATGTGACAAAGCATTCAGCACCAACTGGATATCACTTTCTATCATTACATCATTGCTTCGATCTTCCCATTCTCTAAATTCAGCTATGGTTCCAAGGCGTTTACCTTCATCAGTTATTACTGGATTGATGGTAAACACAAATGTTCTGCTCGCAATTTTTACATTGACCTTGTATGTGCTATTCAAGGAGCTGATAATTTGTGTCAGATACAACGGGTCCTTGTAAAAACAACTTATATTAGTACCGACCAGATTGGCGATTGAGAAACTAGGCAATTGATGGCGAACTTCCTCTTCTTCAGCTTTGCCAAAAAGCTTGAACACCGATTTATTCGCGTAAATGATGTCATGCGCATTGTTAGTGATTATCACTCCAGTGCTGACATCATCCAAAGCATCTTTGATCCGTGCATGTTCATCAGCGATACGTTTAATCTCTGCGATATCAAAACCACATTTTATCTGCGTTGACTTCAGAGTTTCCATCATCTTGCCGATTTCGTCATAACGCTCGATTTCAATATTATTGCTGTAATCACCCTGGCTGATTTTATTGAAATATCCGATGGCAGATCTAAGTGGGCGTACGATGAGGTTAATTAGGCATAATCCCTGCCACAGAGAATAAGTAACCCCCATCAGGACTAACAATATAAATATGTTGCGGATATTTTTATAGCGTGATTGTGATACTCCATATTCCGCTTTGGCGGCATCTATCTGAAATTGCATTAAAAACTTGGCAGACTTATTTGCGGGTTTGTAGAGGGGGATAATATCTTGCTTTCTGATTTTATCAGCCAAAGCGAAATCATTGGATCTCAGTGCTGCGATAGCCGGTATTAGGCCTTTCTGTACGAAACGTGTTCTGTTTTGGGTAAAGTTGTCCGCCAGGGTTTTTTCTTTGGGTTTCAGTGAAGTAGTCAGATACTTATTCCAAAGCACGGTGATTTCTGCGATGTTTTGATCCAATTGAGTGGTGTTGTTATGAATGTTCTCAGGACTGGAGTTGACCAAACTGCCAGCGACAAGCATCAGGTTTTTTCTTTGTAGCTCACTGATATTGTATACCAGGCTCATGGTAACTGTGCGATCCATGTAGACAGAATGCAAACCCTCATTACTCTTGCTCATGCCCCACAATCCTATTACACCAATGACCGTCATCAATAAGGACAGCATACTGATGACGAATACCAGGCCTGACCTGATAGAAAGTTTCTTGAATACATTAAGCCTTCTCAACAAGGTCAATTTGACGATTTTTCCATTCTGGAATTTCAGGTTTCCCGCTTTGCCGTCACGAAAAATCTGGTAAACAGCTTTTGCTTCTTCTATTTTCTCAGGACTGACTTCGCCGCGAACAGACAGATAGCCGACCAATTGATCGTTTTCGTAGAAAGGAGTAATATTTGCTATAACCCAATAAAAGTCGCCGTTTTTACAACGATTTTTCACCACGCCGGACCATGGCCGTCCAGATTTTAATGTTTTCCACAAATCTTCATAGACTTCTACTGGCACGTCAGGATGCCGCACAATATTATGCGATTTACCGATCAACTCTTCCAGGGAAAATCCGCTTATTCGAATGAATTCCTCGTTGACGTAGGTAATACGACCTTTCAAGTCAGTCTTGGAAACAATTGATTCATTCTCTTTTAAGAAGTGTTCCTCATTGGTTACCGGCATATTGATTTTCATGAACCACCTCCTCTAATTCGTTTTGCTACATGAGTGCTGAGTGGCCTCCAGTCGCAACTTGAGTGCTCCTGCTTATTGTGCAGCGCTTCAGCATGGACAAAATTAAATTTATCCGCTGACAAAACGAAACCCAATATAATTATCACGATTTACCGGCGCGTACCAACCACGGTTGGCAGAACGTACACGCCAACCATGATTGCCCCACGAACCGCCGCGCAATACCCGCGATGATCCCGTATCAGAACCCATAGGGTCGATAACAGGCATGACAGAAAAATCATCGAACCAATCTGCACACCATTCCCAAACATTACCGTGCATTTCATAAAGCCCCCACGAATTAACTGGAAGTGATTTAACCACTAGAGTTTTTTCACGGCACCAAGATTTTTCTCCATCAGCATAAGGTACATTGCCATCATAGTTGATCTTCTCAGGTGAGATATTTTCACCGAATGAGAAAGGGGTAGTCGTTCCTGCACGACAAGCGTATTCCCATTGCGCTTCTGTCGGAAGTTGAGCGCCCAAGCCTGGAATTAGCAAGTTAAGTTGTTTTAAGAAACCCTGCACATCATCCCAACTCACTTGTTCTATTGGGTTATGTTTATTTTCCGTAAAAAAAGCGGGATTATCTTTCATCACAGCTTTCCACAACGCTTGGGTACAAGCTGTATCTGCAAGCCAAAACCCTTGAGTAAGTGTAACTTGGTGTTGGCATTCGGGTTCTTGGCGATTTTTTTCCGATAATGGAGAGCCCATGAAAAAAACACCTGGTGGAATCCATCGACATCGCTGAGTTACGCCTTTAATTATAAGATCTGTATACAAACCCAAACTATCATAATTAAGTTTTCCAGCCCATTCGCGGACATAGACCCGCCAGATTTTTCCATGCTGTTCAAATTCAACCCACAAACCTTCAGAATCGTGACCTGTATGCAGTGCCCAGTCTGGTTTGATCAACTCAAGCTCCGCATCGGTATTCAGCAGTTGATAATCTATTGAGCAGCCTAAAGGTTTAATTTTATCAAGCAACTTTTCTAAATTAGTGTCAATAGTAAAATCTCCCAATAACTAGGTACTACGTTTATTCTTTCTGTGTACCTTTACGCTTAAAACAATAATTAAAGTAGGTTATTTAACATAGTTTTTAACATAAAAATTATGTGACGTCCATTGAAAAAATATATTGTAAGCATATGATTACAAACAAAATAATGATTATAAACAACCCACTAAAGGACACTATCCTCCGAAATTACCGTAACAATAATTCTATCAGGGCGATATATTTTAGCTGGGGGGAAATGCAGAAGCTGGAACATGCCGCCGTTAAGGTTTTCATTACCCATAACATACATGTATTAACGAGGTTTAAAGCGCAACTATATCGAATAAGTCCAGACTGTTGCGCCTAAAATTCCTAAATCTAATCTGCCATCCCAAGTTTTTGAGTGAAGCTTGCAAATAACCATTAAAATAGCCCATCATAAAACTAAACCTTAATAATATTATTCGTTTAATGCTGGAGTAGAGTCGTGCCGAAAAGATACCTGTTGAATTTAATCGCCCTGTTTACCATAAGCCTTCCTCTTGTTGTTTCTTCAGCGCCTGCAGGAAATAACCAGCTTACCTTGAAAACCGGCACATCTAAGAGAACCGGAGAATCTGCATTTTCATATTCGGTGTCATGGCGAAAAAATGATGGCAATCAAAACATAGCAAATGGTCTGCTCTTTATTGACGGTACTGACTCTAAAAAGCCAAGTTCATCATCTGACATTGCATACAAAATCACTAAAGCCATTAATTCAGCTGTAGCAATTGAATCTCCACATGATAGAGGCGCAACCGCAAAACAAGTCAACTCATCTGAAGTGGTGGTTAGTAATCAGTCCGGATTTGATTTAACACAAATCACTGTCAGGGATTACACTAATCAAAAGCTAAGCTTTACCGTTCCTGAAAAAAACTTTAATGCATCCTCTCTTTCCGTTGCGATAGATGTTGTTTATTCGGCGGCTGTAGAATATGTTGACGGCTTTTCAACAGGTATAAAGCATGAAGCAGCTGGTGGCTTTATTAAAGTAACAATAGATCAAAATGCACCGATTGAAATCAATACTGCGAACAAGTCTAGCTCAAAAATAGAACAGGCTCTTGCTCAAGCCTTAGGAAGTAATGCAAATTTTGCAACTGACCCTCTGTTCCCAAATTTTGCGGTGTTACGTTCAAAAAATTACAAAGACTTTGATGGTGGAGAGCTGCAATTTCAAACACTGAATGCCAAAACAATTACTATTGAAAGTAATGATCCTGGCTTAGGTCTATTAATAAAATTTAAATTTCCAGATCAAAACAAACCCACCGATGTCATTGGAAAAGTACCTTACCTTATTGCATTTATTATTTTTGGTGTTTTCGCCTATTTATTTTATGGCAGCAGAAACATTAAATTAAAAAACTAATAAGCCATATTTTCTCGCCATCACAAATACCCTGTTATGGCGAGTTAGCTCTTTCTGAGGCAATTAGGGAGGCAACTATCGGTATAAAATCAGCCGTTAGAACCTCAATAAGCTATGCGAAGTATATTAACAATGAAGAGAAGTCACATTGATTCCTAAGCCAATTAGGAAATTGATTACACCCCAATATCCTCATTCCAAAGTTCGGCATTGTTAATTATAAAATCTTGCATCAAATCGTAACAGCGTTGATCATTAGCAATAACCAGTTCAACACCTCTTGCTTGCAGATAAGATTCTGGACCTTGAAATGTACGGTTATCACCGATAACTACTTTTGAAATACCGTACAGCAGAACTGCCCCACTGCACATATCACAAGGCGACAAAGTTGAATATAAAGTTGCACGACGATATTCAGCCGCTGTGATGCGTCCTGAATTTTGCAAGCAATCCATCTCTGCATGCAAAATACTACTGCCTTTCTGAATACGTTGATTATGACCTCGACCGACGATTTGTCCATCGATCACTAACACTGAACCAATAGGGATTCCACCACTAGCCAATCCTATTTCAGCCTCTTCGATCGCTGCTTGTAAAAAACCATCCATAGAGTCCCCGTCTATTTTATTTAAGCATTAAAGTCAGCCGCTAAAACATGCAGCAGTGACCTTGCGAAGTAGAACTAAACTTATTGAATGGGGTGATTGAGCAACTTAAAGCTTAATAGTTACCCAGCCTGCCCATCAATTCTTGCAGTGCTTAAAATCGGCGTGTAAATAAAAACAAACAGTGCAAATGCTGCTAACCAGCTATAGGTTGATATAAGTAAAAAGCTTGAATACCAATCAGGTACTAATGAAGGTAATAAAACACGAAATAAGGCTGCGATATTAATTAATACAAATGCTATTGCAATGGTATTAGAGGCTTTCATTGCTCGCCCTGTATGCCCCAAAGAAACTCTAGCCATCATCCCCAGTGTCAATACCCCAATGCCGCCCACTGTAAAGGCATGTAATGCAACAGAAAATGGCACCATATCCAAAGAAGCTAAAGCAATAAATGCAAAACCAATCATAATCCAGCCATAGCCCATATATAGCACCCATAATAAAGGCACAAACCATATTTTTGAATCATACCAGCCCGACACTCTAATAAAGTTAACTATGGCGGCTGCTAGTGCGGCTATGGTTAAAACCATGCCATTAATATCAAAAATTAGTAATATGAATACTAAAACACTGGTAGCAATTGCTACGCCATCAAGCATTGGATTACGAATGGCCATAACGCCTTTTAATCCACGTTCGGTAAAAAAAGGAAATATACGCCCTGCAATAATTAAAATCATCATGATAATAATACCGACAATCAAATCAAACCCTAAATTAGCTGTCTGCTCTTTTATACCTAATATTTCCAAATGAACTAATGCATTACCTAAAGCCATTGCCAATATCAAAGCAATAAAGAATAAATTTCTCAAGTTACCGGATTGAATAATGGGTTTTGCAACAAAATAAGCTAGCGCAGGTAAAAAAGAAAAATCAATTAGTGCAATAAGACCATCAGGCAACAGCTCGGAATAAAAAGGTACGATTCGGCCATAAACCCAAAGTAAACACATCCCTGCTAACTTATCCCCATGGAGTGTTTGAATTCCAGTCCAGTTTTTTACTGCTGTTAATAAAAAACCGGCAATGACTGCGATAGAATATCCCAATAACATTTCATGGGCATGCCAATAAGTACTTGGGTAATAGTTATCTGTGACTAAAGAGCTATCAAAAATTGATGTCCACAAAGTAATGAGAATGAGTGCAAACAAACCTGCTAACGCAAAAAATGCTCTAAAACCTAGGGCAAATAAGGGGTAATCTAAAATCTGTTTATTCATCTTTGTTCCAGCCAATCAATTTCAGCGTTTGAAAAACCTGCAATTATACGCAGTTCTCTGTTAAAAGGTCCTTTTGGTTTGCCCATATGATATTTTTCGACTAACTGTTGATATGTTTTCTGATAATCTAAAGCCTGTTGGTGACACATTGTTTTAAACCAAAACGAGCCGATTTTAACGTGTCCTACCTCATCCTCTAGGATGCGCGCCAGAATTTCCACACTTTCAGTATCACCTTGCGCTTCAAATTTTTTAATCATTTGAGGTGTGATATCTAAACCTCTAGCTTCCATACAACGAGGTACAACGGCTAAGCGAGCAAGTAAATTCTCAGCCGTCTCTTCAGCATGGTCCCACAAACCTCTGTGCGCTGGTAAATCACCATAATCAACATTCATTTTTAACAAGTGCTGTCTTATCAAACTAAAATGTTGCGCCTCTTCATCAGCGACTATTAACCAGTCTGTATAAAATTGCTCTGGTAAACCTCTAAATCGATACAGCATATCCCAAGCCAAATAAATGGCAACAAACTCAATATGTGCCAAAGCATGAAAAAATGCGGCTTTACCTGAAGGAGAATGTAATCCTCGCTTAGGCATCTCTCTAGGGGGAAGTAACTGCGGCTTTTCTGGGAACCTAGTTTCACTTATAGATAAAAAGGGGCTAAGCGAATCAAATGATAATTGTTTGCTTTCCAATAACTTTCTGGCATGATGCGTTATTTCAAGCTTTTGAGAAATGTCTGACTGATGCAAGCAGGATTCAGCAAGCGTAAAAATATTTTCCACAATAAAAAAATGCCTAAATTATTAAATCTGACTATCTTAACACTCTATTGCAGCTTGATTTTTTGGCTATCTTCTCAACCCACACTTCCAACACCTATGCTTTTTATGCATCAGGACAAAATATTCCATATGGGAGCCTATTTTATTATGGGACTGTTGGCTTGGCGACTATTTAAAGATTGCTTTAGCAAGCCCCTATTTATATGGGGCATTAGCTTTTGTTTTTGTAGCTTATATGGTTTATCTGATGAATGGCACCAATCTTATGTTCCAGGAAGGGATGCAGATGTTTTAGATTGGCTCGCAGATAGTATTGGTGCATCCATTGCACTGTTTGGCATCCATTTAACAAAACATAAATTTGGAAAAGAAAAGCTTCAAAAAAACACTTAACTTACTATTCAATACCCCCTCAAGCACATTTAATATGTCCAACTTAACTCATTAGTCACTGTGCTGAGGGTAAATATTGGTATCTTTACTGGAAAATAGCCTCGAATGAATAGCCACCCACTTCCAAAATTTCTTTTAATCGTTTTAACGCATCCATTTGAATTTGTCTAACACGTTCTCTGGTAACGCCTAATTCTTTAGCCACTTGCTCAAGTGTTGAATTTTCGTATCCACACAATCCATACCGGCGACAAATCACTTCCCTTTGCTTATCCGTTAATTGATAAACCCAACCCGTAATATTGCTTTTCATATCCTCTTCCTGAAGCTGTTCAGTCGGAGAATAACTATCGTCATCAGAAATTAAATCAAGCATGGGTTTTTCATAATCTTTACCCATAGGCACATCAACTGATGTAACACGCTCATTAAGTTTTAGCATTTTAGCCACTGTTTTTGCCGGCTTATCCATATAATCGGCAATTTCTTCAACACTGGGGTCATGGTCAAACTGTTGAGCCAACAATCGTTGCGCTTTAATATAACCATTCATTTCTTTAATAATATGAATCGGTAAACGAATGGTTCGCGTTTGATTCATAATCGCACGCTCTATAGTTTGTCTTATCCACCAGGTTGCATAGGTCGAAAATCGAAACCCTCTATCTGGATCAAATTTCTCTACGGCTCTAATCAGTCCTAAATTGCCCTCTTCAATCAGATCCAATAAAGGCAAACCTCTATTAAGATAACGACGAGAAATTTTAACAACTAGCCGCAAATTACTCTCAATCATGATTTTTCGTGCTTCTCCGTCTCCTCTTAAAGCACGTTTACCATAAATCTTTTCTTCATCTGCCGTTAATAACTGTGATTTACTCAGTTCATTCAAGTAAACTCGTGTTGCATCAACAGCCGGCTGATTTTTTGCACTTTCCTGATCAATGGAAGTTAACCGAGGCTCTTCTATGAGTGAAGAGTCATTCTCACTGGGATTAAATTCAAAATTAATCACGTCTGCACTGCTGCTAGAACTATCTATTGAATCGGTCTCTCTTTCTTCAACTAACATACATATCCTCCAAACCTTTCTAATTCATTTTTTAGGCAAATACCAAATTGGATTTACCGGATTTCCATTTTTCCTTATTTCAAAATGTAACGAAGTTTGCTTGCCCCCCACTTGGCCAACTTCTGCAATGATCTGTCCTTTTTTTACAGTCTGCCCTTCTTTAACCAATAATCGACGATTATTGGCATAGGCACTAAGGTAAAGGTAATTATGTTTAATAATAAGTAAATTACCGTACCCTTTAAGGCCAGAGCCACTGTAAACGACCTTACCAGAAGCCGCAGACTTCACTTTCTGCCCAATCTTTCCACTAATATCTATTCCCTTTTTACCCGTTTTAGAAAAATTTTTTAATATTTTTCCTTTCATGGGCCACTGCCAGTACAACTTTAACACCTTTTGCTTATCATTTGAAATTGTTGAAGTTTTTTGTGACGAATTTCTCCTTTTTTTTGATATTTTTTTCTTGTCAGAATACCTAGCGTCCTTTCTAAGCTTTTGTTTCGGCTTGAATAATTTTATTTTTTGACCTATTTTCAATTTATAAGGTGCTGAAATTTTATTCCACCATGACAGGCGCTTATAGCCGTGACCTGACCTAAATCCTATCGAATATAGCGTATCTCCCTGTTTAACAATGTAATATTTTTCACCTTTAACCAGATCGCGCTGATAAGGTCTTACCGGCGCATAATTTTGCGTTATGGAACAACCTGATAATAAAATTAATAATATAAAAAGTCGCATCAATATTGATTACTTTTCTAATAATACTTTTTTTGCCTGGTTAATTTTGGATGCAAGGTAATCTGAACCTCCCCTATCGGGATGCATCTTCTGTATTAACAGCCGATGCGCATTGATAATTTCCTTATCCGTCGCAGAAACTAATACCCCTAATACTTCCCTTGCTTCTTGCTTAGTCATTTTTCCACTCTGATTCATTGGGCCTTTTGACGACTGCGATTTATTTTGATTAAAAGCACGCCACAAACCATGTAACTGCGGCACATATCTTATAATCACTGGTAATAACCTTACTAAAAAGGCCATAAAAAGTCCCACTAAAGCAAATAACCAGTTCAACCGCCCCGTTGCTGCAAGCACCAATATGATCATTACAAAGGCAAGCAAAGCAACTTTTTTGATCACCTTAGCGATTACTTCTGGTGGAGTTTTCTGAAATTTACGTAATGCAAAAAATGCCAGAATGATTAAAGCAATGACAAAATATATTCTGATCAACGACCCCTCCCTGTAATTAATTAAAATAACCCTTTCATAATACCTTAGAATATTGATTACCTCGACTCTATTAAGCCATTCATTTGATGAAAAATGCTCATAAACCACTACTAGGATTCGCTGCTTTCAGTGGAACTGGCAAAACCACCCTTTTAGAACAGCTTATCCCCTTGCTAACACAGACAGGGTTAAATGTTGCATTGATAAAACACAGCCACCATAACTTTGAAATAGACAAACCAGGTAAGGATAGCTATCGTTTAAGAGCCGCAGGTGCCTCACCTGTTATGTTAGTTTCTAGCCATAGACGTGCCATAATCACTGAATTTAAAACCATCACCGAACCTAAACTAGACGATCAACTTAAAGCCTTGGATCAATCAGAGCTGGATTTAATCTTAGTCGAGGGCTTTAAGGCGGAACAATTTCCTAAAATTGAACTTCACCGCCCCTCTCTGCAGAAGCCCTTACTATTTCCCAATGATCCCAATATCATTGCTATCGCCACAGATACCGAATTATCAGCAACACAACAACTTAACATGCCAGCTCACTTACCGTTAAATTCGCCTAAGCTTATTGTTGAGTTTATTATCAATAACTTCTTAGGTCAGAATAATGATTGATTCATGTAGCATTGAAAGTAATGGTCTCCTTTCTATTGATCAGGCATTAGAAAAGATAAAAAATTCAATTACCCCTCCATATGGGGCAGAACGGCTTGTATTAAAAGACGCCATCGGCCGTGTTTTAGATCAAACTGTTTATTCAGCCATTAACATTCCTTCAGAAAGAAATTCTGCAATGGATGGCTATGCTTATTCGAGTGCTGATATCAAACCTAATCAATCTTGCACTTTAACACTGGCAGGCACCTCATGGGCAGGCAAGCCTTTTACTGGGCAGTGCCTGAAAAATCAGTGTATTCGTATATTTACTGGCGCGGTAATGCCAGATAATACCGATAGTGTGATTATGCAGGAGCATATCAAGATACAGGGCGATAAAATCACCTTTCCTGCTGATACGGTAACAAAACAAAATGTTCGTCATATTGCGTGTGATATTGCTAAGGGCGAGAAACTAATTTCTGCACCTAAAAAATTATCTGCCATTGATATTGGCTTGCTGGCATCTGCAGGTATTTATGACGTCGCCGTAAAGCCAAAATTGAACATCGCTTTTTTATCGACTGGCGACGAATTATGTTCAATTAGTCAACCGTTAAACTCAGGGCAGATCTATGACAGCAATCGCTATACACTGAGTGGCTTATTAAACAATGTCAGCTTTGTTGTAGATGATTTGGGGGTAGTTCCTGACGACAAGGCGATTTTAAAAGAAACACTTGTCAGTGCTGCACAATCACACGATGTAATTATCACGACAGGAGGCGCTTCAGTAGGTGAAGCAGATTACATTAAGGAAATATTGGATGAGTGCGGTCATGTTGATTTTTGGAAAATTGCTATAAAACCCGGAAAACCGCTAGCCTTCGGAAAAATTAATTACTGTTATTTTTTTGGCCTGCCTGGCAATCCTGTTTCAGTCATAGCCACATTCCATAAAATTGTTCAGCCTGCATTAGATCAACTAACAGGCATACCTGCAACAAAACCGCTATCTCTCATAGCGACCTGCACAAGCCATTTAAAAAAACAAAAAGGTCGGCAAGAATACCAACGCGGCATACTGAGTCAAAATAAATCTGGTGAATTTTATGTTGAATCTGCTGGTGAACAAGGTTCAAACATCATGAGCGCCATGAGCCGAGCAAATTGTTACATTGTTTTACCCATTGATTCAGAAGGTGTATCTATAGGTGAGCACGTTAGCGTTGAGCCTTTTAATGCATTTATTTAGAATCTGAGACTTGCGTATAAAAACTTATCATTCCCGAAGTATTTTATCAGGAATGATGATGTAAAAGTTCACAAACTTACGGGTTGCTGTTCTCGCATCACTGATGCAGCACAGCATGTTTGAAACGGGGTTATGCCTTATTCCAAGCTGACACCCTCTTTTCTCTAAGCTTTCACTTGCTCTAAATACTTATCTTTCAAAGCCAAATAGTTATCAACAAATGCTTGCATTGGCTCTTCTTCATATTCCCGCATGCCACTGATAACAATTTTCTTATACCCTTTTCCAACGACTTCACCATCAGATTTAATCTGAAAATGTAAATGAGCATCCCCTCGCTTACCATTAACATTCAATTCAGGGTCTAACATTTCAACTTTGGGATTGGTAAAATCTAAACGATCAAACTCAAGAGACATACTGTCATACATGACTAATGGCCTACTTAAATTAATCATCACATTTTGTTTGGCCATTAAAGGAACTAAAACATAAGGAAAATTATGCCCCGAGAATTCAACATAATCACGAATCAAAGCATCTATCATCGTATCATTAGTTGAAATATCATCACTACGATCTACTTTAAGAATGGTCTTGTTATTACTGCCATTAATTTCAAAGTGACCTTCGTCAGTTACAGGAAAGTCCAACGTAACGCCATGCCCCAACATGCCTGTAAAGGTAAAATCCATTTTTTTACTTAAACCATATTTCTCTAAAACTATGGCAAACAACAAATCTCCTGGCACACAAAAACGTTTTGCTTCAACATCGTGTAAAGGATTAAAGTCGCCTGCAATATCTTTTGCAAAACCACTTCCCTGATCTGCTGTAATTTCAACACAACTATCAACACCTGAATAAAAATCTTTTAAAAACATAAGTTATTTCTTAATATCGAGAAACAGTGTTATCGCATTGGATAGACCAAGCATCAATACCACCGCTTAAATTATAAATATTTGACAAGCCATTCTGTACTAAATAGCTCGCAGCTTGTTGACTACGCATACCATGATGACAAATAACAACGCATCCATCAGTCGAATCAAGCTCTTTAATTCTTGCTGGAATCTGGTTTAGAGGTATATGTAGACTCCCTTCAATACGAGCAAACTCAAATTCATTGAGCTCTCTTACATCAAGCAGCAGGGGTTTTACCGTCACTTGCAGCTTTTCTTGTAATTCTTTAGCAGAAATTTGTGTTACTGACATATAAACTGTTCCAATCTTTCCATCGCGATGGACATTTTAGCGATTGAGGCAGTATATGCAAATCTAATATGACAATTTGCATCATTATCTCCAAAATCTTTTCCAGGCGTGACCGCTACACCCTGCTGTTCCAACAAATCTTTGGCAAACTGAAAACTATCATCAGTAAAACGAGAGCAGTTCGCATAAATATAGAAAGCTCCTTCTGGTTTGACAGCAATATCAAAACCTAAGCGAACTAAATTTTGATATAAAAAATCGCGACGCCGGGCAAACTGTTGTTTCCTTGATTCCAGCTCTACAAGGTTTTCATCATCAAAAGCCGCTAAAGCCGCATATTGCGAATGTGTCGCAGTTGAAATAAAGATATTTTGTGCCAATCGTTCAGCAGGGTCTATAAAAGCTTCAGGTACAACCAGCCAACCGATACGCCAGCCTGTCATCGCAAAATATTTTGAAAAGCTATTGATCACAAAAACATCATCACTATACTCAAGTGCAGATTTTGCAGGTTTATCGTAGACCAGTCCATGATAGATTTCATCTGAATAAAAATGTCCACCTAATTCCTTAACCTGCTTAATAACACTATTTAATTCTTTTCCATGAATAATAGTACCTGTAGGATTTGAAGGCGATGCAACCAATGCTCCACGGCTATGCTGTGTCCAATTTTTCCTTATTAAATCAGCCGTTAACTGATAATTGGTACTGGCATTAACATTAACAAACTGCGTTTTACCACCAAAAAATCTCACAAAATTGCTGTTACAAGGGTAACAAGGGTCTGCCATGATAAGCTCATCATCTGCATTTAAACTCACACCTAACGCTAGGAGAAAGGCCCCTGATGCGCCAGGTGTGATAAAAATACGTTCTGGAGGCAGCCTAACTGCATAGGTCTTAAAATAATAATCGGCTATTTTCTCTCGTAAAGCCATCATTCCTGCAGCAGCCGTATATTTAACCTCTCCTGAAGCAATATGCTGAATACCTGCATTGATCACTCGATCGGGTGTGGAAAAATCTGGCTCCCCCACTTCCATATGAATAATATCTCTACCCTGAGATTCCAGTTGTTTAGCACGCTGTAATAGTTCCATTACATAAAAAGGTGAAAAACCATCCATACGCCCCGCCACAGTTGACTTCATAATCTACCTAGTTCTGTTTTAATCAACGAATTTTAACAAATATCTTGCTATAGATGCGGTATTCTGATAAAAATGCGCAGTTTTTTACAATATCTTACTTAGGAGCCAGTGGATGACAGAGTCTAAAACTGATAACACACCTTTCAGTTTTACGCCTTACGATGAAAAGGAAGGCGAAGAATATATGAATGATGCTCAATTAGAGCACTTTGATAAAATTCTTAATAATTGGAAATCTGAATTAATGCAAGAAGTGGATCGTACAGTGCATCATATGCAGGACGATGCCGCTAACTTTCCCGACCCCAATGATAGAGCAACTCAGGAATCTGAATTTAGCCTTGAGCTGAGAACTCGCGATAGAGAACGTAGATTAATTAAGAAAATTGACGAATCACTTAAAGATATTGAAGCAGGTGATTATGGTTTTTGTGAATCATGTGGCATCGATATTGGCGTACGTCGCTTAGAAGCTCGTCCAACGGCTGTTTTATGCATAGACTGCAAAACATTGGATGAAATTCGTGAAAAACAAATGGGTTAACTCCCCTGCGTTCTAACTATAAAGGCCGGTTTGCTCCCTCGCCTACCGGCCCTTTGCACCTAGGCTCACTTTATGCCGCCTTAGCCAGCTTTTTACATGCAAGGGCAAACAATGGCCAGTGGCTGTTACGTATTGATGATATAGATACACCTCGCGAAGCACAGGGAGCAGCTGATAGCATTATAACGACTTTAGATATTTTCGGCCTGCATTGGGACGGGGAAATCTACTATCAAAGTAAACATTTGGACAGCTATCAATCCATCATTTCAGACCTAAAACATAATAACCACATATACCCGTGCAACTGCAGTCGTAAATCACTTTTGCTGTCGCCTGTTTACCCTCAAACCTGTCGTTACTCAGAAAAAGCCATAACCCCACCCTATTCTCTACGTATCAAATCTAAAGCACTAGATATTAATTATAGTGATGAACTACAGGGGTGCCGTCAACACAACTTTGCCCAACAGTTTGGCGATTTTATCATTAAGAGAAAAGATAATATTACAGCCTATCAACTCGCTGTCGTCATTGATGATCATATGCAAAATATAACGCATGTTGTTCGTGGTTTTGACTTGCTGGATTCAACACCTAAACAAATATTTCTACAGCAGGTTTTGGGTTATGCAACGCCTCACTATTGCCACATTCCTATTATTGTTGATAAACAAGGCCAGAAACTAAGCAAACAGAGCTTTGCTCAAGCAATCTCCATCGACACGCCATCTAAGACCTTATTCACTTTATTAACACTTTTAAAACAAAAGCCGCCACTACAATTACAAAATGCATCAATCAGCGAAATAATCGACTGGGCAATTACAAACTGGCAACCCCAAGCATTAAAAAAAATACGTGCAATTAACTAGCAGATTGGCTAAGGTATATTCATACTGAATCAATACAAGCTATACGGTTTAAATATGTCTGAAGAAAAAATATATCCAGTAAAAGCGGAAATAGCCAAGAATGCGCATATTACTAGAGAAACCTACCAAAAACTTTATCAACAATCGATTGATAACCCACAACAGTTTTGGTCAGAACAAGCACAATCCTTTTTGGAATGGAGTAAACCCTGGGATACCACGCTGGAATTTGACTACCCCAAAGGTGAAATCAGCTGGTTTAAAGGCGGAAAACTTAATGTAAGTGTTAATTGCCTGGATAGGCATTTAGCAACACGAGGAAACCAAACTGCCATTATTTGGGAAAGTGACAACCCGAATCACGATAAGAAAATCACTTATACTGAACTGCATCAGCAAGTATGTAAATTTGCTAATGTTTTAAAGTCTCAAGGGGTTAAAAAAGGCGATCGGATTTGTATTTATTTACCCATGATTTCTGAGGCAGCCACTGTCATACTTGCTTGCACACGCATAGGAGCCGTTCACTCCATTGTCTTTGGTGGTTTTTCAGCTGAAGCATTAAAAGATCGCATTATAGATTCAGATTGTAAATATCTTATCTGTGCTGACGAGGGTTATCGTGGCGGAAAAACAATCCCTATAAAAGATAATGCCGATAAAGCAGCTAACAACTGCCCTTCACTCGATAAAGTGTTTGTTATAAAACATACCGGCAATAAAGTAGATTGGTATCCTGATCGTGACATTTGGTTCCACGAAGCAATGGCTAATGCATCCACTGACTGTCCCGCAGAAGAAATGGATGCCGAGGATCCATTATTTATTCTTTATACATCAGGTTCAACAGGCAAACCCAAAGGCGTCCTGCACACCACAGGAGGCTATCTCCTTATGGCTGCCATGACCCATAAATATGTCTTTGATTATCATGATGGTGATATCTATTGGTGTACTGCTGATATAGGCTGGGTAACAGGCCATTCCTATATCATCTACGGGCCATTATGCAATGGTGCAACCACATTGATGTTTGAAGGTGTACCCACCTATCCTGAAGCTGATCGATTCTGGCAAGTCGTCGATAAACACCAGGTTAATATATTTTACACGGCTCCTACAGCCATCAGAGCGCTTATGGCTCAAGGTGATGAATATGTCACCCGAACCAATCGTAGTAGTTTACGTGTCTTAGGTAGCGTCGGAGAACCTATAAACCCTGAAGCTTGGGAATGGTATTACAATGTTGTTGGTAATAGTCGGTGTCCTATCGTTGATACCTGGTGGCAAACAGAAACCGGCGCTATTCTCATTACCCCATTACCCGGTGCCACAGACCTGAAACCAGGGTCCGCTACCCTGCCTTTCTTTGGTATTAAACCTGAGATTATTGATCATGAAGGTAAAATACTCGAAGGAGAAGCCGAGGGTATATTGGTTTTTAATCACCCCTGGCCTTCTCAATCTCGAACCATTTATGGCGATCATCAGCGTTTTGTTGATACCTACTTCTCTACTTATCCAGGCTATTATTTTGCGGGTGATGGTGCCCGTAGGGACAAAGATGGTTATTTCTGGATCACCGGTCGTGTTGACGATGTTATCAATGTTTCCGGCCATAGAATGGGTACCGCTGAAGTTGAAAGTGCCTTAGTCCTCAACCAACATGTTGCAGAGGCCGCAGTAGTGGGTTATCCACACGATATCAAAGGACAAGGAATCTATGCGTATGTCACATTGAATATCGGTACCCCGCCTTCAGATGAGCTTAAAAAAGAACTTATACAATTAGTCCGTAAAGAAATTGGCCCTATTGCCTCACCGGATGTTATCCAATGGGCTCCTGGCTTACCTAAAACCCGATCTGGCAAGATTATGCGTCGTATTTTACGTAAAGTAGCCGCTAATGAAATTGAAAACCTTGGAGATACCTCAACACTAGCTGACCCTTCAGTGGTTGATGATATTATTAACAATAGAGCCATTAAGTAAGCGGTAGCTTATTGAAATAAGTTACTTCACTGTGCCGAGGGCTTGCGCGACTAATCTAGCTGCAAGCCAAATCCGGCAGCGACTCGTTGATTAATACCCTGATACAAAAAGACTAGTTATTAACCTCATACACTGCAATTTTCCAACAGTCAGCAAGATTTTCTTCAACCATTAAAACAACATCTTTGTCCAGTCGCCCCTCATGCATTTGCTGCCTTAAAAGGCCTAAAATCAGTTCAGCGTGTAACTTTTCACGATGAGGGCGACTTTGGGTGTAGCTTTGAAATACATCAGCTACAGCAATAATTCGTGCTTCTAGTGACAAATTACTTTCATCATATTGAAAAGGGTAACCACTACCATCTAACCGCTCATGGTGTTGCGACGCCCATGTTGCAATATTTTCAAAACCGTGAATATCTTTGAGGATGTCATAGGTATCATAACTATGCCTTTTCATAACAAGCACTTCAGCTTCATCCAATATATCGGGTTTATCTAAAATATTATCGGGGATTCTTAGTTTTCCAAGATCATGTAATAAACCAGCCAATTCAAGTTGATCACAATCATGCTCGGTTAACTCAAACAGCTCTCCTAGATAACGAGATAAGCTGGCAACCCCTTCAGAATGTCCTTTAGTATAATAGCTCTTCGCATCAACCATTCGCGAATAAATTTGCACGATACTCTTTAGATCCGCAAATTCAATATCTACTTTTGTCTTATGCGCTTTCCAAGAGCGGGCATAGCCAGAGTTATAACCTTTATCTAATGCTAACCAAAAAGCCTCAGGCTTAGAAATTTCCAAGAAAACTTTCACTAACTGTGGATTAAAAGTACCATTTGATCGCTTACTAATCCAATCCCTTATCTTATCCTTACTAACCAGGATGTTAGCGTTTTCTTTTTGATGAGCAATTGAAAGAAAATCCACTTCATCGAATAAATTAATACAGTTTGATAATAACTTTAGCTGGTCAGGTAAGTCGATACCCTTAAGCTCTTCCCAGTCAACATGGTGATGTAAAATACAGTCTGACAAATAAGCAAGTGGTGGTGACTGTGATAATAATTGAGCGCCCCTCGAACAATGATTACCCGCATTGCTGCCTTCAAAACTCGCCATTCTGTCATAAATAACAGTTTTAGAAACCCCGCAGTCATGAAGTAAAGAGGCGAGAAATAAATCATCTTTTATTTCAGTCGGCCAATTTAATGCAGTAGCACATTCAGTTGCCATAAATGCCACACGCTTTCCATGATCTATTTTATTTCCTCCTACCAAATTCAAAGCATCTGATAACAGAAAAATTGTCTCATGGAGATTTATATTAAAGTTAGACATATCGAATCACCAATCATGTTTTATGAAAAACAACAAATATCAGAGGCTTATACTTATAGAACTGCCATCGACAAATAGCTAAAAGAAAGGATGCCCTTAAGTAGATATATCATCAACAGGCATCATTTGCATATTACAGCGCATATTATTCGCATAATTAAAACCGACCAAACTAATAGCTTTTCTATCAATTTGAGCTAAATTAAGTGCAACCATCATTGCAGCTTTCTGAAAGGAAGCGCTTTTTCGCACAAGGACAGAAAGTAAATAAAGTGCATTATCTTCACTCAGCATTTGCTCATCAATCATCTGCTGAGCCTGTTTCGTCACTTTAAGAAAAGCCCTTACTCGTTTTTTTCGACTTAAAAACCCAATCGATGGCATAATTTTATAAAGCCTATCGTAGGCCTCTAATGACTTATCTGCGTCATCCATTTATTTGCTTCCCATTTAAAAATAACAACTACATCCTCTGCTTAAAGACTTCATAAATCATAATACCCGCAGCAACCGAAACATTTAAACTTTCAACTTGACCAATCATAGGGATTTTAACTAAAAAATCACATTGGCTTTCTGTTAGTCTTCTCATACCCGTGCCTTCAGTGCCCATAACCAAAGCCAGAGGAATCGTTAAATCAGCAGAAAATAATGACTGCTCCGTTTCCCCGGTCGCACCCATCACCCATATATTTTGCTCTTTCAACCAACGTAAAGTTCTTGCCAGGTTAGTGACTTGATAGACAGGCACTGTTTCTGCTGCGCCACAAGCGACTTTACAGACCGTTGGCGTAATACTCGCCGAGTTATCTTTGGTAATAATAATGCCATGCACACCGGCTGCATCAGCCGTTCTTAGACAGGCACCCAAATTATGAGGGTCTTGAACCTGATCTAGCACCAAAAACAAAGGCACTTCGGTTAACTCTTTAACCACGTGCTTTAGTTCATCTTCAGAGTGAACACCGGGCAATTCAATTTCGGCAACAATGCCTTGATGGTTTTTACCATCAGTCATTTTATCCAGACGTTTTCTATCACTCTTTTCTATCGAAAATTTAAAACGTCGACAATGCTCAGTTAACTCCGACAAGCGCTTATCTTGTCTCTGACCATCAACCCAAACCTTGTTGATTTTATCTGCAGAGAAATCCAATGCAGCCTGTACCGCATGAATACCAAATATTTTCGTTAGGTTCATGTCTTTTTAGTTGTTTTCTTAGTATTTTTTTTAGCCTTGGCAGGTGTTCTTTTTCCTGTCTTTTTATCAGCCGTTTTTGCTTTTGAAGTTTTAGATTTTGAAGCTTTAGGTTTTGTGGTTTTTTTTGCGCTTGCCTTTCTACCAGTTACTTTGGTTTTTTTTGATTTTGATGTATTTAACAATTCAAAATCTATTTTTTTATCGTCCAAATCAACCCTAGCAACTTTAATTGCCACTTTATCGCCCAAGCGATAGCGTATTCCGGTTTTTTCACCCTTTAGCTGATGAGTTGCTGCATCAAAATGAAAATAATCCTGTGGTAAATTAGAGATATGAACCAGGCCTTCAACATACACTTGTTCTAATTCAACAAAAAAACCAAAGCCGGTAACTGCTGTAATGATGCCGTTAAAGTCTTCACCTATTTTATCCATCATGTATTCACATTTAAGCCAATTAACAACTTCTCTTGTTGCTTCATCTGCCCTGCGTTCATTGGCTGAACAATGTTCACCTAATACCAGCATATCAGGCAAGCCATAAGCAAAACTATCAACAGGCTTATTATCTATACAATGCTTAATCGCTCGGTGCACTAATAAATCAGGGTAACGCCTAATAGGTGAGGTGAAATGAGCATAGGCATCTAATGCCAAGCCAAAGTGACCCTTTATTTCAGGGCTATACACAGCCTGAGACATTGAACGCAATAAAACAGTTTGGATTAAATGCGCATCAGCCCTTCCCTTTACCGAATTAAGTAAATGCATATAATCTAAAGGTGTAGGCTTATCGCCTCCTCCCAAAACCAAACCTAATTCGTTTAAAAAACTCTTTAATGTCTGTAACTTTTCAACACCAGGGCCTTCATGTACACGCAATAAATGCGGCATTTTTTTACGAATAAGAAAACGTGCTGCCGCCATATTGGCAGTAATCATAAATTCTTCGATTAATTTATGCGCATCATTACGTTCCGTTGGGACAATTTGCTCAATTTTTCTATCCGTACCGAAAATAATCTGGGTATCTTGGGTATCAAAATCCATTGCACCACGCAATTCACGCCCTTTACGCATAACTTTATAAAGACTATAAAGCTCTTGCAGTTGCGGCACTAAAGAAGCGTATTTTTTAGCTAATGTTTTATTACCATCAACCAATATTTTAGATACATTCGTGTATGTTAATCGTGCATGTGAGCGCATAACGGCATTAAAGAAACCTGAGCGAATAACTCGCCCTTCTTCATTAATATAAAGCTCGCAAACCATGCATAAGCGATCCACATCAGGATTAAGCGAACACAAACCATTAGACAAAATTTCCGGTAACATAGGAATAACTTGCTCTGGAAAATAGACCGAAGTACTGCGATTTTTAGCCTCAACATCCAGTGCATTATTAACCTGCACATAATGCGATACATCAGCAATAGCCACTAATAGCTTCCAGCCTTTTGAAGTTTTCTTACAATAGACCGCATCATCAAAGTCTCGTGCATCCTCACCATCAATCGTTACCAATGGCAAGTCTCTTATATCAACCCGGCCTTCTTTTGACTGTTCAGGCACCTCTTTCGTTAAAGGCTTTATTTCTTGTAAAACATCATCAGGCCATTGAAAAGGCAGATCATGCGATCTCAAAGCAACCTCTATTTCCATACCGGGAGCCATGTGTTTACCCAGTACTTCAACTACACGCCCAATGGCAGGGCGATGATTACTGGGGTGCTGAATAATTTCAGCAACCACTATCTGACCTTTTTTGGCTTTCCCTAGCTCTTCTGCTGGTATTGAAATATCCTGCGGAATTTTCTTATTATCAGGAACGACAAAACTTATACCCCTTTCCTTATGGAGACGTCCAACAACCTGAGTAGTATTTCGTTCCAGTACCTCAACAACAGCACCTTCCCTGCGCCCTTTTCTATCTAGCCCGGCCACACGCACAATCGCTCTGTCATTATGCATCAGAGATTTCATCTCTCTAGGTGATAAAAACAGATCAGCGGAACCATCATCCGGCTTTATAAAACCAAAACCATCCGCATGCCCTAAAATACGACCGGCAATCAAATCCTGACTATTAACCAGACAATATTTTTGCCGGCGATTAAATAGTAACTGCCCATCCCTCTCCATCGCACGTAAACGACGTCTTAAGGCTTCAAGGTTATCAGCTGATTCCAAACCAAACTGCTTGGCTATTTGTTGACGCCGTAAAGGTTTCCCCACTTCTTCAATCAATTGAAGAATCAGTTCTCGGCTAGGGATTGGGTTCTCATACTTTTCAGCTTCACGCTGAGCATAAGGATCTATCGTAGGTGTATATTCGTTTGTTTGATCGGAGTCCGATGTCATTTAATTTTTGTGTATTTTTAGTATTTCATTTGTTAAGCAAGATGATACATAAGGTATTAATCCAATACTCTAAACAGCATCTCTTTTACCGTTTGTGGCTCAAAAGGCTTATCGCATATTCCTGAAACGCCTGCTTGCTGAATATTACTTAACCGGGTTTCATTTTCCTCACTGGTTACCATTAATATAGGTATAAAGGCATTATCCAGTTCGGTTCTAATATATTCAATGAGTTCTTTACCATCCATTTCTGGCATATTGTAATCAGTGACAATCAAGTCAAAGCTCGTTTCTTCTTGGCTAAATATTTCAATGCCTTGCTTGCCATCTTTAGCTTCTGTAATCAGCGTAATTCCCATATTATTAAGCACTCGAACAATATGTTTTCTAGCCATGGAACTATCATCAACGACCAACACCCTGACGGCTTCAATTTCATAATGCTCAAGAGTCAACTCTTCAGGATCTATAAAATCAACCGTATTACGCAGAGCACGATTCAAATCATCTTTGCCAAAAGGTTTTGGCAAAATAGCAACAACCCCTGCCTGGCGGATGGGGTCCAAAGCAGAAAACCGAGTTTCACTGGAAATCAACATAAAAGGTATATCTTTTAGTTTCGCAGAAGACTTAACCTGCTCAACTAAATTAGTTGCAGTCATATCGGGCAAATACATACTACTAATAATTAAATCAGGCTGATAATTTAACAAGCTTTCTAATGCCTCTTCCCCAGTAGAAGATACTTCAACAACAGAAACCCCCTCATCCAGTAAATGCTTCTGAATCACTTTAGCCTGGGTCTTTGAAGGCTCAACCAATAAGATTGATAAGTCTGAAATATCAACTTGATGTTTCCCTGTCATATTAACCTATCCCAAAAGTAATTAATGTGAAATGGATAAATCTGCATTTTTATCTTTCTCATAAATATTTATAAAACCATTCATGTTTGGCATATCTATGCCAGCCAAATTGTTTGCGTCTAATTGCGTATCCACTGCAATAATACCATTAAGATACAATAAATAGGCAGTAACCGCGTATATTTCATCCGCATTCAAAATACCCGGCGAATTTAAAGGCATTGCCCTTCGAATAAAATCGAACAAGGTAGTCGCATAAGGCCAATAGGAACCAATCGTTTTATCAGGTGGTTTATCAGTTAATGAATGCATCGCGCCTGCTAATTCATCCGCACTATCCCCCATTCCCTCCACACCATGACAAGATAAACAGTATGTTTTATAAACTGTTTTGCCCTTTACCGCAGCCCCTTGTCCTTTAGGCAGCCCTTTACCATCAGGAAAAACATCGGCATTCCATTGTTTTATCAGTTGTTTGGAAGCTGGCTTACCTAAATCAGGGCCCATTTCCAAAGCATATAGATTAAAGCTGGTTATATAGAAAAACACCCATACAGCCACAACCTTACTCAATACTCGCTTAACCATAAACATGAGATACCTCCCCATTTTTGGAGATCTCCCAGCAAACAATGGCATTATAATGAAAAACCCCATGCTTCCCCCTCTCAGCAAGCAACGCTTGTCTTTTGGGTTGCACATAGCCCGTTTCATCCGTTGCACGACTTTGTATGCTGGCGGACTGACCATTCCATTGCCAAGGAATACGAAAACGTGTAAAACACTTTGCCAACACAGGCGTTTGTAATTCCGCTTCAGCCCAAGTTTTACCACCATCAGCTGACACTTCAACTTTAATGATTTTACCCCGACCACTCCAAGCCAAGCCACTTATTTGATACAAGCCTGCCTGTTGCAGCATGTATCCAAATGAAGGACTGGTAATTAAGGACTTTGCATCCATAACAAAAGTAAATTGCCGAGCTTTCCCTGATGGCAATAACTCAGTATATTTTGATGTTTCATTCCTCGCCATAACAGGTCTATTGGTTAAATGTAAACGACGTAACCATTTAACATTCAGCACACCTTCCCAACCAGGGGTAATTAAGCGTAGCGGATATCCATTCTCTGGCCTGATTCTTTCACCATTTTGATAGAGCGCTAAAATACAGTCGTCCATTGCCTTTTCAAGCGGAATGGAAACATTCATCATTGCAGCATCAGCACCTTCGGCAATCATCCATTTTGCACGACCTCTCATTTTTGCCTCATTCAGCAAAATCCGTAACGGCACACCTGTCCATTCACTACATGATGCCATACCATGAAAGTAGCCAACTTTAGTTTGAATCGGCTGATCGCGCCAACCCGCATTACTATTCCCACCACATTCAATAAATCCCATTACTGATGTCATTGGATAACGCATTAAAGCCCCCATATCAAAAACCAGCGGTTTTTTGACTGCACCATGAATCAATAATTGATGTTGTTTAGGGTCAATTTGTGGCACACCATTATGATGGCGCTCAAAATGCAAACCATTCGGAGTAATCGTTCCTTCCAAATCATGTAAAGGCGTCCATGAAACACCATTTCCCGGTGCCATACGATTAGCCATAGTCCATCGTATAGTTTGCCGCTCATGCTCTGAGGGTTGGCCATAATTACTAAATGACTCACCGGGCTGACTCATCCAGGCTAACCGAGACTCATCCGTTGATGCCAATAATGACTCTGAAACCAGTGCAGCAACAGAAAAAGTCATCCCTTTTTTAAGGAACACTCTGCGGTCTACCAAACCACCGCCAGCCACTACTTTTACTTTAGTTTCTTGTGCCATTAAAGCCCTACCCTAATGCTACTTCAATTTGACAGCAGTTCCATATGCCAGCATTTCAGAAGCATTGGCCATAATTGCACTGGTAGTAAAGCGGATATTAACAATTGCATCAGCATCTCTTTTCTGAGCCTCTGCCACCATTCTTTCAATTGCTTTATCTCTGGCATCCGCCAACATTTCGGTATATCCAGCAATTTCTCCGCCAACAATACCTTTTAAACCCGCCATCAAATCTCGCCCAACATGCTTGGATTGAACAATATTGCCTGCAACAACACCTAAATTCTCAGCAATCTCTCTGCCTGGAACATCAGGCGTAGTAGAAAAAATCATTATATTTCCTTAATTTTCTTTAGTTTAAATAGTATTAAAAGAACACTCAAAATGAATAAAGTCAACTTATATCACAGAGACACTTGTTTAGCGTAAGGAATTACACAGACATCTTAATCTCAGCTGAAATCACCAAACTGTAAAAAAACACAAAAAAGACTAGAAATATTCAAACGAATACGCTATTATAGCGTCTCTTTAGGAGAGGTGGCTGAGTGGCCGAAAGCGGCGGTCTTGAAAACCGTTGAGGGTTTATCCCCTCCCAGGGTTCG